>Ga0209794_1000723_pt1 | contig 38051 bp, 48 predicted proteins | sample EBPBio232013_DNA_FD_185869 | JGI IMG/M metagenome (GOLD analysis project Ga0209794, IMG submission 185869) | Wastewater treatment Type I Accumulibacter community from EBPR Bioreactor in Madison, WI, USA - Reactor 1_5/23/2013_ DNA (SPAdes)... | ecosystem: Engineered > Bioreactor > EBPR >... | reverse complement strand
GCGCTCCCTTGAGAGGCGTGGAAGACGACCACGTTGATAGGCTGGGTGTGTAAGCGCGGTGACGCGTTGAGCTTACCAGTACTAATCCCTCGATCGACTTGAACACTCTCATCACCAATGCTCGCATTAGAGCAACCAAGAAAAGACCAATTCGCTTGCTTCCAATCTTTCGCCGGCCTGGTGGCCCTTGCGACGTGATAAAACCCGATCCCATCCCGAACTCGGCCGTTAAGCACGTCAGCGCCGATGGTACTATGTCTCAAGACCTGGGAGAGTAGGTCGTTGCCAGGCCAGCCAAAGATTGCTTCTAAACAGTGACCAGAATGATCTCAAAAGCCCCGCTCGCAAGAGCGGGGCTTTTGCGTTTCAGCCGTTCTTTTGGATGCTTTGGAAAAGGCTTTTCCTGGCTTCCGCGGGCTTGCGCTTTTTCCGGCGGCTCGTTACCTGTTGCGCATCGCGGGTGTAGCTCAATGGTAGAGCAGCAGCCTTCCAAGCTGAATACGAGGGTTCGATTCCCTTCACCCGCTCCACCGCTATCGTGTTGTTATGTATCAAGAAAATTTGATTGCAGGGCAGCGGTTGCGGCGCTTGCAATGAGCACAAAAGACGATCAAAGCGAACGTTGTTGGACATAAATTCCCGAAAATGTCCCGACTCGCCCACAAGCCCCGCACAAAGAAAAGGCCGCCCGGAGGCGGCCAGTCTTCCCCAAGGAGGGATAGGCTTAGAGTTTTCCAGTCATCCAGAGCTTGAAGCCGGAGGCAGTCATGGCGACGAAGGCAGAAAAGGCAGCAAGAAGCAGCGCCGTCCCAACCTTGGCCTTCGCGCTCTCCGAGGACTTGCGCAGATCGGTCAGAAACTGAAAGTCGCGGCGGCGCGCTGAAATGGCGTCCTCATCCGCCGCCATGATGCCGATATCGCGCAGTGTTTCTGCTACCGTCTCGCGAACTACGCTGCGCAATTGTTCTTCCGACATTTGGATTGGTCGATGTGCCATTATGTTATCCGTCATGGGGGGGGGTGGCGTGACACAGTCATCACAATATCCGCATCAGTGTCGGCGCAAAAATCCGGTAACGGATGTTTACGGCCTGCCCAGATGTAACGCTACGCAAAAGGAACAACCCACAGAAGGCAGCGTTGGCCGGGGCGATGCTATCAGCGGGTCCGATCTCGTTGCCGGTAATGACGCCGGTTGTCGTTGTGCCATTCATCGTAGCCAGGAACCCTTGCGCACTATTCCGCCACTGCCCCTGAAAAACCATTAATCCGGGGATCGGCGTCCCTACCGCCTCAAGGAACACGCGCTGACGCCACGCTTGGTTTTGCGCTGCAACGCCGCTAATGCCAGAACCTAGCTGGATAAATACGTTTCCGTTCGCCGTTGCGGCTCCTGAAAACTGAAACTCGATGATGTTGCCACCTCGATACGGCGTGCGACTGAGGACGGAAAATGTAACACCAGCAACGGTTATTGCTGTCCAGCCATCTGGCAGGCCGCCAGTCCCGGATGTGCCGGCGCCCCTCCAATTGGCAATGACATTGCCGGCAGGTGGCACATAGAGCCCGCTTGCCCTGCGCGTCATGCCCACACCAATCATCCCCACGCGCGGCATGACGGCCTCACGTGATCGAAGCGGAGACAGTAGAGAGGCATTCGCAGACCTCAAGGGCGAACACCTCATAGCCCCCAGTGTCGATCAACACGCGCGCGCCGGTTGCAGCATCGGGCACAGTGGGCGAAGCCTGTCCCTTTTTCACTAGCACCTGCCCACCCATGGCCCACACGCGCACGGTGCAGGGCGCAAGCACACCACCGGAGGCGGGATACAGCACCGCACTGGTGCCGACGGGCGTGATCGAGCGCTCATCCGTTACGCGGGAAACAGCCTCGATAGGCTTCGCATCAGATGTGCGCGAACCCCCATATTAGATTACCTCAGCACGCACAGTCGGCATATTGACCTCCTATCTCTTCCAGCATCCGGCGGAAACGCCCGCCTCTTTCGTCTCTGCTTCCTGTTGCGGCGTCTTGGCCGCCGCGAGTTCACGGCCGAGGCTTAGGCACGCCTGCGCCGGGCCGGTCGCAACGGGCTTCGGCAACGTTCCACAGCCACTCAGGCCCACGAGCATGACAAGCGCGAGCGCGAGCGCGCCCGGTTTCAGCGGCTTCATTGGTCTTTTCCTCTTGCTTGGCGATATTGGCGCGCACATCGAGTTCGCGGCTGTCCCCGATCTTGTCGGAGAACCACCACGCGGCCGCGACCACGGCCGCCATGATGGCGGCATAGATCGCAACGCGCGGCAGGGTGAAGATAGCGAGCGGGTTCATGCCAGCGCCTCCGCGTGCTTCTTGGCGCGATAGGTCTGCCATGCGCGCCAGCCGATGCCGCCGATCACCAGCACCACGGACGCGACGGCGAGGACGGCAAGGATCGGCTGGACCCACTCTACCGAGGCCACCGGCTCAAGCTGCGCCTGCGCCTGTTTGATCACACCACCAACGACGCCACCGCCGAGGCCGCCCCCGATAGCCACATCAGCCGGGGCGGCGGACGGGGTAGGCTTGGCATCCTCCGGTCGTGCCTTGATAGCAGAACCTTTGGTCAGCACCACCGGCATGGGGCCAACCGAACCGGAGGCCCAAGCCTGCGCGCGCTTGCGCACATCGTTGACGCGCGCCGTCCAGCCCCTGCCGAAGTAGGGCCACCCTTTCAGGTTGCGCAGGAAGGTCATGCGGAGCGCCAGCATGTCGGCAATCAGCTTGTCATGGTCAGGATGCGCATGGGCGGCGGCAAGCGTGGCTTCGCCAAGGTTGCCGTCAACTTTGACACCCAACGCACGTTGCAGCCACTTCACCGCCTGCGCCGGGCCGGAATTCACCGCGCCGTCGAACACCGCGTAATCCAGCCCGGCCGGAAGATCATCGCCGCGCACCGCGTTCCAGTATTGCGCGCGATAGATCGCCTCCACCTCAATATCCGTGATCTCGCGCACGCTGCGCGTTTCGAGGCTCCGGCGCACACGGAACGCGTCATAAACGCGCTGCGTGACGCCGCGATTGGTCGCACCGCCCGGATCACGCGGGTCGTTCCCATAGCCGCCCTCATGAACAAGGACGGATTTGAGCGCGGCGGAATAGGATTGCGTTGCCATCAATTGCTCCAATACCAAGTGGGCGCGGTGCCGGAGCCATTGACACGTCCGATATCGCCGGGGTTAAGGGTGAAGGTGAGATATTGCAGCGCATTGGCGATGCCGCGCGCGGGCTCGCTGTTGCGCAGGAAGCTTGAAACCGTGGTTGCGCCGCTCGACCACCACAGTTCAACCGTGATCGGCTGGGCTGTATTATTGGTGAAGTTGTTGCCGAAGCCCGGCCAGCCCGGCGTTGTGATGGGAAACAGTCGCGGGGTTGCGTGGCGGATCGTCACGCCGGTGCCGTTGCCGGTCAGAAAGCTGGCGAGCGTTGCCGGTGCTGACGGATTTGCGCCGGGGAAATTGACCTGATTTCCCGAGCCAGCAGCGTCAAAATATCCGTTAGCGTAATAGTTCCACGTACCAGCGTTGAACAAATTATTGACACAGTTTGGCCCGTCCACCTGCACGCACGTGCTGACGTTTTCCATATCCGCGAAGAATTCGTTGTTCTGGTTCGCGCCGTCCGTCAGATGCACGCCAACTGCGCCAGTGCCGAAGCTGCCCTTGATGCGTGAGAAGTGCAGGTTGCGGCACCGCAGGCCAAAGCCATTGCCCGCCACCTGCGCACAGCTCGACTGGAAATTGCCATCCAGCCCCAGCACATAGTTCAGAACGGTGCCGATAGCCCCGCTGTCCGTCGCAAACTGCTGGATTTGGATATCTCGGATAACCGGCTCATTCACAGGGTCCAGACCATCATTGCGCCCCAGCCGGAACACAGGCCCGCCGGAGACAACGCCACGCACCCCGAAATCCGAGAGATCGGGGTAGTAGAAATCATATTTCCCGGCCGGAACGTCAGTGATGACGGTGGTGTTCTGGATATAGAATGCGGCCTCTGATCCAGTAAGGACCGCCGGAACAAAATTCAGGATAGCGGTCTGCCGTCCAGCGCCAGCAATGGTCAAACCGTCGTAAGCGCAATCGCCCATGTCGATGCCAAAGCGATCAGCAAACCGGTACATACCGGCGGGGATAAAACCCGGCAGGCGCGCGGCCTTGCATGCTGCAATCCACTGCGCAAAGGCCGCATCCACCAGATCACTGTCATTGCCGAGGTCGGGACCGCCAAACTGTTGGGGGTAAAGCTCTCGCGAAAGCTGGCGGCTCTTGGCGTAATTCTTGAGGCCCGAACCAGCCGCCGAAAAATCGAAGATGCGATAATGAACCGGCGCGGAAAAGCCGTCGCCAAAGTCGATCTTCACCCCGGCAGCAGGGACAAGGCGGCCGCCGGGCCGGAACCTCACATGAGAAGCAAAGGTGATATCCGCCGCAACGTTATGCGCGCGGTCAATCACCAGCTCGCCGCCCAGCTCCACAGCAGCAGCATCGGCTGCCGCCAGTGTCGCATTGTCAGAAAAAGCGCCAATAACGCCAACTTGCTGCGCGGTTACTTCTCGCGTCGAGAGCGCCCACCACCCGCCGTCTTGGCTTTGGAACTTCGCTGCATGAGACGGCTGCGAAGATTGCCGCAGGTAAATACCAGCGCCACCATCGCCCGCAACCTCGCGGCCATAGACATGCAGGGCTGTAATAGCAGCCGGGATCGAGGATGCTGCAGCCGCAGCGCGTGAGGCGGCGAAGGCCGCAGGAGTATAGCCCAAGTTTGCAGCAGCTGCCCCCGGTGCCATCAAGGATGATGTGATGCCGCCCGGCGGTATTTCTGCTGCAAGAAAGGCGTTGGCCATGGCTTGAACCGCAATTGCAAGCTCAAGTGCAGTTTGAGAAGCTGAAACAGCCTCACCGCCATCCCGTCGCAGCTCTTGCATGATCACTGTGATCATGTCGAACTGTGTTTCCATGGCTTTTGAATTCACAACCCCAGCGCGAACAACGTCCGTTCGCCGTTCGTGAGTTCTGGCCCCTTTGATGCGCAGTTGAACGCCAGCCGCCAACCCGGTTTTTTCCACGGTAAAATAAGCAGGGGCAGCGCCCGTCAGGCTTACGGTTGCGCCAGAAACATCAGACCAAGCTGAATTATCATCTGGACGCTGGGAGATGGATACATCTTCCACGTCAAAAATCAGGAAATCAAAAGGTCCGAATACAGTTTGGCCCACGGCAACGGTTGCAAACCGCTCGCGGGTATCGCGCGGAAAAGGGTGCGCCGTGCTCATGTGCCAACCTCCGATAGGCTGGCATGATCGCGGGCGCGCGCGGTCGTTACCCGCGCCTTATTCCATGAAAGGCCATTGCGCCAACCCCTTCGGGTCAGGCGCACGGTTCGGGAGAACCGATCCGGGCGGCCAGTAATATCCTTGGTCGAACTCTTTCTTGAGCTTCTTTTCCTGATTGCGGAACTTGCGGTGCGCCTCCGGGTCAACCAGATAGGCGAGCTGATCCATGACAACCCGGTTCCACGCGCCGCGCAGATACCACAGCGAGGACACCGGCGGGGCGTAGCGGCGGCCCATTTTTACCGCATCGGCACCCGGATCAGCTTCGCCTTCGCCCCCCTTGCGCAGGTTGCCCAGCGCAAGGTTGGAAACATCATCCAGCAGCCCGGCCGTAGGGCCGAGGAAGTCGGTGATGAAGGAATGGCCGTAGCGTCCATGCTCCGCAAACAGGAAATCCCCCAGCAGGCCGAAGCCGCCGCCCGTCTTTGCTGCCGCGCCCCAGAACCGCCAGTCATCCATCGGCTGGGGGTCTTTGCCCATGCTAAGAGCTTTCAGCTGGATCGCGGCCGCGCCGCCCAGCGTCAGGCTCAAGGCCAGCGCCCCGGCATAGCGCGCGCCGCCCATCTTCCCGCCCATGGCGATTTCATGCGCAATCGCTTCATTCTGCAGCATGGCCACGGAAAGGCCGAAGCCCTTGTATTGCAGGAAAGCACGGCTCATCTCGCCGGTCACCGTCCCGGCCGAGGTTCCGCCGTTGAAGATCGCGCGGCCGAGTTTGGTTCCGGCCGGAACCGCGCGCTCTGTCTGCTGCACAATCATTTCGAGGTAGCGTTCCGCCACCGCGTTATCAAGCTTGGCAATTTCGTTCGGCCGCAGGATGCCGCTCGCGCCATCCCCCATGATGTGCTTTTCAGCCTTGCCCATCACCGCCCAATCGGCAGCGCTAAGGCCATACCCTTCCATCGTTCGACGCAGGCGCGCGTCCAGCGCCCCAAAATCTTTGCCGAGGTTGTCAGCAACAACCCCCATGAACTCAAGCCCGAAAAGATGCCGCCGTGCCTGTGTCCACGGCGAAAGCCCGCTCCATGTCAGGGTGCGATCCGCGAGCCAGTTTGCCCATGTCCGGCCGCTCGCCATGCTGCCCGCATAGTGCGCTTCTTCATGCATGACATGCATGGCGGTATCGAGGATAAGCCCCGCCCGCACCGCCTCACCGCGCGAAGCGCCGATGAAGGTATCCACAATATCCTTGACGATGAATTTCGTTGGCAGGCCGGAAAGGCGGCGCGCCATGTTGGCCATCATCGGGTCAGTCGGGATTGCGGTCAGGATTGCAGTCCCGAGCTGCGCCGAAGTCAACAGCGAACGCACCGTGGCCATGGCACCGGCCCACCCCGGAGAGCCGATGCCGGTCCCCCGGATTTCTTTCCACAGGGCATCAATCAGATAATCGCCCGCCCCATCCTTCACGATGCCGGAAACAACACCCTGGGCATGAGATGCCTTAACACTCTGCTTGAGGTACTCCACCATGGCCGAGGGGTTCGGGCCGAGGATTTCCAGCGCCGCGATATCCTTCGCCATGCCGCGAATGTGGTTCATCATGGCCGCGAAGGGATCAGGGTTGCCGAAGGCTTCGGCATAGCGCATCCATGCATCCGCATCCTTGAAGTGCAACACGCGGTGCTCCGCGCGCTGCCCAGCCAGCGCACCACGCCCCTGCGCCGCCATTGTCGGGTCGCGGTCAATCCAGCCATCAGTGACAATGCGCTGCCAGCTCTTGTCCAGCAGCTGATCCAGCTGGGCAGGCGTCATGGATCGCCCGGTCAGCGGGTCCAGCATGCGCGCCGCATCGAGCAACGGCCGCGTGAATTCCTTCCACTTGTCCTTGCCCCCGGACAGCAGGGCAGAAGGATCATGGTATTGCGGCAGGAAGAACCCCTCCAACTTGCCGATCTGTCCACCCGCTGCGTTGAAGCGCTGGCGCAGAACCTCGAAAATATCGCGCATCTGGGCCGCAAATTCCTTGGCCATTAGGTTGCCGGTATCTTTCCCGGCCATTTCGCGCACCATATCCACGAGCGCGGGCTTGTTGAGCCGGGTTCCCGCCAGCGCCGAGCGATCGAAGGCCGCGAGCGCTTGCTCAAGCTGTGCATGAACCATGCCGACGATAGACTTGGTTCTCCCCTCCACCGAGGAATAGCCGGTAAAGCCGAAGTTCTCTATGAGGCGCAAGGCCGCCTGCAGCGGGTCCGCATTGCCCTTGGCGTTGCGGTAGCTTTCCAGCGCACCATCCACCCGCTCCTTGGCCGCCTGCGTCAAGGTTGCGCGGCGGCGCGCTTCTACCGCCTCCGCTTTCAACTCCGCTTCAAGCTGATCCTTGGCGGCCGCGCGGGCCGCCCCATCAGCCTTGCCCGCGCCATGGTGCGCGCGCAATTCCTCAAAGCGCTTCAACAGGTCATCGGCCTCTTTCTGGCTGATCGCCTTCTGGTCAACGGCGGATTTCAGGCAATCGGCAAAGCTCATTTTGGGCCTCAGAATTTACAGGCGGCGGCAACATCGGCGGCAAAATCGAGGCGCGCCCCCCGCGCCATGTCTTCATCAATTGCCTTGGCAAGATCGGCGCGTGCAGCCGCGAAAAGGTCGAACAGCCCGGCATCAGGCGGCGTGGTAAGGTCGGGGGCGGGCTTTAGCTCCGGCGCTGACGCTTTGTCCGCAGAAGCAACGGGGCTGGGTTGGACCCTGTCAATTTCCCGAAGACGCACCGCCTCTTCTGGTGTCGTTTGAAAATTGAATGTGAACCCCTGTTTAACCCCTTGATCAGGCCAAGCTCCTTGAATTCGTCGATCTGTTTCTGGAATATCCAAATAGAAAAGAGGCAAATGAGACCGATAATCAGAAGCATATTTTCGGTTTGTTGACACCCACCGTCCGGTTTCACCTTCACCAGCCGCGCCCGAGTGATAGACCCTAACCATTCCGTCTGGGACAGGAGGCTCAACCTTACTTCCAGTATTTTCCGCCGTATCGCGCCTAACGGCCTCCGCCTTGGGCGCGGCGTAATCCGCTTGCGGCGTTCCCGGCTCACCCAGATCCTTGAAGCTCTCGCGCAGGGCCGAAATACGCGCGGCTTCGGCCTCTTGGCGCAGCTGCGCCATGGGTTCCACCATGTCACGCAAGGCGTTGTCGATTTCAACGAGGCGCGCGCGCATTTCTTCTCTCCGCCCGGCCGCCGTGGTTGCACCGCCCGGCGCATCCCTCTGCACGGCCGCCAGATCGCTTTCGAGGTTTGCGATGCGCTCACGCAGTTTGTCGGCCTTTTTGCCTTTGGCGCTTTCCAGCGTCTTCTGCAACGCCGAAATCTGGCCTTCAATTTCAGCCGCCCCACCCATGCGGGCCGCATCTGCCGCCAGCTTCGCCTCATTGCGCATGTCCACGCGCAGGCGCTCAGCCTCGGATCGCAGGGATGCCCATTGCGACCACAGATCGAAGTTCGCGCCCGCCATCAGGCGGTTCGTTTCCTGCGTTGACGCAAGCACTTGATAGACCACATGAGCCGCCTCAAGCGTATTTTGCGGGGCAGCTTTCACCAGATCAGAGACAAGACCGGCGTGCAGCTCCGGCCTGTCCGGGGCAATACGGCCGATCATTGCCGCGATACCTGCCGATACGCGGCCCTCTGAAACCGCTGTCCACGCGTCGGCAGAAAGCGCCGCCAGCCCGCGCAGGGTCTGGGCTTCCTCGCCGTGGATCGGCAGTCTTCCGTTGTCCAGCGCTGGGAACTCGCGCAACAGGCGCGCGGCATCCAGCGTCGAGGCAGAACCATCCTCAATCGCGCGCAGCATGGCCGCCGCTTCGGGGTGCGCCGTAAGGTCGGGCGCAGCCTCGCCTACGCGGCCGAGCGGGGACAGCGGCGAGGACGGCGGCGGCACGTTGGCATCATCCGCTGCGCGCACCGCCTGCGCCAGCGCGCCGCTATGGGCATCAGCATCAATACCATCAGGGGCGCGGGGAAGCGCTTCACGGTCTGCCAGCTCTGCGCGGTGCGCAACCTCAATCGTTTCGCGCAGCTCCGGCGAAATCTCGATTTTTGCAGCGTCAATGGCGCGCAGGGTTTCCGAAGGGCTGGCGCTTCCATCGAGCACACGGAGGATCGCTTGGGTATCCTCTGGTGAAAGGTTCACCTTGCGCAGCGGGTTCAGCAGCTCGCGCACCCCGGCAATGCCACCGCCCAGCGCGCCGCCCAACAGACCCGCCATGCCGATATTTTCAAGGGCAGGCACCAACCCGGATTTCAGGCCGATCTCCGCACGCCATTGTTGCACCGCCGGTTCTTCCAGCGCCTGCAGCCCGGCATTGATCAGGGCTTCGCGCGCGGCCGTCTGCCCGATGCGGGCGGCCATCGAGCGCGCAGCAGAAGGCCCGGCGCCGGCAAACATGCCCACCACCTGCACCGGATCATGCACCATCGCGCCGATACCGCCGATGATTTCACCGGCAAAGCGGGCAAAGGGGTTGCTTACGGCCGCGCTGGCCTGTTCGGCAGCAGCATCGGCATTGGCGGCAATCGCTCTACCCTGTTCCTCCATGCTCTGGTAAAACCAGAACTTGCCCGCCTTGTCGGGAAAGCGTTCTGCCGCAAGGTTCACCTGCTCATTGAAGATCGCGCGCTGCTCCGCGACAACATCGGTCAGGCCGAAGCTGCTGATATCCCCGGTGCGGCGGCGATCCTCAAGGCGCTTGCGGGCCTCCATGTGGTAACCCTGCCGGAACGGGTTTTCGAGCTGCATCCCGGTTTCATCACGGATGATCGAAATGCGCTTGTCGGCGGCATCCGAAAGGCTTTCCACCCGGCTCGACCAGCTGTTGGCAAGACGCGCCTGATTATAGGCCGATGATACCAGCGTCCCCCATGCATCCCGCGCCGGGGAAGCCGCCTCCGGCGCGCCCAGCGGGTTATCGAAGGTCGGCATGCCACCATCCGCATAAACGCGCTCAGAAGGGCCGGAATTGAGCGTGCGCGCCAGCGAGGTCAGGCGGTCCCCGAAGGTTGCACCAGCATCGGCATTGGCGAAGCTCGTTTCGCGCGTGAAGGGGTCACCCTCGAAGACATTGGCCATGGATCACCGGAAGGCTTGAGGAACGCGGGAGCGAGCGCGCGGCGCGAACCATTCCCAATCGAGCACGAAGGGGCGGCCGTTCGCGCCCCGCACGAATTGCGGGTCTTCCGATCCGGGCGGGTTCACCTGAAAGGCATAGCCCCCCGGCACCTGCACCGGGTAGCTCTTGCGGAAAATGCGCGCGCCGTAATCCTGCCCGCTCGCATCCTTGGGCGCGCCGCCTGGGTAGTCCTTCAAATCCTGATCCGTGATCGAGGCGAACACATCAGGCAGGCGCTTCGCAATCACGCGATCCGGGACCGCAACCTTGGCCGCGCCCCAGTTGAAGCCCGGCGGCGTGTAGTCGGCAACGCCGCCGGTTGCCGAGCTGGCATCCTTGCCGCTCCGGCCCATGGCGGCCTGCAGGCTTTCGCGGTAAAGCGTTTCGGCTTCGCGGCTGTCCGGGTCATAGCCGTGCCGCGCCATCTTGCCGCGGTAGATCAAGCGTGCGGCATCCACGGCGCGTTGCTTATCCGCAATGGCCGGGCCGAAGGATGATCCGAATTCTTCGCGTTCGATATCGGCAGATGATTTCGGGTTGCCGACAATCTTTGCCCCCGGCTGCTGTTCCAGCCGCAGCGCCTCGAAAGCATCACGCGCCGCGTCCCGCTGGTATTCGTTCCCGCGCGAGAGCATCACGCCCAGCATGGCAAGGCGCGGGGCGGCCGGTTCGATTTCCTTGAGGATCGCCGGGGCGCGTTTGCCGGACCCCTCAACAATCTGATCCACCAGCGCGAGCGCCTTGTCACCGCCTTGCTGGATCACCTCGCGCAGCCGGTCTTTCTCGCCGGGGCGCAGGTATTGCGGCGCGCGGTCATTTGCCTTAGCAACAGCCTCAGCCTGCGAAACGCGCGCGCCGATCTGGCCTTTGAGGTCGGCACCCTGCCAGTCGAGTTCGCTCACCTGCGCAATGGTGCCGGATTTGGCGGCCTCACCCAGCATATCCGTATCCATGGCCTTGCGGCGCTTCTCAAGGTAGCCTTGGGCATCCTCGATCACGGCGGCCGGGCTTCCGCCAATGCCCGCGCTGGCAAGGCGGCGGGAATGGCCAAGCCGCCCGTCATAGTGCATTCCCGCCTCCGGGTTAGCCTCGCTCCACCCTGCCGGGCGGAAGTAGCCAATGCCTGCGCGCGTAGCATCTTCCACGGAACCCGCGCGCGCCAGCGCTTCACCTGCCTTGCGTTCGGTTGTGCGCAGCTCGTGGTCCACAAAGGCCAGCTGGGTTTCGCGGTCCGTCCAGTCCTTGCCGCGTTCCGCCGCGAAAGCTTTCAGCGCGCGCGCGCGATCCGCATTCCATTGTGCAATGCCGATGCTGTCCGATCCGTCGCGGCCGTCACCGGGATTGCGCGAGGCGGTATCCTTAAGCCCCTCATTGGCAAGGTTGCCGACGATGCCGACCGCAGCGACCTGGCTCCACCCACGCGAACGGAAAAACGCAACCGCCTGCGCTTCCTCCGCGCTGGCGCGGCCGCCGTTTGTCGCGCCTCGCTTGAGTTCATCAATCATCTGCGCGCCGCGCTCGATGCTCACGCTATCGAGAAGCTGGCGTATCTGCAGTTTCTGGCGCGCCTCATCGAGCATCACGGCCCCACGTGGCCCCAGCTTTTCAGCCTGCGCCGCCAGCGCGGTCAGTTCGGTGACCGAGGGCTGCAAGCCCTTCGACTGCCGATCCAGAAAATCCGCGAACTTGCCCTGCAACTCGCTTTCTGCACGGTCAGCCTCGATCTTCTTGGTTTTCGCCAGCTTGGTTAGGCCCGCGTCCAGCTTCTGCCAGCTGTCACCATCCAGCCCGTTGACCTTCCCGGCTGCGAATTGCTCGCGCAACTGGGCTTGGAACTTGGAAACATCCTCCGGCGTCTGCAGCTTTTCCGCGCGAGCAGAAAGCACCGAAACACGCGCCTCGGATCGCGCCAGCGCGGTCATTTCCTCCGCTTTAACCGCCGAAATATCGCCGTTGTCGCGCAGGGACTTGATGCGTAGGATCTGCGCTTCCGTCATATCGGTGATGTTTTTTTCAACATCGGGCGCATTGGGGTCAATGGCCAGCATCTGCGCGCGCGTGGTTTCGCTTGTGCGCATATCGGAGACAAAGGAAGCGAGGCGAGTGTCCTTTTGCTTCTTCTCGAAGGCATCAAGCGCGGCCGCACGATAGGAGGTATCGAGCCGTGTTGCCTTGGCGTCAAAGGCCGCGTGAAATTGCGGGTAAACATCATCCCGCTTGTACTTGTCCACCAGCTGTTTGTAGTTCGATTGCCAGCCGGAAGGGTCATCCTTGTGCTGCTGATAGAGGGTCTGCGCCTCACTCTCGAATTGAGCATTCAGCTTCGAGAAATAGAGGTCACCGCCCGTCTTGTCATACTGCTGCGAATAGATCGAAGCGTCACCGCGCGGCTTGAACGCGCCGGATGCAGCATCCGCCTTGGCCTGCTGCTCCGCTTCAACCTGGGCGGCCTCATCCGCGAAGCGAGAAATGCGGTGCGAAAGCACATCGCTCGCCTTGGCGACTTCCTCGAAGTCCGAACCAGTCGAACGCTGCACTGCGGGCAGTTGGGTGTTGATGCGCACGCTGTTTGCGAGGTCTTGTCCCTGAAATCCAATCGGTCGCGTGTTGCGGTTTGCCATCTTAAATCCCCGTGTTGCCGCGCCGCTTGACCCCAAGCACGCCGTCAAGCCCCGTCAGCACCGCTTTCATGGTCCCAGCGCGCCGCGCGCTGGCGGCCGAGCGCCGGAATTCCGCCGCGCGCTCCTGCAGGCGCTGCACCTGCTGATCAGTGTTGTTTTGGTCGATGGACAGCGCGCGCTCGCTATCCGCAATATCCTGCTCTTTGGCGATCTGCGGGGTGCCAAAAGACAGGTCAACCCCGGAGGCCGCATAGGCTTGGTCGCGCTCCGCGATCTGGTTGGCCGTCTGCTTTTTCAGCGAGGACTGGCGTTGTTGCCCAGCGATACGTTCCAACCCGATCTGGTTTTCGGCATCGAGCGCAGCAGATTTCAGGCTATCCGATTTCTCGCCTGCACCTTGCAGAGTGGACAGCATGGAAAGCCCGGTAGCCCCGCCCTGTAAGAGCGTGAGCCAAGAAGATGCCCCTCCGAATAGGCCAGCGCTGGAGGCTGCACCTGCCGCCCCGGCTGTCAGGTTTAACGGCGCGCCAGCGGCTGCAGCGGCCGAGCCGCCGAAACCCAATGCCGAAGACATGGCAGAACCGGCGCTCGTCAGCGTAGAGGTCAAAGCAGAAAATGCAGCTGCCGCAACTTCGGCCATGGTTCACCCCTTCAGCTCATAGACAAGATCACGAACCTTGAGTTTACCCGGCCTCAGCTGCGTTACCCGGACTTGCGGGCCGCGCTGGTAACCGATCAGCGCCACGGCATCGAGCTTTCCAGTGTAGGGGGCCAAAGGAAGGTCGGCGGGTTGCCCGGCGCGATACAGAGACTTGGCCTTTGGCGGTTGCCCGTTCGCCCCGATGGCGATTGAGGTTGTGTCAATCACATAGAGGCGCACGGCGGTAATCCGCCCGTCGCGCAGCAGAACCGTGTTCGGCGCAACCTCACGTGAGGCGGGCAGCGTGATTGCATCCGCCGGGGTCCAGCGCCCAACCGTGACTTGGGTTGCAGGCTGATCCAGCGTGATCTGTCCACCGGTTACAGTGAAGGGGCCGAGCACATGGCCATCTGCCACCGCCCAGACCTCGCGCCCCTCGTGCACGCCAAGCCCGGAAATCGTTGCGCTTGCTGCGCCCTGCCATTCCACGCAGGCATCAAGGAACAAACTTTCATCCATTTCTTCCAGCACAAGACGTTGCCGGTTTCCGCACTGGCGGCGCACGATCAGTCGTGCGCGATCCTTTACGTCTGTTGCCACCCGGATCACTGCGCCATCGGTCGGCCAGCGCACAAACCCCGTGATTTCCTGTTCCTGCACCACTGAGCCGACAACCAGAAGGCCATCACTCCGGACAAGAAAATATCGTCCCGCATCGGTTGCCTGTGTCGGGCGCTGGTAGGCCGCATCCACGATATTGCGGGTCAGGTGCGAAGCCAGAAGCGAAATAGGCTTGCTGTCATATGCCCCGGAAACATCGTTGTATTGGCAGGCGTAAACCATGGAATTGTTGCGGTTGACGTAGAAAACCGCATTGTCCGCGACAATCGGCGGCACGTTCTCCGCGCACCCGTTCCGCGAGGACTGGACAAGGTTCGGGACACTGGTTTTGGAAAGCGTGCGGTCAACAATGAAGTATTCCGCGTCCTGCGTGAAAATCATGATGTGGCGCGCCGCCACGATGCGCTCAATCACGTCGCCATCCGAGGCGGGCGGGCGGATCAGAACAGCACCATCTGCCGTTACAATCTCAGTATTCAGATCAAAGAATGAATTCAGGACGGAGGCAAGAATGGCCGTTGGCTCAGCTTTAAATCCGCCCAGGACAAGGCGCTGCGCCCCCGTGATCTTTCCGTCACGCGGATAGCCGCGGGAGGGCGAGAACAGGGCTTCTCCGCCAGCGTCCGCCTTCTGGATGCGCGAGGCGTTCACCGCAACAGCAGTCGGCGCATAGACGCGGCCGGAAACCTCGAACCTCTCACCGATGTTATCGGTTCCGCTGAATTCGATTACAAAGGGATAATTCCCCGCAACAGTTACAGCTTCGGCCGTAACCGAAATACCCGCATCAACCCCGGCGAGCGCATCGACTTTGGCTTGAATAAGCGCAGCAATCGCAGTCCTATCACCGGCTGTAAGGTCGATCTTGTCGAGAGAGACGGCTTCGGTTGTCTCCCCGGCAATCGTCAGCTCCATGCTGGATTGCGCCCATTGTGTTGAAATCTGGGCACCGATAACCGTGATGCGCCACTTGTCGGCCGTTTTGGTGTAACTTCCGCCAAGGTCAACCTTGGGGACATTGCTCCACAACTGATCGCCAATGATCCAGTCCGCATCCCCCAGTTTGAGGATTTTCTGGGTCGGGCGATCTTCATGGTAGATCAGCATAGTCGCCTTTTGCTGATCGTGCCGCAGGGCGGGGATATCGGCCGCCATATAAGGCACCGCCAAAGCCGCCTGAAACACACCCTCTTTGAAAACGTCGCAGTTTCCTTCGGTCAGGAACAGATCAAAGGTATTCGCGCGCGATGTGTGGAACGAAAAGGGCCGCGCATCGGTCGCATCCGCCGTCTCATGCTTGAGCGAGGCCGTCCCACCGCAGGTTATCGTCGCCGCAGCCCCGGCATCCACACGCACAAGGCGAAACTCGCGGATCAGCATAACCGCATCCGGTGCGCAGGCAGCGCGATAGACGCGCGTTTTGGCATCGAGAGAAAAGGGGGGGAGGGCGATCCATGCCCCCGATGTTGCGGGCCGATATTCAAATCGGACAGACATGGCAACAGATGCTGTCAACCCGGAAAAATCAACCGCGCAACAGGAGAGTGCCGCGCCGAGCGATCCGCTGCAGAGAGTGCCGCCAGAAGCGACCGCGCCCCCCGCTACCGCCGGCGCCACAGAAGCCGCCTCGCCAAGGATGCCGCGCGCAAAGCCGATCATGCGCGTGCCGGGCATCAGGTCAAACCCGCCCTGCGGGACCGGCTCCACGCGGGACATAAGCTCAGCACCGGAGAAATAGGACTTGATTTCAATCCGCCCGGCCGCCTCGCGGGCAATCTCGCCGGAGTTGAACGAGGTCTTGAGCGATCCGGGGTTGAACATGATCAGCCCCGCGCGGAATTGAGGATATCGAAATCAAACGGCGATTGGCGGTTGGAAGGCGTCGGGTCCAGCGCCAGCGCTTGGCCCATCAAGCCGCCGCAGCCGTTTTCGCGGGCGCTGCCCACGGCCTTTCGCTCGAATTCCTGTGACAGGTCCACCTTCTGCGCCGCCGAGAGCGCATAGTGCGAGGCCAGCAGGAACACCACAGCCTCAACGAAGATCGGCGGCCACAAATCGGGGTCTGTCTTGACGATGAAGCGTCCCCAAAGCTCCGCTTCATCCACATAGACAAAGCGCTGTTCCAGCCCGAAATCCCGCACAATGGAGCGGATATCCTTCGGGTCGCTCAGCAGGCGCAGCGGCGGGGAGAGGCGGTCACCGGGAAGATTGAAGGCATAGGCGCGGCCATCGCGGAATTCCTGCGTATCGTCGCGTTCCAGCTTGAAAGTGCGCGTGGCAAAGGACCAATGCTGGCGCGAAAGGCAGGCGTTTACGGTTTGCTCCGTCAACGCCATGGCCAAGGCGGCCTGCTCATCTTCGGCGTTGAAGTCCACTTCGGGGAGGCCGCAAATGCGAAAAGCGCGATTGGAAATGGTGTTCAGATCGAGCGACATTGCAGCACCCATGGCGAAGGTAAAGGAAGGGCGGCGCAGGCATCCGCGCCGCCCGGATCATCAGGCGAGAACAGCCGGGGTCACGGTCACATTGTTGACGGCCGGAACCGCCGTCACCTGATAGAGGCCACCCTTGTTGCTCGCGGTGCAAGCAACCTCGATCTGATCGCCAGCCTTGAGCTGCGCACGCGCGCCGTTGAAATAACCGGCGGTCGCCACCGTGGCGAAGGTATCGACCGTGGCGTAAAACCACTTGGTGCAGAACGTGGTCCCGGCGCTGCCGTCCAGCTGCGCAATCGGAACCTGAGTTTGGCGCACAAGCGCCTTGGCATTGAAGGACATGGATTGGTTCTCCTGTCAGAAGGGAAAGGGAGAGAGGGGCGCGCGCGGGGCGCGCCGCCGGTCGTTACACTTCGGTCGGCATCAGGCCGCGAATGAGCTTCATGCCTGCGGGCTGGATCGCCTTGGCGATGCCGGAGATCGACTGGCCGATGTGCCACGCCTTTTCGCGCGGGAGCCAGTCAAGGCGCGCACCCTCCAGCTCCTGCGTGACACGGCCGAGACATGATTTCGTCCACAGCGGAAGGTCGATGTTGTTCGCGGCCGGGGCGCGGTCCGTGAAGAACTTGTCTTCCATGATGAAGTAGGTAACGCCCAGCCACGTCCGGGCACCCATTTTCTTCATTAGCGGGTTGTCGCCCACATACTGCGAATTCGAGAACTGCTCGATCAGCATGAACTTGCTCATCAGCATGGGCGGAACCGGGCAGAAGGTTTCGTTCATGCCGCGCTGCGCGCCAGCGATCTTGGCCGCGCCGGTCAGCGTGCGCTGCAGCGTGATGGTATCACCGACATTGCCGACTACCTCGCAGCCGGAATTCTTGACGGCATCGAGCGCCCAGCCGTCATACTTGCGGCCAATGGCCATCGCGCCGCTCTTGGTGAGCGCCACCTGCAGGTTGCCGGAGAACTTGTTCTTATCCTTGGCCTTGAATTCGGCGTCGGCGTCGAAATCCTCGATATCGGCAGACACGCGATCCGTCGCGAGGTTCATCAGGCCGACCGGCGAAATGCCAGAGGGGTGCGGGCTGACCTCATCCGTGCCGATGCGGTTCCAGTAAACCTTGGAACCATCGACTTCATCGGTATCGGTGGTCATGCCCTTGGTCAGGAAGCCCTCGGACTGCAGGGCATGGTTCACGTCCGTAACGTAGAATTCCTGAAACCAGTTGTTGATATTCGGTGCCGACATGGCGGTATCTCCGGGAAAAGGGTTTCAATCGCCCTGAGCCAGAAGCCACGCCTTTCCCCGGTGTGAGGCAGGCAGAGCGCGGGTCCATTCCAGTGCTGGTTGGATGATGGAGGCCCGCGCTCGCCGTTACCCGCGCCTGTCAGCGCTTGGTTGCAGCCTTCACCGCCCACATGGCGGCATCCTCGACATACTGCGTGGCGATCTGCTTGAGGCGGATGCGTTCGATGTTCACATTGGGGTAGACGTGTTCGCCGGTCACATCGGTCGGAATGCTCTCGATCAGATCGAGAAGGGCGGCGGTATCCGCCTTGATCTTCGCCACCAGCTCATCACCGGAGGGGTTGAACGAAACCCCGACACGGTATTCGCCCAGCGTGAGTTCGCGGGGTTCGGCCGCTTCGGGTTCCGGCGCGGCGGTTTCGGTCGGGGCGGGTTCGGTGCTCTTGGCCATGGTATTCTCCTTTGCTGGCAAGAAGGGTTAAGCCTTGCCCTTGGCGGCAAGGATGCGGGACTGCACATCAGCCCGGAATTTCATGTCGTTGTTGTAGCGAGGGTCTTGCCTGAGCTTTTCCAGCTCCGCGAGCGAACCCGCCCCGGCGGTCAAGCCACCCACGGCGAGGCCATCCCCACGCAGGTTCGCCTTGATGAATTCGACAAGGCGCACGCCGCCCGCCTCGCTCAGGATGGAGGCCAGCACATTGACCGCCCCGGCATCCATGCCCTGCCGTTCCAGCGTGTTGACGAAATCGAGCGCATCATTGATACGTGCATCAATGGCGGTCTTCTGATCGGCGGCAGGCAGGCCAATAGCATCGGCCGGCAGCAGCGCAGCACGCTCTTTTTCCACGTTGACGGCCGGTTTCAGGTCGAACGCCTGCACCACGCTCGAAATCACGTCATTCATCAGGCCAGTGGCCTGCATCTTCCCGACGCCGTTTTTCTGGAAAGCCGTCAGCACCGCATCGGTGAGCTTTTTGTCTTCATCCGATCCGGTGAAAAAGTCCTTCGCCAGATTTTCGCTGGGCTGATAGGCGTAGTCCTCGATCTTTTCCGGCGCGATGCCATACTTCGAGATATGCGCCCGCTCGCTCTTGTGGCCCTCCATGAGCTTCTGGATGGTTTCAGCGGCATCCTTGCCCCGGAAGGCATCGGGAACGCTGCCGATCAGATCGGCCAGCGGATCACCGGGGGGCTTGGCATTGGCGGCGGGGTCTGCCTTCTGGGAGGACGCCGCATCGGGCTTGTCCCCGCCGCCTTTGCCTTCCGCTGGCGCGGAAGCGGCCGCGTCGTTCGCCTTCGGCGCGGCCTTGTCTGCACCGTCTGCGGCCGGTGCATTTCCTTCGCCCCCGGCGCTTCCTTCCGGGGCAAAGCAGATCATATTGAACAGAAATCGCATGGCGTCCTCCTAGGAAATGACCGTCATTCGGTCGGTGCGCGAAACGGGCGTTTCGTTGTTCGCGCGGTTGATCAGGGACAGGACAGCCTCTGCAACGCTGTTCTGCCCTTCGCGGAAAAGGGCGAAGTCCTGCGCGGCTTCGCGCGGCATGGTCTTTGTGGTGATGATCCGCACGCGCTGCGCCAGCGTGTGCTGCACCAGCCATTCGAGAAACTCGCGGCCGTCATCGGTCGAAAAAAGCCGCTGCACCGTATCCAGAAACGGATCGCGCTTTTGCTCGCGAACCAGCGCCTTTGCGGCATCATCAATGGCGTCGATATCGCCAAGGCGCTGCGCTTCCAGCTGGTAGCGGGTGTCAAGCCCGGCGGTTGCAACGGCAACGGCGATCCGCTCGCGCGATCCGCGCTTGGCTTTGCGCGTCATGCGGCAGCTCCGGGCTGGGCAGGCGGCGGCGCGGGCGGCGGGTTCTGCGCGGCAACAGCGGCCATTTGCGTCATGGCCTTCTGCGCCCGATATTGCTGGCGCTCATCCGGCGTTTTCGTAAACTCGGAAACGACGCCGGTTTCATAGGCCATCGCCTCATTCAGCCCGCCAAGGTCCATCCATTCTTCGGGGTCTTGCTGCGTGGCGTGCAGATAGTTGAGATAGTTCAAGGCAGGCTCGAATTGCTGCGCCCGCACTGCCGCCGCCAGCGGCGACAGCACATCGAGCTGCATCAGCATCTGATCAAATTCAAGCTTTCGCGGGATCAGGCCGAGGTTGAACGCGATTTCGACAGCGCGCCAATAGACCTTCGGCACGAATTCCTCGACCATGCGGCCGTAAGCACCGCGATAGGCGCGCACGCGCTCTTTGTCGAAAACCATGAATTCCGTTGCAGACTTGGGGGATGCCCCCTCATTCTGCATCTGGCGGCGCTGCAGCCCATCCGCAATCTGCGAGCGCAATTCGGTCATCAGCTGCCCGCCCAGATCAATGCGGCCGGAGGCGGCATCAAGACGCACGATATCCGGACCGAACATGCCGCCGGTATTGTCCACCTGCCACATGGCACCGGGCGTTGCCTGTGCCGTATCCGGGTTGAAAACCCCGCCCTTGCGATACATCCACAGGCCGAGCATCTGGATTGCGAAGGCTTTGAGCTGCAGCTCCTGCGTCTTGTTCAGAACCTTGATCGTCGGAAGCAGGGTCAGGATCGGACCACGGCCGTAAGGTTCGCCCGGAACCCGCTGATAAGGCATGAGAATGACGGGGCAGGTCTTGAAGACCGTCTTCTGCACAGGAGCTGCGTTGTCCTGCGCTGCCCCAGCCGATCCGCAGACGTAAACATACATATCCCACGCCATACCTGAGGCACGGCGCACAAAAACCTGTTCCAGCCCTTCCAGCTTGGAGCCATCATCCTTGAGCCCATCAAGGAATTCCTTCGAGAAGCGCGCCTTGGGGAACGCTTCATAGATCGCCCGACGCGAAAGCTGCTGTTTCCAGATGATCAGGGTTTCGCGGCCGAACATATCGACCTCGACCGCCAGCTGCTCAATCGGGATCGAGGCAAACAGCGCAGGCACGCGCGTGTTGCCTTCCAGCATCAGAAGCGCGCCGGTCGAGACATGGGCATCAATGCAGCATTCCAGCAGCGCAGAAGAAAATCCACCGCCGAGGAACATCGCATTGACAACATCATCTCCCTCTTTCAGCAGCTGGGAAACGACCTTGAAGCTCTTTTCGGAAGGGTCTTGCGCCAGAAGCCGCTTGCGCATCAGGCGCGAGGCGCGCAGGCGCGCCAAGGGCTGGCCCGGCGGGGCGATATCATCGCGAAGCTGCGCGGCCGAGGCAAAAACAAGGTTCGCGGCCGTGGCATCATGCAGCTTCACCGCACGGTCATTGCCCTGCCCAAGATTTTGCGCGGGCTGGCGGTTCGGAATGGCGAAATCATAGGCGTCCTTGGTCAGCGCAGACCAAGCCGTTTTCGTCGCCCATGCCGCCTTGCGCCGGGCATTGAGTTCGCTTTCCGCACTCATCCGAGGGTTGCCTTACCGCCATCGGCCGACAGAAGACGCGATCCGCGCCGCCTGCGCGAAGCCTGCCCCAGCGCAGCGGCAGCGGAGGCCGATTGCGCGTCCACCGCGTTTTGCTGGTTCACCATTGCCGCTTGGCTCTGGATTTGCGCCTGCTGCTGCTGCGCATTGATTTTACGGGCAGACGGCGCGCCCGTTATCTTCCCCATCAGCTGCTTGACAAACTTGCCCATCCCGCGACCTCCAAAGGAACACCTCTGTTCCCGCGTCGTGGTTCCCGACAGGATGCATGCCGATCAGCGCATGGAGTTTGCGGCCCGGCATCCAGCCCGCGCGTGTGGAAGACACAACGGCGACGGGGCAAGCATGGGCGAGCCGCTGCATCGTTACCCGCGCCAAGCGCACGATGAAGCGCACCGCAGCCATGGACAGGCTTTTGCGCGATACCGTCCATAACTCGAAAGCCTGTTCACCCTCTGGCGTCAGGCCCAGCGGATAGAAGCCGATCACGGTTGCCAAGCCACCCGCATCCACCACGGCCGCCATTTCAGAGCGGTAGCATTGCAACGAGATTGCGCGCGCCTGCGCCCACGGCATCGAGCCGGAAAGCGAAAGCACATCAGCCAGCGTTGCGGCGCGCACCTGCATCAGATCACGCTGAAATCAGACTTGAGCACGGAAGTCGTGCTTTCGCGCTCGCGGCGCTTGCGCGCGGTGCCGATATTGGCGGCATCCTCGATAATCAGAGCGCGACCGCGCATCCCCATAACCGCATATTGCAGCGCGTCTTGAGGATCTGCGAACTTGTTTTTGAAGGGCTTAATGACTTCTGTAGAGCCGGATTTCACCTTCTTGTTGACGTAATGGGATATAAACCCCTTGCGCAGGATTTTGCATCGGGGCGACAGCAGGAACATGGGCGTATTGGCGTCAATGGAGCGCACGAGAAGACCGCGCACCGCGTCAAGCCGGATGCCGATTTCATTCGTCGGCGCGGGGCGGAACTGGACATTGAGCGCGAGCGAAAGCGCCTCCATCCAAGCCAGCTCACCCATGGAGCGATCCGCACCATACCAGCCCGCAGGGTCGCCCCACGCACCCCCGATATTGGCGCGCGGGCAGACGATTTCGAGCGTTGACCGGAACAGCTCGATGAAGGTCGAAATATGCGTCACCCCCTCCTTTTCCGGGACAACCTCAGCCAGCACGCGCACCTGCCCGCTTTCGGTCGGCTGCACAATGACCGCCGCCGGGTGCCCGCCTTGGTCCGCGCCGAGGTAAACCGGCAATCCGGGGTCATAGACAGGAGGTTCCTTGGCGACATGCACAAGGTCATTGAACTCAGGATAGACGATTTCGCCCTCTCGGGAGGGGCCAAACTCGCCATGGACAAAGCGGCGCACCTCATGCGGCGGGCGCACGCGCGCATCCGTCTCGTATTTCGCCCGCGTGACCGGCGGGAAATACTCTGCATTGGGCGCGAGGCCGGAGGGCTGGCGAAAGAGCTTGAAGAACGGGTTTTTCTTCTCAATGCACTCTTCCGCAACCCAATGGTCCACGTCTGGCGGGTTGAGTGACCCCCACACGCGGCGCGGGAAAACCTGTTCCCCAGCCTCCATGCGCCGGGAAAGCTCCGGTGTCAGGAACTGCCCGCCGGGGTAGCGGCCCGTTCGACCGAACAGGAAGGTCGGAACCTTCTTTTCAAACAGATCAGCCTCATCGAGACAGCCCCAGCTGGGCTGATAGCCGCGCAGCATCTGTTCAATCGAGATATCGCCAAGGCCGAAGAAATCGACCACCATTTCAACGCCGACCGAGCCGACGAAGAACCTCGCCGTGTATCGCCCAGGGCGATCCTGCCCGCCCTCGAATTTCGCGCCGGGGAAATCGCGCGGGAAGACTGAAAACCAGCTGGGCAGCGTGTTTTTGTAAAGGTCGCGGTAGCTGTTGCGCAGGATGCACCCATGCGCGCGAATGATGCCGTCATTGCAGATCGGGAACCGAAGGGTCTGGATCAGCGCCGTCTGCATGCTGGCCGTGGTCTTGCCCGAACCTTCCGGCCCCATCAGCAGATCACATGGCCCTTCGGACAGCATGAAGGCTTGAGCGATCGGTTTTGGCGTCCGGAAGTTCAGCTTGTGCGGCTCGTAAACCGTAGCCTGCCCCCAATCCTCGAAATCAGGCGCGCCAAGCGGGTCCGTTCCATCAAATGCGCTCATTGTGCTTGCTCCCAGACCCGAACCCAGCTTCAAGGGGGCTTCCCCCCGGCCCCCACCCCAAGCGCGGCAAAAAATTCGCGATTTTTTGAAAACCCGTCTCAGAGTGAGGCGGTATGCCCCGAGAGGGGAGGGGCAAATTCAGGTTTTGGCCCCCTCGCGCGCGGAGGCGCTGGGGCAATCGAAGGGGGGGGAGGGGGGGCGGCCAAACGGTACGCGCGGGCGCTGGCATGGCCGGCAGGACGGTACGAAAATCCTCGCATCATGCTGTTTGTGCTGCATGCGAGGTTGCACCAAGGTGCTGCAATTGTTGTATTATTCGCTGTCATCGCTTGCACCATCGGGGATTTGTTCGGCCTTTTTGGCTTCCGATGACAGCGCGTAGCGCTCTTGACCATCCGCCACCACGCGCGACAGGTCCATGAAGCCGCCCGCGTCCAGCCCGCCCGGCGCGATCTTGAGCGCGGCAGGGTCCAGCCCGCCCAGATTGACCACGATTTCCGGCTTGACGGCCTCGCCTTGCTCGTTTTCCTGCGCCCGGCGCGCGTGGACATAGGGCAAAATCGCCTCAAGGCACTGCTTCTTGAAGTAGAGCGCTTCATTGATCGTCATGGCCGGAGGCGTTGAGCCGTTTTTTGCCACCAATCCACCCGCTTCCGCTTGCGCCGCGTTCATTTCCCGCACCAATTCCAGCGGATCGCACATCGCCAGCCGCGCCAGCTCATGCAGCGGATCGCCCATGGTGCGCTGGATGAAGCTCGCCATTTCGGCTGTTCGACGGTTCGGTCGGCCCGCGCGCCCGCCCATGGGCCGCGCCTTGAACAGCGGCCCCGCCTCGCCGTCGAACAGATCGGGCGCGGCGGTGTGTGTGACAGTCGTCACCCCTGATTTAGCGGCCTCGCGCTCATCGAGAACGCCCTTCACGCCCTTGGACACCGGAAAACCCCCTCACTTTGCGCGTTTTCACGCCATTGGTTAGCGTGGTTAGGCGCTCATAACCATTTCGTAACCAAATAAAACGAGCAATAACAATAACTTAACTCATATAGTTGTGTGGTTAGGCTATTTTCCATCCCCATCATGCGCGCATATGCACATTAGCGCGCGCGCGTGAATAACCACACAACCAACAAAGCTAAGTCATTGAATTTCCCTGATTAATTTGGTTGTAGCGCGCCTAACCATCGGGCAACCATCTAACCAACCCAGACCCGGAAGGCAGGCGCGCCAATCCCGCCCCTATTCATCCCGGAGGAAACCGCGCGTTACCCGCGACGGAATGAAGGTTTTTCGGCAAAGGGCGCGGGATCAGGCCGGAACGATGCCGCAAGCCTTGCGGGTTCGGGTCTGGGCGCGAGCGCGGCAACTTTTGTGCGCACATCATCCCCATGCATTAGCGCGCGCTTACTGACAGATTGGCAGAAATTGACCCGGCGATTTCCCGCCCGCCCCAAGGGTTCGGGTTATCCGGGCCGGGTTGATGATGCGGCGCGCCTGATCTTCTGGAAGCGCTGGAACGGGTGTACGGTCTTCTCTCCGCAGACCCCAATGGGGACGGTTTGGCTTTGCAGCACATGGTTGCGAATGCCAAGGCCACTGCTCGCGCTGCCATCGAAAAAGCACGCAGGGAGGGCTGATCCATGCTTTACGGGCCCGCCTTCAAAACGCCTCACGGCATTTCCCGCCCGATCTGGGTCGATTGTGGCGATGGATCATGGCAGCTGATCGGCTGCACCACGCCTTGGCTTTGCGCCGCAACAGGGGAGGGCTGATCCATGGCCGAAACCCTTGTCACCTACGGCCCGGTTGTCGCCGCCGCCTGCCTTGTGCTTGCGCTTCTCGCGCAGCTCCACACCAAACCCAGCCGGGGTTGATCGGGCAGGGGGCAGCAATGCCCCCTTGCCGCGCGCCGCCGGTCGATGCAAACACGAAGGGAGTTGAACCATGATGCGAGGCACCATGTCCCCGGAAGAACTGCAGGAGTTCCGCGAAAGCTTGGGGCTGTCCTTGGCGCAGTTCACGCGCGCCATTGGCATGGCGGGCAAGGATGCAGATCGCACGGCCCGCCGCTGGGAAACCCGGCTTGCCACTGGCGAGCCGGAACGCCACCCCCCGCCGTGGCTCGATACCATTCGGGATGCCGTGGAAGGCGTCCCCGGCTATCGCTCTTGGCTCATTGCCCGCGCGAGGAAGCACAGCTAAAGAAAGGGGACGGCTTCGGCAATTCCCTCTTTGCTCGTGTCAGTCATGGCTGCACCTCCGCTTTGCATTGGGCAATCTTGTCCATCGCCTCGGGGTTGTCGCCATAATCGAAGTCTCCGCAGCGAACGCATTGGTGAACGGGGACCGAACAGTTGCATTCCTCGCTGCACCCGGCGTTCCTGCCGCCGATGTGCTTCCAATCGTGCTTGCCAAGCTCGGCGCAGGTTGAACCAGAAATCGCCGTGCGCAGTCGCGCAACATGAGCCTCGGCGTCCTCTAGCTGGCGCAGTAGGTCACGCATTGTCGCCTCCAAGGGCAGCGCATCCCGCAGCGGTGAGCACGTAAATCATCCCGCCAGGCTCAATTCCGCGCTCATGGGCAAAGGGATCAGCGTCGATGTCGCGCTGTTCGACTTCGCGGAAATCCACTAGGCCCGCATCAATCATTCGGTCTTCAAAGCCGTCTGGAATGTCGGCGCGGTCGCCATCACAGAAGTCATGCCAGTGCTGGCGCAGGGCGTTCGCTGCATCACTCATTGGAACCTCCAAGGGCTTTGCGGGCGCGGTGGGCACGAACGAGAGCAGCGACAGGCGTTGCACCAGATGCAACCGTGCTCCACTCTCTGTCGTTGATTGGTCCTTTTTCTTCGGTGACAAGCCAAAGCATCTCTTGATTGTCATCGTCGCCGTAAGTTGGAAGGTCGAAACCAAGCGCCCAATTGCAGTGCTTCCCAAAATAGGCAACGGCGTCGGCTATCTCCCTCAACCTCGCCACTTCGGCCTCTGCGGCCTCTGCGCGGGCCACCACAGTTGCCATGTTCGGCGGGAGGTCAGCAGCTGGCCAGCGAAAGTCGGCGTCCTCCACGTTGCCGCAGAAGTAATCAAGTGCGCGCTGTCCCTCGTCATGCTCGAAAAGCCCCGCGTAATCGAGCACGTTGCCTGCGAACTGATATGCCGCACCGACCATGTCCTCTGCCTTATCCGCCCTCACCCGGTCGGCGCGGATCGCGGCGATAAGGCGGGGGAAGGCGTTCTTAGCGGCGATGATGAAAGCCATATTGTGCTTGGCGACATCATCCCAAGCGTAGCAACAGCCGTCCTCGTCAAACTCTTCGTGGACACATCCGACATCTGAGTTGAGCGCGTCGCAAATCTTCTCGCCAGAAGGGGCGCACACGTAGAAACTAAGGTAACCTTCATGGCAGTCTTCGCCGCTGCCGTAGCAGCCGTCCGACTTCTCGCTATCGGCTTCCCACTCCCCCGGCGTCGCCTTCGCGTGCAGCCCTTCCAGCCGGGCCAGTTCTTCTTCTGTGAGGGGGTTAGTCATGGCGCTCTCCCGATGCATTCTGAGCGAGGCAAGCGCTGGCGATGGCTTTCACCGCCATCAACTCAGTCTCGTCGGGGTTCAATTTCTCGGTGCTCATTTGTGCCTCGGCTGGTCAGAGTAAGGGGCGATTTCGGTGCCGCAGCGGGCGCATACGCAGGACGCGCCGCCGCTCTTTCTGGCGCGATAGCCGTTGGTCTTCGTGTGCTGGGGCTGCTTGGAGCCGTACCACCACTGGATTCGCGGGACGTGGCCGAACAGGGCGCAGATCAGGCGCTTCATTTCCGCTTCCTCCATCGCGTCGCGTGGGCGCGGGCTGCCGAGAGCAGTTCGTATTCTGCATCTCGCACGGCCTTTACCTCGGCCTGGAACGCTGGTTCGTTGACGCGCAGCGTGCTCCGCTCTCGCGCCAGCTTCAGATCCCCATAGGCTTTCGCCGCAGCACTCAGGCGCTCAAGGGTCGGATCTGGCCGGGTCATGCTGCCGCTCCTTCCCAGACACCACGCCCGACGCGGCGGAAGCCTTCCCCCATTCCACCGGATCAATGACAGGCTTGGGCTTTTTCATGGCTCAACCTCAGGGCCAATGATCCTGAATTCTATTCCGGGGACGAAACGCGGCTCATATCCAAATGTGACGGGAGCGCACAACTCAGTGCGGTCAGCCGATGCCATCGGGATATTTCCAACGCCGCGCGGGCCCTGAAAGACCAGCGGAACGCCGCAATGGATACATCGCCCCGATATTTCAGCGCAGCCGTTTCCGGGCTTGTCCTCGAAGACCGCGATACCGACGCGGCAGGAGAATTCGTGCTTGCACGTCATGCCATCGACTCCCGCTCCTTCGCCCGCTCGCGCGCGTAAGTGCCCATCACCAGCGTCCAAAACATGGGGCGCGAAAGCGCCGTGGTGCTCATCAGGTGTTTCATGGCTCAGGCTCCATCATCTTCATTGTGCTTCGGGAAGGGCGGGAATTGCCCCGCGCCATGCGTCGCGCGCGCGAAAGCGTCACCGAACGCGGTTCCGGGCCGGGGCGGGAACGGCGGAGGAGGATCGCCCGCCGGGATATTACCCACGAGGGGCAGAGCGTTCGGCCGATATTGGCCGGGGAACATGAAGTGCCGCAGCGCCTCAAGATCGGTGCAGGCGGCCAACCGGCGGCTCGCCAGCGTCGGATATTTGGCGCTGCACTCCGGCGTTTCCACAATGAAGCCGCCGTTCATGGTCAGCGAAATGACGATTTCCGTCTTTCCATCCCATGCCGGGTTTTTCGGCCTTGCGCCGGGCGCGGGGTTCGTTTGCAGTCTCCTGTGTTCATCCATTGTTTTCGTCCTCCTGTTCGGTCCAAACTAGCCCAGCTACCAATCTGGACGCTTCCAACAGCCTTTCGGCATTCCTGCGCAAAATGACGCCCTCCGCGTTGGGAACGCGGCGAATGCCGCCAAGCTCATGCGGCACTTTCCGTGTGTAGCGGCGGCCCTCTGCCAGCTTCACCATCCGCATGGCGCGCTTACGCAGCAGCGCGGCCACGCGGTGAATTGCGGCCTGGTCTTCGGGGGGGACGGCATCCATCGTGGCGCGGTAATTCGCGGCCTTTTCTTCGGCGGAAAGCTCACCCATCAATCACGTCCTCCATGTTGTCCGCGCTGGCTTCGAGGTCGTAACCCGCCAGATCAATCAGCGTGCAGCGCTCCAGCGTGCGGCCGATCCGCACGTATTCATTGATATGCGGCCCGCTCAGCACCACCTCAGGCGGGGCTTGGCGCAGGGTGCGGGTCCAAGCGCCGTCGCGCCACTTCGTGCCGCTGAAAAGCGCGTTGAGGCTTGGCCCCTTGTGCGGCACCGCGAACAGGTAGCAGCGGGATTTGGGCGGATGCCGCGCGGCAAAGGCCGGGTCTTTGAACAGCGCCTCGCGCAGCTTGCGCGCCCGCCCGTCATCCAGATCAATGATGCCGAGGCCCGCGCAGGAGAAGCGCTCGCGCACGGCGGCAATGTCCATCCCGACGCCGTCCGTAATCTCATAGTCTTTCAGCACCGAACCAACGGTGGGCTTCTGTCCATTGGTCCAAGCCACAATGGTTTGCGCCAACAGGTGTTCAAGGCAGTTGCGCCAGTTGTCGGAAATCAGGCTGCGTTCATAGCTGGTTCGCTCCATCATCCAGCCGGAAAGCGTTTCCTCGCTGCCCGTCACCGGCAGGCCCGCGTCCTCCATGCCGTCATCACCCAGCAGCACTTGCGCCGAGGCCAGCAGCGTCCCGAAGGTGTCGCCAAAGCGCGCATCCAGCCCCGCCCGGCGGAAGGTGCCGCGCCAGTCTTTCAGGTGCCGCCCGAAGTCTTCCCAGCCATCCATCAGGCGGCGCAGCATCATCTGTCCGGCAATCTGCGCATCAAGCGGGAATTCCGGCGGTTCCGTGCCGGGCTTGAACCGCTCAAGGTTGAAAATCGCCATGCGCGAATAATCCTGCGCCTCGAATTGGGGCGGGTTGATCGCGGCCGCGAAAACCGGAGACTGCAGGCGGAACTTGGTCCCCTTGTGATCCTGCCCGCCGCGCACGCGAAGGGAGCCGGAATACATCTGGCGGATCATCTCAATCAGGCTTTGCGCCCGCTTGTTGTCGTCGGCCTTCTGCTCGAATTCATCGAGCGCAATCGCCCGGCTGTCTTGTCCAAGGATCTGCACAATGCCCGCTTCCGAGGCGTTGCCAGCGTCCAGCATCACATCGCCCAGCAGACCCTTGATGAAACCATGCCCCTCCATGCCGATCAGGCTGGATTTGCCGACGCCGCGATCACCGACAATCATCGAGAACGGGCGCTGTTCCAGCGCGCCGGAATAGAACGCGCAGCCAATCGCCCCCAGCAACAGCACCGGGTCCAGCTCCTGCCGCTGAAAACGCCAGCTGGACAGGTGCTTGAGAACGGCAGGGCCAGGGCTGTCCTCCACCGGCACACGGTCAGCCCATGGCTGGATGATGCCGGGTCCGGCGGCATAGAACTTGCCCGCGCTGCCCTTGCCGAGCATGCCGGGGTCACGCTGTTTCAGCTCCCCGTCATGCACCACAAACACCGCGTCCCCGGCATGCCACACGAACAGATCGCGGTTATTGCCCGCCGCCCAGCCGCCGCGCCCGCGCACCTTGTCAATCGGGTCGAACAATCCGCGCCGGAAGGCCGCATTGTTGAAGCAGTTCCACGCCTGCCGCGCCTCGATATTCGAGAACACAGGCCCTTCCTTGCTCACCTGCGGCCAATGGTGAAACACGTAGTTGGTATGCCCGGAGAACAGATCAAACAGCACCTCGGGCTTGCGCTTGGTCGCGGGAATGCCCTGCAGCTGGCCAAGGCTGTCCACCATCCACAGCACATCGCCTTGCTTGCCCAGTACCTGTACCGGGCAGGCGGGCGGCATGCGCTGGTCCGGCCAGCCCTCCCAATCGGAATAGCCATAGCCCCAGCCGTCCTTGTCCGCAGGGTGCGGGCTTTTGCGCTCGTCATCGCGCTTGGACCGCATGAGGTCTGCGCCAATGGCCGAAAATGCGCCGATCAATTGCCGGAGGCCGTCAGTCACCGCCACGTCAGGAACCCTTATTTGCGCACAAGGTCAGCGAGTTTCGGGCGCTCATCGAAAACCGAGCGCAGGGGCATTTTCTCGCCCGCGTGCGGCTTGGGCTTGGCGGGTTCGGGCGCAAGCCCTTCGTCCATCGCCAGCAGCACCGCGCGGAACACGCCAAAGGCGCGCTTCACGGCATAGGGCGCATCATCCCAAGCCTTGAGCTTGGCGGCCGCCTGCACCGTGATCCACAGGGTTTCCGGCTTGCTGTCCGGGTAGCGGCGCAGGGTCGCGGCCATTTCCGCCACATGGCGCGGCGCATCCTTGGCCTTCACGCCCGGCAACCACTCCGGCACCACAATCGCCGCCGCCGTCACCGCCAGCTGCAGGGGAACATCTTCGATATCAGCCATGGGGTGCCCCCCGCCCATCAACGGAGACAATCTCAGCCTCTTGATACTCCCAAGGGAATAAAACCGGGACGCGGCTGTCGCGGCTCGTATAGCACGCACCGGAAGGCTCCCGGAAAACACGGCCATCAATCCGATACGCTACCCCGTTCTCTTTGAAGATCGAAGACATGCGCTTGTTCTGGAAGACCCCATGTCCGACCTCATCCCACTCATCATCCGCCCCTGTTATGGGTGTGAGCGGATGCCATGCCAGCACGCGATCTGCTATCGCGCGGCAGATAGAGGCCGAAGAACCGGAATGCCCCTCCAAAGCGAACAGCTTGACTTGCCGCATGACTGCTTTGCCAATCATGCCGCCGTAGAAGCCATCTTCGTCGAAATACCCCGCAATCTGCAGCTCATTTTCAGCATAACGAATGCTGTTGTCTCCACGCCCCGGATGCCGATCCAAGACAAACGAAAGAGCCGCATCAAAAATAGTGAAGTGTGCTTTTCTTAGCCGCCGCTTGAGGCGGTCGCGTAGACTTTCAACTGAAACCTTAACATGCATCACCATCATCCCCTCCTAGGGCTTCACCATGTCGTTGAGGTCATTCACGCCGCCGCTCGCGCGCAGCACGCGCAGCGGCACGCCTTGGCGGCGCAGGGCATCAAGAGAGCGCTCGAATTCGCGCGTTGCGCCTTCGTTGCTCCAATCGTTGTGCGGGCAGATGATCCGGCCCATGCACCCATCGAAAACCGGCACATGCTTGAGCTGCGCGAGGCTGGGGGAAACAATGGCTTCATCCGCCGGGCCATGGGCCATCATGGCGGTCAGGCCGTTTTCCATCCCCTCATTCACCACCTGCAGCACGCCAGCCCCGGCGGCGCGGCGCAGGTAAATCTGCCCGGTTCCAACCGGCCCCATCATCAGCTTGGGCTTTTCGACCGGGGCTTTCCCGGTCAAATCGCGGGAGAGGAACGTGAAATGCCCCGCGTGCTGTTCGCCCGCAATGTTATCCACGGCGCAGATGATCGCGGGGAAATACGGCCCCGGCGCGCGCCGGTTGCCCTCGCGCCGCGCGCCCTGCCACCACTCCGCACTTTTCAGAAAGCGCACCCGGTCCGAGAGGTTGAACAACCGGCGCGGATCAATCCCGCGCGAGAGCAGATAGCGCACGCCCTCGCTGTCCAGCAGCGGGCGCGCCTTGGCGTGCAGTTCGCGCACGCGGGCAATCTTCCACGCCTCGATTTCCGCTTGCCGCCGCGTCTTGTCCTCGCGTTCGGCAATCGCGCGCGGCTCGTCAATCACCGGGGCAGCGCCGCCGAGGTAGCTCCGCGCGTGCTCCATGGCCGCTTTCAGGTCACAGCGATGCACCGCCATGATCAGGTGCAGCAGATCGCCGCCATTCGTTCCCGGAGCATCCGGCCGCCCGCCCCAGAAGCCCACGCGCCCCGCCTTCGCGCCCGTCACCACCACGGAAACCGCGCCGATATCGGGATGGTTCTTGGAGCTTGAGGCCCACTCGTTGCCTTCCGCCACTCCGGCGGGCAGCAGCACCCGCGCAATGTCGCTGGCGCGCGAGGCCAAGGCATTCACCAGCGGGCCGATACTGTCGCGTTTCATCGCCACACCTCACGCCAGCGCCGAGGCGCGGTTCACGGAACCGGCCATCTGCAGCACCACGGCATCAAAACCCGCATCGTCGCGCGCATCCTCGATTTGCGGGATCAGGCGGCAGATCGGCGGTTTGGCCATCTGATAGGCGCGGGCAATCGCAGCCTGCGAAACCCCGTAAACCTGATTAAGCATGTAAAAGGTCAGCCCGCGCGCCAGATGCGCCTTGCGGGTCAGAACATCAGCCGAAGCGCCGCGCGTGCCGTGCTGGGGCGAAACCGCATGGCACAGCGCCACAGGCACGCCCAGCAGTTGCGCCGCCGTTGCGGTCAGGGCCTCGCCCAGCGCACGCACCGCCTCCGGGGAAGTCACCATGCCGCCAGCATTCTCGCCGCGCAGGGCCGTAAGGCCGTTGCGCAGTTTGGCAATCGTCGTGGCCGAGGGCGACGGGTCACCGGCCACACCCCGGCGGATTGTCATTTCGGACACATCGGCAGCGCGCGCCCACTCGGCCCGCGAAAAGCCTTCCTCCGCGCGCCGGGCATCAAGCCGGGCCATCAATTCCCGGCGTGCCTTGGCGCGGGCAATTTTTGTGCGCACATCTATTTTTTCGGCCGGCTCACGCTCAGCAGCTGAATGCAGCCCTCGCGATCCTTCGCCAGCCAGCCCAGCGTCACGCACACCGCTTCCAGCAGATGCTGATCCGCGCGCAGCTTCGCAATCGCCTCCGCGTGGCGCTGTTCGCATGCGCGTTCCAGTGAGGTATTCACCCGCGCCAGCAGCGCCTGCACGCCTTCCAGCTGCGCCGAAATCAACATGGTGTTGCGCTCTGTCATGCATGGCACGCCCCCGCGCCAGCAACGCGGATAGCCAGCTGCGAAAGGCGCTCGCGCTCGTGCCGCTCAATCGCGGCCCGCACCTTGCCAATCGTGCTTTCCAGATGGTCGCCTTGCCCCTTCAGGACGCGGCCAACCGTGGGCGGAACAAGGCCGCTTTCTTCCGCGATTTGCTTCGCAGTCAAGCCGATAGCCTTCGCCCTCTTGCCGAGGTCGTTCATTCGTGCTTCCTTCAAACGCAATTTGAACTTAATTCAAACGTCCATCTGATTTGTGTCGAATGGTCAATGGGCGTTTTGCCAATGCTTGTTGAAAGTGTGCGTAGCATTCTTGGGGACCACCCCAACCAGATGCGGAAAACCGCCATGCTCGCGCACGCGCCCAAATCGTCGCTTCAATCTGCTGGCACCATGTCCCGCGCCGAGTTGCGGCGGGCGCAGCTGGAATGGCTGCAATGGCTTTGTGAGCGCTCCGGGGACACACTCTCCGTTATCGCGCGCAACGCAGAAAAGAACCCCGGCACACTCACCGAGCTACGCAACCCGGATAAGGATCGCGTGCTGTCTGACGCCACGGTGGAGGATATCAAGGCGCGCTACGGGGTTCCCGGCCCGCTGGAATTCCGCGCCGCGCCGGGCTTTGCAGAGGAAGCCGTGCCTTTTCAGGGTGCGCGCGAGGAGGAAAGTGCGACAACGGATCGCTGGGAAATCCGTTCAAACGCGCTTGAAGCCCTAGGCATCCTGCCCGGAGACGAGCTTTTCGTTGACCTGTCCCTGTTGCCGGAGGACGGGGATATCGTCTGCGCGCAGATTTTCACCGGCCCCATGTCGGCAACAACCGTCTTCCGGCTTTACCGCACGCACCAGCGCTTTCCCTTCCTGACAACGGCCTATTTCGACCAGCGCAAGAACGTGATGGACATTGTTGGCCTGTCCGATGTGGCCATCAAAGGCGTGGTTCGTCGCACCTCGCGGCCCATTCGCCCTAACTGATTTCAAAGTGAGTTTGAATTAATTTTCAATTCACACTCTTTTCAAATGTGAATTGTTTTCATACGGTCGCCCGGCGCAGATGATTTGCGCGCCGAACGGAGGCCGTTATGTGCATTCAAAATTCTTACCCAAAGGTTGCGGTCCTTGTTGCGTTGACGCCAACCCTGATCCTTCTCGCCGCCCTGGGCATGGGCTGGGCCATTCGCACCATGCGCGGATGGGCGTTCCTCAACCGGAGGATCGCGTCATGACCAAGTTTTCACACAGCCAGCTTTACGCCCTGCGCGCCGCCCGCAGCGCCACCATGAACATGCTTGTTCCGGTCGGGAAGCACTATTCCACCAGTTTTCTCGGCGGCCCGCGCATCAATGCGTCCACCGTGCAATCCCTGATCGCGCTGGACCTCATGCGCCGCGTCGAAGGCAGCAACTCCGCCGTCCTTACGGCCAAAGGCACCGAAGCGGCCACGCAAGCCGCGCTGGAAGACGCGCAGGCGAACGCAGTTGCCGCCGCCAAGCGCGACAACAAGCACGCCCGGTATCGCCTCCGCAATCCGCAGCACAAGCCGACGCCCGCGCCGGAGAACTTCACCCGGAGGCTTCCCTATGTCGATTGAATTCGCCCTCACCGTCGCCATGGGCGAAAGCCGCCTTGGCCTGTTTGATGGAACCCTGTCCGTGGACAAACAGGGCTTCCTCATCCCCGGCCTGATCGAGAGCGCCGCGAATGAGGCGGAAGCTTTCGCCAGCTGCTGGCGCGCGCAAAACCTCAAGACAGCGGCGCGTGTCGGCGGCCTGTTGCTGCACTTCGGCCCGCCGATGATCAACATCGAGTACCACGAAATCAGGAGGGAAGAATGCCCGAACTCCTGACAGCGCGGGAGGCGGCCGAACGCCTCGCCATTTCCATCAGCCAGTTGCGCAAGCTGGTGACAAAGGGGAAACTCCCCTACATCGACATGGGCCGGGGCATGAAGCGGGCCGCCTACCGCTTCGACCCGGCTGATCTGGACGCCTTTTGCGGAGGACGACGCACATGGGCAAGCGAGAAACAGGGCTGTTCCAACGCCAAGGAAGCCCCCTCTATCATTATGACTTCCTCATCAAAGGTAACCGATTTCACGGTTCTACTGGCACGGCAAACCGCCGAGAGGCAGAACAGATTGTCAGAGCCAAAAAAGAGGCGGCCCGGCAACAGGCTTCCGCCTCCACCGGCACCCTGACATTCGGCCTCGCTTCCACGCGCTATTACGAGGATATCGGCCAGTATGCGGCCAAGCCTCGCGAGGTCATGGCGCAGCTGGCTTGGCTGCAGCGGGAGATTGGCAAGTCTACCCCGCTCACCGCCATCAACAACGATATGGTCGCCCGGCTCGTCACCAAGCGCCGGGCCGACACCATCAAGCCCACCAAACCCAAGACCAAGCGGGGCGAAAAGGCGAAGGCGGCCGAGCCGCCGCGCCCCGTTTCCAACGCCACGGTCAACCGATCCGTCACGCAACCCCTGCGCCGCGTGCTCAAGGCCGCCGCCGAGAATTGGGATGCGCAGGTGCTCCGCATCAACTGGAAAAAGCACATGCTCCCCGAAAAGACCGAGCGCATCCGCGAGGCGAGCGAGGACGAGGAAGCCCGCATTTTCGAGCACCTGCCCGAAGCGTTCCACCCGCCGATCCTGTTCGCCATCATGTCAGGGTGCCGCCTCTCCGAGGTTGTCGGCCTGCGCTGGGATTGGATCAGCTGGGGCAACCGGCAGATCACGGTTCACGGCAAAGGCGACAAGGTTGCAACCGTTCCGCTCTCCAACAGCCTGCGCGAGCTGCTGTTCCCCCTGCAGGGCAACCACCCCGAATTCGTCTTCACCTTCACCCCCACGGAACAGCACGGCAAGCGCAAGGGCCGCGAGGGCAAAATCCCTATGAAGTGGTGGAACCTGTCCTACTACTGGCGCAAGGCGCGCGAGGCCGCAGGCATCCCCAACAGCCGGGAAAATCAGGTCGCGGGCCTCCGCTTCCACGACATGCGCCACACGGCCGCCACGCGCCTCCTGCGCCAGTCCCGCAACCTCAAAATGGTGCAGAAGCTCCTGCGCCATTCCTCCATCGCCACCACGGCGAAATATGCCCATGTGCTGGACGACGAACTCGCCGCCGCCATGGACGATATCAGCACCAGCAAGAAGGCAGCGACGAAATGACGAGAAACCTTGCTGATATCATCCGCGAACAGCAGGAAGAAGAAGCACAACAGGAGCGTGACTGGTCAGGAGATTATGACGGAACAACATGCCCAAACTGCAACCGCCAGAGAATGCTTTTGTGCAATAATGGCCGGAGGCGCTGCGAGAAATGCAATTGGGACCCAGATGAAAAATGCTACTCAGACGCGCCCCTTCGATAAACAGCATGTTTTCCCGAAAAAACTCCCGATTAAAACCGCACCAATTACAAATAAGGCAGAAACATCATCAAGTTGCAGCCTTCTTTCTCTTTGCCTTCCAAGCTGAATACGAGGGTTCGATTCCCTTCACCCGCTCCAGCTTTTACCGAGCCGCTACGCCCCTTTCAGCTCTCCAACCGCTTCGCACGCTCAAGGAGACGCTTCGCATTTCGATAGGCGGGGACTTCCACCCAGAGGCCGTCAATCAAAACGCGATCCTCGCCGCGTGCCCGGCCTGCTTCAAAGCCCGTGATGATGGCCTCTGCTTTGGCAATCTCCTGCGCATCCGGCGTCAGGGCTGCGTTGATGGCGGCCGCGTGATCGGGGCGCACAAGCGACTTGGAAAGATAGCCGAGGCGACGGGCATATTGGGCTTCGTGGACAGCACCTTTGACATCGGCAAAGGTGAAGGGGGCGTCGATCGGCTCGATTTTGGCGGCGCGGCATTCCAGCAGAAAGCGCCGGCGGGCGTAATCGAGTTCCACGGCATCCGGCCCGCGGATGGCGTTGAGGTCATTGGCCAGGTCTTCCGCACCGAGCAGCGCGCCGCGAACGCGGGGGGAGGCCGCGGCAAAGAGACGCACATCCGCCACGCCTTGGGCTGTTTCGCAGACGGGGAGCAGCTCTGTGAGGCCCGGCGCCAAGCCAAGGCGCGCTTCCCAATTCGTGATGGCGGCATCCAGCGCATGAATCTGCGCCACGCGTTCGCACATGGGGAGAGCAATCACATCGGGCCGTGTCGCCATGGCGGCGGCGAGGTCCTCTATGCCGTCGCCTTCAAGCTGGTTGATGCGGATGGCGGCGACAAGCCCGCGTGCCCGGCATCCCTCGACATAGGCTGCGAGGCGAGAGCGCGCCTCCGCTCGTCGTGCGGGAGGCGTGAAATCCTCGAGATCGACGATGTGAACCGCCCCCGGTTTGCCGGAGGCTCCAACTTCCAAATAGGATGGAGCCATGACGAGCAAAACGACGAACAAGTTTTCACCCGAGGTGCGCGAACGCGCTGTCAGATTGGTGCTGGACCACGAGG
>Ga0209794_1000721_pt1 | contig 38134 bp, 40 predicted proteins | sample EBPBio232013_DNA_FD_185869 | JGI IMG/M metagenome (GOLD analysis project Ga0209794, IMG submission 185869) | Wastewater treatment Type I Accumulibacter community from EBPR Bioreactor in Madison, WI, USA - Reactor 1_5/23/2013_ DNA (SPAdes)... | ecosystem: Engineered > Bioreactor > EBPR >... | reverse complement strand
AAGACCTATTATTACATCTCGCAGAAGGTGAACCAGCAGTTCTCCTTCCTGCCGGAGAAGATTACCGACCAGCGCGTGGTGGCGGTGTATCTCGATAAGAACAACAAGGTGGCGCGTGTTGCCAATTACGGCATCAAGGACGGGGTGATCTTCGACTTCATCTCCCGCACCACGGAAACCGGCGGCTCGGATGGCTCGATGCTGGGCTCGCTCTTCCGTCGCATCGGTCAGAGCGCCGTGTAAACCATCCCCTCCCGTTCGAACATGAAAAACCCCGCGGAAAACCGCGGGGTTTTGTTTTTTCCGGAAGCGAATGGAAGGACGGCGCGACGCGCCGCCCCTTGATGGCCTCAGTGCGCGAGGATCGCCAAGAGCAGCAGCGCCACGATGTTGGTGATCTTGATCGCCGGATTGACCGCCGGACCGGCGGTGTCCTTGTAGGGGTCGCCGACGGTATCACCGGTGACGGAGGCCTTGTGGGCATCCGAGCCCTTGAGGTGGCGAACACCGGCGCTATCCACGAAGCCGTCTTCGAAAGACTTCTTCGCATTGTCCCAAGCACCGCCGCCCGAGGTCATCGAGATGGCCACGAAGAGACCGGTGACGATGACACCGAGGAGCATCGCGCCCACCGCCGAGAAGGCCGCCGACTTACCCGCCAGCGCCTGAATGGCGAAGAACAGCGCCACCGGCGAGAGCACCGGAAGCAGCGAAGGGATCACCATCTCGCGGATGGCCGCCTTGGTCAGCATATCGACCGCGCGGGCATAATCCGGCTTGTCGGTGCCGGCCATGATACCGGTCTTCTCCTTGAACTGGCGGCGGACTTCCACCACCACGTCGCCCGCTGCGCGCCCCACGGCGGTCATTGCGATGCCGCCGAAGAGGAACGGGATGAGGCCACCCAGCAGCAAGCCCACGACGACATAGGGGTTGGCGAGCGAGAAATCGATCACCACGCCCTTGAAGAAGGGATGCTTGTCGGAATTTGCGATGAAGTACTTCAGGTCTTCCGAGTAGGCCGCAAAGAGAACCAGAGCGCCCAGACCCGCCGAGCCGATGGCATAGCCCTTGGTGACCGCCTTGGTGGTGTTGCCGACCGCATCGAGCGCGTCGGTGGACTGGCGCACTTCCTTGGGCAGACCCGCCATTTCGGCGATGCCGCCCGCGTTATCCGTCACAGGGCCAAAGGCGTCGAGCGCAACGATCATACCGGCGAGGCCGAGCATGGTAGCCGTGGCAATCGCGGTGCCGAAGAGGCCGGCGAGCTTGAAGGTGGAGATCACGCCCAGCACGATGACGATGGTGGGCAGGGCCGTCGATTCCAGCGAGACCGCAAGGCCCTGGATGACGTTGGTGCCGTGGCCGGTGACCGAGGCCTGCGCGATGGAGTTGACCGGGCGCTTGTTGGTGCCGGTGTAATACTCCGTGATCACGACGATCGCCGCGGTGACCGCCAGACCGATGAGGCCGCAGATGAACAGCGCCTGGCCCGTGATCGTCACGCCGCCGGCGGTGCCGATGACACCCCAGCCGATGGTGAGCGAGGTGGCGGCGCCAAGACCGACAACCGACAAAAGGCCGGTGGCGATGAGCCCCTTGTAGAGCGCCCCCATGATCGAGCCATTGGCGCCCAGCTTCACGAAGTAGGTGCCGATGATCGAGGTGAGGATGCAGGCGGCACCGATGGCCATGGGGTAGAGCATGGTCGCATTGAGCGACGCCTGGCTGCCGAAGAAGATGGCCGCGAGCACCATGGTGGCAACCAGCGTTACCGCGTAGGTTTCGAAAAGGTCCGCCGCCATGCCCGCACAGTCACCGACGTTATCGCCGACGTTATCGGCGATGACGGCAGGGTTACGCGGATCATCTTCCGGGATACCCGCTTCCACCTTGCCGACGAGGTCCGCGCCGACGTCTGCGCCCTTGGTGAAGATGCCGCCGCCCAGACGCGCGAAAATGGAGATGAGCGAAGCGCCAAAGCCCAGTGCCACCAGCGCATCAATGACGGTGCGGCTGGCCGGCGCATGGCCGAGGAACTGCGTCAGGACGAGGTAGTAAACCGCAACGCCGAGGAGCGCGAGGCCCGCGACCAGCATGCCGGTGACCGCGCCGGACTTGAAGGCGATGTCGAGGCCGCCCGCAAGGCTCTTCATGGCGGCCTGCGCCGTCCGCACGTTAGCACGCACGGAGACGTTCATGCCGATGAAGCCCGCAACGCCCGAGAGAATCGCGCCGATCGCAAAGCCAATGGCCACCGGCGCGCCGAGAAGCACCCAGGCCGCGATGAGAATGAGAACGCCGACGATGGCGATGGTCGTGTACTGGCGCTTGAGGTAGGCGCTGGCGCCTTCCGCAATGGCCCCGGCAATTTCCTGCATGCGCGCGTTGCCCGCGTCCTGCGCCATCACGGAATTGATTGTGATGATGGCGTAGACAATCGAGAGGGCACCGAGCGCGATGATAGCGAGTAGAGCTGTCATGGCGTGTTTCTCGTTCCTATGCGATCAGTCTCCGGCCCGGAGCCTCCCTGCTCCGGGTCGCTGATGCCATAGGGTTAGCAAAGGTTTAATCCTGAATCCATGGGGCCGGGCCGCAATTTCGCCACGATCCCGCCTCTCTTTTGACGGACATCAACCGCCGTCAACTTGGCCTAAGCTGACAGGCGCGCGTCGATTTCTTTCGCACGTGCGAAGGCGGGTCTTGCGGTTATCCGATCGAGATAGGCGGCCATGGCCGGTGTTTTCTCGATAAGGCCGAAAGAACTTGTCCAGGCGAGCGCGCTGCCCCATAGCGCATCGGCGGCGGTGAAGGTTTCGCCAAGCCAATAGGGCCCTTTTTCAAGCTGGGCGCTGACGGCCCGCACGACGGCCTCGTAGCTGCCGTAAGGCGACATGGCCTGACCGCCGGACTCGCGCTTGAGCGCCTTGTCGATCAGCGCCGGTTCGAAGCTCGAGCCGTAAAAAGCCACCCAGCGCAGATAGGGTCCGCGCAGGGGATCGCCCGGCGGGGGCGCGAGCTTCTTGCCGACGGCAAGATCGCCCAGATAGATCGTTACCGCGATCTGCTCGGTGATGACGGCACCATCATGCACAATCGTCGGCACCTTGCCGAGCGGGTTGATGGCCAGAAACTCAGGTGTATGCGTCTCACCATTTTTCAGGTCCAGCAGGCGGATCTCATACGGGAGCCCCGCTTCTTCCAGCAGGAACAGCGTGCCCGAGGAGCGGCTCGGGGCGGCATGGTAGAGGACGAGGGACATCAGGTTTCCTTCCGAGGGAGAATGCTCTTCGGCTTGAACAAAAAGAGAACATTCTGTCGTCGGCGTCAAGCCTCGCGACGCTCGTCGTTGAAGGCCAGCCAGAGCACAAGCCCCATCGCGATGGCCACGAACGGGAAAATGGCCATGTTGAGCGTCGCCCAACCGAACTGGGCCAATACGCGCCCAGCCGCCAAGGATGCCAAAGCGGTGCAGGAGAAGACGATAAAGTCGTTGATGCCCTGAATCCGGGTGCGCTCGGCCGGGCGGAGGCCTTCGCTCACCAGCGTTGTTGCGCCGACGAAGGCGAGGTTCCACCCCAAACCCAGCAGAATCATTGCCGTGTTGAAATGGGCGATCGACACACCTGTCATGGAAACCGCACCGCACCCTGCCAGCATCAGCATGCCCAGCATCATCACGGGGTAAACGCCAAAGCGGGCAATGAGCGGGCCGGTGAAGAAGCCCGGCAGATACATGGCAACGATATGCCACTGGATGGCGAGCGCGGCATCGCCCTCGCCATGCGCGCAGCCGATCATCGCCAGCGGCGTGGCGGTCATGATCAGGTTCATCAGCGCCTGCGCCGTCGCGCCGCACAAAATGGCGACGCGCAACCGGCCGGAGCGCAGAATCTCGCGCACCGGGCGCGCCTCCTCGCCCGCCACCGGGGTTTCCGGCAGGCTGGCAAAGCGCGTGAAGCCGAGCGCCACCACGGCCAGCGCCGCCACCACCGCCTGCCCGATGTAGCTGGGCATAAAGGTGAAGGGCGGCACCAGATCCTTGGTGTGGATAACCAGTTGCGGCCCGACGATGGCCGAGGCCAGCCCCCCGACAAGCACCCATGAGATCGCCTTGGGGCGGAAGGACGCGCTCGCGCCATCGGCGGCGCCGAAGCGATAGGACATCACGAAGGCCTGATAGACCCCGCACAGGCCAAGACTGAAGAGAAACAGCGGGAACAGCGCCTCACGCACGGCATAGGCCGAGAGCAGGCCCGCCAGAACCCCGAAGCCCGCCCCGATACGATAGGCATCGCGCCGCCCCATGCGCCGCATCAGCCATGCGGCGGGCAAGGTGGAGATGGCGGAGCCGAGCACGAAGGCGGTGATGGGCGCGGTCGCCCATTCCGGTGAGGGGCCGAGCAGGCGCCCCACCAGACCGCCGGTGGCGATGACAACCGAGGCATTGGCCCCGGCCAGGCCCATGGCGGTGGCCAGCAGCAGCGCGTTGCGACGCGCATCCTTGTCGGTGAAGGCGGAGGGGGACACAGGTGCCTGCAAGGGCCTAGCTTTCAGATCAGTCGGTGGTCAGAAATGCGCATAGGATTTGCGCACGAAAGACAGGGGTTCCCCCGTGGCATCGAGCCAGCGGTGCGGCGCACCGGGGGCATCGAGCTGGCCGATCCTGACGACAGGACACCCAGCCCGCAAGGCATCTGCCTCAAAGGCTGATGTGTTTTCCTGCGGAACCGCCATCAAGATTTCGTAATCATCCCCGCCCGTCAGGGCGGTCTCCAACAGCGGCGGATGCAGGGCCATGGCTGCGCGCGCCGCCGGTGAGAGCGGCACCTTAGCGGCATGGACCGTGCGGCCCAAACGGCTCGCGAGCTTTTCGCCATCCCCCACGAGACCATCGGAGATATCCATGGCGGCGGAGGCATGGGCGAGCAGAACGGGCGCAAGGGCCATGCGCGGCTGCGGGTGAAGATAGCGGTCCAGCAGGTGGGCGCGATCAGCCTCGCTCAGCGCGCCGCCCCAGACTGAGCCGGGCGCAAGGCGCAGCGCGAGGCCCAGCGCCGCATCGCCAATCGTACCGCTTACATAGAGGGCATCGCCCGGTGCGCCGCCCTGCCGGTGCACCATGCGCCCGGACGGCACCTCCCCCAGTGCGGTGAGGCTGAACATGGCCTGATCCGCCTTCACGGTGTCTCCGCCCAGCAAAGGAAGGGCAAAGGCGCGCGCGTTTTGCCCCAGACACGCGGCAAAGCGGGCGAGCCATGCGCTGCTCTGGCGTGGTCCGCGTGCCAGAGCGAGCAGGAAGCCGCGGGGTTTCGCGCCCTTGGCCGCAAGATCGGACAGGTTCACGCGCAACAGCTTGGCAGCGATGCTCTCAGGCGGATCGTCGGGGAAGAAATGCACGCCCTCGACCAAGGCGTCCTTGGTGAGCACCAGATCATGCCCGGGCGTGGGGACAAGCGTTGCGGCGTCGTCTTCCAGCGAAAACGCCCCCTCCCCGGCCAGCGGGGCGAAGAGGGTTCGGACCAGATCGAACTCGCCGAGCGGCTCCGAGTCTGTACTCATGCCGCCCCCGGTTCTCAGCCTTGCCGGTTCTTGGTCAGCTCTTCCGCGCGCAGTTCCTTGGCGAGACGATCGAGCACGGCATTGATCATGCCGACTTCATCCCGCTCCAGAAACGCGGAGGCAATGTCCACATACTCGGAAATTGCGACGCGGATCGGGGTATCCGGGCGGAACATGATCTCATAGGTGCCCGCGCGCAGCACTGCACGCATGATGGCCTCAATGCGCTTGAGCGGCCAGCCATCGGCCAGCAACTGGTCCACCTTGCGGTCAATCGGCACCTGCTCCAGCAGAACGCCGTTCACCAGCAGGCGGAAGAGCTTGCTTTCGGCGGGCTTGTACTGGTCCCCCTCGATCTCGCGGCCCATCCAGAAGCTCTCGAACTCGGCAAACACCTCGTTCAGCCCCTTGGCGGCGATGTCCATCTGGTAGAGCGCCTGCACGGCAGCAAGGCGGGCGGCGGAGCGCTTCTCGCCGGTGGAGAATTCAGGTTTGGGTTTCGGGGTCGTCATCGGATCGCCTCCAGCTCACTGCGCTGCAGGGCATAAAGAAACATGGCGGCACGGGCGGCATCGCCGCCCTTGTCCATCTTGTCGGGATTGGCGCGGCTTTCGGCCTGCGCATAATTTTCCACCGTGAGAATGCCGTTGCCGAGCGCGATACGACGGCCCGTCGCCAGAGACAGCAACGCCCGGGCGCTCTCGTTCGAAACGATCTCGTAATGGGTGGTCTCGCCGCGGATCACGACGCCGATCGCCACGAAGCCATCGGCGCGGCGCTGGCCGCTTTCCGCCTGCGCGCGGATCATCTCGACCGCCACGGGGATTTCGAGCGCGCCCGGCAGGGTCACGACCTCGCAGGTCGCCCCGGCAGCCTCGATGGCACGGCGCGCGCCGGTGACGAGCATGTCGTTGAGGTCATCATAGAAGCGACCTTCCACGATGACGAAATGCGCGCCCGGTGCGGAAACCTTGGGCAGCGTGCGATTGGCCTCGGCCATGCGGGAAACTCCGGTTGGGCGCTTCCGATACCTGCCTATGCGCTCCAGAGCAAGGGAAAGTAAGGCAGGGTGGTCATGCGGTTTCAGAGAGGCGCGCGGCGTAACGCGCCATGGTGTCCACCTCCAGGTGCACCTTGTCGCCCAGCTTGCGCAGATGCCAGGTCGTCACCTTGAGCGTGTGCGGAATGAGCAGCACCGAGAAGAGGTCATCCTCCACCGTGTTGACGGTGAGCGAGGTGCCATCCAGCGTCACCGAGCCCTTGGCCGCGATGAAACGATGCAGCGGACGCGGCACGCGGAAGGTGAAGCGCACGGTGGCACCCCAATTGGCGTCATCGGGCGTCACCTCATCACGCGCGACAATCTCGGCCAGCCCATCAACATGCCCTGTGACAAGGTGCCCGCCCAGCTCGTCGCCCATCTTCAGGGCACGCTCGAGATTGACGACAGTGCCCACCTGCCAGTGCGCGGCATTGGTGAGGCGCAGGGTTTCGGCGGCGGCCTCGACATCAAACCAGCCCGCCTTGTGGGCACCTGCATGGTCTGCCCGGCCCTTCTCGATCACCGTGAGGCAAATCCCGGCATGGGCGATGGATGCGCCGATCTCGATGGTCTCGACATCATAATCGCAGGCGATGCGGAAGCGACGCAGCTTGCCCTCCCCCTCCGCGCGAATGATGGTGCCGACATCGGAAACAATACCCGTGAACATCAGGAAACCTCGAAACGCTGCAATTGATCCGGCCCCAGAGCGCCGGTTTCACGCAAGGTGGCGCGCGCAAGGCATTGTGCAAGGTGGGGGCGCAGGGCGGGCAGCCCCTGCCCCGCTTTCGCCGCCCCGGTCAGCAGGATCACCTCGTCCAGCAAGGCGGCCTCGGCCAGCGCATCCGCCAACGTCGGCCCGGCCTCCACCATGGCGCGGGTGATGCCGCGTGCGCCCAGCGCGCCCAGCACGGCGGCCAGATCGAGGTGGCCGCCTGCCATGCGCGGAACGGCCAGAATATCGACACCCTCGCGCGAACCAAGGCTGGCCAGCAGGCGATCAGGCTCGGCGGTGGCGATTACCACAGGCGCTTGCGCGGCGGTTGCCAGCAGGCGCGCGTGCGGCGGCATCCGGCCATGGGTGTCGAGCACGACGCGGGTTGGGGTGAGATAACCCATGCCCGGCAGGCGGCAATCGAGCTGCGGATCATCAGCCAGCACCGTGCCGATCCCGGTGATGAGCGCATCCGCCGAGGCCCGCAAGCGATGCACGTAGGCACGCGCGTCCTCCCCGGTTATGGCTAGTGCCTTGCCTTCCGGCGAGCCTGCAAAACCGTCGGGCGTCTGCGCCAGCTTGAGAAACGTGAAGGGACGCCCCTGCCGGATGCGCGTGATATGCCCGGCGTTGAGGGTCTCCGCCTCCCCGGCGATCACACCCTCGACCACCTCGATTCCCGCCGCGCGCAGCCGCGCGATGCCCTTGCCGGTGGCATGGGGGGATGGGTCTGCCGCGCCGATCACAACCCGCGACAGGCCCGTCGCCAGAATTCGATCCGTGCAGGACGGACCAAAGTCGCGCGAGGAACGCTCGGCGCAGGGCTCGAGCGTGACATAAATCGTCGCGCCGCGCGCGGCATCCCCCGCCTGGCCAAGCGCAACCGCCTCGGCATGGGGGCGCCCGCTCGGCGCGGTCACACCGCGCCCCAGCACCACCGGCGGATTAACGCTTTCATCCACCACCAGCGCCGCCACAGCAGGATTGGGGGCGGTGCGCCCAAGGCCACGCCGGGCCAGAGCCAGCGCCGCCCGCATGAAGGCGGTGTCGAGATCGCTCACCCGCCGTCTCCGGTGCCGTCCTGCGCATTTTCCTCATCGAGACGATCTTCGGTCAGCTCGTCGATCAGCGCGCCGAATTCCTTAGCCTCGGTGAAATTGCGATAGACAGAGGCGAAGCGCACATAAGCGATGTCATCGAGCGCCTTGAGCCCCTCCATCACCAGCGCGCCGATCTCCTCGGAGGTGACTTCTCCCTCGCCCTGACTTTCCAGCTGGCGCACCACGCCGGAAATCAGGCGCTCGACCCGGTCCTGCTCCACGGGGCGCTTGCGCAGCGCCACCTCGATGGAGCGCGCGAGCTTGTCGCGATCGAAAGGGGCGCGCTTGCCGTTGCGCTTGACGACATAAAGCTCGCGCAGCTGCACACGCTCGAAGGTGGTGAAGCGCCCACCACAATCGGGGCACACACGGCGACGGCGGATCGCCGAGGAATCCTCGGTGGGGCGGGAGTCTTTGACCTGCGTGTCGAGCGATCCGCAATAGGGGCAGCGCATGAGGCATCCTGACCACGCGGGCGAGCGCGCAAGGCGGAGAACCCAGTGTCTCGGTCCATCCGCCAAAGAGATTCATGGACAAGCGTTTTTGCCGTTTCGACCGCAGCGCGAGCAACAGAAAAACACTTAAGCGCAGATTTCATACCCCCGCCGAAGGGTCAAGGGCGAAGGGACGAGTGGCACTGACAAGCGATGGGATTTCAGTCCCGCGCCGTTTGATCTCGCCGACAAGGCGGCTCGGACGCTGCCCTCGCCCGCGCAACCTCGAACGGATGACAAGACGAGGCGAAAACAGCACCTGCTCCAGAGGCAGACGCAAAAAGGGGCGCTTGCCGCGCCCCTTGTCCTCTGGCGTGCAGCAGAGATGCGATCAGTAGATCGGGAAGCGTGCAGTGAGCGCGTGGACACGCACCTTCACCGCCTCTTCCACGGCGGCATTGCCCTCTTCGCCGTTCTTGGCGAGGCCGTCGATCACATCACCGATGAGATTGGCGATTTCCTTGAATTCGGCAACGCCGAAGCCGCGCGAGGTGGCCGCCGGGGTGCCGAGGCGAACACCCGAGGTCACCATCGGCTTTTCCGGATCAAACGGAATACCGTTCTTGTTGCAGGTGATATGGGCGCGACCCAGCGCCTTCTCGGCCGCAGCGCCGGTCACCTTCTTCGGGCGCAGGTCCACGAGCATGAGGTGGTTGTCGGTGCCGCCGGTGACGATGGCAAAACCGCGCGCCTTCAGACCTTCCGAGAGCACCTTGGCATTTTCCACCACGGCGGCCGCATAGGCCTTGAATTCCGGCTGGAGCGCCTCGTGGAACGCAACCGCCTTCGCGGCGATGACATGCATGAGCGGGCCGCCCTGAAGGCCGGGGAAGATCGCGGAATTGATCTTCTTGGCGATGTCGGGATCGTTAGTCATGATCATGCCGCCGCGGGGGCCGCGCAGGGTCTTGTGGGTCGTGGTGGTGGCCACATGGGCATGCGGGAACGGCGAAGGATGCGCGCCGCCTGCCACCAGACCGGCAAAGTGGGCGATATCGACCATGAAATACGCGCCGACTTCATCGGCGATCTCGCGGAACTTCGCGAAATCCCAATGGCGGGCATAGGCTGAACCACCGGCGATGATCAGCTTGGGCTTGTGCTCACGGGCGAGGCGGGCAACCTCCTCCATGTCGATCATCTGCGTCTCGGGGTTCACGCCGTAGGAGACAACGTTGAACCACTTGCCGCTCATGTTGACCGAGGCGCCGTGGGTGAGATGGCCACCGGCAGCGAGGTTCAGCCCCATGAAGGTATCGCCCGGCTTCAGCAGGCCCAGGAACACGCCCTGATTCGCCTGGCTGCCGGAATTGGGCTGCACATTGGCGAAATCGCAGCCGAAGAGCTGCTTGGCACGGGCAATCGCGAGTTCCTCGGCGATGTCCACGAACTGGCAGCCGCCATAGTATCGGCGGCCGGGGTAACCTTCGGCGTACTTGTTGGTCAGCACCGAGCCCTGCGCTTCGAGCACGGCCTTGGAGACAATGTTCTCCGAGGCAATCAGCTCGATTTCGTCGCGCTGGCGACCCAGCTCCAGTTGCACCGCTTTCGCGATTTCCGGATCGACATCGGCAAGGCCGGCGGAAAAGAAGGAATTCGAGCGAATGGGGGCAGCGGTCATCGGGCACCTGTGGAGCTTTGGCGGCGAGACGCCGTAACTAGTGGCTCAAACCCGCTTGGGCAAGCACCAAACCGCGCGCGATGTTATGGGCGGCACCGTTGCAAGGGAAAACATGCTGCACTGCAAATAAATTCGTTCATGCATAATCCGACAGCGTAATTTGCAATTAGGATATTGATCCGCGTCATAGTCCCCCTACACTTTATTCCATACGCAATGAGTGTCTTGCCCAAAAGGGCCTTGCACCGCGACCGGTCCTATACTCTCCTTGTGTAGCGTATCTTATTTGTCGCTTGGCGCGACAACACGCCTCCGAACCGCTGCGGTGTAAAAGAAGACAATTCAGGGAGCAGCGCCATGATGTATCTTTTCGATGCGGCAGGTTATCAGGAAACGCTCTGCGCACCGGAAGGTTTGACCTGCGGTGGACAAGGCGTTGAATCTTCAAGAAAAGCGCCTTCTACTGTTTCTTCGTCTCAAGGCGCATTGCTTGAAAGCGATGAACTTCTCGCGGCCTATGTTGCGCGGGAGCCGCATGTGCCTTCGATGCTCCGCCTGCTGCTCGATATGAGTGAGGAACAGCGGCGACTGAGTCTGGCGATGCTGCAGTCGGTATCGGCCGGTAATTTCCTCGCTTCGTCTGAGGCTGGATAAATCCGGTTCGGGTTCTACGTACGCTTCGGGTACAATGAACTGCGATTCACACTTCACAACTTGGCGGTTGCAATGACGGAGCCGCCACGAAACAGCTTCAACGACCAGAAAAGGAGATTTTCCGGCCCAAAAGCGAAAATTGGCCTCGGCGAATGCATGACAATGCTTGCCGCTGCTTCTTCCTGATGTGCCAAACAGGAAAATGACTTGATGGATCTGCCTTGAACCCCGGGGGAAAAACGACGACCGCAAGGCCGAGCGTCGGGGGCGAGGAAAGATCAAAAATGGCGGGAGCACAAAAAAACGGCCCCGCCTCAAAAAAACAGGGATACCAGCATGGCTCCGGATGAAATGAACCTGCTGCAAGACGATGAAATTCTCGCAGCCTATCTTGTGAGAGAACCGCATGTCGCGCCGATGATGCGGATTCTACTTGAAATGAATGACGAACAGCGCCGGTTGAGCCTCGTCGTCATGCAATGCGTGGCAAGCGGGGGGGTTCTCGCTCGCGGCTGACCATCGGCAAAAAAGAAGGCCGCCCTGAGGGGCGGCCTTTTTTTCGGCAGCAGGCTGGGCCAGCAGCTTATTCCTGCGGGCGATCATCGCCCGCGCGCAGCGCTTCAGTCACGGCGCCGGGGCCGACGCCATCCTTGCCATAGATGTCATCCCGGAACTGGATAACGCCATCGGGCGTACCCCAGGCGGTGATATAGACCCAATAGACCGGGATCGGCTCGGCCGGGCGGGCATCCTGACGCTGGCCGGACTGGAGCGCGGCATCGATGGCCTCGCGCGACCACTGCGGGTTATCCTTCAGGATCCAGTACACATAATCGCGCACGTTCTGCACGCGCACGCAGCCCGACGAGATGAAGCGATAATCGTCACCAAAGGCGCCCTTGGCCGGGGTATCGTGCATGTACACGCCATGCGGATTGGCAATGTTGATGCGCACGAAGCCGAGCGAGTTCACATCGCCGCCCGGATCCTGCCGGAACATGTACTGGGTGGCTTCATCCGAGTTCCAGTTCACCTGCTCGGGCGCGAGCTGCTGACCCTGACGGTTATAGATGCGGATCTTCTGCTCGGTGAGGTAGTTCGGGTTCTTCCGCATCAGCGGAATGAGGTCTTTCTTGATGATCGAGGCCGGCACGGTCCAGAACGGATTGAAGTTCACGTCCAGAATGCGGGCGTTCATCACCGGGGACTGGCGATCAATCTTGCCGACGCCGGCGACGTGGCGGGTCTGGACAGTGCCGTCCTCGACCGTCTCGACGTAAGCCGCCGGAATGTTGGTGGTAACGTAGCGGCGACCGAGGTTGCCCGAATACGAACGCAGGCGGGCCAGATTCACTTCCAACTGCTTCAGGCGCACTTCGGCGGTGGTGTTGAGCGCGGCGAAGGTCTGCGCACCGACAACACCGGTGGGGGTGAGGCCATGGCGGGCCTGATAGCGGCGCACGGCGGCATCGACATAAGAGTCGAACACCTGAGAAGTGCCGGCGTTGGGCGAAAGATCGCCCAGATCGATCAGGCGCTGGCGCAGCGGCGTGACCGCCGACGAGGTGGTGCCGACCTTGAGGCGCTGCCCCGAGGGCAGCGGCTGGTGGCCGCCCCTGGAAACGATGTCCTGATAGACGCGGATGGCAGCTTCGGTCGCCTGCACGGTCGCCTGAGAGAGGATGGGGTAAGGGGTGACGATGTTGCGGCTCTTCTGCGCGCCGACATCGTAGGACTGCGCCCATTCGGCCTGGCTGTCGACCATGCCGCCCTGCTGGGCCAGCGCCGGGCCTGCCAGCGCCGCGCCCGCTGCACCGAGCAGAAAGCCGCGGCGATCGAGACGAAGGGTGGAAGTTGCATTGCTGTGCATGGCCGGTCCCGTTCTGAATGTACCAGGGCAAATCTGTATGCCCGGTCTATCGCATAGTCATTGTTCGTTAAACACGAGTGAGCGTGTCACTCAAGCAAGAGTAGGGAAAGCCTGTCTGATCCGGCGAAAATGTGGCGCGCTGTGCTTTGTGCCGCCCAAATATGAGGTGGGCGAAGCGCCTCACGGGTTTGTGAAATGCGAAACGGCCCGCTGATGAGGCGGGCCGCTTGTCGCGATGAGGGCGCCATCCAGAGGCGAGACGGCGTTTCTCGCCGCGCCGGGGTGGGTCGGGGGTCGACCGGCCCGGCCAGTTCTGGTTCAGAGGCGATAGCGGATCTGGTCGGTCCAGAAGCGATCGAGGCGCATCAGGGCCTGATTGAGCGTTTCGAAATCGTCCGCCGTGATGCCGCCGATCTGTTCGACGGTGCGGATGTGCTTGTCGTAAAGGCCGGAGACGATCTCGTGCACTTCCTTGCCCTTGGGGGCGAGAGCGATACGCACCGAGCGGCGGTCCACCTTGGAGCGCTGATGCGTGAGATAGCCCAGCTCGACCAGCTTCTTGACGTTGTAGCTGACGTTGGAGCCGAGGTAATAGCCGCGGGTGCGCAGCTCCGAAGCGGTGACGTCGTGATCGCCGATGTTATAGAGCAGCAGCGCCTGCACGGCGTTGACGTCGGCGCGACCCTTGCGATCGAATTCGTCCTTGATGACATCAAGCAGGCGGCGATGGAGACGTTCCACCAGCGAGAGCGATTCAAGATAAAGCGGGCGGACGGCCTTGGCGGCCTTCGGCGCTTCTGCGGAGACGTGTTCAACAACACGCGCGGCGTTCGCGTTATTCATGTGACTTACCCCTGTTTTATTTGAGGCACGCTTTTGCATGTCCTCGTCTTATGGGGTCACTCTATCCGCAGCGCGTGAAAATGAGCTTAAATTCCAGCGTAAATCCGGCGTTCATACTTCGCAGTAAACGGCTGATTACTCGATGCAATTTCTTAAGTTTGCGAGATATGAATCTCACAAAGCGTTTACCTCACCTGAGGCGCTTGTCAGAACTTGCCGAGCTGGCGCTGGCGCACAGCAAAGGTGAGGATGAAAAACGAGAACAGCGTGGCGGCAGCGCCCAGCGTGGCGCGCAGCTGCACGAACTCTCCGGTCTGTGTCAGCCCCACGAAAATTTCCGCGACGATGACAAACACCCACAAGCTCTTGCCCCAGGGCGAGAGCAACCAGATGCCGACCGCCGCCGAGCAATCGAGCAGCGAAAACGCGATGAAGAGCGCCTGACGGAGCGGGGTTTCCTCGGTGAAGGGGATTTCCCCGAGGCCGAGCACGACCGACCAATAGCCCACGCCCTTGAACAGCCAGACCAGCGCCATGAGGCGCAGGAACAGGTTGTACATCATGTCCCAGCGGATGCCGGGCTTGTCGATCTCCGCGCCGATGGGGGGCATGTCGCGCCCGCCCGGCTCGATGATCAGGTTGCCACCCCGCTCCGGCGTGCCGCCGGGCCGGCGGAAGGCGTTCGCGCTCATCAGGCGCGCCCCTCACGGCTCTCGCCCGGCACCTTGGGGAAGGTGAGATCACGCGGGAGCGGCGCAAAATGCGCTTCGATATGCGCGGGGTTGATCGCCTCAAGGCTGGCGGGGTTCCACTGGGGGGCGTTGTCCTTGTCGATGATCACAGAGCGCACGCCCTCATAAAAGTCGGTATCGCGGATGATGCGCGAGACAATGCGGAACTCGGTCACCATCGCCTCCTCGAAATTCATGTTCCCGCCGCGCTTCATCTGCTCCAGCGAGATCGCCATGGAGTTGTAGGACTTCTTCTTCATCCCCGCCAGCGTATCGGCGGCAAATTGATCCCCCTCGGCAGCGCCCTGTTCGAGTGCGGCAAACACGGCGTCAAGCGTCGAGGGGCTGAAGTAGCGCTCGATCTTCTCGGCCAGCGCCGCCACGGGGGCCGCCCCGGCGTCCTCGGCGAAGGTTTTGGCGACCGCTTCCACATCCTGCCCGGCGGCGAGAGCCGCGATGATCTCCTCCTCCTTGCCGCCCTGCACGGCATGGGTGGCAATGCCGAGATGCATGGCATCGGCCCGCTTGATGCGGTTGCCGGTGAGCGCGAGATAGCGCCCCGAGGCACCCGGCAGGCGCGGCAGGGCGTAGGTTGCGCCGACATCGGGAAAGAAGCCGATACCGACTTCCGGCATGGCCAACATCAGGTTCGGCCCCGCCAGACGGTGCGAGCCGTGCAGAGAAACCCCAACGCCCCCGCCCATGACGATACCGTCGATCAGCGCGATATAGGGCTTGGTGTAGCGATGGATGTGGCGGTTGAGTACATATTCATCCGCCCAGAACTTCAGCGCCTCATCATGCCGGTCGGCCTTGCCGAGATCATGCATCAGGCGGATATCGCCACCCGCGCAGAAGGCCTTGCCGCCCACACCCCGGATGGCGACATGCTTGATCGTGCCATCGGCCTCGAAAGCATCGAGCGCCTTCTGCATGCCTTCGACCATCGCCATGTTGAGGGCGTTGAGCGCCTGCGGGCGGTTCATGGTCAGAAGCCCGAGGCTCCCGCGCTGCTCGACCAGAATGTCACCGCTCTCGATTTTCATGGTGTGCCTCCCCGTTTGCTCATCGGGTAGCGCGCAGGCGCGGGCGGCGTCAATCACATCACACGCGGCATGGTGATGCGCATAACGTTTCCGCACATCTGCTGCCTTTCCTTTGCCCGTCACAGTTTTTATGGTGGCGCTCCCATCGACGAGACACGCCATGACCAACCCCTCCCCGCTCGACCTGATCCATCGTCCGCGCCGCACCCGCCGCACCGAGTGGATGCGCCGCCTCGTGCGCGAGAACGTGCTCACGACCAATGACCTGATCTGGCCGATTTTCGTGCAGGAGGGCGATGTCGCGCGTGAGCCGATTGCCACCATGCCGGGGGTGGACCGCCTTTCGATTGCCGCTGCGGTGGAAGCGGCCAGAGAGGCCGCCGCGCTTGGCATTCCCGCCATGGCGATCTTCCCGAACACGCCCCCGAACTTGCGCGATGAGCGAGGCAGCGAGGCGCTGAACCCCGACAACCTGATGTGCCGCGCGCTTCGCGCCATCAAGGCTGCCGTGCCGGAGATCGGTCTTGTCGCCGATGTCGCGCTCGATCCTTACACCAGCCACGGCCACGACGGGCTGATGGACGGCGATGTGATCCTGAACGATGAAACCGTCGCGGTGCTGGTGAGCCAAGCGCTGGTTCAGGCGCGGGCGGGCGCGGATATCATCGCCCCGTCGGACATGATGGACGGGCGCGTGGGCGCGATCCGCGCCGCGCTGGATGCGGAAGGCTTCGCCGATGTGTCGATCATGTCGTATTCGGCGAAATACGCCTCAGCCTATTATGGGCCGTTCCGCGATGCGGTCGGCTCTGCCGCCAAGCTCTCGGGCGACAAGAAGACCTATCAGATGGACTTTTCCAACGCCTCCGAAGCGCTGCATGAGGCCGAGCTGGATCTGGCCGAGGGCGCGGACATGCTGATGGTGAAGCCCGGCCTGCCCTATCTCGACATTCTGCACCGGGTGAAGGCGCATACCGGCGCGCCGACCTTTGTTTATCAGGTCTCGGGCGAATACGCGATGCTTCAGGCCGCCGCGAGCGCCGGCATGATCGATCTTGAAAAGGCGATGGTGGAGACACTCACCGCCTTCAAGCGTGCGGGGGCGGACGGCATCCTGACCTATTTTGCGCCGGCCATGGCGCGCTATTTGAACAAGATCAAAAACGCCTGATCCGGCGGGTTGCGCCCTTGCCGCACAGCAGCAAATGCGGGACAATACTGATGTTCTCGCGTGAGTTGCCTGACGGACCCTGCCGATGACGGAACAGCCGCGCAATACGCCCCAATTCTTCCTCACAGCGCCCTCGCCGTGCCCCTATCTTGCGGGGCAGGAAGAGCGAAAGGTGTTCACGCATCTTGTGGGGGAACGCGCGCCGCAGCTGAACGACATTCTGACGCAGGGCGGGTTCCGTCGCTCGCAATCCATTGCCTATCGCCCGGCATGCGAGACCTGCCGCGCCTGCGTTTCCGTACGCGTCCGGGTGCCGGAGTTTGCGCCCTCGCGGTCCTTCCGCCGCATCATCAAGGCCAACGGCGATCTTCATGCACGCATGCGCGATGCCGTGCCGACATCCGAGCAGTATTCGCTGTTCCGCCGGTATCTTGAGTCGCGCCACGCCGATGGCGGTATGGCGGATATGGATGCCCTCGATTTCGGGCAGATGATCGAGGATACGCATGTCAACACGCGCCTCGTCGAGTATCGCCGACCGCCCGAGGGCGACGGCCCCGGCGAGCTGGTCGCCTGTGTGCTGACAGACATCCTCGCGGATGGATTGTCGATGGTCTATTCTTTCTATGACCCCGCCGAAGAGGCGCGCTCGCTCGGCACCTTTGTCATTCTCGATCATATCGAGAAGGCCGGGCGCTTCGGCCTGCCCTATCTCTACCTTGGCTATTGGGTCGAAGGCTCGCGCAAGATGGCCTACAAGGCCCGCTTCCTGCCTCAGGATCGCCTCGGCATGCTGAACTGGCAGAAGGTCGATCGCTAAGGCTTACCCGGCGTCGCTCAGGGCCATTTCCACGCGCTCGATCACCTCGGGTGCCTTGGCATATCCCTTGGAGACGAGGATCAACTCGTCCTGCCCCTCGGCATTGAGGCGATGAACGACAAGCGTGGGAAAGCCGTCGATCTCGAAGCGGCGCGCTACCTCGAAATCGCCAAGGGTCGCCTGTTTCATGTCTTCGCTGGCAAAAGCCTCAACGAAGGCTGCACGCTCCACACCCAAGGCCTCGGCATGGTTGGCCAGCACCTCCGGCTTGGTGATATCCTCGCCCGTGTCATAAAAGGCCTTCTGGAGCGCGAGCATGAGCGGATATTCCAACCCCGGCGAAAGATGGCGCAGCGTCACCAGTGCGCGAGAGGCGGGCTCGGAGTCATAGACAAACCCCGGCACCAAGCTGCGCGGGGTTGTAAATTTCTGCCCTGAAAGCTGCGCAATGCGCGGATAGGTTTCGCTCAGGTAGCCGCGCAGCTTGTCATCCACGGCTTCGGTGTTGAAGGGCCGCAGGCCGCCGGCAAACAGCAGCAGGTCCACCCGCTCGCCCAGCTTTTCGAGCACCGCGTCCATTTCCGGCGCAAAGCCGTAGCACCAGGAGCACATGGTATCCGCGAAATAGAGCAGGCGCGGGCGCGCAACCTCTTGATTTTCAGGCAAGGTTTGCTCGGACATAGAGGCTCCTCGAAAAAAGGCGGGGTTTCCCCCGCCCAGAATGGCTGATCGCGGCTGCGATGTCAGGCCTTAACTCAGGCCCTTGGGCTTTAGGCCTTGAGCTTTTTGGCGAGGCCCGCAATGCGCACGCCGAGCAGACGCGCGAACTCCTTGTCGCCCGCCGGCGGGGTGACATCCGCGGCGGCGTTTTCAGCCTGCGTCACCACACCCAGCGCCGCGCCGATACGGTTCGGCTGATCACCGCCCGCGCTCTCGTTGCGGTTGATGTTGGCATTCGGGACAGCCGGGCCAGCCCAGAGCATGCCGTGCTGCATCGAGAACACGATCATCGAGGTGAGGGTATGATCCTTGTTGCCGCCGAAGCTGGCGCCCACGGTAAAGCCCGAGGCGAGCTTGTCCTTCCAGCCCGCCGTGAACCACACCTTGGCCGTGGCTTCCATGAAGGCGCGCATGGGCGAGGAGACGTCACCCATGTAGGTGGGCGAGCCGAAGATCACGGCATCGGCCTTGGTCACGGCTTCGAGGGCGGCAGAAAAATCCTGCGCGGCGCTTTCCAACTTCACCACCACCGGCGTGCCGCCGCCCGCCTTGACGCCTTCGGCCACGAAATCAGCCAAGGCAGCGGTGTGGCCATAACCAGAGTGATAAACGATTGCGACAGTGCTCATAGGGGAGACCTCTTTGGGAATTGGGTCCGCATCATTTAGATTGCGAAGCCGCAACGACAACCCCCATTGAAGGATCTCAGCTTTGCATCAGCGCAACAACACGAAGCCGTGAGCTGGTCTTGCCGCGGGCGGCCTCGTCGGCAGATGGCGGCTAGCCCGTGAACTTGTTGGATCGCGGGAAGCCCTTGGGTGGCAGGCGACCGGTCTGCGCACGATGACCCAACCAGGGGAGTAATTCGTCGCCCTTCAAGTTGAAGGTGCGCCCCGAGGAATCGTTCCAGCTCAGACCATCGGCAAGGTTGAAGGTCTTCAGATCCACAATGCCGCCTTCCTTGTAGCGCTGGAGGCGCACACCCTTGCCGCGCGGCATCTCGGCCACTTCCGCCAGCGGGAAGGTCAGCAGGAGGCGATTTTCGCCGACAATCGCGACGTGATCGCCCTCGACCACCTGTGCAAGCCAGAGGCGGGCATCATCCACATTCATCACCTGCCGCCCCTTGCGGGTGGTGGCGAGAAGATCTTCGGCAGAGACGATAAAGCCGCGCGAATCTTTCGCGGCCAGCAGGCGCTTCTGCCCCGCAATATAGGGGAAGGCCGCCATGATCTCGGCCTCGGCATCGAGATCGACCATCAAGCGGATGGGTTCGCCAAAGCCGCGCCCGCCGGGGAGCTTGCTGGCTTCCAGCGTAAAGGCCTTGCCGTCCGTCGAGAGCAGCAGGATTTTCGCCGTGGTTTCCGTGGGGAAGGCGAAGGCCAAGCCGTCATCGCCCTTGTATTGCAGGTTGGACAGATCCACCCCATGCCCCTTGAGCGCGCGGATCCAGCCCTTCTGCGTGACGACCACGGTGATCGGCTCGCGCTCGATAAGCGCTTCAGCGACATCCATCGAGACTTCGCCAACAACGCCGAAATCCGAGCGGCGCTTGCCGAGGGGCGTGTCCTTCGAGAAGGCTTTGGCGACCTGCCCGATCTCCCATTTCACGGTTTTCCACTGCTTTGCCTCAGAGGCCAGCAGGGCTTCAATATCCGCCTTTTCTTTCGACAGCTCGTCGTGTTCGCGGCGCAGCTCCATCTCCTCCAGCTTGCGCAACTGGCGCAGGCGGGTGTCGAGAATGGCATTGGCCTGCACTTCCGTGATGTCAAAGCGCTTCATCAGCACAGGACGCGGCTCGTCCTCCTCGCGGATGATGCGGATCACCTCATCGAGGTTAAGGAAGGCGATGATAAGGCCGCCCAGAATCTCAAGGCGCGCCTCGATTTTCGCGAGGCGATGGCGCGAGCGGCGCAGCAGGACATCGCGGCGGTGATCGAGGAAGGCGCGCAGCAGCTCCACAAGGCCGCAGACGCGCGGCACCTTGCCGTCGATCAGCACGTTCATGTTGACCGAGAAGCGCGTTTCCAACTCGGTGAGCTTGTAGAGCGCCTCCATCAGCAGCGCCGGCTCGACATTGCGCGCGCGCGGCTCAAGCACGATGCGCACGTCTTCCGCCGATTCATCCCGCACATCGGCGAGCAGCGGCAGCTTCTTCTCGTTGAGAAGCTCGGCGATCTTCTCGATCAGGCGCGATTTCTGCACGCCGTAAGGAATTTCGGTGACGACGACAACATAGCCGCCGCGCCCGGTCTCTTCCTTGTGCCAGCGGGCGCGTGTGCGCACCGCGCCGCGCCCGGTGCGATAGGTTTCCAGCAGGCTGGCGGGGGATTCCACGATCGTGCCGCCGGTCGGGAAATCCGGACCCGGCACATGCTTGATCAGGTCTTCCACCGTGGCGGCCGGGTTGTCGATCAACTCGATGGCGGCGGCGCAGAGTTCGGCGGCGTTATGCGGCGGGATCGAGGTCGCCATACCCACCGCGATGCCCTGAGAGCCATTGGCCAGCAGGTTGGGGAAGGCGCCGGGGAGCACAATCGGCTCCTCGTTCTGACCATCGTAATTGGGACGGAAGGAGACCGCGTCCTCGTCGATCCCTTCGAGCAGCAACCGCGCCACCGCGGTCATGCGCGCTTCGGTGTAGCGGTAGGCGGCGGCGGAATCCCCGTCGATGTTGCCGAAGTTGCCCTGCCCGTCCACCAGCGGATAGCGCGAGGAGAAATCCTGCGCGAGACGCACCAGCGCGTCATAGATCGCCTGATCGCCATGGGGATGGAAGGTACCCATCACGTCGCCGACGATTTTCGCGCTTTTCTTGAAGGGCGCATCGGGGCTCAGGCGCAGCAGGTGCATCCCGTAGAGAATGCGGCGATGCACCGGCTTCATGCCGTCGCGCGCATCCGGCAGGGCGCGATGCATGATCGTGGAGAGCGCATACGCGAGGTAGCGCTCTTCCAGCGCATCGCGCAGCGGAATAGCTTCGATGCCGTTTGGCGGGGTAGGATCGACCGGTTTGCCCAAGATTACTTTCCATCGACCCTCGGCGTGACCTTGCGGTCTTCCTCGGGCATTTCCCTCGCAACGGGCTGCTGAAGCAGCCCCGCTCGGCGTCGCATTCGCTCCTAAAGCGGGCTTTCCAAGGAAACCCCGCCTCCTAGGGGTTAGACCATCCTAATGGCCTGCTTCAAGGCTGGCGCGGCGATTTCCCCCGCCAATTACAGGGCAAGCAGCTTCTGGACGAGTTCGGTGCGCGGTCCCTGATGGGAAAGCCCGCGCGGGCCGTAAAGGTGGCGCTCCAGAAAGAAGCCGGAGAGCGCAAAACCGGCGGCGAGCGTTTCGCTTGGCACAGCCGCAATCGGGGCGTCCTCCGCCACGAAGGCCGGCAGGGCGAGCAGGCGCGGCGCATAGGGTGCGCCAGCTGCGGCGCTCACAGCGCGGCCTGATTTTGGGGAGACATAGATCAGCTCCTCCGTTGCGCCCGTGGCGGCACAACACGACAGATCCAGCCCGAAGCCGAGGTCGGAGAGGATCATCAGTTCGAAGCGCACCAGCACCGGGCCCAGAAGCTGCGGCATGGCGAGGAGATCCAGCATGCCATCCGCTGCGTGATAGAGCGCCTCGTGCGGGTCACGCTCAGGCAGCAGGCGGATCAGCGCGCCGATGTGGTTGACGGCGGCAAGCGCCAGCGGGTTCGCCAGCACGAAGGCGGCGCGGCTTTGAACAACCTCGGCGGTGAAGGCACCCAGATGCTCCTCCAGCCGCGCGCGCCAGGTGAGGGTGAGACGGTTACCGGGTTGCAAGGTGCTGGCGTGTTTGGGCCCGCGCCCGCCACGCACCAGCCCCATGTGGCGACCATGTGCCCGGGTGAGGACTTCGAGAATGCAATCGCGCTCGCCGTGGCGGCGCGCGGCAATCACAAGGCCCTCATCATCCCATTGCATTTTTTCGCCCTCAGGAGCGACCTTCCTGCCCGGAAGGTCACCTTCGGGCAAGCCCCTCGCATAAGCTCGGCGGCCCGTTCGGGCCTAGCCTTGGCCTTTGGCCAAGGCGGGTGCCCCGTTCAAGACGGACCACTCGTTACTTCTTCTTCTCGTGCGGGAATTCGAGGCCCATTTCGCGGTAGCGCTCCGGATCTTCCGACCAGTTCTCACGCACCTTGACGAAAAGGAAGAGGTGAACATTCGCCTCCGCCGCCTCGATGATCTCCTTGCGCGCCGCCGAGCCGATGGCCTTGATGGTCGCGCCGCCCTTGCCCAGCACGATCTTGCGCTGGCTTTCGCGCTCCACGTAAATCGTCTGCTCGATGCGCACATCGCCGTTCTTCATCGTGGTCCATTGCTCGGTTTCCACGGTGGAGCGATAGGGCAGCTCGTCGTGCAGGCGCTCGAAAATCTTCTCGCGCGTGATCTCGGCGGCCAGAAAACGCAAGGGCGCATCCGAAATCTCATCCTCCGGATAAAGCCACGGGCCGAAGGGGAGCTTGTCCTCGAGGTAATCGAGGATCGCGTCGGTGCCGTAGCCCTTGAGCGCGGAGATCATGAAGGTCGCGTCGAACTTGGCCCTCTCGTTGAGCTTGGCCGTAATCGCCAGCAGCTTTTCCGCCGGGAGCAGGTCAATCTTGTTAAGCACGAGGAATTTGGGCTGCTTGACCTCGCCCAGCGCATCGAACAGCGCTTCCTCGCTCTCATCATCGTAATGGGTTACGTCCACCAGCACGCCGACGCGGTCCGCATCCGCCGCCCCGCCCCAGGCCGAGGTCACCATCGCGCGCTCCAGCTTGCGCTTGGGCGAGAAGATGCCGGGCGTGTCGACGAAGATGATCTGGCTCTGGCCCTTCATCGCGATGCCGCGGATCTGGGTGCGCGTCGTCTGCACCTTGCGCGAGACAATCGACACCTTGGCCCCAACGAGCTGGTTGAGCAGGGTCGATTTGCCCGCGTTCGGCACGCCGATGAGCGCCACGAAGCCACAGCGGGTGGGGGTGGAGCCTTCAGTCATTCAGCAAGCCTTCGCGTTTGAGCCATTCTTCCGCGGCGGCCCGCTCGGCCACGCGTTTGGAGGGGCCATGCCCCGAAATATCCGCCTTGCCGGACACCCGCACCGCCACCTCGAACCGGGGAGCATGGTCGGGGCCGGTGCGGCCAATGTCGTGATAGGTCGGCACGGGAAGCCCGCGCGCCTGCACAATCTCTTGCAGCAGGGTTTTGGCGTCTTTCGGCACGATGCGCGGCGCCTGCATACGCGCCGTCCAGTTCTCGCGCACCAGCTTTTCCGCCGCCGCCAAGCCGCCGTCGCGGTAGATGGCGCCGATCACCGCTTCGCAGGCATCGCCCAAAATTGCATCGCGCTTTTTCGCGCCGGAGCGCTTCTCACCCTCACCCAGACGCAACTCATCGCCCAGACGCCACTCCCGCGCGACATCGGCGCAGGTTTCCTTGCGCACGAGATCGGCGAGACGTTTTGAAAGATCGCCTTCAGGGGCGGTGGGGAAGGCCTCGAACAGCATGGTCGAGACGATCAGCCCCAGCACACGATCGCCCAGAAACTCAAGGCGCTGATAGCTGTGCTCGCGCGAGCCGGCGCTGACATGCGTGAGCGCTTCTTCCAGCAGATCGGTGTTGGAAAAGGTGTAACCCAGCCGCTTTTCGAGGGCGGATGCCGCCATTACTTCACTCGCTGGAAAATGCGGGACCAACGTGCATCCGTCGGCCATTTCCACACCTGCCACGGCGCCGTGCCCTCCTCCACAGAGAAGAAGATCACCTCGGCGCGGCCCACGAAATTCTCATAGGGCACATAGCCGACGCTTTGCAGATCGCGACTGTCGGTCGAGTTGTCGCGGTTGTCGCCCATCATAAAGAAGTGGCCGAGCGGGACGGTGTATTCAATGGTGTTGTCCCAATAGCCGGTGTTCCCCTCGCGCTCGATGACGTTGTAGCTCACGCCATTGGGCAGGGTTTCGGTGTAGCGCGGAATGCGCGCCATGCGCCCGAAGGCGTCGCGGCTTTCCATGAAGCCCGCCGCTTCCTTCTTCACCGGCTGGCCGTTGATGCGCAGCACGCCATCGAGCACCTGCACCTTGTCACCCGGCAGGCCAATGACGCGTTTGATGTAATCGGTCTCGTTATCCTTGGGCAGCTTGAAGACGGCGATGTCGCCGCGCTTGGGTTCCGCGCCCCAGATGCGCCCCTTGATCGGCGCGATGGAGAAGGGGAAGGAATGCTTGGAATAGCCATAGGCGTATTTGGAGACGAAGAGATAATCGCCCACCAGCAGGGTCGGGATGAGCGAACCTGAGGGGATGTTGAAGGGCTGGAAAGCAAAGGTGCGGATGACGACCGCAATCAGAAGCGCCTCGAGGATGACGCGGATCGTCTCGCCCAAGCCGCCTTCGGATTTCTGCCCAGTGCTGTCCATCGCCATCTCAATGTCCTTAGAAGTCGTGCGGGTATAGCGAAGCGCGTGATGCAGGGCAATCGCGGCGGGGGTATGGCCGGATTTATGTGCTGGTGCTGTTTGTGGAGCACCTTGGTCCCAAGGTGGGGTTTAGACCGGCACGGCCTCGATCACCACAAAGGCCTGCGCGAAGGGCTTGTCATCCGTAATGGTGAGGTGAATGCGCGCGCGGTGACCCGGCGGCGTCATGGCCGCCAGACGCTCCTTAGCGCTGCCGGTGAGTTCCATGGTGGGCTGGCCGGATCTGAGGTTGACCACCCCCATCTCCTTCCACGCGATGCCCATGCGAATGCCGGTGCCCAGCGCCTTGGCGCAGGCCTCTTTTGCGGCAAAACGCTTGGCATAGGAGGCGATACGCTCGGCCCGCCCCTCGGATTTCGCGCGCTCGACATCGGTGAAAACGCGATTGATAAAACGCTCGCCGAAGCGCGCCAGCGTATCGCCGATGCGGTCGATATTCGCAAGATCGGAGCCGATACCGAGGATCATTGTTTTCTCCGCCCTCCCGAATGGCCCGCGGCCATTGTCGGGCATTTCCCTCGCAACGGATGCTCGCGCATCCTGCTCGGCGTCGCGTTGCAATCTTATTCTGGCATCCGCTTTTTCCGCCAATCGGCTTCCACTTGGCGGGCGGATGCTTCTACCACCTGCTCCCGCAGGTGGCTTTTCAGACCTTCACCAGACCACGGCCGAGGTCCATGGCGTGGCGCATCTGGCGCAAAGCCTCGCTCATGCCGACAAAAACGGCCTCGCCGATCAGGAAATGGCCGATATTGAATTCCACGAACTGCACGCAGCCCGCGAGGCGCTCGGCGGTGGCGTAATCGAGGCCATGGCCCGCATGCACCTCCAGCCCCGCCGCATCGGCAAAGCGCGCGCCGCGCACCAGGCGCGAAAACTCCGCCTTGGCCATGGCGGCATCGCCCATCTCAATGGCATGGCACCAGGTGCCGGTGTGCAGCTCGACAATGTCGGCCTCGAGCGCCTTGGCGGTCTCGATGGCGCTTTCATCGGCCTCAATGAAGAGGGAGACGCGAATGCCGGCATCCTTCAGCGTGCCGATAGCGCGGCGGATATGATCGGTGTCGTAATGCAGGTCCAGCCCGCCTTCGGTGGTGCGTTCCTCGCGCTTTTCCGGCACGAGGCAGCAGGCATGGGGCAGCACCGAGCAGGCGATTTTCACCATCTCCTCGGTGGCGGCCATTTCGAAGTTGAGCGGGCGCGAAATCTCGCTTTTCAGACGGCGCATATCCGCATCGCGGATGTGGCGACGATCCTCACGCAGGTGCGCCGTGATGCCGTCCGCCCCTGCCGCAATCGCCTGATGCGCGGCGCGGATCGGGTCCGGCCGCAGGCCGCCGCGCGCGTTGCGCAGGGTGGCGACGTGATCGATGTTCACACCAAGGCGAATGGGAAAAGGCATGTTACACTCGTTTAAGCGATGACATTTTGCACTGACGTGCCGACAACATCCATCTTTTTGCTTTTACGCATTTTCGCTTGCGCGGCCCTCCGGGTCTTCACGCGAACCGGTGCCCACTTCGCTCGAAAATGCTATGCGCCCTGAATACCGCGCGAACCAGGCTTCACCGGGGGCAGCTTGGCAAGTTCGGGCGGAAGCTCGCTCGGATCATAATCGGGCACGGCAAATTCGCACAGCGCCACCAGCGGCACGCCGATGTTCACCTTGCCGCCCGAGCGGTCGATGAGGCAGGCCGCGCCGACAATCTCGCCCGGCTGATCCGCCAGCGAATTGATGCATTCGCGCGCGGAAAGCCCCGTGGTGATGATGTCCTCGATCACGAGAACCTTCTCGCCCTTGTGAATCTCAAAGCCGCGACGCAGGTGGAATTCGCCATCCTCGCGCTCCACGAACAGCGCGCGCGCGCCCAAGGCACGGGCGATCTCGTAGCCCGGCACGATGCCGCCGATGGCCGGGGAAACCACGACATCGATCTTGCCGTAGCGAGCCACGATCTTCTCGCCGAGCGCGCGGCAGAGCTTTTCCGTCAGCGCGGGGCTTTCGAACACGCGCATCTTCTGGATGAAGAAGCCGGAGCGGCGACCGGAGGAGAGAATGAAATGTCCTTCCAGCAGCCCGCCCGCCTGACGGAACACATCGAGGACTTCATCGCGCGTCATGTCTAACCACCCTCTTGTTTGGGGAAAATCATGCAGGTCTCGGTGCCGTGGGCGTAAACCTTCCCGGCCTCATCGACAAGGGAGGCTTCGCTGAAGGCCAGCGTACGGCCCCGGTTGATCACGCTGCCGCGGCAGATAAGACGCCCCGGCTTGCCCGGATAAATGGGGCGGACGAAGGCCACCTTCATCTCCACGCTGGTGTAGCGCTCGCCCTTTTCCAGCGTGGAATGCACCGCGCAGGCCAGCGCTGAATCGAGGATCGTCGCAGCCCAGCCGCCATGGATCGAGCCGATGGGGTTGTAACTCTCCTCGCCGGGCGAGCCTTCAAACACTGCAACCCCTTCCGAGGCTTCGATGAGGCGGAAATTGAGGGTCGCGGCAATCGGCGGACCGGGAAGCTCGCCGGCGATCATGGCGCGCAGCGTCTCCAGCCCGGTCATGCGCTCATGAAAGTCCGGCGGCAGGATGGAAGGACGGGACATGGCAGCTCCTGCATTGGGGGGGCGATGCGAGCATCCGATCACGATGCCCTGCGCCCCCGTGTCATGTTCATGACTGAACCATTACCCAATGATGCGCTCGCAACTGGCGACCATCGGCTTGGTGCGCAAGGCCGAGAGGATCGCGTTGAGATGTTTGAGGTCCCAGACCTCCAGCGTGATCTGGATCTCGCGGAAGTCCGCCGTTTTCGAGCGCATGGCGATGGTGTCGATATTGGCGTCCGTATCCGCGATCGCGCGCGTGATCTCGGCCAGTGAGCCGGGCTCATTGATGACGGAGACGATGAGATCAGCCGAGTAACGGCGCGGGTCATGCTCGTCCACGTCCCAGCGCACATCGAGCCAGCGCCACGGCTCCTCATCATAGGCCACCAGCGCGGGGGACTGGATCGGATAGATGGTGATCCCCTCCCCCGGCGTCAGGATGCCAACGATGCGATCCCCCGGCACGGCACCGCCATCCGGGGCGAAGCTCACGGGTAGATCATCGGAAAGGCCACGAATGGGAATGGAGCCGGTGGCTTCTGCGCCCGGCACCTTGAACTTGAGCTTTTCCGCGCCGGACACTTCGAACCAACCCGCGCCCGTGCCGGGCGCTGCGCCCTTGGCCACCTCTTCGCGGAAATCCGGGAAGACGGATTTGATGACATCGCCCGAATACATCTCGCCACGGCCCACGGCGGTGAGCACGTCATCGAGCGAGGAACGCGCCAGACGCGGCAGGGCGGCGATGAGTTTTTCTTCCGAGAAGGTCTTGTTGGCGCGCGTGAAGGCGCGCTCGACAATCTTGCGACCAAGCCCCGCGAACTGCTTCTTCACCGCCTCGCGCGTTGCGCGGCGGATCGCGGCGCGGGCCTTGCCGGTGACGACCAGGCTCTCCCAGGCGGAGGGCGGCACCTGCCCTTGCGTTGTCAGGATTTCGACCTCATCCCCGTTCTGAAGCTCGGAGATGAGCGGCGCGTTGCGCCCATTGATGCGGCAGCCCACCGCGTTGTTGCCGACATCGGTATGGACCGCATAGGCAAAATCGATCGGGTTTGCGCCGCGCGGCAACGCGATGAGCAAGCCCTTGGGCGTGAAGCAGAAAACCTGATCCTGAAAGAGTTCGAGCTTGGTGTGCTCCAGAAACTCTTCCGGATTATCCCCTTCGGCCAGTAGGGCAATGGTGCGGCGCAGCCAGCGATAGGCGTTGGACTCCCCGCCCTCGGCCAGCTTGCCTTCCTTGTAAGCGGCGTGGGCGGCGATGCCGAACTCCGCCGTTTCATCCATGCCGCGCGTGCGGATCTGCAGCTCCACGCGCTGGTGTTTGGGGCCGACCACGGTGGTGTGAATGGAGCGATAATCGTTGTGTTTGGGGGTCGAGATGTAATCCTTGAAGCGCCCCGGAACAAATGGCCACGCCTGATGGATGATGCCGACCGCGCGGTAGCAATCCTCGGTGCTGTCCACGATGACGCGGAAGCCGAACACGTCGGAGAGCTGCTCGAAGGAGATGCTCTTGCGTTCCATCTTGCGCCAGATGGAGTAGACGCGCTTCTCGCGCCCCTTGATGATGCCCTTGATGTTGCGCGCGGCGAGCTTCGCGCCGAGATCCAGCTCGATGTGCTCGATCAACCCTTCGGACCGGCGACGCAGCGCTTCCAACCGGGAGACCATCATGGTGTGCGCGTCGGGCATAAGCACGCGGAAGCAGATGTCCTCCAGCTCCTCGCGCATGTCCTGCATGCCGATTCGCCCCGCGAGCGGCGCGTAGATATCGAGCGTTTCCTCGGCAATGCGGGCGCGCTTGTCCGGCGGCACAAAGTGCAGCGTGCGCATGTTGTGCAGGCGGTCCGCCAGCTTCACCAATAGAACGCGCGCATCGGCCGCCACCGCGAGCAGCAGCTTGCGCAGGTTTTCCGCCTGCGCCGCCTTTTTGGACACCAGATCAAGCTTCTTGATCTTGGTGAGGCCATCCACCAGATCGGCGATATTGCGCCCGAAACGGCTCTCGATATCGGCGTGGGTGGTGGGGGTATCCTCGATGGTGTCGTGCAGAATCGCCGCTGCGATCGTCTCCTCATCCACGTGCAGATCGGTGAGAATCGCCGCCACTTCGAGAGGATGCGTGAAGTAGGGATCGCCCGAGGCCCGCTTCTGGTTGCCGTGCGCCTTCATGGCATAGACATAGGCGCGGTTGAGCAGATCCTCGTTGGCATCGGGCGCGTAGCGCTTGACCCGCTCCACCAATTCGAACTGGCGCATCATGCGCGGTTTCGCCTCTTCTTTAGTGGCCGGGCGAGAGGCCCGGCGATCCCTCGCAACGGATGCTTGCGCACCCTGCTCGGCGTCGCGTTGCTCCTACCCCTGACGGGGAGGCTATCCTTGCCGGGCGAGAGGCCCGGCGATCCCTCGCGACGGATGCTTGCGCACCCTGCTCGGCGTCGCGTTGCTCCTACCCCTGACGGGGGAGGCTATCCTTGCCGGACTGGGGTCCGGCGATCCCTCGCCCCGGTGAACAGGCGAAAGAAAAGGCGGCCGAACGGGCCGCCTTGATCAGTATGTCAGCATTTGAGCCGCGCGCAACCAACGGCGTGCAGCGCAACAGAAATTTCTGTTGGATCAATCGTCGTCGTCGTGGCCCGAGGGCGGCACGAGGCCATCGAGGCCCCGCAGCAGATCTTCCTCGGACATGCGATCGAAGTTGACTTCGCTGTCATCGACCTCGGAAAGCGTGATCTTGGGCGCGGCACCCGGCAGGCGCGGCACAGCCTCGGCCTCAGGCTCGTCCACTTCCACGAACTTCTGGAGCGAGTGGATGAACTCTTCCTTCAGATCGCCGGGCGAAAGGCGCTCATCCGCGATTTCGCGCAGGGAGACAACCGGGTTTTTGTCGCGGTCACGCGCGACGAGCGGCTGGGCGCCGCTGGAGAGCATGCGCGCGCGATGCGAGGCCAGGAGAACCAGCTCGAAGCGATTCTCGACCTTGTCCACGCAATCTTCGACGGTAACGCGGGCCATGAAGACCGGCTCCTGTTCAGGTTCAAGGGCAGGATGAGCGGCTCTCGTTACACGCTTTCCCCCGCCGCTTCAAGCGCTAACGGCCCCACCTGCGACGGATGATCCGCCGGTCATGCGAATTTCACATTTCTGTCCCGCAGATCCCTATCTTGGCGAATGCCGGATCACATGATGTAAACAACATACTGTTTCCGCTTGTTTGCGCTAACAACGAACGCTACTCTATGTTTAATCGCTGTTGGCGGAACAGTCCGGGGAATTACCTAAAATACGGATCTGTTTTTTGTATTTTTGAAAGACACGAAGCTCTCATGAAGTCGTCTGAACGTGTCGCACTCTTCATTGACGGTGCGAATCTCTACGCAACCTCGAAGGCCCTCGGCTTCGATATCGACTATCGACGCCTGCTGAAGGAATACAATTCGACGAGCCAGCTCGTCCGCGCCTTCTATTACACCGCGCTGATCGAGGATCAGGAGTACTCCTCCATCCGCCCGCTGATCGACTGGCTGGATTACAATGGCTACTCGGTTGTCACCAAGCCGGTGAAGGAATTCACGGACCAGATGGGCCGGCGCAAGATCAAGGGCAACATGGATATCGAGCTGGCGGTGGATGCCATGGAGCTCGCGCCCTTCATTGATCACATGGTGCTGTTCTCGGGCGATGGAGACTTCCGCTCTCTGGTGGAGGCCATCCAGCGCAAGGGTGTTCGCGTCAGTGTTGTTTCCACGGTCACGACCCAGCCGCCGATGATTGCGGATGATCTGCGCCGCCAAGCCGATGTCTTCCTCGATCTTGCCGACCTTCAGAACAAGATCGGCCGCGATGCCGGCGAGCGCCAGCCGCGCGAACCGCGTGGGGAAGGCCGCATGCCTGCCTTCATCGAACGCGGCAGCGCGCCGCGCGGGCCGCGGGAGCCGCGCGAGGAGGTTTAATCTCCTCCCCTGATTTGGCTGGATGATGATTTGGCATGACGACGCGGGACAGCTATGCTGCCCCGCGTTTTTCATTGTTCGGGCGTGTCATGGACGAATCTCACCCTGCAGCACCGCCCCCTGTCGGCCTTCTGCAGGAGAGCTTGCGTCTGGCGCGCTTCCTGACTCGCTTGCCGCTACCCGTCTTTGCCTTTGAAGCTGCGCCCCATGCACCGCCGGATTTCGACAAGGCGGCCCCCGCGCTGCCGTTGGTCGGGGCGCTGGTCGGCGTGTTTTGCGCCGGCATCGGGGCTTTGGCCTATCTTTCCGGGATCTCGACCCTGCTGGCGGCCACCCTGTCGGTCGCAACGGGCCTGATTGTCACGGGCGGTCTCCATGAAGACGGGTTTGCCGATTGCTGCGACGGCTTTTTCGGCGGCGGCACACCGGAGCGCCGCCTGGAGATCATGCGGGACAGTCGTCTTGGCACGTTCGGTGCCGCCGGGCTGATGTTTTCCCTGCTCATCCGCGTTCTGGCGCTGGCGGAACTGTTTCGCCTCTCCGGCCCCGCAGCCTTGCTGGTGCTGGTCGGTGTTGCCGCGCTCGCGCGCCCGCTGGCGCTCGCGCCTGCCCTCTGGCTCGGTCCGGCGAGTGCGGGGGGGCTGGCACGCGGCGTGACCATGCCCGGTGCCGGACGGGCCGCCGTGGGCATGGTTCTTGGGCTCGGGCTTGCGATGATCTGCGCCGTGCCGGCGGAGCTTGTGCCGGCGATGGCGCTGGCAGGGCTGGCGGGCTTTATCGGGGTTTATGCCCTCTCCCGCCTCGCGGCGGACAAAATCGGTGGCTATACCGGTGATGTTTTCGGTGCTGCGGAACAATTGGCCGAGATCATTGCGCTTGTTGTGCTGTCTAGTGCAGCAAACTGGCATGGACCGGTATGACTGGACCGGTATGAGGTGACCCACGTGAACAAGCCCGCTTTCCTCTGGGGAATGATCGTCATTCTCGTTGTTGCGCTGCTGATGGCCGTGCGGCGGGATGACAGCCAGTTTTCCGGCGACACCATCGTCAACCTCATCGCCTTCGGGATGATGGGCGCGCTGATGGGGCGCTATGTCATTGCTCGCATGCAGGGTAACGCCACGGCGACGCTGCGCGATCTGACCATCTGGGGCGTGATTATCGCGCTTGTGGCGGTGATTTACGCGAACAAGGCCGCCTTCGGCTTTTAAGCCGCTGCGCGAGGCCGGAGCTGCGCCATGGCATCGCGCAGGACCTGCGCGCCCGCGCCGGGCTTGACTGCGTCGGTGGAGAGGATGCGGCGAAACCCCCGCGCGCCGGGCTGCCCCTGAAACAGACCCAGCACATGGCGCGTGAGCGCATGGGGCGAGTGCCCTGCCGCCACCACCTGCTCCAGATAGGGAAAGAGCGCCTCAAGGGCTTCCATCGCATCGCCATGGGGCGCGGCCTGCCCGAAGAAGACCGGATCGACCTCCAGCAACATGCCGGGGGTCAGGTAGGCGGCGCGGCCCAGCATCACGCCATCAAGGCCCGGTCCGTCTTCATTCGCTTTGAGCAGCGCATTGGCCTCGGCGATGGTGCCGATGCCACCGTTGATGGCGATGGGGAGCGCGGGGTAAGCCGCCTTGAGCTTGCGCACCAGCGGGTAATTCAGCGGCGGAATATCCCGATTTTCCTTCGGCGAAAGCCCCTTGAGCCACGCCTTGCGGGCATGGACGATCAGGCCATCGACACCTGCCTTCACCACCGCTTCGGCCAGGGTGAAGAGCGCCTCTTCCTCGTCCTGATCGTCCACGCCGATGCGGCACTTCACCGTCACGGGCAGTTTCGTGGCGGCGCGCATGGCAGAGATGCCCTCGGCCACAAGGCTTGGCTCGCGCATCAGGCAAGCGCCGAAACGCCCGTTCTGCACGCGGTCGGACGGGCAGCCGCAGTTGAGGTTGATTTCGTCATAGCCCCAGTCCTCGCCGATCCTCGCCGAGGTTGCCAGCGCTTCCGGCTCCGAGCCGCCAAGCTGGAGCGCGACGGGGTGCTCCTCGCTCGAAAAATCGAGCAGGCGCTTGCGGTCCCCATGGAGGATGGCGCCGGTGGTGACCATCTCCGTGTAGAGGCGCGCGCGGCGGCTGAGCAGGCGATGGAAGACGCGGCAATGCCGATCAGTCCAATCGAGCATCGGCGCGACGGAAAAACGCAGGTCTTCAGGTTTGAGGCGGCTCATGGCCAGCCTTTAGCGCCGAATGCGCCGCGCGACAAACCCAAAGCGCTTATGCTGTGCTGCGTCGTGTTTTCGCCCCACGCCCCCTTATGATCCTCGCCAAGCAAAAAACTGATTCATGGAATAGATGAGGGAAATCATGCGCCTGAAGGGTAAAGCCGCCATCATCACAGGGGCAGCGCAAGGCTTTGGGGCGGGGATCGCTCAGGTTTTCGCCCGTGAGGGAGCGCGCGTGATGGTGGTGGACCTGAATGAAGAAGGCGCGGTGAAAATGGCCGAGAGCCTGCCGCATCAGGCGCTGGCGCATAAGGCCAATGTCGCCAAACTCGCGGAGGTCAAAGCCCTCGTCAAACGCGCGAACGAGGAATTCGGCAGGGTCGATATCATCGTCAACAACGCCGGCACCAGCCATCCCGGCGGGGCGCTTCACCGGGTCAAAGAGGCTGATTTTGACCGGGTTTTCGCGGTGAATGTGAAGTCGCTCTACAATTTTGCCGTCGCTGGCGTGCCGGTGATGGAAGAGCGCGGCGGGTGCTTCATCAATATCGGCTCTTCCGCCGCCATCCGGCCGCGCCCCGGCATTGCGTGGTACAATGGCACCAAGGGCGCTGTGCATATCATCTCGAAGTCCATGGCGGTGGAGCTGGCACCTTACAAAATCCGGGTGAATGTGGTGGCCCCGGTGGCGGGGGATAATCCGCTGCTGACGTCCGTGATGGGGCAGGACAGCCCCGAGAACCGCGAGCAATACCGCGCTTCGATCCCGCTGGGGCGCTTCTCTACCCCGCGCGATATCGCCAATGCGGCGCTGTTCCTCGCCTCAGACGAAGCCTCGCTGATCACCGGCGCGGTGCTGGAGGTGGATGGGGGGCGGTGTATTTAACCTCGCCCCAACAGTTTCAGAGCTTGTCGCCGCGCAGCAGGCGGCCCTGCTCGCGTTTCCAGTCGCGCTCTTTCGACGCCTCACGCTTGTCATGCAGCTTCTTGCCGCGCGCGAGCGCGATGTCGATTTTCGCGCGGCCCTTCTCGTTGAAGAAGATCTTCAGCGGCACAATCGTCATGCCCTCACGGGCAATCGCGATTTCGATCTTGGCCATCTGCCGCTTGGTGAGCAGCAGCTTGCGCGGGCGCTTGGGCTCGTGGTTGAAGCGGTTGGCCTGCAAATACTCCGGGATGTAGGAGTTGATCAGCCAGATCTCGCCATTCTCCACCGTGGCATAGCTCTCCGCAATCATGGCCTTGCCGCCGCGCAGGGATTTGACCTCCGTGCCGGTGAGCACAAGGCCCGCCTCGAAGTCTTCCATGATCTCGTAATTAAAGCGCGCCTTGCGGTTATCGGCCGCAATCTTGTAGCGCGCCTCGTTGTTGGCGCTCATGACTGTTTCTTCTCAACAGTTGAAGCCATGATGGCTGACATCGCAGGCCCAACCGCGCCGGGCTCCGCCGCAAGGCCTGTGACAACCCCTGCCCTGTCGGCCTCACTGCGGTTCTGGCTGAGCTTGAACTTGCCCGACCAGCGCGCAACCTCAATCTCGATGCCCAAAATGCCGCGCATCTGCGCCTCGATATAAGCATCCGGGGCGTCGGTTACAGCCCACGGGTCGGCACGCTTGCCTTCATGCGTAGAGGTGAGCGCGCTGATCTGGCGATGAAGAAAGTCGCGATCCTCGCGGATGCTGGCAGCGCCCCGCATCTGCACCAGCATGTAGTTCCACGTGGGGACGACCTTGCCGCTCTCGCGCTTGGTCTCATACCATTCCGGGGTCACGTAATGTCCGAGACCCTGAAAGACAACGAGCGCCTGCGGGCTTTCCTGTAACAGCTTCCACTGCGGGTTGGGCCGCGCGACATGCGCACGCAGAAAGAGCTTGTCGCTCTCCTCCTCCAGCAGGAAGGGGATAGGGTTGGCGATGATCTCGCCCACACCTTGCGAAATCAGCAACCCAAGCGGATTTTCGCGCACGAGGCGGAAGGCCGCCTCGCGGTCTTCCGCGCGAAAATGCAGAGGCTCATACATCTCGGCCTCAGTTGATCAACCCGGCATGCACCAACGCGGCGCGCAGGGCATCCTTGGTCTTGGGCTGCTGCACCGGCATCATCGGCAGGCGGATCTCCGAGTCCATGCGGCCGAGCAGTGAAAGCGCGTACTTGGCGCCCGCCAGCCCCGGCTCCATGAAGACGGCATCATGCAGGGGGATCAGGCGATCCTGAATCTCGTTCGCCTTGGCGAAATCGCCCGCGAGCGTTGCTTCCTGAAGCTGGGCGCAAAGACGCGGGGCGACATTCGCCACCACGGAAATGCAGCCGACGCCGCCCGCTGCATTCCACGCCAGCGCGGTCATGTCCTCGCCCGAGAGCTGGAGGAAATCCTTGCCCACGTAGGCCCGCTGCTGGGAAACGCGCGCGAGGTTCGCGGTCGCATCCTTCACGCCCGCAATGTTCTTGAGCTCGAAAAGGCGGGCCATTGTTTCGTTCGACATGTCCACCACCGAGCGCGGCGGAATGTTGTAGATGAAGATCGGAATGCCGATGGCGTCGTTCACCGCCTTGAAGTGCTGATAAAGCCCCTCCTGCGTCGGCTTGTTGTAATAGGGCGTCACCACCAGCACGGCATCGGCGCCGGCCTTTTCCGCATGGCGGGCAAGGTCCACCGCCTCGGCAGTGTTGTTGGAGCCTGCGCCCGCGATCACCGGCACGCGGCCCTTGGCCTCGGCGATGCACCACTCCACCACCTTCTTGTGCTCGTCGTGGCTCAGCGTGGGGCTTTCACCCGTGGTGCCGACGGGAACCAGCCCGTGCGAGCCTTCCGAAATCTGCCAGTCAACGTGCTTGCGGAAGGCCGCCTCGTCCAGCGCGCCGTTCTTAAACGGCGTCACCAGCGCAGGCATCGATCCACGGAAGCGGTGAGCATTGGCAGGCTTGGTCATGGTGGTTCCGGCTTGAACAAGAAAAACAGGACAATGCTTTTCCCTCGCCATGCCCGCAACGTCAACAGAAAGGCTGCGTTGCAGGCCCCGGCGCCTGCGATAAAAGAGAATGTGCAACACCTGCCGCGAGAGCCCCATGCCGCATACCCTCCCCGCCCCTGAATGGACCTCCCGTTTTGTCTCCGCCCGCGACGGCCTGAAGCTGCATGTGCGCGAGATTGCCGCACGCGACCATGCCAAGGCCCCGGTGCTGTGCCTGCCGGGCCTCACCCGCAGTGGGCGAGATTTTGATGTGGTGGGTGCTTTTATCGCGCAGCAGACGGGGCGGCGCGTGCTGACCCTCGACTCGCGCGGGCGCGGCGAGTCCGAATACGATCCGGACTGGAAGCGTTACGATCTGCGTGTGGAGCTGGAAGACCTGATGGAAGTGCTGGCTGCACTCGGCGTTGAGGGCGCGGTGTTTCTTGGCACATCGCGCGGGGGGCTGCTCTCCATGCTGATGGGCACGGCGCGCCCGGAGGTGCTGCGCGGGGTCATCCTCAATGACATCGGCCCGGTGATCGAAGCGCGCGGCCTTGCGCGTATCCGGGGCTATGTGGGCAAGCTGCCGGTGCCGAAAGATTTCGAGGCGGCGACGCGTCTGCTGCGGGATGTTTTCGGCACACAGTTCACCAATCTTGCCCCGGCGCAGTGGGAAGCCTGGGCACGGCGGACCTGGCGTGAAGAAGGCGACGCGCTGGTCGGGCGCTACGACAAGAACATCATGCTGACCCTGGCCGAACTCGATCTCGAACAGCCGATGCCGGACCTCTGGCCCATCTTCGAGACCATCAAGCATGTGCCGTTGATGGTGATCCGCGGGGAATTGAGCGAGCTTCTGAGCCAGGAAACCGCGGAACGCATGGCCAGCGAGCATCCCGCCGGGCGGCTCCATGTGGTGCCCTACGAGGGCCATGCACCGCTGCTGGAGGACGAGGCGACGCTCGCAGCCATTTCCGGCTTCATCGGCGGATTGCCATAAAAAAGGGGCTTTAAGCCCCTTTTTTATTGTCAGGCGAAGATCACTTCTTGCCGCGCGGTTTCTGCCCCGCGTCGAAATCCTTGCCCAGCACGGCCACGTTGGAAGCGCCATCGTCATTGGTCTCATCCCGTGAGGTTGCGACCTTGCCGGCATCCGCGCGCTTGGAGAACTCGGTTTCTCCGCCCTGCGCCAGCACCTTGGCCTGAGCGATCCAGTCCTCGCGCTCAATACGACCGGGGAAGGCGAGATAGGTGCCGACCCAATGCGCCTGATCCGCACTCCATGCCGCGATCTGGTGAAAATGCCAGATGCCGAGGCCATGAAGGCGCGCTTCATTCTGCTTGCCGATGCCACGAATGCGCTTCAGGTCATCCGCCTTACCGCCTTCGGGCGCCGCCAGCACAGCCGGCTTATGCTCAGCGGGCAGCGCGGCCACGGCAGCCTCGCCGCCCTTGGTGGAGGCCGCACTCCCCTCTGCGTTGGCGAGAAGGGCGACAGGCTCGGCGGAGGCTGCCGCTTCAGCCGATTGCGCCGCGCCTTCCGTCG
>Ga0209794_1000720_pt1 | contig 38295 bp, 30 predicted proteins | sample EBPBio232013_DNA_FD_185869 | JGI IMG/M metagenome (GOLD analysis project Ga0209794, IMG submission 185869) | Wastewater treatment Type I Accumulibacter community from EBPR Bioreactor in Madison, WI, USA - Reactor 1_5/23/2013_ DNA (SPAdes)... | ecosystem: Engineered > Bioreactor > EBPR >... | reverse complement strand
ATCAGCAGCAGGCGCCGGGCGTCCGGGCAGAACTTCTCGATTGCGCTCATCGCCGCCTGCACGCACAGCGGCAGGAAGGCCGGGTTGAGGTTGTTGAAACCGCCGGGGAAGAGGTTGGTATCGACCGGCGCCAGCTTGAAGCCGGAGTTGCGCAGGTCGACCGAGGAATAGAAGGGCGGGGTGTGTTCCAGCCACTGTCCGCGCAGCCAGTGTTCGATCTGCGGACTGGCTTCGAGGAAGCGTCGTTCGAGTTCGAGTAGCGGGCCGGTCAGGGCGGTGGTGAGATGGGGGACCATGGGGCTGTCTCCAGGGTTTTTTGCGCGTTATTGTCGGCCGCGATGTTACACCGCGGTGCACAAAAATGGGGCGGGCGGCCGCGGCGGGGCGCGCAAAAAGGGTAAAATCCCGTCTCTTTTGAAATACTTGCCGGATCGGAAAACGTCGTGCTCGTTGCTGCCAACATCACCATGCAATTCGGGGCCAAGCCCCTCTTTGAAAACGTCAATGTCAAGTTTGGCGAAGGCTACCGCTACGGCCTGATCGGCGCCAACGGCGCCGGCAAGTCGACCTTCATGAAGATCCTGTGCGGCGCGCTCGAACCGTCGGCCGGCAACGTTTCCAAGGACGTCAACGAGCGCATGGCCTACCTGCGTCAGGACCAGTTCGCCTACGAAGAGATGCGTGTGCTCGATGTCGTCATGATGGGCCACGAGGAACTGTGGAGCGCGATCCAGGAACGCGACGCGATCTACGCCAACCCGGAGGCGACCGAGGACGATTACATGCGCGCCGCCGAGCTGGAAGGCAAGGTCGGCGAATACGACGGCTACACCGCCGAATCGCGCGCCGGCGAGCTGTTGCTCGGCGTCGGCATTCCGACCAGCCAGCACAACGGCCCGATGAGCGAAGTTGCCCCCGGCTGGAAGCTGCGCGTGCTGCTCTGCCAGGCGCTGTTCGCCAACCCGGACATCCTGCTGCTCGACGAACCGACCAACAACCTCGACATCAACACCATCCGCTGGCTGGAAGAGGTTCTGAACAACCGCGATTCGACGATGATCATCATCTCCCACGATCGCCACTTCCTGAACCAGGTCTGCACCCACATGGCCGACCTCGACTACGGCAAGATCACCACCTACGCCGGCAACTACGACGACTTCATGGAAGCCGCGCAGCAAGCGCGCGAACGCCAGTCGCAGGCGAACGCCAAGGCCAAGGAACGGATCGCCGAACTGCAGACCTTCGTCCGCCGCTTCTCGGCCAACGCCTCCAAGGCCAAGCAGGCGACCTCCCGCCTCAAGCTGATCGACAAGCTCAAGCCGGAAGACGTGAAGCCGTCGTCGCGCCAGTATCCGTGGATCCGCTTCGACTACGATGAGAAGCAGAAGCTGCACCGCCAGGCGGTCGAGATCGAAAACCTGACGTTTGCCTACGAAGGCGGCGAGCGCAAGATCTTCGACAACCTGACGCTGACCATCAACGGCGGCGAGAAGATTGCCGTGATCGGCGAGAACGGCGTCGGCAAGACAACCTTCCTCAAGCTGCTGATGGGCGAACTGCAGCCGCAATACGGCACGCTGAAGTGGGCGGAAAAGGCCAAGCCCGGCTACTACGCGCAGGACCACAGCGCCGAATTCGCCGGCACCCAGAGCCTGACCGACTGGATCGTCGGCTATGCCCGCGCCTCGATCGAGGAAGGCGGCGACCTGGAAACCCTGGTCCGCGGCACCCTCGGCCGTCTGCTCTTCTCCGGCGACGAGCAGAAGAAAGCCGTCAACGTCATCTCCGGCGGCGAACAGGGCCGCATGCTGTTCGGCCGTTTGATGCTGCAGAAGCCGAACGTGCTGGTGCTTGACGAGCCGACCAACCACCTCGACATGGAATCGATCGAGGCGCTCAACAGCGGCCTGGAAAAGTTCAACGGCACCCTGGTCTTCGTCTCGCACGACCGCGAGTTCGTCTCCTCGCTCGCCACCCGCGTGCTGGAGGTCAAGGGCGACGGCCGGATCGTCGATTACCTTGGTGGCTACGAGGATTACCTGGCTTCGCTCGGCCTTGAATAAGCTGGCCGGCTAGGTAGCCGGGAAGGGCTGGGAAGCTTCCAGGTCCAATCCCTTTTCGCCCAGCCAGCTGTGTGCCGGTTGCGGCCGGCCGAACAGGTAACCCTGCAGCAGCCGGCAGCCCATCTGGCGTAGCAGTTCTTTCTGCTCGGGGGTTTCAACGCCTTCGGTGACCACGCTCAGCTCCAAATCAGCCGCCATCGACACGATCGCGCGCACGATCTTCTGGTCCGACGAGCTGTCGGTCAGGTGACGGATGAAAGACTGATCGATCTTGATGATGTTCACCATGAAGCTGGAGAGGTAGCTCATCGACGAATAGCCGGTGCCGAAGTCATCGATGGCGATACGCAGTCCGAGCGCCCGCAGTCGCCCCAGCACCTGGGCGACGTTGCCGCTGTCGCCGAGCAGCATGTCCTCGGTGACTTCCAGGATCAAGCGCTCGGCCGGCATGCCTTCCTCGGCCAGGATCGCAGCGACGCGCTCGGGAAAGTCCTCGGCGTTGATGTCACTGACCGAGACATTGACGCCCAGGTAGGGACGGGAAGCCGCTTCCAGATAGGGCATGAAGGCCCGGCTGGCGGCGCGCAGCATGCCCAGTGTCAGTTCGCGGATGCAGCCGGTTTCGATGGCGGCGCGGATGAACTCGGGAGGTGGCACCCAGCCCAGCTCGGGGTGCTGCCAGCGCGCCAGGGCTTCGAAGCCGGCGATGCTGCCATTGCCGTTTTCGACGATGGGCTGGAAGTAGACCTGAATCTCGCCGTTGGCGACGGCATTCGGCAGCCAGGCCTCGAGGCGGAACTGACGCAGCGCCCGCTCGTGAATGTTGCGGTCGAAGACCACCACGTGATTGCCGCGCTCGCGCTTGGCTTCGTGCATGGCGGTATCGGCTTCGCGCAGCAGGCGGTCGCGGTCGATTTCACCAGCGCTGGCTACGGTCACGCCAAAGGCTGCCGATACGGAAAGGCGGTGCCCGGCGACGTGAAACGGTTCGCTCAGGATGCGTTGGCATTGGTCGCAAAGTGCATCGAGGTGGCGCACCTCGTCGATCTGGCGCAGGATGACGAACGCGTCGCCGCTGAAGCGGACGAGCTGGGTTTGTCCGTCCTGGATTCCGGCCAGGCGTTCGGCGACGCAGGAGACGACCTCGTCGCCGAAAGAGTGCCCGTAAGTGTCGTTGATCAACTGGAAGCGGTTGATGTCGGCCATGACCAACGCCACGCTGCGTCCGGCTCCCCATCTACCGTGCAGGAGCTGTTCGTTGAGCCAGGCGCGGTTGGGCAGGCCGGTCAGGTCGTCATGGGTGGCCTGATGGTGCAGGGCTGCATGGCGAGAGGCAACGATGCGGCCACGGATCAACACACCTGCGAGTACCAGCATCAATACGGCAATGACGGCGCTGAAGCTGAGCAGGGTGCTGCGGTATTCCGGGTCGAAGATCGACGGTGGTCGGTTGCGCAGTTGGCTACCCTTTGGCAGCTCACTTTCGGCAATACCGAAGCGCTGCAGTTCGCGGTAGTCGAAAACCAGGGCCTGCGGAGTTTCATAGACGATCTGGATATCCTCCGGACGTTCACCCGCGAGTACGCGCTGGGCCATGCGCGCCAGCAGGCGACCGTTCTCCAGGCCGCTGTTCATGTAGCCGCCCAGGGCACCACGCCCGACGGTGGCGTCGAGGTCGGAGTAAACCGGGCGGCTGGTCCGTGAATGGACATGGGCGACCAGTTCCTCAGGGCCAAAGGGGCGTCCGCCGGCCACCTGGGGTAGGGCGCCAAGGGCGAACAACAAGGTGTCAGCGCCGAGCAGCGGCAAGCGCCCGTCGACTTCGCTGAGATTCTTCGTTATCCAGTGCTCGACGCTGATTTCCTTGCGCTGATTCGCCAGTGCCTCGTCGATATGCTTCCGTATCCCAACGCCCGATTCGTCGGCGGCGCTCAGGAATACCAGACGCTTGACTTCGGGGTGCAGGCGCTGGGCCAGTTGCAGGGTGCGCGTGAAATCGAAACGTTCGGCCACGCCGGTAACCCCGGCGCGGTTGCCGATCAGTTGGCGCGGGTCGTTGTTGATGCCGGCAAAGACGATTGGTAGGCCGGTGAACATCGGGTTCTGGAGGGAGAACTCCAACGCATTGTCATCGATGGCGACCAACAGATCGAAGCGCCGCCCGTCATATTTTTCCGCCAGGTAATCGGCAAAACGCTGGCGGGCCGCTGGGTCCGGATGGCGCTTGGTATCCATCCACTCGATGTAAAGCGCCGGGCGGCCGGCCATGACGCCACCCCATTCTTCTAAACCGTCAAGGATGCGGTCTTCCCACGTGTAACCATGGTGGTAGGAAAGGAGAACGAGCACCCGGGGCGATTCCTGGGCCGAGACCGGCCCCACTGCCAGCAGGAGCTGCAGTAGCCAGGGTAACAGCCAGCGCCACACTCTCCCTCCCATCACCCATTGCTCCTTTTGCGCACACGAAACGGCTATTCAAGTTTTTATATCGACAATAACTGATGAATCGCCGGTTTGCTACCGGGAACCCGACATTACTCCGTGGTCGCTCTCCCGGTATCCAGCCAGTGCAGCATGCAGGAGAGTAGTTGTTCTGGATCGACCGGTTTGCCGATGTGGTCGTTCATGCCTGCCTCCAGGCAGCGCTGACGGTCGGTGGCAGAAGCGTTGGCGGTCATGGCCAGGATCGGGGTATGCCGGTTCAGGCTTTCGTTGCGAATTTCGCGACAGGCTTCGAGGCCGTTGATGACCGGCATCTGCATGTCCATCAGGATCAAGGCGTAGCTGTGCTGGCGTGCCATGGCGATGGCGACCTGGCCGTCGCCAGCCAGATCGATGTGGATGCCCGTGCCTTCAAGCAGGCCAAGGGCGACTTCCTGATTGATCGGCTCGTCTTCGGCGAGGAGGACGCGGCAGCCAGCGTGGCGGCGGGCGAGCTGGGTCTCTGCGTCGTCCTTGCCGGCTTCTGCCGGCGCTGGCCGATCGTCTGCCGCTTCCTTGCCGAAACGCAGGGTGAACCAGAAACAGCTGCCGCTGCCGGGGCTACTGTCCACCTCGATTTCGCCGCCCATCAGGCGCACCAGTTTCCTGCTGATCGTCAGCCCCAGCCCGGTGCCTCCATATCTACGGGTGGTCGAGCTGTCGGCTTGCTCGAAGGCGTCGAACAAGCGTTGTCTCTGGGCTGGTTCGATACCGATGCCGGTATCGCGGACCTCGAAGCGTAGCAGGCAGCTGTCTGCGTTCGATTCGACGAGCGATACGCTAATGGAAACCTCGCCGCGTTCGGTGAATTTGATGGCGTTGCCGGTCAGGTTGGTCAGTACCTGCTCCAGTCGCAGCGGGTCGCCGCGCAGGTTGCCGCTGGCTTCGGCCGGCAACGGCGAGACGTGGAAGCCGATCTGCTTCTGGGCGGCCTTCAGGTGCAGCAACTCATGTACGTGTTCAAGTACCGGCGCGAGGCGGAAGCTGAGGTTTTCCAGTGCCAGGCGGTCGGCTTCGATTTTCGACAGGTCGAGAACGTCATTGACGATCAGCAACAGCCGGTTGGCGGCCTCCATTGCACGTTCGAGCTGGTGGCCGAGCCTGGCATCGGTGATCCGGCTGCGGACCAGGGAGATCATGCCCATGATGCCGTGCATGGGGGTTCGCAGCTCATGGCTCATGTTGGCGAGGAAGGCCGATTTCGCCTGATTGGCCGCTTCGGCCGCTTCCTTGGCTTGTTGCAGGGTCCGGTTGGCAATTTCGAGCTCGACGTTGAGTGCCTGGACTCGGGCTTCGGAGCGCATCCGTTCGGCGATTTCGCGCTCCATGCGGGTGTTGCTGCTGCGCAATTCGGCCGCCTGACGTTCCAGGCTGTCGGTATGCTCGCGCAGTTGACGGGACATGTCGTCGATGGCTGCATAAAGGCTGGCGACTTCCCGTACCGGGGTATTGTCGCTGCCGCCGCCCTGCCAGTTACCCGCAGCGATCCCGGCTGCCGCGCGCGACAGGCGGATCAGCGGGCGCGATACCCAGTCGCTGGGGAGCAGGCCAATGAAAATGCCAAAGGCGGAAATCAACAGCCCGAGGGCGACGACGTTCTGTAGCAGGCTGCTGGCCAGCGTGGCGAAATGCGTCTGCGGCAGGACCAGGCCAATGCGCAGCGCCTGCCCGTGTTCCAGGCGGTGAGGGCGCCAGTCAACCAGGTGGCGCGCACCGTCGATATCGACAAAAGTACTGCCTTCTGGGCGGCCATCGCCATCGATCACGCTGGCAGCGGCACGCAAGCGCGGATCGTCGCTGTCGGCCAGGGCGATGCGGACGGCACCTCCGTCGCTGCGGTAAATCGCGTGTTTGCCTGAACTGGCCAGCAGCTTGCCGTCACTTTCGGTGATGAAGGCGACGCCCCCGGCTGCGATATCCTCAAGCAGGGTCGATAGCTGTGACAAGGCGATGTCGGCGGTGGTGACGCCAAAAAATCGTCCGGACGGATCGTTGAGCGGCGCCGACATGCCGATGCCAAGGCTGTCGTAGGCACCCAGGCTGTCGTTGATGGCATAGCGATAGACCGGGTACCAGGCCATCCGGCCGGTGTCGCGGGCAGTCACGAACCAGGGTCGGGTGCGTGCGTCGAATGCCTTGCTGGCGGGTGATACCAGTGTTGTCGACCGGCCGGCGTCGTCAACACGGTAAATGTGCATGGCCCGCCCGTCGGCAATCCGGGCGTGCAACAGGCGCAGGCCGCGGTCGGCGCCCAGCGGCGGCCGGCTGCCCGCGTAGTATTCGCCGTCGGCCATGCCGGCGGAAATGAAGGTCAAATGGGGGTGTTGGCGAATCTGCAGGAGAAAGTTCCGCATCATCTGCTCGCGGTTGTCAGCGGACAGCAAACCGGCACGCGCCTGCTCGACATTGAAGGCGACAACGCGTTTGGGGACATCGAAAAATGCTGCCACCCGGTCGTGTATGCGTTCGCCTAGGGTATCGGCGACGCTGAGGGACATACGGTCGGCGGTCTGGCGAGCGTTGACGTAGGAAATCCAGCCGTTGATCGCGACGATCGGCAGGAGAACCAGCAGCAAAGAGCCGATCAGGAAACCGCGCAAGCCGATCCGGGCCGTGGTCGGCTTGGCTGTTGCAGGATCACTGTGCCCGCCGCGGGCTTGCGCCAGTAGCCGCAGGATCAGGGCCAGGGCCAGCAGGGCGATTATTCCCCGGGTCAGCCACTGGCGCCAGCCATCAAGAGAAGGGCTGGTTGCAGGCGCGGCGGCCAGTCGCCATTGTCCGCCCGGCAGATTCACATCGACTGCGACATGTGCCTGTCGGAACAAAGTCGGGTCGCCCAGAAAAGTGTCACCCAGGGCGCCGCTGCCATCGCGACCGCGGATGGCAAAGCTGAAATCCCCCAGTCCGGCATTCAGTCCGGCATCGGCGAGCACGCCGTCAAGGTCGATGGCTGAGGATACCAAGCCCTTCAACGCCGCTGTCTCACCGGGCTCTGCTGGCAGATACACCGGTGTGCGGGCGACCAGCCCGGGGCGCCCGCTCTGCACCAGGTTGACCGGCCCGGTCAGTACCGTATCGCGCAAGGCCAGCGCCTTTTCAACGCCGGTCATGATGTAGGGACGGGTGCTGTAGTTCATTCCCTGAACGGCTTCGTTGCCGTCCAGGGGGTGTACAAATACGACTTCCAGCTGGCGCGAGAGCGTCAGGTTGATGACGTGGCGCTGTTCATCGATCAGTCTCTGGGCGACCTGACGCAACAGGGCTTCGTCGAACTCCTGACCGGCAGGCAGGGATGCCGCGAAGTCGTAATTGATCTGCAGCAGTTGCTTCAGGTTACGTTCGAGGCGTGTTGCAACTGCCCGTAGCTGTGCCTCGGTTTGCTGCATTGCCAGTTTTTCGGCTTGTTCCCGATCCAGGTGATTGATGGCGAGGGTCAACAGCCAGCCGCCCAGCGCGATGGCCAGTATCTGTAGCCAGATACCGGCGGCCAGGCCGCGGAAGGCTGTCATTGGCGTTCTGACAAGTTGCGGAACTGAACGAGCAACCAGGCCAGGGACAGCATGAGTCCGAGGCGCTGCAGCGTGTTGAACAGCAAGGGACCACGTTCGAGACCACCACCGGCCAACTGCCGTTCGGCCAGGTACCAGAGCACGGCAGCCAGCACCGACAGCATTGCGGCGCGCCGCAGGCCGATGAACCAGGCGACGGCGAGCACCGGCAGCGTGAACAATAGGTGGAACTCATAGGCTGCCGGACTGTGCATGCGCAGGTAGCCGATCAGGCCGATGGTAACAATCGCTGCCGCCCAGATGCCGATCTGGGCCAGCGTGGTGGGGCGTTTGCCAAGGAGTGCGGAAAGCTTCATTCCGCCATGTTCAGGTATTCCCGGTCGGCAATCAAGCGCGCCCAGGCCAGTGGACTGATGCTGCTATCAGCAAACAGGGCGACGCCCAAGGTCATTGCCGCAGTGAACAGGGGTGGCAGAAGCAGCAGCCACGCGGTTTCGCGACGGCCGAGCGGGTGGATTTCCTCGTGCGGCCAGTCGGGTGGCGGTAACTTGATCCAGGCGCGGTGGAGGATGGGCAGGAAATAGGCGGCGTTGAGCAGGCTCGACCCCCACAGCACCCAGATCGCCCAGTCCATGCCGGCGGCGCTGGCACCGTCGGACAGCCAGGCCTTGCTCACCGCACCGGCAGTCAGCGGGGCGCCCATCATGCCCAGGGCGCCGATGGTGAAGGCCAGCGTGGTCAGCGGCATGCGCCGGCCGACGCCGTTCATCTCGCTGACCTTGTGGATGCCCAGGGTCTCGGCGTAATTGCCGGCGCAGAAGAACAGCGTGATTTTCATGATGCCCTGATGGACCAGGTGGACCAGGCCGCCGATGGTGCCGAGCGGACCGAACAGTGCGACGCCGAGGACGATGTAGGAAACCTGGCTGACGGTCGAGAAGGCCAGGCGCTTCTTCAGGTCGTTCTGGAACAGCGCCCGGGTACTGCCCCAGAGGATGGTGACGGCAGCGATGATGGCCAGCGGCAGGAGCAGGCCGAGCGACTGGGCGAACTCGACGCCGTAGATTTCATAGACGATGCGGACGATGCCGAAGGCGCCGGCCTTGACCACGGCGACCGCGTGCAGCAGCGCCGAGACCGGCGCCGGGGCGACCATCGCCTGCGGCAGCCAGCCGTGCAGCGGGACGATGGCGGCCTTGACGCCGACCCCGGCGATGAGCAGCGCGAAAATCAGCTGCAGGGTCAGCGGGTCCAGCCCCGGGATGGTGGCGAGCAGGCCGCCCTGGGTGAATTCGCCCGGGCCGGCCAGGTGGTCGAGCCAGACGATGCCGGCGAGCAGTGCGGCGCCGCCAGCCAGGGTGTAGGCGAGATAGATGCTGCCGCCGCGCATGGCCTGCGGCGTGCCGCGATGGACGACGAGCGGGAAGGTGGCCAGCGTCAGCAACTCGTAGAAGACGAAGAAGGTGAACAGGTTGCCGGCCATGGCGATGCCCATGGTCGCAGTGACGCACAGGCTGAAGAAACCGAAGAAACGGCTGCGGTGCGGCGCGTGTTCGAGATAGCCGATCGCGTACAGCGTGGTGAACAGCCACAGTACGGCCGACAGCGTGACGAAGAGCAGAGCCAGGGCGTCGGCCTTGAAGACGATTTCGATGCCGGGGGCGATGGCATGGCGCAGGCCGTATTCCTCTCCGGCGGCGACGCCGGCAATGAGCAGCCCGACCAGCCCGGCCTTGGCCAGCGCACCGGCGAGGTTGAGCGCAGTGCGCAGGGCGACGCGCTTTTCCGGCAGGGCGAAGATGATCAGCCCGGGCAACAGCGACGAGGCGATCACGGCCAGCGGCAGCCACTGGTTGCTGGTCATGGCTGGACTCCGGCGATCAGGGCGAGCAGCGGGGCCGCGCCCAGGCCGATCAGCACGCTGCCGGCGGCCAGCGCGAACGCCGTCCATTCGAGCAGCGCCGCCGGCCTCTGCGGCAGCGGCACATCGTCGTGCGCGGTCGGGCGGCGGAAAGCCAGGCGCAGCACGCGGAAGACGTAGATGCCGGCAAGCAGGCCACCGCTGAGCGCGACGACGACAATCCACGGTTGACCGGCGGCGAGCGCCGCGTCGATCAGCAGCCACTTGGCCAGGAAACCGCCCGACGGCGGCAGGCCCATCAGCGTCACCCCGGCCAGCGCGAAGGCGAACAAGCTCACCGGCAGATGCGCGGCCGCACCGGCGACGCCGAGCACCCGGTCGCTGCCGCCGACCTTGATCAGCGTGCCGGCGGCGACGAACATTGCCGCTTTCGCCAGGCCGTGCGCCGTCGCCTGCAGGATGCCGGCCTGCAGCGCCAGGGCGCCGGTGCCGAGCAGCGGGAAGATGAGGAACAGGTAGCCGAGTTGGGCGACCGTCGAATAGGCGACCAGCATCTTCAGCCGGTCGGCGCGGATGGCCCGCCACGAGCCCCAGAGGATGGCGGCGGCACCGAGTGCGGCCGGTACCTGGGCGAGCCCCGGCAGGGCCTCGGTCAGCGCGGCGAAGGGGCCGAGCCAGAGACGCAGGAAGAGGTAGAACGAAGCCTTGACCACCAGCGCCGAGAGCAGCGCCGACACCGGCGCCGGGGCGCCGCCGTGGGCGGGTGGCAGCCAGAAGTGGAAGGGCAGCAGGGCGGTCTTCAGCAGCAGCCCGGTCAGCATCAGGCCGCCGGCCAGCCATACGGCGAGCGGTGCTTCGGCGGTGATCAGGGTACCGAGCAGGCTGGCCGAGACGGTGCCGTAACTGCCGTAGATCAGCGCCACGCCAAACAGGTAGGCGCCCGAGCCGACCAGCGTCGCCAGCAGGTAGCGCAAGGCGGCGGCGATCTGCGCTGCGCCGCCGCCGGCGGCGACCAGCCCGACGGCGGCCAGGCCGACCAGCTCCAGCGTCACGTAGAGGTTGAACAGGTCGCCGGAGAGGAAGAGCGCGTTCATGCCGGCGAGAAGGAAGCCGGTCAGCGGCCAGAAGGCCGGCGGCGTCGCCCGGCTGAAATAGCTGCGGGCGTACAGTGCCAGCGCCAGCGCGACGCCTTGGGTGAGCAGCAGCATGACCAGCGACAGGCCGTCGGCGACCAGGCGGATGCCCAGCGGCTCGGCCCAGCCGCCGGCCAGGTGACCGTTGCTGCCGTGACTGGCAACGTCGCCGGCGAGTGCGATGACGCACAGCAACTGAGCGCCGATGCCGGCCAGCGCCAGCGCCGGCCCATGGCGGTCGGCGGCGACGAAGGCCAGCGTTGCCCACAACAGCGGCAGCAGGATCAGCCAGGCGAGTGGGTCGAGCAGCGGGCTCATCGGGCGGCTTTCCGTCTGTCGTTGGCCTTGCGCCGGATCTGCAGGCCGGTGTCGCGGACCCGCGCGATGTCGTCGCGCCCGGTCAGCGCATGCCAGCGCCGGGCCAGGGTCAGCGCCAGCGCGGTGGCGGCCACGGCGACGACGATGCCGGTCAGCACCATGGCCTGCGGCACCGGGTCCGGCGTGCCGTCGCGCTGGGCCAGCCCGACCAGGACCAGGAAGGCGCCGCTGCCCATCAGGTTGAAGGCGAGGATGCGGCGCAACAAGGCCTTGAGCAGCAGCACGCCGCCGAGCCCGAGGACGAACAGCAGGCAGCCGGTGGCGGCGTAGATCAGGCCGGCGCTCATCGCTGTTCCTCCGGTGCCCGCAGCAGGAAGAAGGCGGCCAGATTGACCGCCAGCGAGACGGTCAGCCCGCTCTCGATCAGCACGATCAGCAGGCCGGCGTGTTCCGGCGGGTAGCGCAGCAGGCCGCCGTTGGCCAGCAACGCGGCGGCAATGGCGAGAAAGAGCAGGAAGCCGCCAGCGATCGCCAGCCGGGGGCCGCGCCGGTCGCGCGGCCAGGGGGCGAGGATTTCGGCCAGGTGCAGCAGCACTGCGGCGGCGGCGAGCACGGCGGCGGCCTGGAAGGCACCGCCGGGGCGGAAGGCACCGGCCCACAGCAGATAGACGGCGGCCAGCACCATCAGCGGCACGGCCAGGCGGGCCAGCGTCGGCAGCATGGCGTTGCGGCTGCCGGTCGGTGGCGGCGGCGGCAGGCCGGCGGCGAGCATGCCGAGCAGGGCGATGATCAGGACGGCGACTTCGAGGAAGGTGTCGTAGCCGCGGAAGTTGAGCAGCACGGCGGTGACCGGGTGGCTGACGCCGCTGGCGCCGAGCTTGGCGGCGACTTCGCCGGCCAGCTTGACCGGTGCCGGCGGCAGGCCAAGCACGGCGACCAGCAGCGCGGCGGCGAGGCCGAGCAGGGCGATGACGGTCAGGCTGCGCCACAGGGTTTTCATGATTGGCCTTCCTCGTCGTCCGGCCGGCGGGCACGTAGCGCGGCGACCGCGTCGAGCAGCAGGGCGCCGGTCAGGCCGGCGCCGATGGCGGCTTCGGCGAGCGCGATGTCGGGGGCGTCGAGACGGGCCCAGGCCAGCGTCAGCAAGAGGCCGAAGACGATGAACAGGATCACCGCCCGGCCGATCTGCGGCGTCGCCAGCGTGCGCCAGGCGCTCCACAGCAGGGCGGCGGCGAGCAGCAGGTCGAAGGCGGTGCTCACGGCTGCCGCTCCTTTTGCGTCTCCTGCCAGGGCGCAACGCCCAGGCGTGCGGCGCGGCGGGCGATGCTGTAGCCGACGGCGGCACTGGCGATCAACGCCAGCGGCCAGATCGCCAGCAGCTTCAGCGCCACGGCCAGGCTGTCGGCCTGTAGCGCCAGCCCGGCGAGCACGCAGCCTAGCCCGAGGTTGTCGGCCTTGGCCAGCGCGTGCAGGCGGGTGTAGATGTCGGGAAAACGCAGCAGGCCGACGGTGCCGGCGAAGAAGAACGCGGCACCCACCAGCAGGAGCAGGGCAGAGAGCAGGTCAGGCAGCATCGTCTTCCTCCCCCGGTTTCTGCCAGGCCCGTTGGGCGAAGGCAATGCCGGTGATGGCGGCGAGCAGGGCCAGGACCAGGGCGACGTCGACCAGCGCCGGATGACCGCCGGCAAAGGCCAGGAGGACGAGGATGCCGACCCCGGTGCTGCCGAACAGCAGCGCTGCCAGCATGCGGTCGGCCGGGGTCGGGCCGCGCGCCGCGCGCCACAGCGCGGCACCCAGGTTGAGCAGCAGGAAGACGGCCAGGGCCAGGCTGAGTGCTCCGATGTCGAGGTTCATCGTGTTTCCTCGAAGACAGCGGCGACACGATCGGCCAGGCGGGCGGCATCGTCGGCCAGCGGCTGCTCCCGGTCAAGGACATGGACGAGCAGCGTGTCGCCCTGCAGGCGCACGCCAAGCGTGCCCGGCATCAGGCCCAGGGCGGCGGTGAATAGCAGGCGGGGCAGGCCGGGGGGGAGACTCAGCGGCAGTTCGATGCAGGCCGGGCGCAGGGCCAGCCGTGGTTGCAATGCCAGCCGGGCGACCTGCCAGCCGCCGGCCAGCGACTGACGGACGAACCAGACGAGGAAACGAAACAGTCCGCCGGCCGAGAATGGCGGCAGGGTCTTCGCCGGCAACAACCACAGGCTGGCGGCGGTGGCGGCGGCAATCCCGGCCACTGCCAGCGGCCAGGCGCTCAGCTTGCCTTCGGCCGCCATCAGCCAGAACAGCGCGAAGATGCCGGCCCGGCGCAGGGCGCTCCGGATTGTGCTGGCTGAGCTTGTCTGGCGGCGGCGAGTCATGAGCGGGCGACTGTCGGGTTCCGGGGTTTCCTGAACAGACAAGTGGCGACTCAGCGCGTTCCCACCAGCCAGCGCTTTTCCATTTCCATGATCAGGAAGATGACGCCGCCGATCGCCAGCGGGATCAGCCAGTGGCGCAGCGCCAGCGGCGTCGTGCCGAAGGCACTGTTCATCAGCGGCAGGTAGACAAAGGCCAGTTGCAGCAGGAACAGCACGCCGACGGCCAGCCACACTGCGCGGTTGGTGAACAGCAGGTCGAGACGCAGGCTGGAGGTGGTCAGGAAGCGGGCGTTGAAGAGATAGAAGGCCTGGGCGACGACCAGCGTGTTGACGGCCATGGTACGGGCCAGGTCGAGCGGCATGCCGAGCGCCAGCTCGACTTCGAACATGGCGATGGTGGCGCCGCCGATGAGCAGCGAGACGATGGCCAGGCGGATGATGAAAGTGCGGTCGAGGATCGGCGTTCCCGGCTTGCGTGGCGGGCGCCGCATGATGCCCGGTTCGGCCGGTTCGAAGGCCAGGGCCATGGCCAGGGTGATGGCGACGACCATGTTCACCCACAGGATCTGCACCGGGGTCAGCGGCAGGGTCAGCCCGAACAGGACCGCCACCAGCATCACGAAGCCCTGGCCGCCGTTGGTCGGCAGGATGAACAGGATGGCTTTCTTCAGGTTGTCGTAAATGGTCCGGCCTTCCTCGACGGCGCGTTCGATCGACGAGAAATTGTCGTCGGCGAGGACGATTTCGGCGGCTTCCTTGGTCGCTTCGGTGCCCTTGATGCCCATCGCCACGCCGACGTCGGCGCGTTTCAGTGCCGGCGCGTCGTTGACGCCGTCGCCGGTCATGGCGACGACCTCGCCGTTGGCCTGCAGCGCGGTGACGATGCGCAGCTTGTGCTCGGGGCTGGTGCGGGCAAAGATGTCGCAGTCGCCGACGATGCGGCGCAGCGCTTCGTCGTCGGCGGCTTCCAGTTCGGCGCCGGTGACGACCTTGAGCGTATCGGCCGTGCCGATGCCCATCTCGATGCCGATGGCGCGGGCGGTGCCGGCGTGGTCGCCGGTGATCATCTTGACCCGGATGCCGGCGCCGTGACACGAGGCGATCGCCTGGATGGCTTCCGGACGCGGTGGATCGATGATGCCGACCAGGCCGATGAAGATCATGCCACTGTCGAGATCGACGATACCCAGGTGGTGGCGACCGTCGTCGATCGGACGGGCGGCGGCGGCGAGCACGCGCAGGCCTTCCTGGCTGAGCCGGTCGATCTCGCGTTCCCAGTAGGCCCGGTCGAGCGCCTGCGGCGTGCCGTCGGCGCCCAGTTCTTCGGCGCAGCGGTCGAGCAGGCGGTCGGGTGCGCCCTTCAGCAGGATGCGGCGCAGGCCGGCCGGGGTGTCGGCCAGCGTCGCCATGAACTTGTTGACCGACTCGAAGGGAATGGTCGCGTGCCGGGTGTGCCGGTCGGCCGAGAATCCGGCCTTGTGCGCCAGCGTGCGCAGTGCGCCTTCGGTCGGTTCGCCGGTCACGCGCCACTGGCCGCCGTCCTCGGCGACATGGGTGTCGTTGGCGACGGCAACGACTTCGATCAGCGCGTGCAGGTGCGCGTGTTCGGCCAGTTCGATCAGTTGCCCGTCGAGCGTGATCTGGCCCTGCGGCGCGTAGCCGGTGCCGCTGACCAGGTAGTTGCCGACGCGGGTGATGACGTGGCGGGCAGTCATTTCGTTCTTGGTCAGCGTGCCGGTCTTGTCCGAGCAGACGACGGTCACCGAACCCAGCGTCTCGACCGCGGTCAGCTTGCGGGTGATCGCGTTGCAGCGGGCCATGCGCTGCACGCCGAGCGCCAGCGTGATGGTCAGGATGGCCGGCAGGCCTTCGGGAATGGCGGCGACGGCAAAGCCGATGGCGGCGAGGAAGACTTCACCGAGCGGGAAGGCATGCAGACCGATGCCGACCACGACCATCAGCGCCGCGAGGCCGACGATGACCACCGACAACTGCTTGCTGAACTGCGCCATCTGCCGGGTCAGCGGCGTCTGCAGGGTTTCGACTTCGGCGATCAGGCGGTTGATGCGGCCGATCTCGGTGTTCGGGCCGGTGGCGGTGATCACGCCCAGGCCCCGGCCGGCGGCGACCAGGGTGCCGGAATAGGCCATGCAGAAGCGGTCGCCGATGCCGGCGTCGGCGGCGACCGGGTCGGCGCTCTTGTCGCTGGGCACCGATTCGCCGGTCAGTGCCGATTCCTCGATGCGCAGGTTGGTCGCTTCGAGCAGACGCAGGTCGGCCGGGACCCGGTCGCCCGATTTCAGGCGGACGATGTCGCCGGGGACCAGGCCGTCGGCGTCGATCTGCGTCCATTCGCCCTGGCGTCTGACCTGGGCGCTGGCCGACAGCATCTTGCGGATGCCGGCCAGGGCTTCCTCGGCCTTGCCTTCCTGGATGAAGCCGATGATCGCGTTGATGACGACGACGCCGACGATGACGCCGGTGTCGATCCAGTGACCGAGCAGCGCGGTGATGCCGGCGGCGATCAGCAGGATGTAGATGAGGATGTCGTGGAAGTGCTTGAAGAAGCGCTTGAGCAGGCTGTCTCGCGGCGGCGCGGGGAGGCGGTTGGGACCGCTTGCGGCGAGCCGGCGGGCGGCTTCCTGCGTCGTCAGGCCGCGGGCGTCGGTGGCCAGGTCGTTGAGGACCTGGTCGGTGTTCGATGCGTGGGGCGGTTTGTGGTCTGACGTTTGCACGGTGGACCTCCGGAAATGGACTTACTGGCAGGTACCCTCGGCGGCAAGCGTACGGATGATGCGCACGCAATCAATGTCCGACTGGTGGTACGCAGACTTGACGTACTCAACGTAGGCCGCGTCCTCGCTGCCGGCCTGTTCGGCAAGTCCGCTGGCGTAGGTGAAACGCAGGTAAAGGTGGCCTTCGGCGGGCTCCTCGATGCGGATGGTCAGGTTGCCGCCCGGCTGGAACTCGTTGGCCTCGATGTCGAAGCGCACGGCTTGTTCCTCGGTCAGGGTCACCCGGTCGCGGATGCGGGCGGCGCCGAAATCGAGTTCGCGGACGGCGCTGTCGTAGGCTCGTTCGAGGATGGTGAAACCGGCCAGTCCGGGCAGGAAGAGGAGGGGATTATCGACCCGCTGGAGCAGGCCGAGCCAGAGCTGGCGGCGGGTCAACTGGACGACCAGCGGGTTGCCGGGTTCGTTTATGGCAATCAGATGTTCGAAGTTCATGTGCCGATGGTAGCATCCCCACATGCAACTTGAACGTATCCTCCAAAGCCACGGCTTCGGCACCCGGAAGGCCTGCCGCGCCATGATCCGGCGCGAACGGGTGAGTATTTCCGGCCAGATCGCAGATGACCCCTTCGCCGACTTCGATACCGACGGACTTGTCTTTTCCGTTGATGGGATCGATTGGCCGTATCGCGAACAAGCCAGCGTCCTGCTTCACAAACCCGCCGGCTACGAATGCTCGCGCAAGCCGCAACATCACCCCTCGGTGCTCGAACTGCTGCCCCTGCCGCTGCGCGAGCGCGGTGTGCAGCCGATCGGCCGACTCGATGAAGATACCACCGGCCTGCTGCTGATCACCGATGACGGGCAACTCAATCACCAACTATCCTCGGGCAAGCGCAAGGTGCCCAAGGTTTACCTGGCGACGGTCAAGCACGCGCTCGACGCCGCCCAGATCGAACAACTACTTGCCGGCGTGCTACTCCACGACGAGCCGGCGCCGATTGCCGCCGCCGCCGCCGAGATCGTCGACGATCATCAGCTGCGCCTGACTGTGACCGAAGGTAAGTACCATCAGGTCAAGCGCATGGTCGCCGCTGTCGGCAATCGGGTCGAGGCGCTGCATCGCGAGGCACTGGCCGATCTTCGCCTGCCTGCCGGGCTCAAGCCGGGCGAATGGCGTTGGCTGAACGCCGAAGACATGAAACAACTGGGGGTGTCGCCATGACCCTGACCGAAATGCGTTACATCGTCGCCCTGGCCCGTGAGCGCCATTTTGGCCGGGCTGCCGAGGCCTGCCACGTCAGCCAGCCGACCCTCTCGGTGGCGCTGAAGAAGGTCGAGGGCCAGATTGGCGCGGCGCTGTTCGAGCGTACGGCGAACGACGTGCGCATCACCAATCTGGGCGAGCGCATCGTCGAGCAGGCCAAGCGTGTGCTTGATGAAGCGGTAAAGCTGGAAGAGATTGCCGAGTCGACCGGTGACCCGATGAGCGGACAGTTGCGTGTCGGCATCATTTACACCATCGCCCCCTACCTGCTGCCGCAATTGATTCCGGCGCTCAGCCGGGAAGCGCCGAAGATGCCGCTGTTCCTCAAGGAAGATTTCACGGCTAACCTGATTCCGGCGCTGAAATCGGGCGAACTCGACGTCATCGTGATTGCCTTGCCGTTTGCTGAAGCCGGCTTGGTGGCCCAGCCGGTTTACGAAGAGCCTTTCCGAGTCGTCGTACCTGCTGGACATGCCTGGGTCGGGCGGGACGCCATTCCGGCTGACGAGCTGGACGGACAGAATCTCCTGTTGCTTGGTCAGGGCAATTGTTTCCGTGACCAGGTGCTGGAATCCTGCCCGCGCCTGAACGGGCAGGATGCCCTCGATCATTCGCTGGAGGGAAGCTCGCTGGAAACCATCCGCTACATGGTCGCCAGCGGTGCCGGCGTGGCCGTGATGCCGAGCACCGCGGCTGACCCGCTGGTCGACAAGGAACCGATGGTGCGCGTCCTGCCCTTCGCCGGTTCGCCGCCGGAACGAACGGTCGGGCTGGTCTGGCGGGTGACTTATCCGCGACCGCAAGCCATCGATGCCCTGCGTGCTGCCGTGTTGTCCTGTCAGTTGCCCGGCGCCACGGCGCGGCGATAGGTTTCACGTGAAACGCCTGACCAGCTATCTGCTCGTACTTTGCGTAGGCTTGTCAGCACAGGTGGTGCATGCCGAACCGGATCGCATCCGGGTGGTCGGCGACGAAAACTTCCCGCCTTACCTGTTTCTCGACAGCGAGGGGAAGCCCAGTGGTTACATGGTCGATTTGTGGAACATGTGGTCGGCCCGGACCGGCATTCCCGTCGACCTGAAGGCAACCGCCTGGGCCGATGCGCAGGCAAGCCTGTTACGGGGGGATGCCGACGTGATCGAGAACATTTACCGTACCCCCGCCCGTGAGCCGTATTACCTGTTCTCCAAACCCTACGCGAGCCAGGGAAGTTTCATTTATACCCACAGCAGTATCAGCGGCATTACCGGCCTGAGTACCCTCAAGGGTTTCCAGATTGGTGTCGAGGCAGGTGATGCCTGTGGAGAAATGCTGTTAGCCAAGGGCATTTCGACGCTCCAGTACTACCGCGGTTATGCTCAGATGATCCAGGCGGCCATCAATCAGGAAATCAAGGTTTTCTGTCTGGATGAGGCGCCGGCAGCCTATTATCTTTACCGTCATGCGGTGCAGGACCAGTTCAGGCAGGCCTTTGAACTCTATCGCGGCGAAATGCACCGGGCGGTGCGCAAAGACAACCCCGCCCTTCTGGCTACAGTCGAAGCCGGCATGAGCAGGATCAGCGAGGCAGAGCATGCTGCCTTGCGCGAAAAATGGATGGGTCAATCGCTGTCCCTGGCGCCTTACGTTCACTACCTGAGGCCCGGACTGATCGTTCTGCTGGTGCTGGGTACGCTGCTGGCGCTGTGGAGCTTTCTGTTGCGTCGCCTGGTTCGCCAGCGTACCGCCGAACTGGAAATGCGCCGGGCGCAACTGACGACCCTGGTCAAATCGATTCCCGACCTGGTCTGGGTGAAGGACCCGGAAGGGGTTTATCTGGCCTGCAACCCGCGCTTCGAAAAACTATACGGGGCGCCCGAGGCGGATATCCTGGGACGTACCGATTACGATTTTGTCGACCGCGAAACTGCTGACCATTTTCGCGAGCACGATCGTCGGGCACTGGCCGCCGGACAGCCTTCCATCAACGAGGAATGGCTGGATTTTGCCGACGGCGGAGAGCGTATCCTGGTTGAAACGGTGAAAACCCCGCTGGTCGACCGTGATTCGCGCTTGATCGGTGTCCTCGGGATCGCCCGCGACATCACCCAGCGTCGGCAGATCGAGAACGAGTTGCGGGCCAGCGAGGAGAAACTACGCATGGCCCAGGTCAGCGCTGGGCTTGGTATCTGGGAAAGCGACCTCGGTACCGGGGTGACCCGCTGGTCACCGGAAGTGGAACGGATGTACGGGCTGGCACCCGGAAGTTTCGGCGGGTTGCAGTCTGACTGGCTGGCGCGGGTATACCCCGAGGATCGGACGGGCTTGCTGCAATTGATGGCGACCCACATCGGAAGCAGCGAGCCGTTTGCGGTCGAATTCCGTATTCTGCGTCCGGACGGCGAAATCCGCTGGATCGCCTCGCGCGGTCAGGTGCATGTCGATGAGCAGGGGGCGCCGGAGAGGATCATCGGCGTCAACTTCGACATCACCGAGAAAAAACAGCTGGCCCAAGAACTTCAGCGCTACCGGGAGCAACTGGAGGAACTGGTCGACGAACGTACCCGCCAGCTGGCCCAGGCGCGCGACGCGGCGGAGGCGGCCAACCGCGCAAAAAGCGCGTTCCTGGCCAATATGAGCCACGAAATCCGGACCCCGATGAATGCCATCATCGGCATGTCCTATGTCCTCCGTCGCCGGATCGAGGATCCGCCTCTGCTCGAGCGCCTCAGCAAGATCGATGAGGCCGCCCATCACCTCCTTGCCATCATCAACGACCTGCTCGACTACTCGAAGATCGATGCCGGCAAGCTGCAGCTCGAATCCCGGCCGCTCGATCCGGCGACCATCATGGACAACATCGTTTCCATGCTTGCCGTGCAGGCATCGGCTAAAGGCCTGCAGCTTGGTCACCAGCTTGGCGAAATGCCCTCAGGCCTGTTTGGCGATGCCGGCCGCCTGGTGCAGGCTTTCCTCAACCTGGCCGGCAATGCCGTCAAATTCACCGAACATGGTCGGGTCGATCTGCGCATCGACTGCGAACAGGTCGATGCGCAGTCGGCGAGCTTGCGCTTCTCGGTCGCCGATACCGGGATCGGTGTGGACCCGGCAATTGTTGACCAGCTGTTCTTGCCGTTCCAGCAGGCCGACACATCAACGGCCCGACGCTTCGGGGGTACGGGTCTGGGGCTGGCCATCACCCGCCGCCTGGCGCGGATGATGGGTGGGGATGCCGGCGTCGAGAGCCGGGTCGGGCAGGGCAGTTGCTTCTGGTTCACCGCCCGCCTTGCCCGAGGCGCACCTGCCCCCCTGCCTGTCGTGGAGGTGCGTCCGTTACGGCCTGACCAATTGTTGCACAGCGAATTTCCCGGTGCTCGGGTGCTGGTCGTCGAGGACGATCCGGTCAACCTGCAGGTTGCCGCCGAATTGCTCAAGCTGGCCGGGTTGATGGTGGAGGAGGCGGAGGACGGGGAGGTCGCGCTTGCCAAACTGGCCGCTGCTTCCCGGCCGTTTGACCTGATCCTGATGGATCTGCAGATGCCGCGGCTCAACGGCTTTGATGCGGTCACCAGAATGCGCGCGCTGCCGGGATTTACCACCCCGGTGGTGGCCATGACCGCCAACGCCTTTGCCGAGGATCAGGCACGTTGCCGGGCGGCCGGGATGGCCGACTTCATCGCCAAGCCGGTCGATCCTGTACTGCTCTACGAAACGGTGCTCGATTGCCTGCGCCGGGGGCGGTCGACGGGCTGAGCGCTCAGGCTTCCGTCTTCTTTTTCGCGGCGGGTTTCTTGGCTGCGGGTGCTTTCTTCTCGAACTCGAATCCGACCTTGCCTTCGGCGACCACCAGATAGGCCGAGAACTTGCGCTTGGTCCGGTTGGAGACGAATTCCTTGAGCAGGTCGGTCTTGCCGGTTTCCAGCATCTTCTGCATCTGGGCGGCGTCGACCGGCTGCTGCAGGATGATCTTGCCCGAGCGGAAATCGCAGGTCTTGTCCGGACCGACCGATTTCTCGCAGACGTAGGAGCTGCCATGGTCGTAGACCCTGGCCGCACACTTCGGGCACTTGCCCAGGCTTTCCTGGGCGGAGAAATCAACCGGTTCGGCATTGGCCTCGTCGGCCTTGTCCTGGCCGAAGTCGAATTCGGGAAGATGATCGGCGTTGAGTTTGATGGCAGCAGCGAAGCTACGGCCCATCTTGTTGCGGAAACCGGTCAGCGGGCCAACCTGGCGTTCGGTCAGCAGCGTCTCGATTTCGGCCGGTTCGTACTGGCGGCCGGCGACCATCTTCCACAGCGAATAGTCGCAGTCGCTGCACTGGAATTTCTTGTAGGTTTCGCGGATCAGGCCGCCGCACTTGGGGCAGGGGGCGCTGAGGATGCCGAAATCGCCGGGAATCGTGTCGCTGTCGTAGGTCTTGGCGCGCTCGACGATGTGGCGGGTCATTTCGGCGATCTCGCGCATGAATTCGTCGCGCGTGAATTCGCCCTTCTCGATGCGGCCGAGCTTCCATTCCCAGTCGCCGGTCAGTTCCGGCTGGGTCAGTTCCTCGATGCCGAGACCGTTCAACAGTGTCATCAGGTTGAAGGCCTTGGCCGTCGGGATCAGTTCGCGGCCTTCGCGCAGCATGTACTGTTCGCCGATCAGGTTTTCGATGATCTGGGCGCGCGTTGCCGGCGTGCCGAGGCCGCGGCCAGCCATTGCCGCCTTCAGTTCCTCGTCGTCGACCATCTTGCCGGCGCCTTCCATGGCCGACAGCAGGGTGGCTTCCGAATAGCGCGGTGGCGGCTTGGTGGCATTGGCCTTGACCGTGACTTCCTCGGTCTTGACCTTTTCGTCCTTGTCGACTGCCACCAGGTTGCCTTCGTCACCGGTCTGGCCTTCCTTGCCATGGACGGCAAGCCAGCCCGGATTGACCAGGACCTTGCCTTCGGTCTTGAATGGATGGCCTTCGACCCGGGTGATGCGGGTGGTGACCAGATATTCGGCGGCCGGGAAGAACACCGACAGGAAGCGGCGGACGACGAAGTCGTACAGTTTCTGCTCGGCTTCGTTGAGGTTCTTCGGCGCCTGCGGCGTGGGGATGATGGCGAAGTGATCGCTCACCTTCGCGTTGTTGAAGATGCGCTTGTTCGGCAACACCCAGTTGCGCGCCAGGACCTGGTGCGCGAACGGTGCGTAGCGGGCGAGCAGGACTTCGTCGTGACCCTTGCCGGCACCTTCGCCGGTGAGCACGCGCATCGTTTCCTTGACCGTGGCGATGTAGTCCTCGGGCAGGCAGCGTGAATCGGTTCGCGGATAGGTCAGGACCTTGTGCTTTTCATAAAGCGCTTGAGCCAGGCCGAGCGTCGTTTTGGCCGAGAAGCCGAAACGGCTATTGGCCTCGCGCTGCAGGCTGGTCAGGTCGAACAGCAGCGGCGACAGGCGGGTTTCCGGCTTGGCTTCCTCGCTGACGATGCCGGGCTTGCCCGAGGTTGCGGCCTGAATCGCTTCGGCGCGGGCCACTTCCCAGAGGCGGTCGGCACGGGCGTGCTCGTCGTCCTGCTTGCCCTTGAAGCCTTCGTCGAACCATTTGCCGGTGTAGCTGCCGGCCTTGGCCGCGAATTCGGCCTCGACTTCCCAGTAGTCGCGCGGCACGAAGTCGCGGATCTTGCGCTCGCGCTCGACGACGATGGCCAGTGTCGGCGTCTGTACGCGCCCGACCGTGGTCAGGTGGAAGCCGCCAGTCTTCGAGTTGAAGGCGGTCATCGCCCGGGTGCCGTTGATGCCGACCAGCCAGTCGGATTCGGAACGGCAGACGGCGGCGTCGGCCAGGCCCTGCATTTCGCTGCCCGGGCGCAGCCGGGCGAAGCCATCGCGGATCGCCTGCGGCGTCATCGACTGCAGCCACAGCCGTTGCACCGGCTTGCCGGCCTTGGCGTGCTGGACGATGTAATTGAAGATCAACTCGCCCTCGCGTCCCGCGTCACAGGCGTTGATCAGGGCGCTGACGTCCTTGCGCTTGATCAGCTTGTTGAGGACGCGCAGGCGCGGTGCGCTTTTCTCGATCGGATTCAGCGCGAAATGCGGCGGGATCACCGGCAGGTGGGCAAAGGACCACTTGCCGCGCTTGACCTCGAATTCCTCGGGACAGGCCAGTTCGAGCAGATGGCCGACGGCCGACGAGACGACGTATTCGTCGTTTTCGAAGTATTCGTCGTGCTTGGTGAAACCACCGAGCGCCTTGGCGATGTCGCTGGCGACGGAGGGTTTCTCGGCGATGATCAGTTTTTTGCTCATGGGGTCTGCCTGTCAGGTGCCGGGCATGATAAGTGGGCGCCGGACGGATTGGCAAGGGCGGTTACGATTCAGCGCCGGATCAGTCAATCCGCTGGTAGCGATTGCCGGGAAGGACAGCGATTCGTCCGCCGAGTTCGAGGCCGAGCAGTTCGGTCAGCAGTTTGTCGGCGCTCAGTCCGCAGCGCTCAACCAGATCGTCGAGTCCGCAGGGATCGTGGCCGAGCGCGGCGAGTACCGGGTGTGCGCCTTCTTCGACCGGCGCCAGGCCCATCGGCGGTGCCGGGATGGCCAGTTCTTCGAGAATGTCAGCAGCGGTCTCCACCAGCTTTGCTCCCTGGCGGATCAACTGGTGGCAGCCGCGGGCCAGGGGCGAGTGAATCGATCCCGGGATGGCGAAAACTTCACGCCCCTGTTCGCCGGCCAGACGGGCGGTGATCAGCGAACCGCTGCCGGTTGCCGCTTCAACGACCAGGACGCCGCGCGCCAGTCCGGCGATGAGCCGGTTGCGCCGCGGAAAGTTGGCCGCTGCCGCCGGGGTGCCCAGGGGAAATTCGGAGAGGATGGCGCCGCGTTCGCTGATGGCCTGGGCCAGCTCGCGGTTGCTGGCCGGGTAGATGCGGTCGGCGCCGGTGCCAATCACCGCGATCGTGTCACCACCGGCAGCCAGAGCACCGCGATGGGCGGCGGCATCAATGCCCAAGGCCAGGCCACTGACGATGCACCAGCCGTGGCCGGCCAGGGCCCGGGAAAACTGCTCGGCATTGCGCAGGCCCTGCGGGGTGGCGTTGCGGCTGCCAACGACGCCGATGGACGGCGCTTGCAGGAGCGCCGGGTTGCCGCGCAGGTAGATGAGGCTGGGTGGGTCGGGGATTTCCAGGAGCCGCTGCGGATAAGCTGCATCAGCCAGGGTCAGGATGTGCTGGTTGGCTTGTTCGGCCCAGGCCTGCGCCTGTTCGATGCGCTCGCCGGGATCGAAGTCCAGCAGCAGGTCGGCCTTGTTGCCGACCACGCTGCGCACGGCCAAGCGGCCGGCGGCAAAGATGTTTTCGGGTGGCCCGAAGGCAGCCAGCAAACGGCGCTGGGTTTCGCCGCCGATACCCGGCGCCAGGGTCAGATGCAGCCAGGCTGCCAGACCCTGGGGGGAGGTCACGGATTGCCTACGGCGTCTCCGATGATCACTGATTTGGATGCGTCGATAACCAGTGCGTAGGAAACGCGGTCAAAGGTGCGGAACACGAAAGCCAGGGCATAGCGCTCGTCGGGGATGGTGATCGATTGACGCTTGACGTCGTCGTCCAGATGCAGGGCAACCCGCTTGCGGTAGAAGGCAAGCACATGGCCAACCTCGATACCGTCGTTGCTTCCCTTGTTGATCGTCACCACCGAATTGGCGCCGCCTTCGCTGACACCACCGTAAATGGTCATGATACGGGCGTCGACCTTGGTTTCCGGTGGGCGCGGCACATAGCTGATGATGTTCGGCGGCGGCGCTGCCTGCAGCCAGTCGCCACGGTTGATTTCTTCCTTGGCCTGGGTGATGCGCAGGGTGGCCGGTTCGCCGGGGCGCGTCAGGCGGGCGCTGCCGAGAAAAAAGGCTTCGTGGGCAAGGATTTCACCAGTTTCAGGGTCCTTCAGCGGCTGACCGGGGCGGAAAACGTGCCAGCGCTCGATGCTGGCGTCGGGGATGCCGCTGGCGTACGCCGTGTCACCGCTGCCGAGCACGATGCGCTCTTCCTGAGTGGCGACGATGCGTGCCGAAGTCTTCTCGATGCCGGCTTCAACGATCAGCGGCTGGGAGATAAAGGGTTCGATGACGTTGGGCGGGATGCTGGGAATGACCTGATCGACCGGGGTGGCGTAGACCTGCGGCTGGGCCCGGCTGTTGACCGGCTTGCCCAGGCGCAGTCGGGGGCTGCCATCAGACATGTCAAGCCAGACGATGTCGCCTGGATAGATCAGATGCGGGTTCTTGATCTGATCCTTGTTCATGCGCCAGATTTCCGGCCAGCGCCAGGGTTTTTTCAGGAACTTCCCGGAAATGCCCCACAGGGTGTCGCCCTTGACGACAACGTGCCGGTCCGGTGGATTGCCGACGAGCTCCAACGGCTCGGCTGCCGAAACGCATGCGGCTGTCGCGGCCAGGATGAGCGCGGATATAATGCGAACCATGGGTAACCCCTTACGTACCGGTGGAACGCGCAGCAGCTTGTGATGTCCTACCGGCGTCTGCAATTCGCGTTCATATCTCTGGAATTGCTTTAGATTCTGCATGTAATCATCTAAGCAAGCAAGCTTTTATTCCCTATTTGCCATGTCCCTATTACCCATATTGCGCTTTCCCGATCCGCGTTTGCAAAAGCGTGCTGCGCCGGTCACAAAAATTGACGACAGCATTCGCCGCCTTGCCGCCGACATGGCCGAGACCATGTACGAGGCGCCCGGCATCGGCCTGGCTGCCACTCAGGTCGATGTACACAAGCGGGTGGTGGTGATCGACGTTTCCGAGGAAAAGAATGCCTTGCGTGTCTTCGTCAATCCCGAGCTGGTCGATCAGGCCGGTCTGACCGTCGGCGAGGAGGGCTGCCTGTCGGTCCCCGGTATCTATGACAAGGTCGAGCGGGCCGAACGGGTTACCGTGCGCTACCTCGACCTCGACGGCAAGCCACAGGAGCTCCAAGCCGAGGGCCTGCTCGCCGTCTGCATCCAGCACGAAATCGATCACCTGAACGGCAAGGTCTTCGTCGATCATCTCTCACAACTCAAACAGATGCGCATCCGCAGCAAGCTGGCCAAGCAGGCGCGGGTCACCGCATGAGGTTGATTTTTGCGGGAACCCCGGAATTTGCCGCGCTGGCGCTGGGAGCGATCGTCGCCGCCGGACATGAGGTGGCGCTGGTGCTTACCCAGCCGGACCGTCCGGCTGGTCGCGGTATGGCGCTACAACCGTCGGCGGTCAAGCGGGTGGCGCTGGCGCACGGGATCGAGGTGTTTCAGCCGCTGAGCCTGAAGGACCCCGAGGCGCAGGCGAAGATCGCTGCGCTTGGCGCCGAGATCATGGTGGTGGCCGCCTATGGGCTGATCCTGCCGCAGGCGGTGCTCGACCTGCCGCGCGCGGGTTGCCTGAACATCCACGCCTCGCTGCTGCCGCGCTGGCGCGGTGCGGCGCCAATCCAGCGGGCCTTGCTGGCCGGCGATCGCGAGACCGGCGTCTGCATCATGCAGATGGAAGCCGGTCTGGACACCGGTCCGGTGCTCCTGCGTGAAGCCTTGCCGATTGCCGATGACGACAGCGCGGCGACCTTGCACGACAAGCTTGCCGCCTGTGGTGCCCGGCTCATCGTCGAGGCAATCGCCCGCCTGCCCCTGCCGGCTGAAGCCCAGCCCGCAGCCGGTGTCACTTACGCGCACAAGATCGAGAAGTCGGAAGCCCTGGTCGATTGGACGCGCAGCGCCGCCGAGCTTGATCGCCATGTCCGCGCCTTCAATCCCTTCCCCGGTGCCCAGGCGCAGTTTGCCGGGCAAACCGTCAAGCTGTGGACGGCTCGCCCGGTGGCCGGTGTCGGCGCTCCCGGGACTGTCCTGGCCGTCGATCGCCAGGCGGTGGTCGTCGCTTGTGGCGAGGGGGCGCTGGCCATCGGCGAGTTGCAGAAAGCCGGAGGCAAGCGCCTGCCGGTCCAGCAGTTTCTGGCCGGGCATCCGGTCCAGCCGGGTGACCGGTTTACCGTGAAGGCGTGATTCCGTCCGGCGTTCCACGTGAAACGCGCTGTCGCTGAATTTCCTCAAGCAGACGGCCAAGCCGGTAGCCGGCTTCGACAATTCGCCGTTCGGCAGTGCGCTGTGCCCACTGCCGGTAATCGGCGTCGATCACCCGGCTGACGCTGCCAGTGCTCGCCGGATAGGCCTGCGCGAGCAATTGCCGGCTCTCTGCGAGCCAGAGAGTGGTCCCGCCTTTCGCCGGGGGTGGCTGGCGGAGAAGCATTTCCCCGGCCCGGCGATGCAGTCGCTTGCCACGCAGCCCGCTCGGCCCGGACAGATCATCCCACCAGGCGTGCAGTTTGACGAAGGGGCGGCGGGCATCGGCCGGATCTTCGACCAGTACCGTGTTGCCGCCGTGATCGTCCTCATGGCCAACATGAAAGGGTTGATGCAGGTCGGCGACCAGGTGGGCGAGCCAAGGCAGGGCCCAGGCAATTTCGGGAAGCTGCTGGCTATCCCGCAGAATGGCGCTGAGCTCGCCGATTTTCCGGTCGAGCTGTCCGCGTACTCGTTTGCCCTGACGGTCGAAATCGACGTAGTGCCAGTCGCTGTGCCGGCCCATGTCGGGGAAGCCGGGCAGCAATTCGCTGGCGCCGGGTTCTGCGGAGAAGCGTGGATCATTGCGGATCGCGTCCGGCCAGGTGCTGGCCTCGGCAAAAATCAGCACCGCCTCGTCGCCGCCGGCCTTCTCTCGCCAACGGCCGTGATCCGGATGGGAGGCCAGCGCCCGGCCGACGAATGCCCGGGTTTCCGTGCTCATCTGCTGCCAGGCGATCAGGATGGACAGACGGTGACCGGCGGCATTCCAGGCACGAGCGTCGGGGCAGGAGAGCAGGAGGACGCAAAGGAGCAACAAAGGGCGCATGTCTGGATTATGCCCCGTGCGATAATCTGCGCCTATGTCGCGACTGCCTTTCAATTCACTCGCTTACGCCTTGCGCGAAGCAGCCCGTATCAACGCCGCGGTGTTCGCCGGGCAGAGCCTGGCCGACAATCTGCTCGGCCGGGTCGATCCGTTGGCCCGACCCGCTGTCCAGGACCTTGTGTACGGTAGCTTGCGGGCTTGCGGGCGAGGTGATTTCTTCCTCGCCCGGCTGCTGGAGCGGCCGCTGGCGGTTGAGGAAATCCGTGCCTTGCTGCTGGTTGCCCTGTATCGCCTGGAAACCCGCCCGGATGCCGTGCATACCGTGGTTGATCAGGCGGTGTCGGCTGCCGGGCAGATGCTGCATGGCAAGTTCCGGGCACTGGTCAATGCCGTTCTGCGCAATTTCCTGCGGCAACGGGAAGCCCTGCTGGCCGCGGTGGCGGCAGATCCTGTAGCCAGTGCCCAGCATCCCGGATGGTGGCTCGAACTGTTGCGGAATGCCTGGCCGAACGACTGGCAGCGCATCGTCGCCGCCGGCAACCAGCCGCCGCCGATGGCCTTGCGCGTCAATCGGCGCCGGATTTCCCGTGCCGACTACCTGAAGCGACTGACGGCGATCGACATCGCCGCCCACCCGGTCGGCGAAGATGGTCTGGCGCTGGCCGCGCCGCAGCCGGTTGACCGGCTGCCGGGGTTTTTCGACGGCCTGGTTTCGGTGCAGGACCCCGGTGCCCAGCGTGCAGCAGAGATTCTGGCGCCGCGTGATGGCGAGCGCGTACTCGATGCCTGCGCGGCACCCGGTGGCAAGACCGCCCATCTGCTTGAGCGGGCCGAGCTCGACTTGCTGGCACTCGATCTCAAGCCGGCGCGTTGCCGGCGGGTGGAGGAGGGGCTGGGGCGCCTGCACCTGTCTGCCCGCGTCCAGGCGGCCGATTGCGTCCGCCTCGGCGATTGGTGGGACGGCCAGCCTTTCGATGCCGTGCTGGCCGACGTGCCGTGTACGGCGAGCGGCGTGGTGCGTCGCAATCCCGACGCCAAGTGGTTGCGCCGCCCGGAAGACGTGGCCAGCTTTGCTGCTACCCAGGCGCGGATTCTGGATGCGCTGTGGCAGGTGCTGCGGCCCGGCGGTAAACTCCTGTATGCCACCTGTTCGGTGTTTCCCCCCGAGAATGGCGAGCAGATCAGGCGTTTTCTTGGCCGTCAGGCGGCAGCTGGCTTGGCTCACGAGGAACAACTTCTTCCCGATGCGGAGCGTGATGGCTTCTATTACTGCCTTCTTGAAAAGCGCGGTTGAGCGCTTGCGCCGGGGGGCGCTGCTCTTGCTTCTGCTGCCGGCGCTGGTCTGGGCGGCGGAAATCGAGGCGCTCAATCCGGCGCTGACATCGACCGAAGAGGGGCAGGTGCTGTCGGCTGATTTCTATTTCGACCTCAGTCCGCGTCTGGAAGAGGCGGTCAATCGCGGGGTCGTGCTGCACTTCGTGGCCGAATTCGAATTGACCCGCGAACGCTGGTACTGGCTTGACGACAAGCTGCTCAGCCGCAGTCTCAGCTACCGGCTCTCGTATCACGCACTGACCCGTCAATACCGTCTGAGCACCGGTGGCGGCCTGCATCAGTCCTTCGAGTCCCTTGGCGATGCGCTGGCGGTGCTGCGCCGCATGCGCAACTGGCTGGTCATCGCCCGCGATGATCCACGGTTGACCCCTGGTGCCTCCTACCAGGCCGCACTGCGCCTGCAGCTCGATGTCCGGCAGTTGCCGCGGCCGTTCCAGATTGACGCGCTCGGCAACAAGGACTGGAATCTCAGCGGCAACTGGCTGAGGTGGCCGGTGACGCTGCCAACGACAACGGAGGGTAAGTGAAGCGGGTCGTCGCTGCCGTCGGTGCTTTTGCCGCTGCCATCGGCGGCATTCTGTGGTTCCTGTTGCTGATGGCGACAGCGGCCGACACCGTTGTCTTTTCGCGCAATTACCCGTTGCTGATCGGCCTCAACGTCGTTCTGGCACTCGGCATGGTGGCTTTGGTCGGCTGGCAGTTGCGCAGTTTGTGGCGCGATTACAAGGCGCAGGTCTTCGGTGCTCGCCTCAAGCTGCGCCTGATGTTGATGTTCGGTGTGATCGCTGTCCTGCCCGGGGCGCTGGTCTATGGCGTGTCGGTTCAGTTCATGACCCGCTCGATCGAAAGCTGGTTCGACGTGCGTGTCGAAAAGGCGCTGGAATCGGGCTTGCATCTCGGCCGATCGGCACTCGATTCGCTGCTTGCCGACCTCAACGTCAAGGCCCGCGACATTGCCGACGAGTTGTCGGTGATTCCCGATCCGTCCCGGCGCTCGGCGCTGTTTCGCTTGCGTGAGGACAAGGGCGTGGAGACGGCGGCATTGTTCTCGGTCAACGGCAACCTGCTGGCCAGTGCCACCGGCGATCTGGTCATGCTGCCGGTGCTGCCGAGCCAGGCTCAGCTCAAGCAGGCGCGCGGGCCGCAGGGCTTGAGCGGAGTCGAAGGCGAGGCGGAGGAGATGTTCCTGCGCGTCATGCTGCCGGTCTCGCCGCGCGAGATGTTCGAGGAACCACGTATCCTGCAGCTGACGGCGGTAGTACCGGCCAACCTGGCGCTCGATGCCGAGGCGGTGCAGGCGGTTTATCGTGATTATCAGGAGTTGCAGCTCGCCCGCCAGGGCTTGACCCGCATCTATGCGCTGACCCTGACCCTGACTGTGCTGGTCGCCTTGTTCAGCGCCTTTGCCCTGGCTTACTGGATGGCCCGCCGGCTGGTGGCGCCTCTGTACATCCTGGCTGAAGGCACGCAGGCGGTGGCCCAGGGTGACTTCTCACAGCGTCAGGCGGTGTACAGCGGCGACGAACTGGGGGTGCTCACCCAGTCGTTCAACCGCATGACCCGGCAACTCGACGATGCCCGACGCGAAACCGACCGCCACCGCAGCGAACTGGAGTCGGCGCGCGCCTACCTGGAATCGATCCTGGCCAACCTGTCGGCCGGGGTGCTGGTGTTCGACCGCGAGTTCCGCCTGCGCACGGTCAATGAGGGGGCCCTGACCATCCTCGAAGACGATTTTTCCGGCCTGATCGGCCTGCCTCCGGAAAACTGGCCGCGCCAGCGGGCAATCGGCGATTTCGTCCGCCACAAATTTTCTGCCTCCGGCGAGCCCGAGTGGCAGGCACAGCTGGAACTCGAACGGCCGAACGGCATGCCGCAGATGCTGCTGTTTCGCGCTTCGCGGCTGCCCGAAGCCAGTGGTGGGGGCGACGTGGTGGTGTTCGACGATGTCACCGGTCTGATCGCGGCCCAGCGTAGCGCCGCCTGGGGTGAAGTGGCACGACGTCTGGCGCACGAGATCAAGAACCCGCTGACGCCGATCCAGCTGTCGGCCGAACGTCTCCAGCACAAATTGTCCAGCCGCCTGAGTGAAGCCGATGCCGAGATGCTGGAGCGCGGTACGCAAACCATCATCGGCCAGGTTCAGGCGATGAAGCGCATGGTCGACGATTTTCGCGACTACGCGCGGATGCCGGCGCCGACCGTGGCGCCGCTCGACCTCAACGGTCTGCTCGGAGAGGTGCTTGGCTTGTACGAGAGCTCGGCCGTCGAGTTTTCGGTGCACCTGGAGCGGGGCCTGCCGCCGGTCCAGGGCGATGCCACGCAACTGCGCCAGATCATTCACAACCTGCTGCGCAATGCCGAGGACGCGCTGGAAGGGCGTGACGACGGGCGGATCGAGGTATTCACCGAACTGGCCGGACGTTGTGCCCGGCTGCGCATCACCGACAACGGGCCGGGTTTCCCGGTCGAACTGCTGCCACGCATTTTCGAACCGTATGTCACCACCAAGGCCCGGGGAACAGGGCTGGGATTGCCCATCGTCAAGAAGATTGTCGATGAGCATCAGGGTAGTATAGAAATCAGCAATGCCCCGGCCGGGGGGGCGGAAATCGATATCCGCCTGCCTCTGGTCCGGAACAAGGAGGCCAAGCATGGCAATCATTCTGGTCGTTGATGACGAAGTCGGCATCCGCGAACTGCTTTCCGAAATTCTGCGCGACGAGGGCTACGATGTGCGCCTCGCCGAAAATGCCGCGGCCGCCCGCCGGATCCGCGGCGAACTGCGGCCGGATCTGGTCCTGCTCGACATCTGGATGCCCGACACCGATGGCATCTCGCTGCTCAAGGAATGGCATGCCGGGGGGCATCTGAACATGCCGGTGGTGATGATGTCTGGTCATGGGACCATCGATACGGCAGTCGAGGCCACCCGTTTCGGTGCCTTCGATTTCCTGGAAAAGCCGATTGGCCTGCAGAAACTCCTGGCCACCGTGCAGAAGGCGCTCAAGCACGACACGCCGCCGCAGCGGCCGCCGCTGACCCTGGAAGCCTTTGCCCGTCTGTCCTTCGTCCGTGAGTTCCGGCGTCGTCTGGAACAGGCGGCGGCCAAGGCCGTGGTGGTGCTGATCAAGGGCGCCACCGGTGGCATGGGCGAGATTGCCGCGCGCACTTTGCTGGCGCCGCGTGCGCCCTGGCTCGATCTGTCCACGGTGAGCAGTGCGCTGACCCAGGAGACTCTGGAAAAGACCGGCGGCGGCATCTTGTTCGTGCCTGACCTGGGGGTACTCGGCAAGATGCAGCAGATGAATCTGGCGTTTGCGCTGGATCGCGCCGAAAAGCTTAACCTGCAACTGGTAGTGAGCTGCGCGACGCCGCTTTCGGCCCTGTCCGGGCAGGGCTGGGACAGCAAGCTGCTGGCCCGCCTTGGAGAAATCTGGGTGGCCTTGCCGACGCTGGCCGGTCACGAGGACGATCTGCCGGAGATCGCCGCGCTGCTGCTGAATAACTTCGTTGAGCGCAGCGAAGTGCCGCCGCGTCGTTTCTCGACCGCTGCGCTCAATGCCTTGCGCACCTTGCCCTGGAAACGCCACCAGGAGACAGGCTGGAACACCCTCTATGGACTGGTGCGCAATCTCGCCCTGACGGCGCTGGATGAAGAAATCAACGCCGACGACGTGGCCCGGGTGATGCCGCAAGAGATTGATGAGGCGGCGCCGGCTCCGTCCTTCCTGCCACTTTTCGAACAGCCCTTGCGCGAAGCCCGCGATGCTTTCGAGAAACTGTACTTCGAGCATCACCTGCGCCAGGAAGGCGGCAACATGACGCGTCTGGCCGAGCGTTCCGGACTGGAACGGACCCACCTCTACCGCAAGCTCAAGCAACTCGACATCCGTCTGGGCAAGCGCGGCGAGGAGTAGGCATGAAGATCATCATTCTCGGTGCCGGCCAGGTTGGCGCCAGCGTGGCTGAAGGCCTGGTTTCCGAGGAAAACGACATCACCATCGTCGATCAGGACCCGGTGCGGCTATCGCAGCTGCAGGATCGCCTCGACTTGCGTACCGTCGTTGGCGATGCGGCGACGCCTTCGGTGCTGCGCAGTGCCGGTAGCGAGGACGCCGATATGGTGATTGCGGTGACCCAGAGCGACCAGGCCAACCTGGTCGCCTGCAAGCTGGCGCACTCGGTGTTCAACATCCCGACCCGCATTGCCCGCCTGCGCTCGCGGGACTTTCTGGAAGACGAATCGCTGCTGGCGACCGACAACTTTGCGGTCGATTTTGCGCTTTGCCCGGAACAGGTGATTACCGATTACATCCGTCGCCTGATCGAATTTCCCCGTGCCCTGCAGGTGCTGAATTTCGCCCGCGGCCGTGTCTGTCTGGTGGCGGTTCGTGCCTACGAAGGCGGCCTGCTGGTGGGTAAGCAGATCAAGACCATGCGCGACCACCTGCCGCCGGAGATCGACGCGCGTATCGCCGCCATCTTCCGCGACAACCAGCCGGTCTTTCCCGAGGGCGACACCGTGGTCAAGGCGGGCGACGAGGTTTTCCTGCTGGCCGCGACGGAAAACATCCATCCGGTGCTCAACCAGTTGCGGCGACAGACCAGTCGGGTGGAGCGGATCATGATTGCCGGTGGCGGCAATATCGGCCTGCGCCTGGCCAAGTCGCTGGAAGATCGCTACGAGGTCAAGCTGATCGAAGGGCGGCGCCCGCGTGCCGAACTGCTGGCCAACGAGCTGAACGACACCCTGGTGCTGTGCGGCGATGCCACCGACGAAGAGCTGCTGGAGCAGGAAAACATCGCCGAGATGGACCTGTTCCTGGCGATGACCAACGACGACGAAGACAACATCATGGCTGGGAGCCTGGCCAAGCGCCTGGGCTGCCGGCGCGTGGTCGCCCTGGTCAACCGTCGCGCCTACGCCGAAATGATCGAGGGCGGGCCGATCGACATCGGTATTTCGCCGGCCCAGGTATCGATCGGTACCTTGCTTGCCTACGTCCGTCAGGGCGATGTCGCCGAGGTTCACTCCCTGCGCCGGGGTGCCGCCGAAGCACTGGAAATCGTCGCCCACGGCGACCGCAACACCTCCAAGGTGGTCGGTCGGCGCATCGACGAGGTGCAATGGCCCAAGGGTGTCACCGTTGCCGCCCTGGTGCGCAATTTCGAGGAACCCATCGTCGTTGGTCAGACCGACGACTGGACGGCGATCACCCGTTACGGCGAGGTGGTCATCGCGCATCACGATACGGTAATCGAAGCCGACGACCATGTGATCATCTTCTGCACCCGCAAGAAGCTGGTGAAGAAGGTGGAAAAGCTGTTCCAGGTCGGTTTCCATTTTGTCTGAGGCGCGCCGGTGACCCGTTTTGCTCCCGTCCATCGCGCCCTCGGCATGATCCTGATGCTGTTCGGTTTGGCCATGCTGATTCCGCTCACCGTCTCGCACCTCAGCGACGACGGCGCCCAGCGGGCCTACGACGAGGTCTTCCTGCTGACCATGTTGTGCGGCACCTTCCTCTGGTATCGCTACCGGAATACCCAGCGCGATCTCAACGTACGCGACGGCTTCCTGCTGGTCGTCCTGGTGTGGACGGTCTTGCCGGCCTTCGCGGCGCTGCCGTTCATGATTCACCTCGAAATGTCGCACACCGATGCCTATTTCGAGGCCGTATCGGGATTGACTGCCACCGGGGCGACCCTGATGTCCGGCCTGGAAAAATTGCCAGTGTCGATCAATTTATGGCGTCACCTGATGCAGTGGCTGGGCGGCATGGGCCTGATCGTGCTCGTCGTCGCCATTCTGCCCATGCTCGGCATCGGTGGCCGGCAGATGCTGCAGGCCGAGATCCCCGGGCCGATGAAGGACAACCGGATGACGCCGCGGGTGACCGAAACGGCCAAGGGCTTGTGGCTGATCTACGTGGCCATCACCGTTCTTTGCGCCGGTGCCTACCGCTGGGCGGGGATGAGCTGGTTCGACGCCATCTGCCATAGCTTCTCGACTGTCTCGCTCGGCGGTTTCTCCACCTATGATGCCAGCCTCGGCCATTTCAACTCGCCGGCCATCGAGTGGATCTGTGTCGTCTTCATGCTCTTTTCCGGGATCAACTACGCCACCCATTTCCTGGCCCTGAGCGGGCGCTCGGTGTTCGTTTATGGCCGTGACCCCGAAGCCGGCTGGTATCTCGGCGTATTGCTGGTGAGTGTTTTCGTGCTCGCCAATTACCTGTGGAAGGAAGGCAGCTTCCACGACATGGATACGGCGTTCCGTTACGCCCTGTTCAACGTCATTTCGGTGGCTACGACGACAGGTTATTCGACTGTGGATTATGGCCAGTGGCCAATGTTCGTCGGCCTGTGGATGTTATTCCTGTGCAGCTTTTCGACCAGTGCGGGGTCTACTGGCGGCGGTATCAAGATGATGCGTGCGCTGTTGTTGTACAAGCAGGTTTACCGCGAGCTGGTCAGGGCGATGCATCCGTCGGTGGTGTACAACGTACGCCTGGGCGGAGCGACGGCACCGCAGTCGGTGCTCTTCGCCGTGCTCGCCTTTGCCTTCGTGTATATGGTCAGCATCGTGTCGATGACCCTGTTGCTGGCGTTCACCGGGCTCGACATCGTTACTGCCTTCAGCGCCGTGGTGGCCAGCGTGAACAATACCGGCCCCGGTCTGGGCCTGGTCGGACCGGCCACTACCTATGCTGTGCTAGGGGACTTCCAGACCTGGGTGTGTACTTTTGCGATGTTGCTTGGCCGTCTGGAAATATTCACCTTGTTGGTCGTATTGACGCCGGCTTTCTGGCGCAAGTAAAGCGGCGCCTGTCTTGCGGAGTTGAGATGAGAGTTTTCCCTGTTGCCGCCATCCTGGGTTTCATACTCCTGCTTGCCGCTTGTGCTGACGAGGCACCGCCGCCTGCACCGCCGCTTGCCTTGCCGCCGTCACCGACCCTGGCGACGCTCGGTGACGTGGCACAGCATCCGGAGCGCAACGCACCGGCGGCGGTGATCGGGCGCAACGAGGCGCGTATTTCTGCCGAGGTGGCAGCGACCATTCAGGCGTTGCCGGTGGCTGTCGGCGAAAGGGTCGCCGCTGGCGCGGTGATCGCCCGCCTTGACCCGCGCGATGCCGCATTGGCGCTGGAACGGGCCGAAGCCGCGCTGGCCCAGGCAGCGGCCCGCCTGAATCAGGCCGAGGCACAGCTGAAGCGGGCGCAGACCTTGCGGGAACAGAACTTTTTCGCCGCCGAAGCGCTCACCCTGCGTGAAACGGAGCGTACTGCGGCGGCCGCCGACGCGCGGGCGGCTCGCGCCAACCGCGATACCGCGCGAAGAGCGCTGGAGAAACACACCCTGCGCGCACCCTTCGCCGGGGTGGTGCGCGACCGTCCCGCCCAGCTGGGCGAGCTGGCGACGCCGGGCAGCGTGCTGCTGACCCTGGTTTCGGCCGACGACCTGGAACTGGCGGCGCAACTGCAGCCGGCGGATGTCGAGGCGGTCCGGCTGGCGGGTGCCTGGGAATTCGAGTCGGCCGGCGTACGCCATGCCTTGCGCCTGATCCGGGTATCACCGGCAATGAACCCGGCCTCGCGCAGCGTTGAGGCCCGCTTCGGCTTTACCGCGCAGTCACCGGCGATAGGCCAGGAGGGGCGCTTGCTGTGGCGGGAGTCGCGGCCCTGGTTGCCAGCTGATTTGCTGGTCCGGCGCAACGGTGAGTACGGGGTCTTCGTCGCCATCGACGGCAAGGCCAGATTCCATGTGCTGGCCGGGGCCAGCGAAGGTCGCCCGGTGCGCGTCGATCTGCCCGCGGAGACCCGGATCGTTGTCGAAGGTCGTCATGCCTTGCAGGACGGAGCGGCGTTGCCGTGAAACTTTACCGGAAATTGCTGGAAAACCACCCGCTGGCGAATATTGCCTTCATGGTGGTGCTGCTGCTCGGTGTCTTTGCCTATCTGACCATGCCGCGCGAGCAGGACCCGGAGATCAACTTCAACTGGGTGGTGATCACCACGGTCCTGCCTGGCGCTTCCGCCGAGGACGTGGAAAAGCGGGTTACCGAACCGCTGGAGGACGCGATCAAGGGAGTCGCGGACATCCGCTTCGTACTCTCCTCGTCGCGCGAGAATGTTTCCAACATCCTGGTCCGTTTCCGCGATATTCCGGCCCCTGTCTTTGACAAGCGCATCAATGACTTGCGCCGTGACATCCAGAACAAGGCGAGTAGCGAACTACCCGATATCGCCAAGGAGCCGAGGGTTCTGGAAGTCACCACCTCCAACGGCTTCCCAACTGCATTGGTGCTGGTCACCGGACAGGCCGCCGACGAGGTGTTGCGCCAGCGCGCACGCCT
>Ga0209794_1000719_pt1 | contig 38320 bp, 31 predicted proteins | sample EBPBio232013_DNA_FD_185869 | JGI IMG/M metagenome (GOLD analysis project Ga0209794, IMG submission 185869) | Wastewater treatment Type I Accumulibacter community from EBPR Bioreactor in Madison, WI, USA - Reactor 1_5/23/2013_ DNA (SPAdes)... | ecosystem: Engineered > Bioreactor > EBPR >... | reverse complement strand
AAGCCGGCGCCGGTGACGCCTGGCTGGAAGCGATCGACTGCCGCTACCCGCGCGCCGACAGCCAGGTCATGATCGGCGCCAGGAGCGGTACCGCACGCGCCTACGTCGGCGAGGTCAACCCGGGAGCGATGAGCAATCGGTCCACCCCGGCGACCGTCAGTCCGGCCACCATCCTCAACGTACTCGGTCTGGTCACGGTGACCGCCCGGGCCATGGTCGAGGTTCCGGCCGGCAATGCCCGGCTCAGCTTCAATGGCCCCTTCGACAGCGACAACACCCAGCGTATCGAGGGGCTGGCAACCGCGGGCCTGTTCGACCGGCTGGCCGATGACCTGGTGCTCGACGTCAATCTGCTCGGCCTGTCGCTCGGCCTCGGTGACGTGCTCTCGCCCCTGCTCGCGCTGCTGTCGCCGGTATTCGGCGTGCTCGACAGCCTGCTGGCGCCGGTTCTATCGCTGCTCGGCATCCAGCTCGGTGTGGCCGACGTCACCGCCTTCGACCTGCGCTGCGGGGCACCACAACTGGTGCGCTGAGACCACCCGACCAAGCACCACAGCCAGGAAAACGGCAGCACTGGAGAGGGTTGTCTGACGCTGAGCGTGGCGAATTCTCCGGCGCTTGCCGGGCGCCGCTTGCTGAGTGTCTTCCGGTAATATCCAGCCATGCGGAACGCCATCTTGATCCTCGCCGGAATGGTTTGCGCGATCGCCAGTTCCAGCCTGGCGGCGGAGGCACTCGATCTGGCCGAGCTCGCCAAACCGGGGCGGCTGCTGATGCTGCGTCACGCAAACGCCCCCGGCACCGGCGACCCGGTGGACTTCCGCCTGGGCGATTGTTCCAGCCAGCGCAATCTGGACCAGGCCGGTCGGGAGCAGGCCCGCTCGCTTGGCCGACGTCTGGCCAAGGCGGGCATCAGGCAGGCCAGGGTTTATTCGAGCCAATGGTGCCGTTGTCTGGAGACCGCGCAGTTGTTGGGGCTCGGGCCGGTGGTGCCACAGCCGGCACTGAACTCCTTCTTTGGCCGCGACCATCAACGAGAGCCTACGCTAGCCGCCTTGCGCAAATTTCTGGCCGAACTGCCAACTTCAGGCGGGCCTGTCGTACTGGTCACGCATCAGGTCACCGTTACGGCCTTTACCGGAAACTTCGTCGATTCCGGCGGCGGCAGCCTGTTCGAGCTGAACGGCACTGGACAGCCACGACTGCTCGGCCCGATCAACACCGACTGAAGCCCCGCCCGACGCTCCAGAGCCGGCCAAAAGCACGATCAACAGGGAATGGCGCTTCATTTTGCATCCTTGCGCACGCTTTGGCTGACCGCAAACTCGGGAATGCTGACCGGCCAGACTCCCCTGTTGATGGCCCGCCCTTGTTCAAAAACCAGCCAGCTTTGCCCGCCGTAGTGCGGCAGCCCCCGCTGCAGGGCATTCAGGGCGGCGGCGTCCTGGCCGGAGATGACGGCCAGCCGGAAAGGCTGACCCGGCACGGTCCACACCTGAGCGCTGCCCTGCCCGGCCAGCTCACTCGGGCGGGCGGGCAGGCCGGCACGGGCCAGTGCCTGATCGATTTCGCCATGCGTGCCGGCGAGCAGGATGGGAGCGCCGCCGTTCAGGGCAGACCTCAGCCGCTCGGATTCAAGCACCTGGGCGGAGGTTTCGAAGAAGCGGCCGGCCAACTGCCTGATCGCCTGTTCGACTGCCGGGGTGTTGCCGGCAATGACCAGTTGCGGCGCGCTCGCGGCGATCCACTGGCGCAGGATCGGCGGTAGCTGGCCGGGTGCCAGGCGCCGCCAGACGCGCGTCTCCGGGTCGAGGCGCAGGGTCTGCGGGGCGAATGAAAGCGTCAGCGCGGCGCTGTTCTGCCCGCTAGCCAGATTGATCCAGTGTGTTTCGCGCTGGACACCGGCGCTGAATTCAATTGGCAGGCGCAAGGGCAGGTCGGCCGGCGTTCTGGCAAAGCGGATGTTGAGCTGATGTCCTTTGCCGCTGGCCCGGCTCTCGGCGGCGGCAATGGCGACATCGGGCAGGGTTTTCAGGTCGAGCCAGGCGGCGAAGAAGCTGTCGAGTTGTTCCCCGGAAGCACCTTCGAAGGCACGTTGCAGATCATCCCAGCCGGCAATCCTGAAACGCCGCGCGGACCAGAAATTGCGTATGCCCTGATCGAATGCCTTTGGTCCCAGGCGATCGCGCAGCATGACGAAGAGCATCGCCGATTTGCCGTAGCCGACCAGCGCCCCGACAGCGTTGGCCCGGGAGCGGAAATCGCGCAGCGAACCCGCCGGCTGCCCGGAAAACGCCGCCGCGTCGCGCAGCCAGGCCTGTCGCATCTCGCTGGCGGCAACCGCGGACTCGTCCTCCTTGTAAGCGTAGTCGGCCATGAAGGTAGTCAGCCCTTCCGACCAGTTGCCGCGCGCGAAATCGACATACACGCCGTTGCCCCACCAGTTATGCAGGATTTCATGGCCGAGCGAGGTTTGGCGGATGAAGGGCAGGCGCAGCACCTCGGCGCCGATGTAGGTCATGGTCGGCATGCCGAAACCGGTCGGCAAGGGACTGGCGACGATGGAGAACTCGCTGTACGGGTAGTCGCCGATGGCCTGGCTGTAACGCTCGATGTAGGTCTGGCTGTCGTCGAGATAGGCTTGCGCCAGGCCGGGTACGGCATCGAGATCGGCCGGAAAGTAGGTACGCAGGGAAATGGCCGATTTGCCGACGCGCGGCACCACCTTTTCACGCACCGTCCATGGCCCGGCCATCAGATCGATGCCGTCAGCCGGATGATTGAATTCGAAGCTCGCCCGGTAGCTCTCACCCGGCTGTTGCGGCAGGGTTTCGGCGGTGCGCCGGCCGGCCACCAGGGCGCGCTGATCGTGAGGCACGGCCAGGTGGACCCGATAGGAGAACAACGCCGCCGGGCGCGGATACCAGCAACTGCCCGACGAAAGGAAACTGCCTTCCGGCGCGCTCATCGGCGGCATGCCGCCGAGGACGCTGCGATGGTCACGATTGCGCTCCAGTGGCGGCAAGCGGCCCGCGTAGCGGATCACCAGTTTTTGCCCTGGCCGTACTGTCCGGATCTGCCACTGCCGGCAGCCGAGCCGTTCCCCCTGCTGCTCGAAGGCAACCTCTTCCGCGCCGACCCGAGCGCTGGTGACGCGCAGCGACTCGTGCAGCAGAAAACGGAAATTCCGGCTTGCCGGCTGTAATTCAGCTTGCGCCCGGAATTGCCGGGAATGCGGATCAAGCGAAAGATCGAGCCGCAGGTCGGGAGCACCGAAGGCCCCGGTCACCCCGAGCAGGAGTCCAGTGCAGACGGCGAGACGGGACAGCCAGCGCGCGCTCATGGCCGGGGCGGGAAGCGCACGACCAGATCAAGCTGGCTTTCTCCCCGGGCAATGCGCAAGGGCAACCAGGTACCGGGTGGCTGGCGGCGGATGCTGGCAATCGCATCGCTGCTGCCGGTGCTCGGACGCCCGGCGATCTCAAGAATCCGGTCACCGGCGCGCAACCCGGTTTGCTCCGCCAGACTGCCCGCGGTCACCGCATTGATCGTCAGCCCCTGCGCAGTTTCCGTCAGGGCGATGCCAAGGCGGGGTGGCTCGTCCGGCGGTTGGGGCCGTTCAGGTATCACATAGACGGCGCTGGCCAGACCCGGCTCAAGCGCCTGGCACTCCGCCCCCGCTGCCACCGGCAGCAAGCTGGCGATTTTGGTGACGCCCAGATGCGCGAGCTGATGCGGCACGCCATGGCCTTGGCGAATATGGCCACTACCCATGATGCCGACCACCAGTGGCCGGCGCTGCGGGTCACTCTGAATCAGCGCCTCGCTCAGGGCTTGTGCCATCGCCCGGTCCCAGGTCAGCTGGCTATCGACGAATGCCTTGAAGGCGGCATCGCTTGCCGCTGGCATCATGGCGGCCGTGGCGGGCGTGCTTGCCTGGTGCATCTGGTAAATTGACCGCAGAAAATCGAGATAGCCGGGGAGCGCCGGGGCCGGCCGGCCGACACCCTCGCGGGCGGATTCCGGCACCTGATCCCAGCCCTTCTCCGCAACCATGCGGGTCAGCGCCCGGTCCACATTGAGCGCCCGCATCGGGATCTTGTTGATCCGGGCGAATTCAAACAAGGGCATGTACAGCTGGGGCGGGAAATTCCACACCTTGTCCCATTCGGCCTGTTTGAGAAATTCCTGGGCGGTCAGGTTTCCAGCAACCCACTGATCAAGAGCCGGTTGCACCCGACGCGGGAACATCTCGAAACCGATCACCATGTTCGGGCGCTGCGCATACAAGGCCGCCAGCATCTGTAACTGCCAGCGGTGGTGATCTTCCTGGTCGTGCTGTTCGCCGAGCAGCACCACATCCCGGCTCGCAGCACTGGCGACGACGTCGGTGATGCTGGTCGGCACCGGCTGCTTGTCGCCCAGCGCGAGCCAGTTGCCGCCCGCCTGGCAATAGGCGGGCAAAGGTTGCTCCGGCGCGGCCTTGCGCTTGGCCAGGCCGGCGACTGCAACGCCGGTAGCGAGCAGAAGACAAGCAATGTACAGGGTTTTTGCGGGCATTTTCAGCATGCGATGGGCTCCCGATGGGCCTGTTCGACAAGTGAATCCTGCATTGTTTCCCGGCGCCAGGCGAATTACCGGCCGGTTTCTCCCCGACCGCCCTTCAGGAGACGACGATCTTGATCAGCGCCAGCATCAGCAGCGTATAGCCGGCGGCGATCAGGTCATCGGCCATGACGCCGAAGCCATTCTTGACGTGCTCGTCGAAGTAGCGGGCCGGTTGCGGCTTGGTGATGTCGAAGAAGCGGAACAGTGCGAAAGCAGTCAGCTGCCACAGCCAGCCCGGCGGCGTCATCAGCAGGACCAGCCAGAAGGGAACGATCTCGTCCCAGACGATGCTGCCGTGGTCGGGGTCGCCGAGGGCGCGGCCGGCGACGTCGATGAACCAGATGCCGGCCAGGTAGGCGGCAGCGAATAGCAACAGCAACTGGCCTTCGCCGAAGTAGGGGCGGAACAGGATAAAGCTGGCCCAGGCGAACAGCGTGCCGAAAGTGCCCGGCGCCCGCCGGGTCAGCCCACTGCCGCAGCCACAGGCGAAGAAGTGCGCCGGGTGGGCAAACAGGAAGCGCAGGCTGGGCGGTTTACTGGCCAAAGTGATCGTACCCCTTGCGCGCGATATCGACCGGCTTGTTGTCCGGGTCGAAGACGGTGACGCTGCCGGCGTCGCCATCGACCATTTCGCCGATGCACCAGAGCGGCAGTTCCAGGCGGGCGGCAATGGCACCCAGTTGGGTATGCAGCGCGGCGGGAACGGTGAACGCCAGTTCGTAATCGTCGCCACCGGCCAGCTGGCAGTCGAGCGCCAGGCGGCGCAGGTCGGCGTCGTAGTGCGCGCCGCTGCCGGCCAGGTCGCGCAGTTGCGGCAGTTGTACCAGGCGGACGGCGGCGGCGCAGCCGGAGCGTTCGCAGATATGGCCGAGGTCGGCGAGCAGGCCGTCGGAAACGTCGATGGCGGCGCTGGCGATGCCGGCCAGGGCCTGGCCGAGGGCAACCCGCGGCCGCGGTTTTTCCAGGGCGGCGACGCACAGGCGCGGCCAGGGTTCGGGCAGCTTGACCTTGCCCTGCAGGTGGGCGAGGCCGAGCGCGGCCAGGCCGGGACGGCCGGAAACCCAGATTTCGTCGCCGGGCCTGGCGCCGTCGCGGCGCAGGGCGCGGCCGGGCTCGACTTCGCCGAGGGCGGTGATGCTCAGGTTGAGCGGCCCGCGCGTGGTGTCGCCGCCGATCACATCGACGCCGAATTCGCGGGCGCAGCCGAAAAAGCCTTCGGCAAAGGCGGCGATCCAGGCTTCGTCGACTGCCGGCAGGGCGCCGGCCAGCGTCACCCAGCGCGGCGTTGCGCCCATCGCGGCAAGATCGGAGAGGTTGACGGCGAGCGCCTTCCAGCCCAGGCGACCGGGGTCGGTATCGGGCAGGAAATGGACGCCGGCGACCAGCATGTCGGTGGTCACCGCCAGTTGCTTGCCGGGCGACGGCTGGACCAGGGCGCAGTCGTCGCCCGGGCCGAGGACTGCCGACGGCGTCGGCCGGGCGAAGTATTTCGCGATCAGGCCGAATTCGCCGGGCATCGGGTCAGCGACCCTTGCGCCGCGCAGCGACCTCGGCGGCGCGCACGTCGGCAGCAATCTTGTCGAGCACGCCGTTGACGTACTTGTGGCCGTCGGTGCCGCCGAAGGCCTTGGTCAGCTCGATGGCTTCGTTGATGATCACGCGGTAGGGCGTTTCCGGATGATTGACCATCTCGAAGCTGCCCATCAGCAGGACGCTGGCCTCGACCGGCGACAGCTCGGCGAAGGGGCGGTCGATGTGGGCGGCGATACGTTCGGTGAGCGCCGCCTGCTGGCCGATGACGCCGCGCAGGGTGCCGACGAAGAATTCGCGGTCGGCCTTGGCGAAGCCTTCCATTTCCGGCGCGTAGGCTTCGATGGCGGCTTCATCGGCACCGCCGACCCGCCACTGGTAGAGGCCCTGGAGGACGAATTCACGGGCACGGCGGCGGGCCGACTTGGGCGGCGCCTTGGGGGTTTGTTCCTGTTCACTCATTGATCAGTGCCCTTTGCAGGTTGGCCATTTCGACCGCGGCCTGGGCGCAATCGGTACCCTTGGGCTGCATGCGGACCTCGGCCTGTTCGTCGGTGTCACAGGTGAGGATGCCGTTGGCGATGGGAATGCCGGTATGCAGTTGCAGTTCCATGATCGCCCGGCAGGCGTCGTTGGAGACCACCTCGAAGTGGTAGGTATCGCCGCGGATCACCGCGCCGAGGGCAATCAGTGCGTCGAACTCGCCGGTCTGCGCCATCGTCTGCAGGATCAGCGGGATTTCCAGGGCGCCGGGACAGGTGGCGATGGCCACGTCCTCGTCGGCGACGCCGAGGCGTTTGAGTTCGGCGATGCAGGCGGAGAGCAGGCCTTCGCAGACGGGCAGGTTGAAGCGGCTCATGACGACGCCGATGGCGAGGCCGTTGCCATCGAGGTTCTTGTCGTATTCGAAGACGTTGTCAAAACGGGACATGGATCAAAGCTCCGCAGGGGAAGTGACGAAACCGGCGACTTCGAGGCCGAAACCGGTCATGGAGGGCATCTTGCGCGGGCTGGAGAGCAGGCGCATGCGGCCGACGCCGAGGTCGCGCAGAATCTGCGCGCCGATGCCGTAGGTGCGCGGGTCCCATTTCTGTTGCTGGCGCGGCGCATCGACCGGCGTGGTCAGGCGAGTAAGCAGGGCTTCGCCGTCTTCCGGGCGGTGCATGAGGACGATCACGCCGTGGCCGTTTTTCGCCAGCGCCGCTTGCGCCTCGTCGATCGAAAACGACTGGCGCTTGCTCGCCGGGTCGAGGAAATCGAGCACCGACAGCGGTTCATGGACGCGGACCAGGGTCTCGCCGCCGGCCGGGATCTCGCCCTTGACCAGCGCCAGGTGGGTGGCACCGCCGGCGCGGTCGACGTAGGCGTGCATCAGGAATTCGCCGTGGGCGGTGGCGATGGTCTTGCTGGTGACGCGCTCGACCAGCTTTTCCGAGGCGGCGCGGTAGTGGATGAGGTCGGCGATGGTGCCGATCTTCAGGCCGTGCTGCTTCGAGAATTCGATCAGTTCCGGCAGGCGGGCCATGGTGCCGTCGTCGTTCATGATCTCGCAGATCACCGACGCCGGTTCCAGACCGGCCATGCCGGCCAGGTCGCAACCGGCTTCGGTGTGGCCGGCGCGGACCAGGACGCCGCCCTCGCGGGCGGTGATCGGGAAGACGTGGCCGGGCTGGACGATGTCGTCGGCAACGGCGTTGCGGGCCACCGCGGTGCGGATGGTGTGCGCCCGGTCGGCGGCGGAAATGCCGGTGGTGACCCCTTCGGCGGCTTCGATCGAGACGGTGAAGGCGGTGCCGAACTGGGTGCCGTTGCTGCGCGCCATCTGGCTCAGGCCGAGCTTCTTGCAGCGCTCGCCGGTCAGCGTCAGGCAGACCAGGCCGCGGCCGTACTTGGCCATGAAGTTGATCGCTTCCGGCGTCACGTGCTCGGCGGCCATGACCAGGTCGCCTTCGTTTTCACGGTCTTCCTCGTCGACCAGGACGACCATGCGGCCGGCTTTCAGTTCGGCGACGATTTCTTCGGTTGAGGCAATGGCGGGATGCGGGGGCATGGGGATCCGGGTTTCCAAAAGGGGGCTGTTATTTTCGCAGAAAGCGGCAATGCCGGCGTCAGACGTTGAACAGGAAATTTGCCTGCGAACCGCTGTGAATTCCATCGTTGCTCTTGCCGGACTTCATTCTATAGTCACTTTCATATACACATTTTATGCAGCTACCCAAAAGAAGGTGTAGGGCTGCTGTTTGGAGTGCTTCAGCAGGCGGGTAATTCAGCCGCCTGCGCCCGGACTGACGGTCGCAAAAATATGCAGGGCACAGTCCGTGATCTCACTACCTGTTGTCCGGAAACTACCTGCAGTGATTTGAAACTGCATGTAGGAGACGACAGATGCAAATTCTACGCCGCAAGGCCGTTTGCGAGAAGCTCGGTGGGATCAACGATGTAACGCTATGGCGGATTACCCGTGACGACCAAAGCTTTCCGGCTGCCGTGCACATCAATAGAAGAATCGTGGGTTGGTTCGAGCACGAGATCGATGCCTGGCTTGAACAGCGTGCTGCTTGTCGGGCAGCACCATTGTCCACAACATCTACGCTACCGCCTACCAGCAAGTGAGCTGCTCATGGCTCGCACAAGCCGTATTCTATTTCCGGCGGGCACGCGCTACGTTCCTATTTACGAGCCCTTCGTCAAGAGATTCGGATTTCACGCCGCCGCCATCCTTGGGCTGTTGGAGTTTCTTGACCGAGCCCAGGAGCTGCCTATGCAGCCGCTGGCGAGCAGGGCGAGGTTGATAGCTGACCTAGAAGGAATCTTGGGAAAGGGATCGGTAGATGTGGGACTGCGTAGATTGCTGGACGCAAGCGTCGTTGAGAAACACAGCGATACGACCTGGGGTAAGCGTAACTGGGAAACGCGGGTCTACTACTGCCTCAATACCGGTGCACTTAATGCAATTTTGGGGACTACCAAAATCGGGAGTCTCCGAGGGTGTCAAGAACGGCAGGCTCGGGAAGTGCCAATATCAGCACCGATATCAGACCCTGAAGCCGAGCCGAAATCGGCAGCTACCTCTTCTGTTAAAGAAGAAAAAGAAGGAGCAGCAGCATGGCATGCTTTGGATGCTGCTTCGACAAGTAGGCAAGCGAGCCTACCGGCAAAAATTCGGGAGCGCCGACCATCTGGAATGGTTACCTGGATTCAGGATGATGTCGCCAAGGCTCTGCGGCTGGAAGCTGCGTATGCAGCTGACACGATTCAGGTTGCCGTGCGATCACTTGAAAGGTCCGGTAAGCAACCAGTACCCGGGCTAGTCCTCCAGGAAATTGAGCGGATGCAAGCTGAAAGTCAGCGCAAAGCGCAGCTTGTGGCTAAGCAAGCGGTAGTTGAAGCCGAGCAGATGCGCAAAGAAGTCATCTCGCAAGGGCGTCTACTGAAGGCTCGGAGGCTATTGCAGCAGCTCTCCGAACAGCAGCTTAACGAGTTGGCGACCTTCATCGTCAGCAGCCCTTGGGAAGCTGCCATGTCACGGCACAGGCACGGCGCAAGCAGTAAGGTTCTGTGTCGTGATGTACCTGCCGGCATTGAGCGGCAGATTCTGTTCCGCGCGATAGATGCTCTTGGGTTTGCGTCGGTGCTCGAAGGGGAGTTGTAACGTTACGATAACGTAACGCTACGATGTTAGGGTGTCGGCATTTGTCTAGTGAGTGGGGCCTCCAGCAGCACCGAAGGCTCCACCTCCAGCGCCTCGGCCAACTTGAAGATGTTGAGCAATGCAATGTTTCGCTGCCCACGCTCAACCCCGCCCAGATAGCTTCGTGCCAAGCCACTTTCCAGTGCCAGGCGTTCTTGCGACCACCCTCTGGTCTTTCTGATTTCTATCAGCTTCAAGCCGAAGCGCAGTCGAGGATCTGGAGCCATATTTCTCTCTTTTCAATGAGAAATGACTCTATAAGTACCCTCTCTATAGGGCTACGCTCGATAAGTTCCCGCACTATGAGTGACAATTTAATCCAGGCGCCATAAAATGACCTCTATGAGTAACAGTGCGGAGATGGCATATGGCAAGCGTCTGGAAGACTGCCGGGGTAGGAGCGATTGCGGGGCTGGCCGTTCCGGTGGCCGGATTTTCGGGGCTCGCTACCGCTGGCCTTGCGCTGATTCTTGTGCTGGCGATGTTCGGCATGGGGCCTGCGCGCCTGTCGCAGACATCGCTTTGGGGGCTGCTGACCAGTGAGGTGATGCTCTATTTGCTGATTTCGCTCGCGATCTTCACGTTGTCTTTTCGTTTTCTGGCGCGTTTACAGGCCCGCTGCCAAGCGCTTGTCGCCAGGATCAACGCCCAGCAGGGGCTGTCATTCGATGCCGGGCATCTCCTGGGTTATCCCGCGCCGGCCTTTCTGGTGTTTGACCGGCAGCATCGGAAGCTCGCCGTCTGCTCAATCGTGGACGAAGCTTGGCGCATTCACGATTTTTCCTGGCTGCTCGGCTGGCAAATGACCTGGCGCGAGGTAGAGAGCATGGAGATGAATGGGGGTAGCCGTCAGGTCAACGCCAGCGGCATGGGCGTGCCAACCTTCGAGCGCACGGTACGCGCCAAGGATTTCGCCGTCGAGCTGCAAACCGCTGACCCGCAGCGACCGCTGCTCAGCTTTCCCATGAGCCGCCGGGCGGCGGAAACCTGGTGTGCCCGGCTCAATGCCATCTTCAACGGATAAACCTCGCGAGGAGCCACGATGAAACACTACCGGAGCCTGTTGCTTCTGCCCCTTGTACTGACTGGTTGCGCCACAACCGACATGCAAGGCGCACTGGATTCCGTGAACTCGATTGGAAGCAGCCTTTCGCAAGTAGTTGCGCCCGCAAACACGGCAAACCGCAACAGTTTGCTGGGCACCCCACTACATAACGTCCTGCGCCAGAAGCTGTCCACGGACGGTCGCGCTCCGGAGTGGCCCAAGGTGGTGATCAGCAATCTGCAGATTCCGGCAGATCAAATGACGCTGACCAGAAGCCTCACGCTCAAAGCCAGTGACTGCATTCACTTTGACGCAACGCTCTGGCACGACGCCAAGCGCTCCGAGCGCTTCAGCAATCTGTCGCTATGCGCGCCGGAGCTGCCGAAACAGTCGAACAATTTCGTGCTGACCTGGAAGAGCTTTTCCATTTCCGGCAAAACTAGCGGTCAGGTTCGCAACGACGGCCCAACCCCACCTTACAGCAAGTTGCCCGGCGATCCGGTAATGGAGCGCTGGCTGATGAATCAGTTTGGCCTTTACTATGTCGGTTCGCTGCTGACGCTGGTCGGCTATGACCCCAACTTCACGGTCGATGACCGCCGCTTCTGGATCAGGAATATCAAGTGATGAACGCACTGCTACTCGCTGCCATGCCGGTGGTGCTGATGGATGGCAATGCCCCAGACATCGACCACTGGTTGCGGATCGAGCCGGCCATCATCGCCGCCGTGGAATGCCGTCAAGCCTTGCCGTTGCGCGTGCTGGACGGCATTGCGCCCAATGCTCCCGGCAGTTGGGCGCTGACGCCGGCACGCAGCTTCACGGCATTTGGCCTGCCGGTGAAGCGGATCGAGCTGTTCATCGACCCGGATGGTGAGCTGGGTGCAAGCTATACCGCAGTGATCGAAAAGCGCAGCCTGGATCAGGTGCGCAAACAACTGACACTTGCCGGGCAACGCGGGCGCATCGGCCAGCTATCGGCAGATCAGCCCAACGCAGAAGTTCAAGTGAGCTGCACGATCGCCGCAACGGGGCAAGGGTGAACATCGTGCGCATCCTCTCCGGCGGCCAGACCGGCGTAGACCGGGCGGCGCTGGATTTCGCCATCGACCGGCAGATTCCGCACGGTGGCTGGTGCCCAGCAGGCCGACGCGCCGCTGATGGCGTACTAGATGCTCGCTACCAGTTGATTGAGACAGAATCCAGCGGGTATGGCCAGCGCACCAAACGCAATGTGCTAGATGCTAATGCCACGCTGATCCTTTACCGAGACAAGCTCGAAGGTGGCAGCCTGCTCACTCGCGACCTGGCGACGGTGCACGGCAAGCCGCTGCTGCTGGGCAATTTGCATGCCCCTACAGAAGAACTGTTGGTGGCATGGCAAGACTGGTTGGTTAGCCACCCCATCGCTATTCTCAACATTGCGGGCCCGAGTGAAGCACGCAACCCCGGTATTTACCTGCAGGCGAGCGCGTTACTGGACCTTTTCTGGAGCACGGAACATGAAGCGATCTGATGCCCGCTGCGCGACGCCTTATATCTATTCGGGCGAGCTGCAGATCCGCCCCGAAGTGGACGCCGCTTTGGTTGCGCTGAAAGACAAACCCTATACCACCATCCCCTGCTGGAAAAATGACGGAACCTGGGAGCTGTGGACGATGGAAGGCGACGGTGAAACCGAACCTTTCGTCATCAGCGGTCCGGCGATGACCTATCCGAGCGAGGTTGATGCGCTGGACGCAGGCGCGGCCTGGCTGGTCAGTCTCAATTCCACTCCTTGCTGACAAACCCAACGGCCCGACGCGTAGCTTCAAGCGGTGGCCTGATGTCTTCCACGTGGACAACTCCCCGACCAGCACGGGCCGCTGATCCCAAGGCCCTCTGAAGAACCAAACGCACACTGCGCGGTGGCAAGGCTTGCAGACGGGACAGGACTTCCTCATCCAGTCGTTCGATAAAGGCATTGCCCCAACTCGCTTCGTCGCACAGACGCTTGTAGATCGACTGCGCGATGCTTCTGACCTGTTCCGGTTTGGGCGGTTGAATGTGCAACACCGTCAGGCGTGAGCGGAGCGGCCCCGGAATAGCTTCCAGCTCATTTGCGGCTGCAATCCAATTTACGTGACTGGCGTCGATGGAGAAGTCACGGATCGACAAGTCTGTGAAAGAGCACGCACTGCGCGGCTCCAGAAGCGTATAGAGCGCGGCCAGCGGCTCGTATTGCGGTCGGCCGTTGCTGGCCTTATCCAGTTCATCAAGCACCACCACCGGGTTGGCCAGCGGCTGGTAGGCCAGCAACTCGAAGAGCTGACCTGGCTCGGAATTGCTCCAGAAGGCTTCTGATCCGGCGAGTGGCGAACTCGATTGTGTACTCGCCATGTCGAATACCCGGAACGGTAGTGTGAGCTGATCGGCCAGCCAGCGTGCCGCCTCAGTTTTGCCGATGCCGGCCGGGCCGACCAGCAACACGGCGGGCCAGGACACGCGGCAATCCCCCAGACAGGACAGAGCGAAGTGATCACGCAACAGCTCGGCCAGTTCATGGAAATTCGGAAATGCCTGGGCGAAGTCGCTCAACAGTGCTTTCCAGTCCGGGGGCAGCAGACCCAGTTGGCGGCTACCATGACCTGCCCGCTTGATCCGTTCCGCCATGGCCTGCGCGCGTTTGAATTTGTCGTCGCCCTTCGGCCGGTGGCGATCCAGGAACGCCTCCAGCCCGGCCTCATCGAGAAAGACGATGCTCGGTACGGGCGCTGATTTAGCGACTTCTGTCGACAGTTCCTGAACCTGCTCCGATTTGGCTTCACTCGGGGCGGGCTTATCTTCAACCGCCATGGCGGCGCGCACGTCTTCGGTTGTCACCTTGCCTAGGTCGCTCAACACCTGCTGTACACCCTGTTCGACGATGTGCTGGCGGCTGCGGCGCACTTCTTCGGCAAACAGTCCTTGGATGCTGTCATGTTGCGGGCAGCGCTGCGGGCGGACGCCATCTCCGACAACCAGGGCGCCGCAGACCGGACATTGTTGCTGCGAAAGATGTTTGGCCTGGGCAATCAGATCGAATACAGCGGCTGCGCGCTCGCTGTGGCGGCGCGGCGGCTGGTAATGGATGGCCAGGCGGTCCCGGTTGCAGCTCACGGACAGTGAGCCCTTTCGCGCGAGAACTGCGGGCGACAGCAGGCATTCCACTTGGGCAAACAGGTGTACCACCAAGGATAGATGCCCCGGAGCGGGTTCGACGACCTGCCGGGCAAGCCAGGGATGCTGCTCCTTGAGCGCAGCTATGGCGGCTTCGTACTCACGCTGGCGCAGCGGACGAGCTTGTTTTGGCTTACGCATTATGGCCCCAAAAATATTAACTATAATTTACTATAACACCCGTTTGGTCAAATAACCAAGACACTCGCTCGTCTTGGCGGCCAATAAGTCTTATAGTGATTTACAGTGAATTCTGAGAAGCCCATATGCCAACACTCGCACCAGAACAGTTGCCTGCGCTTGCTGCCGCCTTGATACGGCTGCGCGGGGAAACGCTGGGTAGGATCGCCGAAGCCACCGGCATCCGCACCGCCAACATCTCGGTCTGGCTGCGTGGCAAGGAGCAGGTGATCTCTGCCAAACGACTGGTTGGCCTGTTGCACCACCTCGGTGTGGAAGGCGGGCGCCTGCGTACAGACATGCTGCATCAGTGGCAGGATCGTGGGGCGCTGGATGACAGCAAGATCGTGCTGAGTACGCTGCTGGCTAATACCCAACAGGGGTGGTTATTTCAGGATGACCAGCCGGGGCTCATCAAGACGCGCTTTCTGTTTGCAGGCGATGTTCTGATCCGCCTGGAGATCGAGCCGGGCGTCGATCAGGCCCTTGATCTGGCGACAGTTGTGAGGGTAGATCGTGTCATCACCACGCCTGCGGCATTGGCAGGCGTACCAATTACATCGCAGGAAGAAGCGCGTAGCGCCCTGATGGAATTGACGGAGCTTGCTGCTGACGTTGCGGATGAAGAGTTACTGGACGGGCTAATATTTCGCCTAACCGAAACAGTAGGCAGCAATGTCGCCTCAGCGCAGGGGTGGCAACAACTGGAGCAAGCGCTGCACTTTGCGTTCAGAGCAGGAGCTCAGCCTGCCGACATTGCCATTGTGGTTGATCAGCACTACCGCCGCCGGAGCGACAACGCGGATATGCCGCCAGCCGGGTAAACAACAAATACGCCTACACTGTTTCCAGCCGTTGGGTTTTCAAATCGCGCAGCGCTGATCGCAATGACTTTTAGCTGGTCACATACCCCGTTACTCCCTACTTCGGGTTGCGTACATACTGGTTGTGCGTTGCGTTCTTTCCAACGCTTCGATGTTTGGGCGCGATTCAATTCGGCTAATGACGCATTTGATGCCACGTACCTACCGCATATAAAGCATGTGCATTCCAACAGCGAGCGCTGTTACTGCGCAGATTGCGCCCAGCATGAGGAGTAACGTCGCAGCGCATAAGGATGTGACCAAGTACCGCTGATGCGATCAACGCTCGGCCATAACGGATAGTGGCAAAATGGTGTTTGCATAGTGGTGAGAAAGTGGCGGCTTTGTGGTGACATGGTGGCAGCACTGTGCGCCCAGTGTGGCAAGGATGGTGGCAACAGTGTGCAAGCAATGTGGCTCCATGGTGGCGGGAAAGCGGTAGGACTGTGGTGACATAGTGGTACTTGCCTACCTGACTCAGCTTCCGCCAAAACAAGCAGCACCCCCATAACTATCCCAGCCAAACCCAGTCAAACCCTATTTAAAAAGGGTGGCATGGCTTACACTTGGCAAAGTTGCAGCCATTTCGGCGGCATATCACTGTTCGGATTCCTCTATGGACGACCGCTGGCTATCCGTTGACGAAATCGCCGAGTACCTCGGCGTAGCCAAAGACACCATCTACACCTGGGTGACCTCCAAGGGCATGCCAGGCCACAAGGTTGGACGATTCTGGAAGTTCAAGAAAGAAGACGTGGACGCCTGGGTGCGCGAGGGCGGTGCCGCTGCCAGCAGTGATGACTTTGACGACAAGGAGCCCCGCAATGCCTAAGCAGCGATCCGTACAGGACAACAACGACATGAGCGACCTTGATCAAGAAGTCCAAGCGCCCGAGAGCGCGCTCGAAGAGGGCAAGGTCTTTGACTACATCACCGGCAACCCGGTGAAGGACAGCGACAAAGAGCAAGTCCGCCAGCGCATCGCCCGCGCCATCATCCATGAGTACGGCATTGCTGCCGAAGACATGGAGCCTGACTTCAAGGTCAAGGTGCTGGGCAAGAACCGCAAGCTCGACATTGCCATCTTCAAGCCTGGCCAAGCACACACGGTGGACAACCTCTACCGCGCCGTGGTCGTGGAGAAAGAGCCCAAGCTCGGCACCAAAGGTGCCTATCGCATGCGTGATCCGGAAGAGGCGCGCAAAGAGTTCGAGGTGCTGGAAACCGTGATGGCCGAAGTCGAAAGATGCGACTACGGCTTGTGGACCAACGGCCTGGAGTTCTTCTTCTTCAAAAAAGAGGTCACCCGCTTCGACACCAAATTCAAGCCCATCGGCGACTGGCCCCTGGGTGACGACACCTTCAGCGTTGAAGGCCGCTCCATGGGGCGCCTGCGCCGTGCTGATCCGGTCATGCTGCGTACGGCCTTCCGTCGCTGCCACAACTACATCCACGGCAATGAAGGCATGCCCAAGGATGCAGCCTTCTGGCAGTTCCTGTACCTCATCTTCTGCAAGATGTATGACGAGCAACAGCCCAACGATGCGCGTCGCTTCTGGGTGGGGCCGTTCGAGCCGTTTGAAGCTGCTGGCCGAGAGCAAATCCGCCTTCGCATCAAGCCGCTTTTTGAAGCGGTGAAGAAGAAGTACGACGGTCTGTTCAAGGGCAACGAAGAGATCACCCTGTCCGACCGTGCCCTGGCCTTCATCGTCTCCGAACTGGCACGCTACGACTTTGGTCGCACCGATGTGGACGCCAAGGGCACGGCCTACCAAGAAATCGTTGGCACCAACCTGCGTGGAGATCGCGGCCAATACTTCACCCCGCGTGGCGCCATCAGTCTTGTGGTCAAGATGCTGGCACCCAAAGAGCATGAGCGCGTACTCGATTCGTCCTGCGGTACGGGCGGCTTCCTGGTCGAGACCTTGAACTACCTGAACAAGGTCTTCCATGAAGAAAAACGCATCAAGGCAGGCGATGAGAACACGGAAGAGTTCGTCTCCATCCGAGACCGGTTGGCCCACTTCGCGGCCAACAACCTGTTCGGTGCTGACTTCGATCCCTTCCTGGTTCGCGCCGCACAGATGAACGTGATGATGGCTGGCAATTCGCTCGGCCACCTCTATCACATGAACTCGCTGGAGTTCCCGGCAGGCCACCTGCCAGGTGTGCCCGCAGCGAAGGCAGCCATCCCGCTCGGCACGATTGATGTCTTGATGACCAACCCGCCGTTTGGCTCGGACATTCCGGTCACCGAAAAGACCATCCTGGAGCAGTACGAGCTGGCCCGCCGCTGGGAGCGGCAAGGCGATGGCTTCGTGATGACCAATGCCATCAAGCCTGCAGTGTCGCCCGAGGTGCTGTTCATCGAACGATGCGTCAAGTGGCTCAAGCCGGGCGGCCGTGCTGGCATCGTCTTGCCGGACGGCATCCTGGGCAACCCCGGCGATGAGTACATCCGCTACTGGATTCTTCGCCACTGCTGGGTGCTTGCCAGCATCGACCTGCCCGTGGAGTCCTTCATCGTCGAGGCCAACGTCAACATCTTGACCAGCTTGCTCTTCCTGAAGCGCAAGCCTGAAGAGGTGATCAAGGCAGAAGACCTGGGTCAAAAGAAGGACTACCCCGTCTTCATGGCTGTCGCCGAGAAGGTGGGCTTCGACCGCCGTGGCAACACGCTCTACAAGCGCCACCCTGACGGTGAAGAAATCCTGGTGGATGTCAGCCACGAAGAGAAGGTCCGCATCGGCGGTGGCCTGCAAGTGCGCACCCTGCACCGCAAGGAGCGCATCCTCGACGACGACCTGCCCGAAATCGCTAAGGCCTATGCCGAGTTCCGCGCCCAGCATCCGGAGCCTAGCAAATGATCACGCGACTTGAAGCCACACGTTATCGCTGCTTCGAACGCCTGGGCGTCGATGTCGGCGACTTTCGCGTCCTCGTCGGGGCCAATGGCTCTGGTAAAACCACCTTGCTGGACCTGCCCGTTCTCTTGGGTGACTTGCTGCGTGCCAACAATGTCTCGGCGCCGTTCATGGAGCGTCGGCCTGAATTGCCGCCGCGAGCTGGCAGCCTGAACGAATTGGTGTTCGCCGGGCGCGGCAGCGACTTCTCGCTGGCTGTCGAAGCCCGCCTGCCCGAGGTTGTGCAATCAAAGGTGCTTGAAGGCCTGTTTGCCAGTAAACGCACGGAGCGCGCGCGCCAAGCCTTGCAGGAAGACCGCCGTCAATGGCCGACCCACATACGCTACGAGATCGGCTTGCGCATTGGTGCGGATCAATCCCTGCTGGTGGCCTACGAGTATCTCTTCCTCTTCCCCGAGGCTGATGGGCCAGACCGCCGACAGGCGGGCTTTCACGGTGCAACGGCAGCGAGCAAGAAGCTTTGGCACCTCACGCTCAAACGCGAGATTGGCTACGAGTCGGAATTCAAGCCAGAAACGCCGCATGCCAAAGCCGTCAAGGTCGGTCTACCCGAGACGCTGCTGGCCATGCCGCGCGTGCTGTTCGAGTCAGAGGCGGGTTACCCCGCTGCGCGGTGGCTGCACAGCTTGTTGACTACCGATGCGGTGTTCCTTGAGCCCAACTGGTCAGCCATGCGTCAGGCCAGCCCGCCAGGGCAGCCCAAGGTCATCACCGCCAACGGTCGCAACATCCCCTGGCTCGCACTGGAGCTGAAGCGCGAGGGAGCTCCCGAAACTGCGCCTGCTGACTACCGCAGTGAGCGCTATGCCGACTGGATTGCCCATGTGCAAATCGCGCTGCCGCAAGTCACTGATATCGAAGTGCGTGAGCGTGAGGACGACCACCACGCCTACTTCGTGGTCAGCTACAAGGGCGACTTCAAAGTGCCGTCCCCTGGCTTGTCGGATGGCACCCTGCGCATCCTCACGCTGACGCTGCTGCCTTACCTACGTAAGCAGCCAGCCATCTTGGTGACCGAGGAGCCAGAGAACGGCATTCATCCGCGCGCCATTGAAGCGGTCCTGCAATCGCTCTCATCGATGTACGACAGCCAGGTCTGGGTGTCATCGCATTCACCTGTAGTGCTGGCACGTGCAAAGCTGGACCAGTTGCTGTGCGCACGGCTGGCCAGCGAAGGTGGTGTGGAGATGGTCGCAGGTACTGATCACCCGCGCCTGCAAGAGTGGCGAGGGGGCATCGATCTTGGCAGCCTGTTCGCAGCGGGGGTGCTGGGATGATGAACAAGCGCCCCTGCGTCATCTTGGTGGCCGACAGCAATATGGCGGCCACCTTCCGTGGGTACTTCAAGCGCGAGCGTTGGCACCTGAGCCTCGGTTGCGCGCCCTTCGAGATCGACACCGATGTCGGTGCCGACCTGCTGGTGGACGAAGGCGGCAACGACCCCGGCGTCTACACCAAGGGCCACGAGTTGTTGCGCCCCTACCAGAGCAGCCACCAGCGCGCCCTCGTGGTGCTGGATTGCGAATGGGAAGGCTCGCCCGGCAAAGATGCCATCGTTGCTGACATCACGGCCAAGCTGGTGGCAAGTGGCTGGGCCGAGGATGCGGTCAAGGTGATCGCCATCGAGCCCGAGCTGGAAAACTGGTTGTGGCAAGACAAGCCGCAGGTGGCTGATGTGCTTCGCTACAAAGGAGACAAGTCGCTGCGCCAGCATCTGGCTGAGAGCGGATGGTGGCCTGCTGACGCCGCCAAGCCACCGCGACCGAAGGAAGCTGCCGAATGGGTGCTGAAGCAGACCCGGCAACCCCGTTCTTCTGCGATCTACCAGAAGCTGGCTGAGCACATCTCGATCCGGGGATGTACCGACGCAGCTTTCGCCGAGATGCACGCGGCGTTTCGGACTTGGTTTCCTTCGGAGGTCGCAGCATGACCTTCACGGGTTTCAAGAATGCACGAATTGTTCGGTCCGGGTGGCTTGAAGAAGGCGGCCGCCGGCTGGACTGCAACCCATACATGTCTGGCGCTCTAGAAGCTAGAGACGCCCTCAAGCGACTCAAGACTGAAAAACTGTCGTATTTGACCGAGAGGATTTTTCATGCCGGCCGCGAGGGACGCACATGGGTAGACGATGCGCAAAATGGAACCCCCTTCTTGGGGAGCTCCGATATTCTCTCCGCCGATCTTTCCGCACTTCCTCTGATTGCCAATAGGCAAGTGGAGCGGAATCCACTCTTCAAGCTGGAAGAGTGTTGGACCTTGATCACCAGATCCGGGACTATTGGCCGCATGGCATATGTGCGACCGGACATGGCTGGAATCGCGTGTTCTGAGCACGTGCTTCGTGTGGTTCCAAACGCAGAACGTATCCCACCGGGGTACCTGTTCGCATTCCTTTCAAGTCGTTATGGTGTTCCCTTGGTTGTATCGGGAACTTATGGCGCGATCATTCAGCACATTGAACCGCACCATCTCGTCGGAATCGACATCCCGCGGTTTGACTCTAGTGTTGAGACCGAGATCGCTACTTGCATTAATCGGGCGGCCACGGCGCGATCTGAAGCCGCTCGCTTGAAGCGATTGGGAGTGGAGAGATTTCTTGCGGAGGCTGGCTTGCAAGACATTAGCAACTCGCCTACGTCGAAGAGCTATTCGGTAAGTACAGCCAATCTTTCCGACCTGATTCGACTAGATGCAACTTTCTTCAGTGTGCACGGCAGCCAGCCTGCTCGACAGTTAGCAGATAGGCGGCTTAACCCAGTGGAGCTAGGCGTTTGCGCTCGAGTATTCACGCCCGGCATTTTCAAACGACTCTATGTCCAAGAGCCTGAATGGGGGTATGCCTACTATTCGGGGTCTGAACTTTTCGAGCTCGCCCCGGTTGCTCGTGGGTATTTGAGCAAGCGCGCCCCCGGAATTGACGACTACCTAATCGAGAAAGACTGGCTCCTCATTCAAGATGCTGGCCAAGTTGGAGGATTGATTGGGCGGGTAGCTCGTGCGGGCAAGACTGTCGATAAGAGCGTCGTGTCGAACCATCTCATGCGGATTGCGCCAGCCTCAATCGAGGATGCAGCATTCATCTTTGCCGTGCTCTCATCGCCACATGGCTATCGGGCAATCACCCGGCATGCTTTCGGCTCATCAATCCCGCAGCTCGATCCCAAACATATCGGGGCAATGCAGATTCCTTGGATGACAGAGCCGCAGCGATTATTCATTGGTGAGCCGATCCGAGAGTCCTGGCGACTGATGGACTGCGCAGACGAAGACGAAGCGAGGGCAAGAGTTCTTGTTGAGAGAGCAATTGAGGGAGGTAACGGCTGATGGCGAAAGTGATCCCAGTAGGCCAGCCGGTCAACGATGCAGAGCGCAGCGCCATCGCTTACCTGCGGGATCGCTTGCCAGACAGTTTCGTCCTGCTTCACAACTTCGAGATCGAGCGGCAGGGCGAGCGCTTCGAGATCGACATTGCGTTGCTGACGCCGCATGCCCTGTACCTGATCGACGTGAAGGGCACACGCGGCACCATCGATGTGTATGGCAACAAGTGGTACCCGGAGGGGCGCGCGCCGTATCCGTCGCCGCTGGGCAAGCTGCGCGGCCATGCACGCACGGTGAAGGGCTTGGTGACTCAGGCCAATCCCGGTCGGAATGAACTGGACGGTATCTATGTCGATGCCGCCATTCTGCTCACCGCGCCCGATGCTCACCTGAATGACCGCGAGCAGCTGGATGCAGACCGGGTAGTGAAGCTGAAGGACGCAGAGCGCTACTTCAAGGATGCCACGCGCATTCCGACGCGCTTCTCCAAGAACATCCTGCAGCAGCAGGGATTGATCCTGCATGCCTTGAAGGTGGTGAAGCCAGCTTCCGCCGTGCAGCGCTTTGGGCACTGGCAGGTGAAAGAGAAGCTCGGGGCAGCAGAGGCCTACACCGAATTCCGTGCCGAGAATGCCTTCGCTGGCGGAACGGCCCGCCTGCGGGTGTACCAGGCCGACCCCTACCAACCTGAAGACGTACGAAAGGCGCAGGTCAACCGCATTGCCAATGCCTACCGGGCGTTGTCCAAGCTACCGCTGCATCCCAACATCGTGGCGGCGCGGGACTTCTTCCCGACCGATGACGACAAGTCTTTCATCCTGATCCTGGATGATGCTCCGGGCCAAGCACTGACGGTGCACATGGCGCGGCCCCAGTTGGCGCTGACCTTGGACCAGAAGTGGCGAGTGGCCAAAGACCTGCTGGCGGCCTTGGCCCACGCCCACCATCATGGCGTGGTGCATCGTAACCTGACACCGGGTGCGATCTTGATTGGCCAGGACGGCACCACACGCATCACTGATTTCGATTTCGCCAAGCCCGGTGTGGACCGCAGCCTGACGATTGCGACGGACATTGTTGATCTGGTGGAGAAAGCCTATGTGGCGCCCGAAGCGTTCCGGGAGCCGGGTGCCGCATCCAGCGCATCAGACATCTTCTCGGCAGGGGTCATCCTCTACGAACTCTTCACCGGAGAGCGGCCGTTCGCGGGCGAGCCCACCACGGTGTGGGATCGGGCCGGGGAGTTCCTCAACAAGCCTTCGGCACTGCGGCCGGAGCTGAACGAGGCCTTTGATGCTTGGCTGCAAAGCTTGTGCGCTTTTGATGAGCACCAGCGGCTGACCGCATCTGCCGCGCTGGCTGCTCTGAATGCTTTGCTGCAGCCCGTTGCGCAAGTGGCCAGTCAGGCTGCTGAAGCACCAAAGCCTGAGGTCTTCGAAGTCGATGATGCCCAGACCGACTACCTGAACTTGGCGGCAGGCCATCGCCTGACCCACAAGTTCATCGTGGAGAAGAAGCTCGGGCGCGGCAGCTTCGGTGTGGTCTACAAGGTGATTGACACCTTGGGCGACGTGGCGCGCACGGTGAAGCTCATCGTCAGTGATCGGCACTCGACCTTGGAGCGCTTGAAGAAGGAGTACCGCCACCTGGTGCACATCCCCGAGCACCCTCACGTGGTGCGTGTGCTGGATGCGGATGTGATTCCAGGGCGTGACATCCCCTTCCTGGTGTTTGAGTACGTAGAAGGGGCCGATGTTGGCGACATGATCCACGACCGCCTGCTGTCCCCTGAAGATGCGCTGGAGCTGGGCAAGCAGGTGATTGAGGGTCTGGTGCATTTGCATGCGCAGGGCTTCCATCACTGCGACATCAAGCCTCGCAACCTCTTGTGGACCCAGAAGGGCGCAAAGATCATCGACTTCAACGTATCGGTACGGGCCGACGACAAGGAGTCGCGCGGCGGGGGCTCGCGGCGCTATCTGCCGCCGGATTTTGACCCTGAGGTCATTCCGCACAACGGCGAGCGCGCAGACCGCGATCTGTATGCGCTGGGCCTGACTTTGTACGAGGCATTGACCGCCCGCTACCCGTGGGACACCACGGAGCCGCCCATCAACAAGCCTGCGCCCGACCCGCGTGAGCTGTCGGGCTTTGCCGACTTGGCGCCAGAGTTGGTGAATGTGGTGCTCAAGGCCATTGCGACGCGCAGGGCCGAGCGCTTCCACACGGCCGTCGATTTCCGCGATGCGCTGGCAGAAGTTCGCCATGCACGTCGTGTGCAGACGGTCAGCCTAGCCGCTATGGTGACGGCGGTGAGCAGCGGGCAGCCCGCCTTGGCTGAATCGGCACCCAACACCAATGCGTTCGTATCACACCTGCTGACGCTCTACAGCCAAAGCCGGCGCAGCAATGCGGGTACGCGGGGCATGGATGCGCTGGGTTTCTCCGCCTATGTGGACACCGCGCTGGACCGTGCCTTGTTGCCTGCTGTGCTGCAAGGGGAGTTCCGGCTTGTGCTGATCTCTGGCAACGCTGGTGATGGCAAGACCGCCTTCTTGCAGCGCCTGGAGAAAGAGGTGGAAGCGCGCGGCGGGTCCGTTAATCGTGGCTTGGCAAACGGCAGCGAGCTGAGCTTGGACGGCAAGCGCTACCTCATCAACTACGACGGCAGCCAAGACGAGGGCAACAAGGACAACAACCAGGTGTTGCTGGACTTCCTTGCCCCGTTCAAGGGCAGCGATGCAGCCTCCTGGAGCCCCAAAGAGACCCGGCTGATTGCCATCAACGAAGGTCGCTTGGTGGACTTCCTAGCTGCACATGAACGTGATTTCCCGGCACTCACGGCCCTGGTTCGGCGTGCATTCGCCACTGGGGAAGCGGAGTCTGGCGTGGCGGTGGTGAATCTGAATCTGCGCAGCATTGTGGCCGATGACGCCAGCAATGCTGAGGGCGGGTCGATTCTGGAGCGCACGCTGCGAAGCATCGTTCGCCCGGAGAACTGGGCTGCTTGTGAGCAGTGTGACTTGAAAGACAGTTGCTACGCCTTGCACAACGCACGCAGTTTCCAGGATGAGATCGCTGGGCCGCGCTTGCTGGAACGCCTCAAGACGCTGTACACGATGGCGCACTTGCGCGGGCGCTTGCACATCACGATGCGCGACCTGCGTTCAGCGCTGTCGTTCACGCTGATTGGCAACCGCGACTGCGGCGAGATTCATGCGCTCTACGCCTCAGGCAAGCACGATGACGTGGCGCGCAGCTTCTACTTCAACAGCTGGATGGGGGGCGGGCAGGCCACCTCGGACCGGCTGCTGACGCTGCTGAGCGACCTTGATGTTGGCAAGCAGGAGGACCCCCGCTTCGACCGAGGCCTGGACTTTGTTCAGCCGGATGACCGCGCCCTGTTCCGCTTCGAGCGCCGAGGGCAGTTTGACTTCGAGGTGTTGAAGCGCCTGTTCGGCGATCTGCCGCGTGGCGTGTCTGACTCGTCAGTTCGCCACCGGGCGCGGAAGCATCGCGAGTACGTGGCCATGGCTCGCCGCAAGCATTTCTTTGAGCGGCGTGACGCGAGCTGGGAAAAGATGCTGCCCTATCGCTCCGCCAAACGCATGGTGGAGATCGTTCGAGGCGAAATGCCCATCGACGAACTCACGAGCGAAATCCTGCATGCCATCAACCGAGGCGAGGGGCTGCAGCGCCCGGAGCGACTTGGAGCCAGCTTGGCCTTGCAGTTGCGGCAGGTCGAACACGGTACGGTTCGGAGCTACCGGCTCTTCCCTGTGGAGGGCTTTGGGCTGCAGGTACAAGACTTTGCGGCCAAGGCGCGCTTCGTTGAACACCTGCCGACCGGTCTGCTGCTGAAGTACCAAGGCCAAGGCGCAGGTGCCATCAGCAGCGAGCTGATCATCAACCTCGACGTGTTCGAGATGCTGGTGCGGCTGAATGAAGGCTATCGGCCTAGCGTTGAAGAGATGCAGGGTTTCTATCTCTGCCTTGGCGTGTTCAAGAACAGCCTCAACGCTCAGCCTTACCGCGAAATCCTACTGACCACCACGGGGCACGACTTCTACCGCCTGGCCCGCCATGACGATGGCCGGGTGGAGATGCGTTTGCTGCACGGTCCGGTGAAAGGCGCTCGCCAAGAAGAAGCCGCAGAGAGCGGCGCCAGGGGGAACTGATGGCATTGCAGAAAAAGGACAGGGAGTTCCGACTCCCGAAGATCAGCTATCTCGACTTCAAGACCATCGAGATGGATCGGGTGCTCACGGGCTTGTTCGAGCGGCTGGAGCATGGCGGCTATCCGAGTGTTTTCCGCGACAAGCGCGAGCTGACGGTGGACAAGTTCGTTGATGACATCCTGGATGCCAGCGACAAGTTCTTGGGCTTCACGCAGCACCGGGACATGGTGGAACGCTGGGTGGAAACCCACCTGATGGACATCGTGAACCGAGGTAAGAAGAACGCCGCCGTGGCAGGGCCGCGACCGCTGCATGGCTATACCTATCGCTTTCGCAATCCGAAGCACTCGCGTGACTACGGGGCTGCACAGCATCTTTACCAGATGCTGCACCACGCGCGCCACCTCGCCGGCCACAAGGCGATCGAGCATCTCAAAGGCTTCTTCTTCGACGGGTTCGACAAGCTCACAAGAGAGCTGAACGACAAGGCGCTGACAGACATTGAGACAGCGACGCTGCTGCACTTTCTGTCGCAGAGGAAGGACACGGCGGACACGCGCGCGAGCGGAGACCGGTTCGCGCCTGTATGCATCGGCTCAGCCGATCTGATGGCCGAGGACATTCAGCGACTGCTGTTCTACAAGCCCTTCATGCCGCGCTCGGTGATGGTGGAGTACCTGAAGGTGCTGTTGTCGTTCCACTTGGCGCTGTATCACCTTCGCCTGCTGAAGCTGCTGCCTGCCTGGCAAAAGCTGGAGGGCGCCAACTCGCTGTGCGCTGAATCGGCATGCCCTATGAAGCCCCGCGAGCAACGCGAGCCTCAGGGGGACTGCCCCTACAAGCTTGGCCTGTTTGTTGATCTTTCGGGTAGCGCAGAGTCGTCTACCGCAGCGCTGGCAGAGCGCAGCGCAGATGGCTACTACCGGCGCATTCCTAGCTTTGTGCGAGCGTACTTCGTCGCAAAGAAGCTAGACGAATTTTCTGAGCACCTCGTTCGGAGAGGGAAACTGATCCGGCCCTTGAATTCCGTGTTCTCGGTCGGCGAACTCTACGGTCTGCAAGGAGAGCCGTTCGCGGAAGAGCGGGACAAGTTCTTTGGTGAGCGGCTGGCCGGGCTGCTGGAATCCTTGTCTGAGGGTGATGCGGGGCTTGACGCAGAGGTCGAGGCCATCACAAAGATGGGACTCTCGGACTTCGAGACCTACATCGAGATTTTGGTAGCTCTGCGTGGTGCCTTCCATCGGAAGTACATCATCGAGTCTTTGGACGCGACGATGTTGAAGAACAAATCGGGGGCGCTGCTTGCGCAGACCCGCGCGCGGAACGCACCTCGGCGATTTGCGCTGGAGAGTCGCCTGCTGGAAGTGTTGCTGCAGATCGCAGTGTTGCGCCCCGGTGGAGACCAGGGCTACTTCACCGGCGAGATGCGGATCGACGACTTGCTGTCGTTCTTGCGTGAACGCTATGGGCTCTACATCGATCAGCTGCCGCCCGGTGAGGGGTTCAGCGCTCCGACCATCGACGAACGGAAGGCACTGCGCAGCAATGTGCAGGCATTTACCGGACGCCTCCGTGAGATTGGCTTCTATCGAGATTTGTCTGATGCCTACGTGACCCAGACCGTGGTGCCGCGCTACACGATTGCAGAACGAAACGAAGGAGCGCGCGCATGAGTCAGGGACTGCGTGAACTCACCAATCAAGAACTGAACGCCGCGCTGGAATCGGTTCTGCTTCCAAAGCTATCCCAGCTGCTTGCCGCTCGCGAGCTTGGGCATTGCATGCGGGTCACAGACTTGGATCGGGAGCTGATGATTCGCTTGGCAGGTGGCCTGCGGGCTGCCGTGCTGGCAGCGAACGTCGTGGTACTGGCGGACGAAGGCTTGCGAGCGATGGCACCGGACATGGCTGTCAGCAGCACCAAGCTGGTTGAGCTGCGGAATCCGCTACCCAACGATGAGCTTCGGCCCCCGTTGCTGGTCTTCGTGCCGAATGACCTGCGTGCTTCAGCGGAAGATTCTTTTGGCGTCGCGACGTTTGAAGAGGTCTCGATCGATGGTGCGTATGCGGAGCTGAATGGGCAGTTGCTGGCTCAGGTTCCTGCCAACTTGCGGATGGCCGTAGAGGCCTGCTTGAGCGAGTTGCGGCGGCGTGACGGCCGTTGGAGGTATGCCGATGACGCTGCTGTGGCTCGTTACCTGCTCACCTGCCAGATCAATGAGTTTGATCCGGACGCGATGGGTGCAGCGCTGTTTGAACTTGCTCTGGTGCCGGACTTTGAGTTGTTCCAGCAGGCCGAGCGTGCGCCAGCACGGGTGGCGCGCAACCGTGAGTGCGTTGAACGCGTGACCTGGTCGACAAAGACGGAGCGCGTTCGCGCGCTTGAGTTGGGCTTGCTCGACCCTGTGTTCTGCAAGCAGCTTGGCGAGTTCTTCTCCCGCATCGGTGTCTCCAATCCCAAGGAGTGGACGCAAGCCATCGTTCGTGACCGTGTGAATTGGCCACTTGCGTTCAACAAATGGTTGTTCGAGGACGGCGGAGTCAACCCCGACGCCATCTACATCGGCGATGTCGCACTGCCTGACTTGCCCGTGGTGAAGGATGACAACGAAGACCCCCGGTTGGCTGAGTTGATCGGGCACAAGGTGCTTCCCATCTCAAAAACCGGCCTCAAGAAGTTCAGTGTCTCTTTCCGTGTTGACCCGGTGCCGTCCAAGGTCGAAGGGTTGTCGCGGTTTGTGGCAGAGGTTGTGTCGCGCGACAACGGTCCGACAGGCCTGCGTAGGCGAAAAGCCGCCTGGACCAAAGGAACCGACTCCGGCGCGATTGCTTTTTCGTCGATTGGCAAGATCGACTGGGAGGAAGGCTGGCACTACGTGCGGGTGTATGCAGAGACCGAGGACGGTGATCGCATCCCTCTCGCGGACGGAGAAGGCAATCCCATCCGGTTCAACGCTGATGGAGCGGAGACGCACGCCAGCCCCAACGAAAGTGACCTCTTCTACGTGGTCACTGACGACGAGGTGGAGGTAGAACCACCACAGCGTGCGGTCCCGCGTGAGGCAAGCTTGATGCATGCGTTGCTGCGTGCACGTTTTGCGGCGGTGACTCAGGATCGTGATCCTGGAACCGTTACTGTGACCGGCTGCGGCTGGGTGGAGCGCAGTAGCAAGGCCTTAGCCAGCGGTGAAACCTTGGAAATTCGCCTGGGCAAGGAGGGTAAGGCGAACGTCTTGGTGTCCAGCCTTTTGGCGAACCTGGAGCGCGCGTTTCTTGAAGACCCGGAAGGTCTTAACCGCTTGAGACTTTCGATCAGCGCTTCGGGTGTTGCCACCCGATCTACGACGTCATTCAAGTGGCCAGTCTCGGATGAGGTCACTCAATTCCGAGAGGCTCGGCAGTCGTTCTTCGCCGCAGTGCTCAAGGGAGACCAACGGCTGATCATGCAGGCCAGCGATCTTCTGTCCCTTCAGGAGCCAGCTCAGAACTATGCTTCCGCCTATTTGGCTTGGATCGATACAGCACTTGCACGTGCCAGCTCCACAGAGACGGCCGTTGCGCGGCAAGCGATGGATGAGCTTCGCTACGCGCTCACCATAGATTCAGTGGCCCTCGTGCTGGAAGACTACCAAGGTAGGCGACGAGATGCTGTGCTGTTGGGGCCAACGCATCCGTTGCGTGCCAACTGGCATGTTGCATGGAGCCATCTCGGCCAGGCCTGGATGGAGCAGAGCCGGGCTAGCAACAAAGAGTTTGTGATCCCGACACGTGACGCAGTGATCAAGCAGCTTGCGCCAGCGGCATTTCCGCCGGTTGTTCCCTTCGGTGAGGAGCTGGGGCGGACAGCGCTGGCTGTGGACAACATCAACCCGTTCTGGTCCTTGTACGCAGCGACCGATGAAAAGGATCCTCGTGGCCTGATTGGGGAGGTATGTGCTGCCTTGGGCTTGCCAGAGCCAGCCATCGGCGGGGCAGCCATCGATAGCGCTTATCTTGCCGCACGTGTGCAGCGTTATCTGGTCCAGCACCCGTATGTGGAGACGCTGACGATCAACGCATTCAACGCGGGGCGCGCCGGCGCAATGGCCGAGGTGCTGCTGGCACTCCAGCGACATCCTGACTTCGCCGATCTACGTTACGACATCCGGCTCTTCGTGCTTGATCCTGCAGCCCCTTCGACCGGGGAGGCGTTGCTGGAACTCTTGTCGCCAGACTCGGGAATGAGCGCCAAGGAAGCAGACGCTTTTTCGACGCCGACCAACAGTCATTTGCACCCCAAGCTGCGACTGGCCATTCGTGCGATCAAGGAATTCCGTGAGGATCCGGAATTGCATGCGGCGCATCTGTCCTTCTTGTTTGACTTGTTCCCTGCCGAGGAAATTCGAGCAGTTGATGTTCAGGACAGTGACGACTCTTCGTTTGTCCATGGTCTGGTTCAGCCCTTCGAAGTGGACTATCTGGAAGACGAGCAGTCCATCACTTGGCTGCGTCGTCCGCTTCATGGCGCGGCGCAGCCGCTGGAGGGAGCTGAGGCGTTATCCGACCTCATGGGTGGTGTTTCCCGTGCTGTCTCGGTCGCAGTGGCGACAGTTGCTCGCAGTCAATACCTGCCGCATGCGCGCCCTGTTGTGGCGCTGAGCCTGTCGGCAGACGAGCGTGCCATGCTTCATCAGGTTCATGAGGTCAGTGATTGGGTGCTCACGATTGATCGGAACTTGGGGATCGAGTTCTTCGACCATCGTCGCCATGCCACGCGACCAGACTATCTGATCGACCACTCGCCCGACATGGCGAGCGCCATGAGCCATCGATTGGCGATCACCTCGCGCTCCGTTGCTGAGCTTGAGTCGTTGCTAATTCCCATCTTGGGGGAGTACGGGCTGCCCAATACGGGCCGACACGCTTTGGTGATGCTGGATCAGCTTCGATCGTTGTCCGGACGGTTGGCCTTGAAGCTGCTGTCCTCTTCATCCCAGCGGGCCGAGGCGATGGGCTTGGCGCTCTCGCGTTTGTTCCTCGAACACCAAGGCGTTTTCCAGAACCAAGTCGTCGTGCCGTTGGACGCGCACTTGGAGTTGTACAAGGCGTTGAAGCAAAGCGCTGAGGAAATGGGCGATGAAGTCAGTTTCCGTCGGACTGACCTTGCCCTGTTCGACCTCGACCCAGCAAGCCGTGTGGTGACATGTCGGCTGGTCGAAGTGAAGTGCTACAGCCAAGTAGGTGATGTGGCGGCCTACGCGCAGTTGAAAGCCTCCATTGCTGACCAGATCGCTCAGTCCGAGCACGTCCTGGCTTATCACTTCGACCCCAGGATGGCTGAAGTAGATCGGCCTGACCGCCCCATCAAGAATCGCGATCTTGCTGCACTGCTGGGCTTCTACCTAGACCGATCCGAGCGCTACGGCGTGGTCTTGCCAGAAGCAGCTGAAGAGGCGCACTACTTCCTGCGACGCCTTGATGAGCGGCCTTACACCCTGCAGTTCACACGAAGTGCCGTGGTGTTTGACTTCAGCAAGCCAGGTACTGAGCCCGCCGAGCATGAAAACGGGATTGAGTTCTATCGGATCGGTAGTGATTTGATCCGGCAGTTGGTGGAGTCGGCAGTGACTGACACCGAAACGGTGGCCAGCGTCCAGTACGCGCGCTCTGCCGAGACAGCGCGAGAGGTCACGCAGGAACTGCTTCGTCGCAGGGAGTTGGCGCCTGCCGTTCCTACCTTTGAAACGGCAGCCTTCCTCAGCCCGCCACGGGATCGAACACTCGCGTGGGACGGCAGCCCTAGGGTCAGATACACGCAACATGAGGTGGTTTCCAACGTGCCAGTGCGGGAGCCGGAACCTGCCGCCGTGGTGCAGGTGGCTCCCCAGCCAATTGCCACCGTGCAGGCTGCAAGTGCTGACACACCACCACCGTCACCAGGGGAGCCGGGTTCGGATGCGACTGCGGAACAGGTGCCCGCATCGGTTCTTGTTGCGGAGGAGGAGGCTCCCCAAAGTGCGTCCGTTACACCGCCGCAAACTCAAGATGGCGAGGCTACCGCTAGCCGCGTGACTTGCGACATCATGCTCGGTGCCACGGGAGCAACACCGCAGTACGGCTTGATTGGCGAAGTGTCTGGGCGCAAGGTGGCGCTCGACCTCAATCAGACCCACACCATCAGCCTGTTCGGCGTTCAGGGTGGCGGCAAGAGCTACACCTTGGGCAGCGTGGCAGAGATGGCTTCGCTGCAGATCCCTGGTATCAACTGCCTGCCCGAGCCGCTGTCCACGGTGATCTTCCACTACAGCCCGACGATGGACTACAAGCCCGAGTTCACGTCGATGGTGGAAGCGAACTCGGTGGAAGATCAGGTTCATGCGCTGAAGGAGGTGTATGGCGCGGAGCCGAAAGCACTCGCAGATGTCTTGCTTCTCGTACCGGCAGACAAGATCGAAGAGCGTCAGGCCGAGTACCCAGACATCGAAGTACGGCCTTTGCAGTTCTCGGCATCAGAGCTGAAAGCTTCGCACTGGAAGTTCTTGATGGGCGCCGTAGGCAATCAAGCCACGTACATCCGTCAGATCATGCGCATCATGAAGGCGATGCGCGACGACATCACCCTTGAGGGCTTGCGTGCAGGCATCGATGCATCGTCGGTTCCCGATCACCTCAAGGAGCTGGCTCGGATGCGCCTCGACCTGGCCGCTGAGTACATCAACGACGGAACCTCGCTCACTGAGGTGGTGAGGCCAGGCCGACTGATCATCGTGGACCTGCGGGACGAATTCATCGAGAAGGACGAAGCCCTCGGACTGTTCGTCGTGCTCTTGCAGTTGTTCGCTGATGCGCGCACCGATGGGCGCAGCTTCAACAAGCTGGTGGTGTTCGATGAGGCCCACAAATACATCGAGAGTCCCGACCTGGTTGCCGGGCTCATCGAAGTGGTCCGAGAGATGCGGCACAAAGGCGTCAGCATCATGGTCGCAAGCCAAGACCCGCCATCTGTGCCTGTGAGCCTGATTGAGCTGTCCAGCCAGATCATCATGCACAAATTCAACTCGCCAGCTTGGTTGAAGCACATCCAGAAAGCCAACGCCGCACTCGGCAACCTGACGCCAGAGCGCATGGCCCTGCTGAAAGCCGGAGAGGCCTACGTGTGGTCAAGCAAGGCGACGGATGAGTCGTTTTCCAAGGGAGCCGTCAAGCTTCGGTGCAGGCCCAGGGTTACGCAGCACGGTGGGGCAACTCGGGTGGCGGTGAGGGATTGAGAAGACTTCAGGGAGAGACAGATGATCCTGACCGATAACGAGACCAAGGTCGATCTACTCAACAACGAGGCAATTGCCTCCACGATCATTGGGCTACTTCGCGCGAAGCCAGACCACCCAGTGACTATCGGTGTGCACGGCGACTGGGGGGCAGGAAAGTCTAGTGTGCTCGAAATGATTGAGGCAGGCTTCGTAGGTCAGGATGACGTTCTGTGCCTCAAGTTCAATGGGTGGCGATTCCAGGGCTTTGAGGACGCGAAGATCGCGTTGATCGAAGGGATCGTCACGGGCTTGGTCGAGAAACGTCCGGCATTGAAGAAGGCGGCAGTAGCCGTCAAGGATGTCTTTCGTCGCATCGACTGGCTGAAGGTCGCCAAGCAAGCCGGTGGTCTGGCCATGACCGCATTCACTGGTATCCCGACACCCGAACAAATCGGTGCGATCGTCGGCTCGCTCGAAGCGTTAGTGGCAGACCCTGCGAAGCTTGTCACGAAAGAAAACCTCTCGACCGCCATCGATGAAGCGAAAGACCTGCTCAAACCAGGCGAGTCCAAGAATGTGCCGGAGGAAGTGGAGGCCTTCCGCAAAGCGTTCGACCAACTCCTGAAAGATGCTGGTATCAATCAGCTTGTTGTCCTGATCGACGATCTCGACCGCTGCCTGCCTGATACGGCCATTGAAACGCTCGAAGCGATCCGGTTGTTTGTCTTCACGGCGAAGACGGCGTTCGTCGTTGCAGCAGACGAGGCGATGATCGAATACGCGGTGCGTAAGCACTTTCCTGATCTACCCGACAGCACGGGACCGCGCGACTACGCCCGCAATTACCTCGAAAAGCTCATCCAGGTTCCGTTCCGCATCCCGGCCCTGGGTGAGACCGAGACCCGGATCTACGTGACGTTGTTGCTGGCCGGTGCCGAGGTCGGCGAGGACGACGCGGACTATGGAAAGCTAATCACCGTAGCAAGAGAGAAGTTGAAACGTCCTTGGACCAATGGCGGTCTGGATGCCGCGTCGGTCAAAACGGCCCTCGGCAAGCAAGCTGACAAGGCGAACAACGCCCTTGCACTTAGCGACCAGATCGGTCCCATTTTAGCGAGCGGAACAAAGGGTAACCCGCGCCAGATCAAGCGGTTCCTCAACACGTTGTTGCTGCGAGAGCGCACTGCGACCGCACGCGGTTTCGGCGACGATATCAAGCTACCCGTGCTGGCGAAGCTCATGCTTGCGGAACGATTCCTCCCAAGGTTGTTCGAGCAAATCGCGTTTGTCGCGGCAGTCCATCCGCAAGGGCTGTGTGAAGACCTCGAAACTCTGGAAAAGAGTCTTGCAGTGGCTGACGGCGAAGCTGGCGAGCCGAAGGGGCAGAAGGCCACCGAGCCCACCTCTGTGTCTGACAACGCTGTGTTGACCGAGTGGAAGTCGTCCGAGACGGTGCGCGACTGGGCGCGCCTCCTGCCGAAGCTATCAGGACTCGATCTGCGCCCTTACCTGTTCGTGACAAAGGACAAGAAGGACTACTTCGGCCCGGTATCGGTGTTGGGCCACCTGGCTGCTGTGGTCGAGAAACTGTTCGGCGGCAAGATGACAGTTCAAAGCTACGAAGCCGAGTTAAAGCAACTCGTGCAACCCGAAGCCGAGAAGGTGTTCGAGGCCGTGCGTAGCAAGATCATGAGCACCGGCGCTTTTGACACCAGACCTGCAGGTGTCGATGGCCTCACCGTCCTTGTGAAGGCGCAGCCCGGTCTCCAGAGCCGGTTAATGGACTTCCTGGAGGCGCTACCAAGTGGCAAGTGCGGGCCTTGGGCCGTCAGTGGCTGGCAAAGCGTCATCAAAGACACGGAATGCGCTGCTCGCCTTACAAAGCTACTGGGAGACTGGAGCAAAGTCACCGGCAATCTTGGCCTCAAGGCCAGCGCCGAAGCAGCGCTCAAAGATCTGAAGGGAGGACGTTGATGGGAACCTCGACAGCTTATGGCGGCCCAGGCGGCGGGACACCACTTATTCCGTCATGGTTAGGTGATACGGACAGCGGTAGCCCCCCTGCAACCTCTCCGGGGGATGGTACAGGACCAGACGGCCAGCCGCCCGCTGATCGTGCTACGCAGCCGACGCCGCCAAACCGCCCGCCTATTCCCAGGACAGCTGACCCTCAACGCTTCTCTGGCGCCCGCAATAGCTTCACGCGATACGCTGGCTCTGGTGGCAGTGATCGAGCCAGCCTGGGCCGTGCCGTCTCAAAGTACGTCTCAACATCCGCTGGTGGTTCGCGCCAAGCCGCCCAACGCATGGGTGCCTCGCGCGGCGCCGGAGCGCGGCTCCTGGGCTTCCTCGCCGACGCGCAAACGCGAGGTGTACGCGAAGCACTGCGAGCCCTGAACCTGGAATCGTTGGCGGGGCGTCCAATCACTGAAATTTTCGTGGGGCTGGCCGATTACATCTGCCCAGGTGCGGGTACGGTTGATGAAGGCATTGCCCGCGAGGCGTATATCGAAACCATCGTTGAACTGGCGAGCGAAGGGCTCACCGATCTAACCACGTTCACTCCCGATCAAATGCAGACGGTGTTCGAGCTATATGCCACCCATGCGATCGAGGCTCGCATCTGCAATGACATCGGTACCAAGGCTGTGACCATGCCAACAGATGTACAAGCTGCACATCGCGTCGAACAGCAGTTGCGCGACTTCATCCGGGGAGGAGTGAGCGATGCGCTGACACGAGCGCGGGCGGAAACCCCCAATCTCACCCCCGAACGAATTCAAAGCTTCGTTGACGCTGTGTACGAATCCGCCTTTGCAATCTTGCATACCCTCGGCGATGCGGAGGCCAGCCAATGAAGCGACAACTCCTGGCGGGCCGCTTTGGCCCGGACGACCGCTTCGATGTGACGCCGGGCACCGATGAACAAACGACCTACCTGCAACTCGTCGCCGGAGAGAAGTCTTTGGATCACGGTATCGGTGGCGCGCTGACAAGCCTGAAAAAAATCGGCGTATTCCCTTCAGAAATCGGCATCGACTTACTGGTACTGGCCGCCCATGTGCATGCGGCCGACACGCGCATCTCTCGCACTGAGCAGTCCCAAGATTCATGGACACGCGAGATACGACTGGTCGTGCCGGTCAGCGATCCGGCTCGCTGGGATGCTGCAGCACTGACGCTTAGGAGATCTCTAGATTTCCTGACTGGAGATCGCTGGACGATCGGTTTCAGACCACGCCCAGCTCGATTCGCGACGATCGCTCAAGCCGCACCTCCGAGCCTGATCGCTCCTCCCTTCGATTCTGTCAGCTTGTTCTCGGGTGGACTGGACAGCTTGATTGGCGCCATCGACCTGCTGGAGGACGGCTCCACTCCCCTGCTGGTCAGTCACTTCGGTGAAGGGGCGACGAGCGATGCTCAAGGCAAGCTGTTTGCAGGTTTGAAGAAGCACTACATCACGTCATCTTTCGAGCGCTTACGGGTGGGGATGACCTTCGTGGATGGTCTTGTGGAAGGCGTCGGCAGCGAGAACAGCACACGCGGCAGGTCGTTCCTGTTCTTCGCTCTCGGGGTGTTCGCAGGCACCGGGCTCGGACGGCGTTTCATCCTGCGCGTCCCCGAGAATGGGCTGATCGCTCTGAATGTACCTTTGGACCCTCTGAGATTGGGATCAAACAGCACACGCACCACGCATCCGTATTACATGGCGAGGTGGAACGATCTGCTTGTCGCGCTCGGCATAGATGGAGAAATTCGGAATCCATACTGGGACAGGACGAAAGGCGAGATGGCAGCAGCCTGCCGCAACCCGGATCTCTTGAAGAAACTGGCGACAGATTCGCTATCGTGCTCGTCCCCCGCCAAGGCGCGATGGCTAGGACATGGCATCGAACAGTGCGGCTATTGCCTGCCATGTCTAATCCGTCGCGCAGCATTGGCGGCAGCATGGGGCACTGGGAACGACCCAACGACATACACGGTACCCGATCTTCATGCCTATCCGCTGGACACGCGCCAGGCAACAGGCGTGCAAGTCAGGTCGTTCCAGTACGCGATTGAGCGCTTGAAGGCTAAACCCCAGCTCGCAAACCTATTGATCCACAAGCCCGGCTCGCTTGCAGATGAAGCTGAACACTTGGACCAGCTTGCCGACGTTTACAGGCGCGGCCTGAGCGAAGTCGAGCGGCTCATCGACGGTGCTGAAGCGAAACCAAGTTGATGAAGGTGCACGCATGAGCGCCACTGCTGGCCTCGTGGACTTCCACTGTCATCTTGATCTCTACCCGGACCATATGGCAGCCGTCCAGGATGCAGAGGCATCCGGCGTGTTCACACTGGCCGTGACGACAACACCTCGCGCGTGGCCCCGCAATCACCAACTCGCCCAGCGCACAAAGCATGTTCGAGCAGCGCTGGGGCTGCACCCTCAACTGGTTGCTGAGCGTGAAAGCGAGATTGAGCTTTGGGATCGCTACCTTGCGGAGACGCGCTATGTTGGCGAGGTCGGATTGGACGCTGGCCCCCGGTTCTTTAAGTCGCTCGATGCGCAGAAGCGCGTTTTCCAACACGTTTTGCAGCGTTGCGCACTGGCAGGCGACAAGATCATTACGGTCCACAGCATCAGATCCGCCAAGGCAGTACTCGATCTCGTCGAATCGAATCTACCTCCCGAGCGCGGAAAAATCGTTCTCCACTGGTTCACGGGAACAAAGAACGAGGTAAGGCGCGCACTGGAGTTGGGCTGCTACTTCTCCATCAATGCAGGCATGCTGGGTAAGGAGAGACATGCGCCAATGGTGCAGGCTATTCCCCTAGATCGGATGCTGACGGAAACTGACGGCCCATTCACTCTCTCTGGCGACAGGCCTTCACAACCCGCCGATGTGGCAGGCGTCGTAGAGCAGCTTGGGGGCTTGCATGGATTGTCGGCGAGCGATATGGCCAGAATAATTCGCACCAATTTACGAATGTTGCTTGGGGCCTCTGCTCAGGAGCCAGCTTAATCACTTGGGTAACTCTGGTGACCGGGGCATTGATCCGGTCGGTCTATCTCAGATCGGAAAACCGTTTTTGCCTTCTTGCAGTAGCCGCCGACAATAGCTCCATTCAACGAGCTGACCGCTATCAAACAGAATCAGCATGGTGCAAAGCATAGCAAGAGTCATGCTCTGCGACAGATCGGGGAGATAGTGCTGTGCGTCCGCGCTTCTCTCGTGGTGCGGGGCAGCATCTTGGGCGATTTTCTGAAAGTTGTTGTTGATCTTGCAGGCAACCCCTAGCTTGTCCAATTGCTTCAGCAAGCTCGCGCCCTGTAGTCGTAGCGAAAGCCGCTCAGACGTGCCGGTAGACGTTTGGCTCATGGCTCCTATCAGGCCATCGACTTGGGCAGCCAGCTGCCGCATCAGGTTTCTTTGCTGTTGCAAAGTAAGCGCCCGGCAAACCCAGGTTGATTTCTGATTCAGGTGGCGGATTCTGGCTTCCAGCGATGCGGGAGCAACTCGCCGATCCGGCTGTTGGGCTGGGTTGGCAGGCGAGACAGGACGTCCTTCAG
>Ga0209794_1000718_pt1 | contig 38477 bp, 38 predicted proteins | sample EBPBio232013_DNA_FD_185869 | JGI IMG/M metagenome (GOLD analysis project Ga0209794, IMG submission 185869) | Wastewater treatment Type I Accumulibacter community from EBPR Bioreactor in Madison, WI, USA - Reactor 1_5/23/2013_ DNA (SPAdes)... | ecosystem: Engineered > Bioreactor > EBPR >... | reverse complement strand
GCGGAGCCCCCCCCCCCATGCGCCAGCCACTCCTCCTCGCCGCCGCCTTCCTCCTCCCGCTCCCCGCCGCCGCGCAGCTTCAGCCCGGGTTCTGGTCCTTCCCGGGCCAGCCGAACCTGCCCGAGGCCGAGCTTGCCGCGCTGTGCGTCACCGGTTTCTCGCTGGTCCTGAGCGACGGCGGCAGCCTGAGTTACCTGCCGGGCGAGGGCGGGGCACTCTGGCAGGATGCCGAGATGGCCTGCACCCCGGAGGCCACCGATGCCTGGACCTGCGAGGGCTGGGTCGACCATGGCAGGGGGCCGGAGGCCAGCCGCCACGCCACCCGCGCCAGCAGCGAGGGCGGCGCGCTTCGGCTTGAAACCCGGGTCGAGGGGCAGGGGGAGGTCATCGTCACCTGGCCGCAGCCCTGTCCGCCCGCGGCGATCCGCGCCGCGCTGGCCCGGGGGATCGCGCCCCGGGACTGACCCGCGCCCCTGGGACTATCCTGCCAAAAGGTTAACCACCCCGGCCAAGCGCTTGATTTTCCAGTGCCGGGGCGCCCGTCCCATGCGTGGGACGCCCCGCCCCCTTGCCATCCGGCCCCGCCCGGGTCAGCCTGACCTGCCAGCAGGAGAGCCCCATGACCGTCCCGACCCGCATCCAGAATTTCGCCGCCGACCTCACCGCCATCCGCCGCGACCTGCACGAACACCCCGAGCTGGGGTTCCAGGAGATCCGCACCGCCGGCATCGTCGCCGCCGAACTGGAGCGCCTGGGGATCGAGGTCACGACCGGGATCGGCAAGACCGGGGTGGTCGGCGTGCTGAAGGGCAGCCGTCCCGGCCGCACCATCGGGCTCAGGGCCGATATGGACGCGCTGCCGATCCATGAGCAGACGAATCTGCCCTATGCCTCGAAGACCCCCGGCGTGATGCATGCCTGCGGTCACGATGCCCATACGACGATGCTGCTGGGCGCGGCCCGCTATCTGGCCGAGACGCGGGATTTCGCCGGCACCGCGGTCTTCATCTTCCAGCCGGCCGAGGAAGGGCTGGGCGGCGCCCGGGCGATGATCGAGGACGGCCTGTTCGAGCGCTTCCCCTGCGACGAGATCTACGGGCTGCACAATTCCCCCTTCCACGCCCCGGGTGAGGTGGGCGTGAAACCCGGACCCGCCATGGCGGGGGCGAATTTCTTCGACATCCGGGTGACGGGGAAGGGCGCTCATGCGGCGATGCCCGAATCCTCGGTCGATGCGCTGATGGTGGCGGCGGGGCTGGTCGGGCAGATCCAGACGATCAAGGCCCGCAACGTGCCCTCGGCCGAGCGGATCGTCGTGTCGGTCACGCAGATCCACGCGGGCGCGGCCTATAACGTGATCCCCGAAACCGCCTCGCTGGCCGGTACGGTGCGCTATTTCGACCGCGAGACGGCGGCGATGGTCACGGAACGGATGCAGGCACTTTGCGACGGGGCGGCGGCTGGTTTCGGCTGCGAGGTCACGCTCGAGATGCGCAATGTCTTCGACGTGCTGGAGAACGACCCGACCCTTTCGCAGGCCATGCTGGCGGCGGCGGCGGAACTGGTGGGCGAGCAGGCGCAGGAGAAGAGTGAACTGGTCATGGGCTCCGAGGATTTCGCTGACATGCTGCAGGTGGTGCCGGGCGCCTATTGCACGGTGGGGCACGGCTCGGGCGTGGCGCTGCACAACCCGGGCTATGTCTTCGACGATGCCTCGCTCCCCCTCGGTGCCGCGCTGATGGCCCGCATGGTCGAGACGCGCGGCGCGGCTTGAGGCGGAAGCGGAGGGAGGCTCGCTCCCACCCGCCCACCCCGCGCGCCTCCCGCCGCGGAGAGGGCAGCGCTCGGGTTTGCCCCGGGGGGCCAGCCCCCCGGACCCCCCGGCGTATTTTTGGCAAAGTGAGGGGAAGGGCGGACGGTCCCGTCAGGCGGGCGCGCTTTCTCATCTTTGTTCTTCAAACATCCACGGGGGTGAGGGCCGCCCGGACGATGCGCCTGTGGCGCCTTGTCAGGCCCGAACGGCCGGAGCGCCAGCGAAGGGCCGGACAGACCGTCAGGCCAAGAGGGGGCAGACGGCCCCCCTCCTTTCGGGGCGGCGGGACGCCGCGCGGCCGGTCGTCCCCGTTTCGTCTCTTGGGGCCTCGGCGCCGGAGGCGTCGCGGCCGAGGGCGAAGCCTCTCACCCGGCGACGTTGTCTTCGATGAGGTCGGTGAATTGCAGCCGGGCCAGCCGGGCGTAGAGGCCGCCTTGCGCCACCAGTTCGGTATGCGTCCCCTCGGCGACGATCCGGCCGGCCTCGAAGACCACGATCCGGTCTGCCTTGCGTACCGTCGCCAGGCGGTGGGCCACGACTAGAGTCGTGCGCCCCTCGGACAGCCGCTCGACCGCCTGCTGCACCAGCCGCTCGCTTTCGGCGTCGAGCGCCGAGGTCGCCTCGTCCAGCAGCAGCACCGGCGCGTCGCGCAGGATGGCGCGGGCGATGGCGATGCGCTGTTTCTGGCCGCCCGACAGCATCACGCCGCGTTCGCCGAGCTGGGTGTCGTAGCCTTCGGGCAGGGCGGCGATGAAATCATGCGCCGCCGCGGCGCGGGCGGCCTCTTCGATCTCGGCGTCCGACGCCCCGGGCCGGCCGAAGCGGATATTCTCGCGCGCGCTCAGGGCGAAGATCACCGGATCCTGCGGCACCAGCGCGAGCGCGCTGCGCAGGTCCTGGCGGCTCAGGTCGCGCAGATCCACCCCGTCCAGCCGCACCGCCCCTTCCTGCGGGTCGTAGAACCGCAACAGCAGCTGGATCATCGTCGATTTGCCCGCGCCGGAGGGGCCGACCAGCGCCACCGTCTCGCCCGGGCGCACAGTCAGCGTCACGCCGTCCAGCGCCGATTGCCGGGGGCGCGAGGGGTAGTGGAAGCGCACCGCTTCGAAGCTGACCGCGCCCTGCACCGGAGTTGGCAGGGTCTGGGGCACATCGGGATCGCGCACGGTGTCGATGCTGTCCATCAGCTCCACCAGCCGTTCGGTGGCGCCGGCGGCGCGTTGCAATTCGCCCCAGATCTCGGACAGGGCGCCGACCGAACCCGCGACCAGCACCGAATAGATGACGAATTGCACCAGTTCGCCGATGGACATCGTGCCGGCGCGCACGTCCAGCGCGCCGATCCACAGCACGCCGACGATGCCCGAGAAAACCAGCGCAATGATCACCACGGTCATCGCCGCGCGGGTGGCGATGCGGATCATGGCGACGTCGAAACTCTTCTCTGTCACCCGGTCGAAGGCGGCGATGGAGAGGGGCTCGTGCGTATAGGCCTGCACGGTCTGCGCCGCGCCCAGCGCCTCGGAGGCGTTGCCCGAGGAGGCGGCGATCCAGTCCTGGTTCTCGCGCGAGAGGCGGCGCAGGCGGCGGCCCAGCGTGACGATGGGGATGATGACGGCCGGGACCAGCAGCAGCACGAGGCCGGTCAGCTTGGGCGAGGTCAGCGCCAGCAGCGCCAGCCCGCCGACCAGCATGAGCAGGTTCCGCAGCGCGATCGAGACCGAAGAGCCGACGATCGACTGGATCAGTGTCGTGTCGGTGGTGATGCGCGACAGCACCTCGCCCGACAGGATCTTTTCGAAGAACGCCGGCGACATGGCGATGGTGCGGGCGAAAAGCGCCTTGCGGATATCGGCCACGACCCGCTCGCCCAGCCGGGTCACCATGTAATAGCGCGCGCCGGTGCCCGCGGCCAGCAGCCCGGCCAGCGCCAGCGCCGCGACGAAATATTCATTGAGCAATTGCAGCTCGCCCGCGCCGAAGCCGTCCACCACCCGGCGCACCGCCAGCGGCAGCGCCAGCGAGACCGAGGCGGTCAATACCAGTGCCAGCAGCGCGCCGCCCAGCAGCCCCTTGTAGACGCTGAGGAAGGGCCAGAGCCCGGCCAGCGAGCCGATCCGCCGCGAGGTCGCGCGCGTCTCGGTCTTGGAGATGTCGGTCATGCTGCCCTCCGCGGCCCTTGCGGGATTGCGTTTAGGTCAGTCGCGGGCCTGGGGCAAGCGCAAGGCGGTCGCACCCCCGCCGCGCGTTTCGGGGGCGGGGAAAGGCGCCGCTCACGGCGAGGTTGCGAACAGGTGATCGCACCCCCCCTTGGCCTGTGATCCGTCATTGGGCAAGGTGCGCCAAATTCAGCCCCGAATTCGCGCCCGAATTCAGCACCGGAGTTCACCCCATGTCCTTTCCCGTCCCCCGCCGTCTGCGCCGTGCCCTGATCCTGTCGCTCAGCGGGCTGGTCCTGGCCTTTCCGCTGGCCGCCGAGACCTCGATCAACGCGGTCACCCTGTCGACTGCCGGCCTTGCCATGATCGAGGCCGAGGGCCAGCTGGGTGTCGAGCCGATGCGCCTGTCGGTGGCGCGCGACGATATCGACGATTTCCTGAAAAGCCTCTGGGTTCTCGATCCCGCGGGCGGGGTCCCCTATGTCACCATGACCGGCCCCGGCAGTTTCGAGGATGCTTTCGCGCATTTCCCCTTCGGCCCCGAGGATGTGACCGATCCGGTGCGTCTGTTCGGGACCATGGTGGGTGCGCCCCTGGTGGTCGAGCGTCGGGGCGAGAGCTGGCAGGGGCTCAACATGGGGGTGACCCAGCGTCCGGGCGAACATGGCACGATCAACGTGCTGAACCTGCAAGGCGATGACGGGGTCCTGCAATCCTTCGTCATGGACGACGCGCTGGGCGTCCGCTTCGCCGAGGCTGCCGATCAGGCGACCCTGACCGAGGCGTTGCGCGCCTGGCGCGGCGCTGCCAACCCGCGCCGGATCGAGTTGACGCTGGACAGCGACAACCAGACCCCGCGCGAGGTGGGGCTGGTTTATCTGCAGAACGCGCCGCTCTGGCGCACGGCCTGGCGCGCCGTCGACACGCCCGAGGGGATCCGCCTGATCGGCTGGGCCGTGGTCGAGAACACCACCGGGATCGACTGGCAGGATGTGCGGCTGACCCTGGCCACCGGCTCGGTCCGGGCCATCGAGGCGCAACTCTACGCCCGCACCTATGCCCGGCGCGAGCAGGCGCTCGAACCGGTGCCCGCGCCGATGGTGACGGCGGCGGCGCCCATGTACCGCGGCGCGATCGGTGCCATGGCCGAGGCCGCGGGCGCGCCCTCGATGGCCCTGCAGGACAGCGTGGCCTCGGTCCAGGTCACGGCGGACGACGGCGACAGCTTCAGCCGTTTCACGCTGGAAACGCCGGTGACGCTGCCCGCCGGCCAGATGATGAGCGTGCCTTTCCTGTCGGAACTCCTGCCCGACGCACGGCTGGTGCTCTATCGCGGCGGGCAGGGGGATCTCAACCCGGTGATCGCCCTGTCGCTGGAGAACCCGCTGCCGCTCAGGCTGCCGGCCGGTGTGCTGACCCTCTACGAGGACGGGCGCGGCCATGCCGGGGATGCGATGATCCCGGAACTGGCGCCCGGCGCGACCGAGGTTGTGGATTTCGCCCGCGACACGGCGGTCGAGGTGCGCGAGGAATCGACCAATACCGAGACCCTGCGCGAGATGCGGATCGTCGACGGTATCCTGACGGTGACCGAGGATCTGGAGCGCCGCATCACCTACCGGATCGAGGGTGCCCCCGATGCGGAACGCGAGGTAACCATCGACCATCCCCGTAACCCGGGCTGGAGCGTCAGCAGCACGACCGGGGCCGAGGAACGGCCGGATGCCTGGCGTTGGGTGGTCGAGGTCGGCGCGGGTGAGCGCGCCAGCCTCACCGTGACCGAGCGCCAGCCGCGGCTGCGCCGGATGGGCATCATCGACATGGATCTGAACACGCTGGCCTATTGGGAAGGTCGGGCCGAGGATCCGCAGGTGCGGGACTTGCTGGCCCAGATCGGCCAGCTGCGGCGCCAGATCCTCGAGGCCGAGAACGAACAGCGCCGTCAGGCGGGCGAGGTGCAGACGCTGGAACGCGAGCAGCAGCGGCTGGTCAACCTGATCGTGCAACTGGGCGACGACAGCCAGGCCAACCGCGAGCGCCGCGCCCGGGTCGATGCCATCGACGGGGCCATCGCCCAGGCACAGGACGCCAGCGAAGCCGCGGCGCAGAGCGCGGTCGAACTGCGGGCCCGGATCGCGGCGCTGCTGCAGCCGCGCTGAGGCCGCCATCCGCCGATGAAGAACGGCCGCCGGTATCCCCGGCGGCCGTATGTCGTGTGAGGGGTCGCCTCAGCCGAAGCGATAGCTCGAGGCGGTGACGCCGCCCATCAGCCCGACATCGTGATAGATCCGCGTGGCCTTCTCGCCCTCGGCAGCGCCGAGCGCGGCGAAGATCGGCACGAAATGATCCTCCTCGCGGTGGCAGACGCGGGCATAGGGGGCCTTCTCCCAGTCGATCAGGGCCTGGGTCCGGGCCTCGGGGTCGGCGTTCAGCGTCTCGTCCAGCCAGGCGTCGAAGGCCTCGGACGGAACCTTGGCGGCCGGTCCGAACATCCTGAGGTTATGGAAGCTCAGGCCCGAGCCCACGATCATCACACCCTCGTCCCGCAGGGGCGCCAGGGCGCGGCCCAGGGCGAAATGCTCCTCGGGCGAATAGCCGTGGCGCATGGAGACCTGGTAGACCGGCACATTGGCTTCGGGGAACATGACGTAGAGGGGCGCGAACGTGCCGTGGTCGTAGCCCTGCGTGGCGTCGATCCGCGTGGGTAGCCCCGCGGCCCTCAGCAGGTCGGCGGTGCGCTGGGCCAGATCGCCGGGGGCGCCGGGGGCGGGGTAGGTGATGGCATAGGTTTCCTTGGGGAAGCCGTAGTAATCATAGACCATCGGCGGACGGGCCGAGCCCATGACGGCGAAATCCTCGGTCTCCCAATGGCCCGAGATGACCAGCACGGCCTTCGGCAGCTCGGGCAGCTCGGCGACCATCGCCTTGAGGCTGGCTTCCAGGTTTCGGAACTGGGCGCGCATCTGCGGCAGCCAGGGCCAGGGGCCACCCCCGTGCGAGATGAAATAGGTGGGCATGCGTCGGGTCATCGGAACCTCCGGGGGGTAGGGGCGGCCGGCGGGGCCACCCCGGGGGAAGGATAGGTCAGCCGCGCGCGTCGCGCAGCGCATAGGCCCCGCCGCCGATCAGGGCCTGCACCACCAGGGCGACGGTCCAGAAGGCGGGGTATTCCCAGCCGCCACCCTCGACCGAGAAGAAGAAGCCGTTCGAGCCATGGCCGAAATAGGCGGCACCGATCATCACCGGGATCAGCACGATCGAGACCCAGCGGGTCCAGAGGCCGGCGATCAGCATCAGGCCGCCGAGGATTTCAACGGCAATGGTCACATAGGCCAGGAAGGGTGGCAGGCCGATCGAGGCGAAATAGCCGGCGGTGCCGGCGGGGGTGAAGACGGCGTATTTCATCCAGCCATGGGCGATGAACAACAGGCCCATCGACACGCGCAGGATCAGCGCGGCGAGGTCGGTATTGGCGAGGCGGGTGGCCGAGGTCGGCGCGGCGGTGGTGGCGGTCATGAGGGTCTCCGGTAAAGGCTTGGCCGCAGGTTGCGGCGGTGCGTGCCCCTCATATGCCACCCGGCCAGTGTGCTGATAATCCGCTGCCTTGGCAGTTCATTCGTTCCGATCTGGAAGGAATGGATCGACATCGCCAAATTCGCGGCTGAGGAAATCGATGAGGACCCGCACTTTGACCGGCAGGTGCCGCCCGGCGGGATAGAGGGCGAAGATACCGGGCGGGGCGGGTTCCGTCTCGGGCAGCAGAACCTCGACCCGACCGGCGGCGAGGCTGGCCTGCGCGGTGAAACCGGGCACACGGGCGATGCCCAGCCCGTGCTCGGCCGCCAGCAGACAGGCCAGGGCGCTGCTGTAGCGGATGCGCCCGCGCACGGTCAGGGACCGCTCGCCAAAGCGCCAGATCGCCGGGTCGCGCAGGGTGGTGTCCAGAATGCATTCGTGACCCGCCAGCGCCTCCAGCGTCCCGGGTCGGCCCCGCCGGGCCAGATAGGCGGGGCTGGCGACCATCAGGATCCGCGTCTGCCCCAGCCGCCGGGCGATCAGCGAACTGTCGGCCGGATGGCCCACCCGGATCGCCGCATCCATCCCCTCGTCCACCAGATTGACGAAGCGGTCGGTGAACGAGACATCCATCTCGATTCCCGGATAGGCCGCGGCGAAATCATTGAGCGCGCGCGCCAGCTGCATGGTGCCCAGCGACATGGGCGCGGTCAGCCGCAGCCGCCCGCGCGGCGCCTCGCCCGCGTCCTTCAGGCTCTGGTCCAGCGTGTCGAGGTCGCCCAGGATGTTGCGGATCTGGGCGAAATAGCTCTGCCCCAGCTCGGTCGGGGCCAGGGCCCGGGTGGTGCGGTTCAGGAGGCGGGTGCCCAGTTCCCCCTCCAGCGCCGACACCAGCTTCGACGCCTGCCCGGCGCTGGTCCCGAGCTTGCGGGCGGCCGCGGCGAAGCTGCCGGTCTCCATCACGGCGATGAACATGCGGTCGGCGGCAAGCCTGTCCATCCGGGCCCTTCCCTGCAAGATCGGCGCAGTATCGGCGATACAGCGGGCCGGGGGAAGGGGCGCGCGTTTCAGGCGCGCTTCAGGCGGGGCGGCCCATCAGCTCGGCCAGCAGCCGCTCTACGGTCTGGGTCGAGAAGGGGCGCAGCAGGACCGGCCAGCGCGAGGCCTGGCTGTCCGCTTCCCATTCATCCTCGGCTTCGTCGCCCAGAAGCACGATCCGCCCGCCCATCGCCGCGACCCGCGCGTCGATCTGCGCCGCGGCCACGGCCTCGGCCCCCGCTTCGACAAAGGCGATGGACAGCCGGTCCAGCCCGTCGATGAGCGCCAGCGCCTCGTCCCACTCGCTGGCCGTGAGAACAACGGCGCCGGGGGCATAATCCCGCACCGTGTCCTCAAGATCCTTGAGCACAAAGGAGTCGCGCAGCATCAGCACGTAGACCTCGTTGTTCATCGAGCCATGTACGTCCATCAATTTCCTCCGAAGGAACCGGACCATGGAACGAATCCGCCGGTCACGCATTTAACTGTGACATAGCCAGCGAGGTTTCTATGCCCGGCACAGCCTGCAGGAACTGCCCCTTGCGCAAACGGTCCCTGTTCCTGCCGTTTACCGAAGAAGAGCTTTCTTTCATGGAGTCGTTCAAGACCGGAGAATTGAAAGTCGATCCGCGCACAACGATCCTTCTGGAAGGATCGAACGCGCCGCAGCTCTATACCGTGCTTGATGGCATGGGCACCCGCTATACCACGCTGGAAAACGGCAAGCGGCAGGTGATCAACTTCCTGTTTCCGGGGGATTTCGTCGGTCTGCAAGCCGGGATCATGGGCGAGATGAAGCATTCGGTTGAAGCCTCGACGCAGATGACGCTCTGCGTCTTCCGCCGTGACGATCTGTGGGAGGTCTTCCGCCGCTATCCCGAGCGCGCCTATGACCTGACCTGGATCGGCGCGGTCGAGGAGCATTTCCTGGGCGAGACCATCGCCTCGCTGGGGCAGCGCGACGCCACGCAACGGATCGCCTGGGCGCTGGTGCGGATCTGGGAGCGGCTCAAGGCCGTGGGGCTCGAGACGGATGGCACCGTGCCCTTGCCCTTCCGCCAGCAGGATCTGGCGGATTCGTTGGGCCTGTCGCTGGTCCATACCAACAAGACCCTGAAAGCGCTGCGCGACATCGGCCTCGCGCAATGGAGCGACGGGCAACTCGAACTCCTGAAGATCCAGGATCTTGCCGCGCTGGCGATGATCGACCTCGAGCGCCCTCAGGCGCGGCCGTTGATGTAGCCGACCGCCAGTCGGCGCGGTGGGCGATGCAGAAAGGGGCGCCGGTTTCCCGGCGCCCCTTTGCCTGTTTCCGGGCTGCATGGCCCCTCAGTGCACGACCTTGACCCGCGGCACGTCCGCGGCATCGCCATGCGCCTGACCGGCGATCACCAGCCCCTCGGGCCCCGCCGTCACCGGCACGGTCGAGCCGTCCAGCACGTCGCCCGCCAGCAGCATCTGCGCCAGCGGATCCTGCAGCGTGCGCTGGATCACCCGCTTCAGCGGCCGCGCGCCATAGACCGGATCGTAGCCCTTGTCGGCCAGCCAGACCCGCGCCGCATCGTCCAGTTCCAGCACGATCTTGCGCGATTCCAGCCGTTTCTCCAGCCGCTTGAGCTGGATCTTGACGATCCCATCCATATCCGGCCGGCGCAGACGGTCGAAGATGATCGTCTCGTCCAGACGGTTCAGGAACTCGGGCCGGAAATGGGCCCGGACGGCTTCCATCACATGCTCCTTGGCCTCGGCCGCATCGACGCCCTCGGGCAGGTGGCTCAGCGCCTGCGAGCCCAGGTTCGAGGTCAGGATGATCAGCGTCTGCTTGAAGTCGACCGTCCGGCCCTGGCTGTCGGTCAGCATCCCGTCGTCCAGAACCTGCAACAGCACGTTGAAGACATCGGGGTGGGCTTTCTCCACCTCGTCGAACAGCACGACCTGATAGGGCCGGCGCCGCACGGCTTCGGTCAGCACGCCGCCTTCGTCATAGCCGACATAGCCGGGTGGGGCGCCGATCAGCCGGGCGACCGCGTGCTTCTCCATGTATTCCGACATGTCGATGCGCACCATCGCCTGATCGTCGTCGAAGAGGAATTCGGCGACGGCCTTGGTCAGTTCGGTCTTGCCCACCCCGGTCGGGCCGAGGAACAGGAAGCTGCCCAGCGGACGGTTTTCATCGTTCAGCCCGGCGCGGGCCCGGCGGACGGCATTCGCCACCGCGTGAACCGCGTGGTTCTGGCCGATGACCCGCTTGTGCAGGCCCTCTTCCATCCTGAGCAGCTTTTCGCGCTCACCCTCCAGCATCCGCGTGGTCGGGATGCCGGTCCAGCGTTCGACCACCTCGGCGATCTGCTCGGGCCGGACGGCATCGCCCACCAGCTTCTGCGCATCGCGCGCCTCGGCCTCGGCCAGCGCCCGCTCCAGTTCCGGGATCGTGCCGTATTGCAGCTGCCCGGCCTTGGCGAAATCGCCGGTCCGCTTGGCCGCGTCGAGATCGGCGCGGGCCTTTTCCAGCTTCTCCTTCAGGCCCCGGGCGGCTTCCAGCGCGTCGCGCTCGGATTGCCAGGCGGTGGTCAGTTCCGAGGATTGCTGTTGCAGATCCGACAGTTCCACCTCCAGCTTGGCCAGACGGTCGCGGCTCGCCGCGTCGTCTTCCTTTTTCAGCGCCTCGACCTCGATCTGCTTTTGCAGGATGTCGCGGTCCAGCGCGTCCAGTTCCTCGGGCTTGCTGTCAATCTGCATCCGCAGGCGCGACGCGGCCTCGTCCATCAGGTCGATGGCCTTGTCCGGCAGGAAGCGGTCGGTGATGTAGCGATGGCTGAGCGTCGCCGCCGCCACCAGCGCCGAGTCGCTGATACGGATCCCGTGGTGGAGTTCGTATTTCTCCTTGATGCCCCGCAGGATCGAGATCGTATCCTCGACCGTCGGCTCGGCGATGAACACCGGCTGGAAGCGACGGGCCAGCGCCGCGTCCTTCTCCACATGCTTGCGGTATTCATCGAGCGTGGTGGCGCCGATGCAATGCAACTCGCCCCGGGCCAGCGCCGGCTTGATCAGGTTGGCGGCATCCATCGCGCCCTCGGATTTGCCCGCGCCGACCAGCGTGTGCATCTCGTCGATGAAGAGGATGATTTCGCCCGCCGCGGCGGTGATCTCGTTGAGCACGCCTTTCAGCCGCTCCTCGAACTCGCCGCGGTATTTGGCGCCCGCAATCAGCGAGCCCATGTCGAGCGCCATCAAGGTCTTGTCGCGCAGGCTTTCCGGCACGTCGCCGTTGACGATGCGCAACGCGAGGCCTTCCGCAATCGCGGTCTTGCCCACGCCCGGCTCGCCGATCAGCACCGGGTTGTTCTTCGACCGGCGGCTCAGCACCTGCATGGCGCGGCGGATTTCCTCGTCGCGGCCGATGATCGGGTCGATCTTGCCCTCACGCGCCGCCGCCGTCAGGTCGCGGGCGTATTTCTTCAAGGCTTCGAAACTGTCCTCGGCATTGGCGCTGTCGGCGGTCCGGCCCTTGCGCACGTCATTGATCGCCGTGTTCAGCCCCTGCGCGGTCACCGCGCCCGCGTCCAGCGCGTCCTTCGCGGGCGACTTGACCATCGCCAGCGCCATCAGGATGCGTTCCACGGGGACATAGCTGTCGCCCGCCTTCTGCGCGAGCTTCTCGGCCTCATCCAGCACCCGCACCAGCGCGCTGTCGGTATAGACCTGACCCGCATCGCCCGAGACCTTCGGATGTTTTCCGACCGCCAGATCGACGGCCTGACGCACCCGCTCGGGGTTGCCGCCGGCGCGGCGGATCAGGTTCGCGGCCATGCCCTGATCGTCATCCATCAGGGCCTTGAGCAGATGTTCGGGGGTCAGCCGCTGGTGGGTCTCCCGCGCGGCAATCGTGTTCGCGGCCTGAAGGAACCCGCGCGCGCGTTCCGTGAACTTTTCAAGGTTCATCGTTGTCTCCATCTCCAAGCGCCCGTCGGTCGGGGCACGCCCGACCATCGGCGCATGCCCCCTTGCGGGCCTCGAAACCTATGTGGGGGGCGCAAAACCGCCGATCAAGAGAGGTGTTAACCGCGAGGCAATCTTATCGCGGCAGGCTGAGGAAAAACCGAATGGGAGATGGGATATGCCGAATCGCGCGCTGCGATTGCCGACTCGGGCATTGGTCCAGGTGCGGGCCCCGATGGGCCTGTTCGATGCGACGCTGGGGAATGTGTCCGCGAACGGGGCGCGGCTGCTGGGTGTGCCCGACCGGATGCTGCGGATCGGGGATTTCGTCGACATCCTCTGTGTCGGCCAGCAGCACCCGGCCGAAGTGCGATGGCATTTCGACGATACCTGCGGCTTGTTGTTCGAGGAGCCGCTCAGCGATTACGAGATCGAGGCAATCCTGGGCTCGCGCGTGTTCTATTGACGGCGGCACGGTGCGCCCGGCATTGGGGGCAGGCACGGAAGCGAGGGGAATTCTTTCCGCGAGCGGGCAAACGGCGAGGCCGGGATCGCTGCCTTGCACCGGCGGTGGGCACGGAGTGAGGGCGCAACCGCGGCGCGTGGGCCGAGGGTCTGACCGGCCAGACGGTGCCGCAGCGTCATCAAGGCGGGGCGCCTTGGGCTGAACCCGCCCGCACAGCCCGGGCGCGACGATGACAGGGAGGCGCGTTGCCCCTGCGCCGGCAATCGCAGTGCGCAAGCCGGGCGACGCTTCCGGGGCCTGAAGGCGAAGAGGTTCGCCCTCGGTCTGCGGGCGACCGGAGGCGGGGGCCAGCTCGTCGCTCAGGGGGGGGCATCCCGGTTGAGAAACCCCGACCCCCCAAGGGATAGGTTTGAGACAAGGAAGCCAAGGGGGAGGATGCGCCTCGGCAGGGACCGGCTGTTCCGCCCTGGCGCCGGACCGGACGGTCAATGGCCGGCCGCGGCTCGGGTTTCCGGGCAGGGTTGCCGTGTCCTGACGCCCCGCGCCGGCACCGCCCAAGGAGCCCGGTTTCTGGCAGAGCGTCCCTCCACCGCTGGTTGGCGCATGACGTCATCCGCCGCCAAATCGCCTCCGACGGCCCGTCGCCGCCCTCGCGGAAGGATTCCCTTGGCGGCGCTGCCATCAAAGGCGCCGCTCGCGTCCGGGACGCGGCCGCCCAAACCGGTGGTGTGAGATCGGGCCCGGCCGCTACGCTCGGTCGTCCTTCCCCCGCCGCGATCAGGCCAGGACGCGCCCCGGAAGATCGGGCGTTCCGTTCTTGTGGCGGGGGCAGAGACGCCTGGCCGTTGCGCCCGGGATCGGGCTGCCCGGGCGCCATGCGGGCGTGCGCTTCGGCGAGGCTTTCGCCCCGCACACGCCAGCCTTTGTATCGGAGCACCCGGGCGGGGCGCGCCGCCGATGGCCTGCAGGCGCCACGCTCCGAGGCAGGGGGCGTGTGGGAACGAAGACCGGGGGGCAAAGACCCTTGCGGGGCAGGACAACGGCCCGCCGGCAAACAGACGCGAGCCGCCCGCCCCGCGGCGGAGGGTCCTGCCGCCCGGATCCCCCAGCCCGCCCCCGTCGCCGCGACACGCCGCCGCCCGCCAGGGCCTGCGGCCCCGTCTGCGCCCTTCCGCCGCTGCCGCCCTTCCTTGACTCGTGCCCGGCGCGACCGCATATCCCCCCAAACGGAGGCCCGCGCCATGTTCATTCAAACCGAATCCACCCCCAACCCCGCCACGCTGAAGTTCCTGCCCGGACAGGATGTCCTGGGCCAGGGCACGGCGGATTTCCCCGATGCCGCCAGCGCCGCCCCCTCGCCGCTGGCCCGGGCGATCTTTGCCGCGCCCGGCGTGACCGGTGTCTTTCTGGGCGCCGATTTCATCACCGTGACCAAGGCCGAGGCGACTGACTGGGCCCATGCCAAGCCGGCGATCCTGGGCGCGATCCTCGAACACTACCAATCGGGCCGCCCGGCGCTGGAGGGCGAGGCCGAAGCCGCCCATGCCGTGCAGGAAGGGCCTGACGGCGTGGTGGTCGAGCAGATCAAGGAACTCCTCGACACGCGGGTCCGCCCGGCGGTGGCGCAGGACGGCGGCGACATCACCTTCCACGGTTTCGACCGCGGGGTGGTCTATCTGCACATGAAGGGCGCCTGCGCGGGGTGCCCCTCGTCGACGATGACGCTGAAGATGGGCATCGAGAACCTGCTGCGCCACTACATCCCCGAAGTGACCGAGGTGCGCCAGGTTGCCGTCTGATCCGGCGATCCTGGGCTTCGACAGCTCGGGTCCCTGGATCGAGGCCGCGGTAATCCGGGGCGAGGACATCCTGGCGCTGCGGCGGATCGAGATGCCGAAAGGGCAGGGCGAGGCGCTGCCCGAGGTGCTGGCGGCCGTGCTGGCCGAGGCCGGGCTTGGCTGGCAGGACCTGGCCGCGCTGGGCGTCGGCACCGGCCCCGGCAATTTCACCGGTATCCGCATCGCCACGGCCCTGGCGCGCGGTCTGGCGCTGGGGCTCGGCATTCCGGCCATCGGCGTAACCCGGTTCGAGGCGATGGCGCTGGACGGCCCGGACCTGCCGGTCATCGTCCCGGCGCTGCGCGGGCAGGTATGGGTGGCACGTGCCGCCGAACCGCCCTTCCTGACCGCCACGCCCCCCGTGCAGGCGATCGGCGAGGGTCGGATGGCGCCCGCGCATCCCCTCGCCCTGGCGATTGCCCGCCTCGCCCGCGCCCGTCGCGGGAACCTGCATCCGCGCCCGGCGCCCCTCTATCTGCGCGACGCCGACGCCGCCCCGCCCTCCGAGGCGCCTCCGGTCCTGATCGACTGACCGGCGCCCGGCGGCGGGAGGCGCGCTCCCGCCCGCCCACCCTGCGCGCCTCCCGCCGCGGAGAGCACGGCGCTTGTTTCGCCCCCCCCCGGGGGGCCAGCCCCCCGGCCCCCCGGCGTATTTGAGGCAAAGTGATGAGAAGGGCGGGGCGCCTGGTGAGGCGAGCGCTCTTCATCATCGTCGTTTTGCAACTATCCTCGGGGGTGAGGACCGCCCGGATGAGGCGCCAGTGGCGCGTCGTCAGGCCCGAACGCCCGGAGCGCAAGCGGAGGGCCGGACAGGGCCTTGGGCCAGGAGGGGGCAGCGCGATCAGCGGCCCGTCCCGTGGGCGATTCCCCGCGCCGAAGACGGCCCCCCTTTCTGTTTCGGCGCGGCGGCACGCCGCGCCGCTGGTCGCCCGACGCGCCCGCAACAGCGGGGGCGGGGGGCGAAACACCTCCCCCGTTGCCGGGCTGCGCGGGGCGGGCTAGTCAGGCGCATGAGCCCTGAAGACCTCGCCCGCCTGCATGCCGCCGCCTTCACCGCGCCCCCGCCCTGGAGCGCCGCCTCCTTTGCCGGATTGCTGGCCAGTCCCCCGGTGTTCCTTGTGGCCGATCCGGGCGGGCGGGCCTTCGCCCTGGGCCGGGCGGTGGCGGGGGAGGCGGAGCTTCTGACGCTGGCCACCGATCCCGGCGCGCGGCGGCAGGGGCTGGCCCGGGCCTGTCTGGCCGGTTTCGACCGTGCGGCCCGGGACCGGGGCGCGCGCAGCGCCTTCCTCGAGGTGGCCGAGGACAATGCCGCGGCGCGGGCGCTCTATGCCGCCTGTGGCTGGACGCAGCAGGGGCGGCGGCCGGGCTATTACGTCGCGCCAGGTGGTGAAAGGATCGCCGCATTGATCCTTTGCAAGTCGCTCGCCTGAGAATTAACCTGCTGATGGCCAGACGATTCCCTTCCTTGTCCGTTTGGTAAAATTCGCTTGACGGGCCATACGCGCGTGGACCTAGATTGCCCATGATCCGAAACTTCGGCTCAGCCGCGACGGGCCGACAGCCTGCGGCCATTGACGACCCAACTGGGAGAAACAAAGCATGAAACTCACCCGTACCCTTCTCGGCGCGACCGCCGTGGCTGCGCTGACGGCCGGCGCCGCCTGGGCCGAGCCCGCGCTGATCTACGACCTTGGCGGCAAGTTCGACAAATCGTTCAACGAGATGGCCTATACCGGGGCGATGCGCTGGGCCGAAGAGACCGGCATGGAGTTCCGCGATATCGAGCTGCAGTCCGAGACCCAGCGCGAGCAGGCGATCCGCCGCTTCGCCGAGGCCGGCTACAACCCGGTCGTCATGACCGGCTTCTCGATGGCGACGCCCCTTGAAGTGGTGGCCGCCGATTACCCGGATACGACCTTTGTCATCATCGATGGCGTGGTCGATCTGCCGAACGTCCGCTCGGTCCTCTTCGCCGAGCAGGAAGGCTCGTATCTGGTCGGCATGGCCGCCGGCATGGCCACCGAGAGCAACACGGTCAGCTTCGTCGGCGGCATGGACGTGCCGCTGATCCGCGCCTTTGCCTGCGGCTATGCCCAGGGCGCGCATGCGGCCAACCCGGATGTCAACGTCATCGTCAACTACACCGGCACCACCCCCGCCGCCTGGAACGACCCGGTTCGCGGCAGCGAGATCACTGCGGCGCAGATCAGCCAGGGCTCGGATGTGGTCTTCGCGGCGGCGGGCGGCACCGGCGTGGGCGTGCTGCAGCGGGCGGTCGATGACGGCATCCTGTCGATCGGCGTCGATTCGAACCAGAACTACCTGCATCCGGGCCAGGTCCTGACCTCGATGATGAAGCGCGTGGACAATGCCGTGTTCGACGCCTTCACCTCGGGCCCGGAGATGGAGACCGGCGTGCATGTCATGAACCTGCAGTCGGGCGGCGTGGGCTGGGCTCTGGACGAGCATAACGAGTCGCTGATCACGCAGGAAATGCGCGACGCGCTGGCCGCGGCGGAAGCCTCGATCTCGTCGGGCGAGCTGGTGGTGCACGACTACCGTTCGGACAACACCTGCCCCTATTCGGTCGAGTGAGGCCCGAGGTCGATGGTCGCTGACGTGACCGGGGGGGCGGCTGACGCCGCCCCCGCCATCGAGCTTCGCGGGATTTCCAAGGCCTTCGGCCCGGTCCAGGCGAACAAGGACATCAACATCCGGGTGCGCAAGGGCACCATCCACGGCATCATCGGCGAGAATGGCGCGGGCAAGTCGACGCTGATGTCGATCCTCTACGGCTTCTACAAGGCCGATTCGGGCGAAATCCTGATCGACGGCAAGCCCACACAGATCGCCGATTCCCTGGCCGCGATCCGGGCCGGCATCGGCATGGTGTTCCAGCATTTCAAGCTGGTCGAGAATTTCACGGTGCTGGAGAATGTCATTCTCGGCTCCGAAGGAGGGGCGCTGCTGAAGCCCTCGAAGGCCAAGGCGCGCAAATTGCTGACGCAGCTGGCCGATGATTACGAGATGCATGTCGACCCGGATGCGCTGATCGAGGATCTCTCGGTCGGGCACCAGCAGCGGGTCGAGATCCTCAAGGCGCTTTACCGTGAGGCCAATATCCTGATCCTGGACGAGCCGACGGGCGTGCTGACCCCGGCCGAGGCTGACCATTTGTTCCGCATCCTCAAGGGGTTGCGTGAGCAGGGCAAGACCATCGTCCTGATCACCCACAAGCTGCGCGAAATCATGGAAGTGACTGACGAGGTTTCGGTCATGCGCCGGGGCGAGATGGTGGCGACCGTCACCACGGCCGAGACCAACCCGGCCGAGCTGGCCGAGCTGATGGTCGGCCGCAAGGTGCTGCTGGACGTGCAGAAAACCCCCGCCCAGCCCGGAGAGGTGGTGATGTCCGCCCGCGGGCTGACCGTCACCGACCGCCACGGGGTCGAGAAGCTGCGCGGCATCGACCTAGACATCCGCCGGGGCGAGATCCTGGGCGTCGCCGGGGTCGCGGGCAACGGCCAGTCGGAACTCTTGGAGGTTCTGGCGGGCATGATGGCCGGAACCGGCACCATGACCATGCTGGGCGAGACGATGGACCTGACGCTCAGGCGCGACAACGCCCGGACCCGGCGCGAGGACAGCATCGCCCATGTGCACGAGGACCGGCACCGCTGCGGGCTGATCCTCGATTTCATGGCCTGGGAAAACGTGGCTTTCGGTTATCACAACGCGCCCGAATACCAGAAGAACGCGCTCTTGATGGACAACCACGCGATCCTGGAAGACGCCAAGGGCAAGATCGAGCGTTTCGACGTGCGCCCGCCGAACCCGATGCTGACGGCCGAGAGTTTCTCGGGCGGGAACCAGCAGAAGATCGTCCTGGCGCGCGAGATCGAGCGGAACCCCGATTTGCTGCTGGTCGGCCAGCCGACCCGGGGTGTCGATATCGGCGCCATCGAATTCATCCACAAGCGGCTGATCGAGCTGCGCGATCAGGGCAAGGCGATCCTGCTGGTCTCGGTCGAACTCGATGAGATCCTGTCGCTTTCCGACCGGATCGTGGTCATGTTCGACGGCCGTATCATGGGCGAGCGCGACCCCGAGCAGACCAATGCGCAGGAATTGGGCCTTCTGATGGCCGGGGTGACGGGAGAGGCCGCATGAAAACCATGCCGAAATGGGCCGACGTCCTGCTGGTCCCGCTGATTTCCCTGCTGATCGCCTTTGCCCTCTCGGCGCTGGTGATCCTGGCCATTGGCGAGGATCCGATCCGCGCCATGGAACTGATGGTCACGGGGTCGCTGGGCTCCACCTATGGCTGGGGCTACACGCTTTACTACACCACCAACTTCCTGCTGACCGGCCTCGCCGTCTCGATCGCCTTTCAGGCCAAGCTCTTCAACATCGGGGGCGAGGGGCAGGCGATGATCGGCGGGCTGGGGGTGGCGCTGGTCTGCCTGTTCATCCCCTGGCCCAACTGGTGGCTGGCGATCGTCGCGGCGATCCTGGCCTCGGCGCTGTTCGGGGCGATGTGGGCGGCGATTCCGGCCTGGCTGCAGGCCAAGGCGGGCAGCCATATCGTCATCACGACGATCATGTTCAACTTCATCGCCGCCTCGCTGATGAACTACCTGCTCAGCCATGTGCTGCGGCCGACGACCTCGATGGACCCGGCCACGGCGCGGTTCGACAATGTGCTCAGGCTGCCGCGGCTGCATGACATCCTGGGGCTGGTGGGGATCGACTTCTCCCGCTCGGGCCCGGCGAACATCATGCTGTTCATCGCGCTGGCCTTCTGCGTGCTGGCCTATGTCCTGCTTTGGCGCACGCGCCTCGGGTTCGAGATCCGCGCCTTCGGCCAATCGGAGGCCGCGGCGCATTACGCGGGCATCAGCAGTTTCAAGATCATCATGGTCGCCATGCTGATCTCGGGCGCGCTCGCCGGCACCATGGCGGTCAATTCGGTGATGGGCGGGCCGCAACGGCTGGTCATGAACGCGGTCGAGGGCGCGGGCTTCATCGGGATCGCCGTGGCGTTGATGGGGCGTTCGCATCCCATCGGGATCATCGCCCCGGCGCTGTTGTTCGGCTTCCTGTTCCAGGGCGGGTCGGAGCTGGCCATCGAGACCTCGATCCCGCGCGACATGATCGTCATCATTCAGGCGCTGGTCATCATGTTCACCGGGGCGCTGGACAACATGGTGCGCCGGCCGCTCGAACTCCTGTTCCTCGCGCTGCGGCGGAGGGCCTGACATGGATATCGCAACCTTCGTCCAGATCTTCGAATCGACGTTGCGGCTGGCCACGCCCCTGCTCTTTGCCTGCCTGGCCGGGCTCTTTTCCGAACGGGCCGGGATCTTCGACATCGGGCTTGAGGGGAAGCTGCTGGTCGCCGCCTTCTTTTCGGCCTCCATCGCTTTCGTCACCGGCTCGGCCTGGCTGGGGCTGGCGGCGGGGATCGGGGCTTCGGTCCTGTTCTCGCTGATCCATGGCGTGGCCTCGATCACCTTCCGCGGCAACCAGCTGATCTCGGGCGTGGCGATCAACTTCCTGGCCGCGGGGATGACCGTGGTCGTGGCCCAAAGCTGGTTCCAGCAGGGCGGGCGCACGCCGCCCCTCGTGGGCGACGCGCGCTTCGACCGGCTGTCCCTGCCCTTTGCCGAGGCGCTGCGCGACGTGCCGGTCATCGGGCAGATCTACGGCCAGATCCTGAACCAGCATTCGATCCTGGTCTATTTCGGCCTTCTCTGCGTGCCGCTGACCTGGTGGGTGCTCTACCGCACGCGTTTTGGCCTGCGGCTGCGCGCGGTGGGCGAGAATCCGGCCGCCGTGGATACCGCCGGCGTCTCGGTCGTGCGGCTGCGCTATGCGGCGATCGTCATCGCCGGGGTGCTCTGTGGCATCGGCGGGGCCTATCTCTCGACCGCGCTGGCGGCAGGCTTCGTCAAGGACATGTCGGCAGGGCGCGGCTATATCGCGCTGGCGGCGCTGATCTTCGCCAAATGGCGGCCCTGGCACGCGCTGGGCGCGGTGCTGCTGTTCGGCATGCTCGAGGCCATCGCCAACCGCTGGCCGAACCTCGATCTCGGCATCGTCACGCTGCCCAACCAGTTCATGACGGCGCTGCCCTATATCCTCACCGTGGTGATCCTGGCGGGCTTTGTCGGCAAGGCGATTCCGCCCCGCGCCGGCGGCGAGCCCTACGTCAAGGAACGCTGACGGCGGGCAGGCCGGTGTCCCGATGGGACCGGCCTGCCCGCGATAATAATTTGGTATCCCCCAACCGGTAAATTTCATGGCAAAGCCCCTGTAACCGGCGGGGTTCTTGTCCTATTCAGACTCATGTTGGTCTATCTCCCCATTGCCGAGGTCTCGACGAACCTCTTCACCCTCCTGGGCGTTGGCGCCGGGGTCGGCATGCTGTCGGGCATGTTCGGGGTGGGCGGCGGCTTTCTGATCACGCCCTTGCTGTTTTTCATCGGCATTCCCCCTGCCGTGGCCGTGGCCACGGGCGCCAATCAGGTCGTGGCCTCGTCCATCTCGGGGGTGCTGGCGCATCTGAGGCGCAAGACCGTCGACCTGAAGATGGGGACCGTGCTGCTGATCGGCGGGCTCATCGGCTCGTCTTTGGGGATCATCGTCTTCCGCTGGCTCAGCGCGCTGGGGCAGATCGACCTGGCGGTGCAACTGTCCTATGTCGTCTTCCTGGGCGTCGTCGGGGCGCTGATGCTGCAGGAAAGCCTGCGCGCCTGGTACCGGACCAAGAAATCCGGCTCGCCCCGCCGCAAGCTGCACCAGCACACCTGGGTCCATGCGCTGCCCTTCAAGATGAAGTTCCGCGTCTCGGGCCTTTATATCAGCGTGATCCCGCCCTTGCTGGTCGGGGCGGCGGTGGGCGTCCTGTCGGCGGTCATGGGCGTGGGCGGCGGGTTCATCATGGTGCCCGCCATGATCTACCTGCTGGGGATGCCCACCAAGGTCGTGGTCGGGACCTCGCTGTTCCAGATCATCTTTACCACCGCCTATACGACGATCATGCACGCCGTCACCGGCCATTCGGTCGATGTGATGCTGGCCTTCTTCCTGATCCTGGGCGGCGTGATCGGCGCGCAGTTCGGCACGCAGATCGGCACAAGGCTCAAGGCCGAGCAATTGCGCATCCTGCTGGCGCTTCTGGTGATCGCGGTCTGCCTGAAGGTGGCGATGGACCTGCTGATCCGCCCGGACGAGCTGTATTCCGTCCGCGTTCTGGGGGGCTTCTGATGCGGGCGCTCTGGCTGGTCCTGCTGATCCTGATCGCGCTGCCGGCGCGGGCGGGCGAGATCGTCGGCGCGCTGAGCCAGAACCGCGTCGCGCTGACCGCCAGTTTCTCGGGGTCGGAAATCCTGATTTTCGGCGCCATCCGCCGCACCGCCGAGGATCTGCTGGCCGAAGCCGCGGCCGAAGCGGCCGGCGGGGTGGATTACGACGTGATCATCGTCATCGAGGGGCCGCGCCAGCCGATCGCCGTCTGGCGCAAGGATCGCCGCGCCGGGATCTGGATGAATGTCGATTCCGTGACCATGGGTTCTGTCCCGTCCTTCTACGCGGTGGCGACCTCGGGGCCTCTGCACGAAATCCTCTCGCCCGAGGCGGATGCCGCCTATCGCATCTCGGCCCGGCAGGCGATCCGGGCCGAGCAGGTCGGCGACGGCTCGCCGCAGGCGCTGCTCTTCGCCGAGGCTTTGCTCAGGATCCGCGAACGCTCGGCGCATTACATGGCGCTCGACCGCTTCGTGCATCTGGACCGGGATATCCTGTTTCGCGCCAATGTCCGGCTGCCCGCCAACCTGACCGAGGGCGCCTATACGACGCGCATGTATCTGGTGCAGGATGGCGAGGTGGTGAACCAGTTCCGCACGGCGATCTTCGTGCGCAAGGACGGGCTGGAGCGCTGGCTGCACGAGCTGGCCTATGAGCAACCCTTGCTCTACGGCATTCTCGCGCTGGCCATCGCCATTATCGCCGGCTGGGGCGCCTCGGCCCTCTTCCGGCTGATCCGCCAGCAATAGGCCAGATGCCCGATCAGATGTCGGACTGGACCTGACGGGCGGTGCTGGAGACGGCCTGGCCGGCGGCCTGGACATCGCGGCCCGCGCCTTCGACGGTTTCGCAGCCGGCGACGGCGGTGACAGCGGCGAGGGTCAGAACGAGGATCAGCGGTTTCATGGTTCTCTCATCGATAGTTGGGGAAAGGAAAACGCGCGGTCCCGTTTCCGGTTCCCGCGCGTGCCGCCTTTTCCACCGCTCTGCGGACCCTCTCAGCCGCGGCCCAGCCAGGGCATGTTGGTGGCCATGATCGACAGGAAGGGGATGTTGGCCCCATGGGGCAAGCTGGCCATGTGCAGGACGGCCGAGGCCACCTCGGGCAGTTCCATCATCGGCTCGGCCATCAGCCGACCGTCCGCCTGCGGCACGCCCTTGGCGATCTGGTCGGCCAGAGCGGTGCGCACATTGCCGATGTCGATCTGTCCGGCGGCGATGTCGAAGGGTCGCCCGTCCAGCGCCAAGGTCTTGGTCAGCCCCGTCACCGCGTGCTTGGTCGCGGTATAGGCCACCGAGCCCGGACGCGGCGCATGGGCGCTGACCGAGCCGTTGTTGATGATCCGCCCGCCCTTGGGCTCCTGCCGCCGCATCTGGCGAAAGGCGGCGCGGGCGCAGAGGAACATGCCGGTCAGGTTCACATCGACCATGGCCCGCCAATCCGCGACCGGCAGATCGTCGATCAGCGTGCCCAGGATCGCCTTGCCCGCGTTGTTGAACAGCACATCGACCCGCCCGAAACGCTCGACCGTCGCGGCAAAGGCCGCATCCACCGCCGCCTCGTCCGTCACATCGCATGCAAGCGCCAGCGCATCGGGATTGTCGCCCGCCACTTCGGCCAGTTTGTCCTTGCTGCGCGCCAGCAGCGCGACCTGCCAGCCCTCGGCCAGAAAGCGTTCGGCCGTGGCCCGCCCGATCCCGGCACTGGCGCCGGTGATGACGATGACCGGCATCGCTCAGAAGGCCTTGAAGGTCATGGTGGTCAGCGTGCGCACGATGTCGGGCACGCCGAACAGGTTCTCGCTCAGGTAATGGCCGACATCCTCCTCGGCGGGGATATAGACCTTGGCGATCAGATCCCAATCGCCCGAGGTCGAGAAAAGCTCGGACACGATCTCGCGGTCATAGATGGCGCGGGCGACCTCGTAGGTCTTGCCGGGGGTGCAGCGGAACTGGACGAAGACGCAATGCATGGGGGCCTCCTGATTTCGGGGCAGGTTAGGCAGCGCGGGCAGGCGGCGCAAGGTCAGCCGAGCTTGTAGCGTGCCAGCGGGTCATAGAGCGGCCCTTCCGGGCGCGGGGTCGAACGGTAAAGCACCATCTCTTCGGCCAGCCACAGGGTCGAGGTCAGGGGCTCCACCTGGGCCATGGCGCGGGTCAGCGCGGCGGGTTGCGCCTCGCCCTTGCGGAAGCGGCCAAGGGTGACATGGGGGACGTATTTGCGCCCCGGCACCTCGATACCCAGCTCGCGCGCGGCGCGGGCGGCCTTCATCTGAAGCGCGTTCAGCCGCGCATCCCCGGCGATGCGGACGTGCAGGTTGTCGGGATCGTTGCCGCCGAAGGTGCCCAGCCCGTCCAATCGGAGCAAGGGCGCGTGCCGGACCATCGCCTCCAGCGCGTGATGAAATTCCTCCAGCACCGGCTCGGGCTGGCGGTCCAGGAAGACCAGCGTGATATGGAAGGTCTCGGGCTCCAGCGGGCGGGGCAGGGGCAGGCGGTGCTGCGCAATGGTCAGCCGGTCGAGGATCGGCTCGGGCAGCGGCAGGGCGAGGAATGCGCGGATCATCCCTCTGCGTACCGGTCGCCTTGAGCCAGATCAAGGCGCGGCAGGGCAGAGGCGGCTAGGAAGGGGCGAAGATCCGCAGCCGCAAGGGAGGCCCGTCATGATGGAACGGTTCCTGCGCATGTTCCGGCTCAGTCGCGACATGCATGAGATCGAGGCAATGACCGATTCCGACCTCGCCGATCTGGGCGTGAGCCGGACCGAGGCGCTGTCGCTGGCTGCGCTGCCCGACGACGTGCCCGGGCGCGTCGCGGCCATGGCACGGATTTATGGGCTCGAGGTGGACGATCTGCTCGCCGACCGCCGCGTCTGGCACGAGCTGCTGCACGGCTGCAACCATTGCACGGATCTGGCCACCTGCCACCGCTTCATGGCGCGGGAGGATCAGGAGGCCCCGGTCGATCCGGCGGCGCTGACCTTCTGCCCGAACCGCGAGACCTTCGCCCATCTGTCGCAAGCGCTGGCGGGCTGAGCCTTCCCCCGTGACGAAACGGGCGGCAGGTTGCCCTGCCGCCCGATCCTGTTTCAATTTGGCCTGTTTCAACGTGGTTCGTCCATCAGCCCCTTGATCAGGGCGTAACAGGCCAGAAGCAGCACGATGGCGAAGGGGAAGCCGGTCGAAACCGCCATCGCCTGCAACGCGCCGAGCCCGCCGCCGATCAAGAGCGCGGCCGCGACCAACCCCTCGAACGTGGCCCAGAAGACCCGCTGCGCCACCGGCGCATCGACCTTGCCGCCGGCGGTGATCGTGTCGATCACCAGCGACCCCGAGTCCGATGAGGTGACGAAGAACACGATGACCAGCACGATGGACAGCAGCGAGGCGATGAAGGTCAGCGGCATCTGCGTCAGCATCTCGAAGAGCTTCAGCTCCAGCGCCGCGTCTTGGGCCCCGGTGAAGCCCTCGACGATCAGCTGGTCCAGCGCCGCGCCGCCCAGAACCGTCATCCAGACGATGGAGACGGCGGTCGGGATCAGCAGCACGCAGGTGATGAACTCGCGCACCGTGCGGCCCCGGCTGACGCGGGCGATGAACATGCCCACGAACGGCGACCAGCTGATCCACCAGGCCCAGTAGAAGGCCGTCCAGCCCTGCGAGAAATTTGCATCCTCACGCCCAAAGGGGTTGGACAGAGGGATCAACTCGGCCGCATAGGCGCCCACGTTGTCCACGAGGTCGCCGAACAGTGTCAGCGTCGGCCCGGCCAGCAGGATGAAGACGACCAGCACCCCGGCCATCACCAGATTGACCTCGGACAGTAGCTTCACGCCCCCGTCCAGCCCGCGCAGCACCGAGATCAGCGCCACGCCGGTGATCAGCGCGATCAGCACGATCTGCGAGGTGGTGCCGATCGGCAGGCCGAAAAGGTAGTTCAGGCCCGCATTCGCCTGCTGCGCGCCCACCCCCAGCGAGGTGGCAAGACCGAAAAGCGTGGCAAAGACCGCCAGGATGTCGATGATATGCCCCGGCCAGCCCCAGATCCTTTCGCCGAAGATCGGGTAGAAGATCGAGCGCACGGTCAGCGGCAACCCCTTGTTATAGGCAAAGAGCGCCAGCGAGAGCGCGACGATGGCATAGATCGCCCAGGGGTGCAGGCCCCAGTGGAAGATCGTCGCGGCCATCCCCAGCGCGTGCGACGCGGCGGCATCGCCCTCGGCCCCGCCCAAGGGCGCCCAGTCGGTGCGCACGCCGTTTTCCAGCGTGACCCCCCCGAATGAGGTGGAATAATGCGAGATCGGCTCGCTTACGCCGTAGAACATGAGGCCGATGCCCATTCCGGCCGCAAAAAGCATGGCGAACCAGCCGGCGTAGCCGTAATCGGGCGTGGCGTCCCGGCCGCCGATCCGCACCTTGCCCAGGGGCGAGACGATCAGGCCCAGGCAGACCAGCACGAAGATATTGCCCGCCAGCAGGAAGAACCAGTCGAAGGTCGAGGTGAGGAAATCCCTCATGCCGGTAAAGACCGGACCGATGGTGTTCTGGAAGGCCATGGTGATGATGACGAAAGCCACCACCGACAGGCCCGACACGGCAAAGACTGGGTTGTGGATGTCCAGACCCAGAAGCTGGACGTTGTTCTGACCGATCTCGTAATCGGTCTCGATCAGGTTTGCAGGCCCCTCGGGGGCGGGTATGGCGTCGCCGTCGGTGGAATCGGACAAGCCTTCCCTCCTTTTTGGTTATCGGTTTCGCTATTTTCCGGGGGCGTTTCCCACCGGATCGCCCTGCGTAACGCGTCTGTTACCGACATGAAAGGCCGTAAGCGACGCTTTCTGCTACAAAATGACGCATCCGGGGTGCGGATTTGACGACTTATTCGCCCTGTGCTTCCAGCGCGAAGGGGGCGGGTGTGCCGCCCAGATCGTCGATCCGCAGCGGTCCCGACGGCCGCGCCAGCCGATTCCGCACCACCCAGTAGAGCCGATGCTCGGCCCGCGTGATCGCCACATAGGCCAGCCGTTTCCAGAGCGGCACGCCCGCCTCGGTCCGCCCCATCCTTGCCGCGACGAAGAGGTCGGGGGCGAAGACCTGCACCTCGGGCCACTGGCTGCCCTGCGCCTTGTGGATCGTCACTGCCGCCCCGTGCAGGAAGGCCGCGCCCATGCCCGCCGCGAAGGGGATGAAGGGCTCTTCCTCGCCCTCCTTCTCGATCTTGATGATCGAGGCGGCCGAGACCTGCGGCTCCTCGGCGCCGAAGACATGCAGGCGCGAGAAGCCGGGCCGCTTGCCGGGGCCGAGGTAGACGCATTGCGCGCCCTTGATCAGCCCGCGCGCCTCCAGGTCGATGCGACGCTTGCGGTGCTTCAGGGGCAATTCCAGCCCGTCGCAGATCAGCGGCTCGCCCGGCATGAGGTCGGTTTCCGGCACACCATGGGCGGTCCGGAAGGCATGGATCAACTTGATCCGCGTCGCATTGCGCCAGACCAGCACCGGCGAGCGCGCCATGAGGTCGCTTTCCACCCGTCCGGCCCAGACCACGCGCTCGTCGCGCTGCGCCGTCTCCTCGACCAGGCGCTCGAAGTCCTGGAAATCCAGCGCGGGATCGGCCAGCGCATGCGCCAGGTCCAGAATCGGGTTGTCCTGGGTCTGCCGGTGGATCCGGTGCAGGACCAGTTTCTGCTTTTCGGCCAGCGTGTCGAAGACCATCTCGCCCGACTGCCCGACCGGCGCCAACTGCGCCGGGTCGCCGAACAGGATCAGCGTCTGGAAGATTTCCTGCAAATCCTCCATCTGCCGGGCGTCCAGCATCGAGCTTTCATCCACAAATCCGATATCGAGCGGATCCTCGCGCCGTTTCCAGCCCTTGATGAAATCGGACCCTCTGAGCCCCGCCGCCGCCAGCGCGCCGGGGATCGACTTGACCGTTTCGTAAAATGCCTTGGCGCGGTCCAGCGCGGTATCGGGCAGATCCTCGATCACCGGGCGCTCGATATTCCCCTCTAGCCATTCGGCGATCTTCTCGTATTCCGGGTCATAGACCGGGGTATAGAGGATGCGGTGAATGGTGGTCGCGGGCACGCCGCGGTTGCGCAACACCGAGGCCGCCTTGTTGGTCGGTGCCAGGATCGCCAGCGTGCGCCGTTCCTTGCGCCGCCGCCCTTCGTAATCGCCGCTGACGGTTTCGACGCCCGCTGCCTCCAGCGCCTTGGTCAATTCCGCCAGCAGCATCGTCTTGCCCGAGCCCGCCTTGCCGATCACGGCCATCAGCGCCTTGTCGGCGTCGGGGTCGGGCGCGTCGGTCGCCTCCCCGGCCATGTCCACGCCCGCCTTTTCCATGACCTCGGCCAGGGTGTCCCAGGCGGCGGCCTGGTCGTCGGAGAAGGTCAGGGTCTTGGCGGTCATGCGCGCGACATTAGGGCAGGGCGGGGGCAGGGGAAAGCGGACTTTCGGGGTGGTCGCCGCGCCGCAGCGTGCTAGGCTTTGACGGGAAGGGAGATCGCGTGCGGCTCATCGTCTTTACCGACCTCGACGGGACCTTGCTGGATCACCAGACCTATGACGCGCAGCCCGCGCGGCCGATGCTGGAGCGGTTGGCGGCCCGGGAGGTGCCGGTGATCCTCGCCTCGTCGAAGACCGCGGCCGAGATCGCCGTCTGGCAGCGCGACCTCGGCCTTGGCCATTGGCCGGCAATTGTCGAGAATGGCGCGGCGCTGGCCGAAGGGGCGTTCGATGACCGCGCCTATCGCCGGATCCGTGCCGCGCTGGCCGAGATCGGCGCGCCCTTCCGCGGCTTCGGCGACATGGGGACGGCCGAGGTCGCCGCCCTCACCGGCCTCGCGCCCCAGGCCGCCCGGCTGGCGCAAACCCGCGCCCATTCCGAGCCCGGCCTCTGGCTGGGAACCGAAGCGGGGTTGCCCGCGTTCCTCGACGCGCTCAAGGCCCGCGGCATCACCGCCCGGCGCGGGGGGCGGTTCCTGACGCTTTCCCACGGCGGCACCAAGGCGGGCCGCATGGCCGACCTCGCCGCCCGCTTCGACGCCGATACCAGCATCGCGCTGGGCGACGCGCCCAACGATGCCGAGATGCTGGCCTCCGCCGATTGGGCGGTCGTCGTGAGGAACGACCACGGGCCGGGCATCGCACCGCTGCCCGACGAGGCGCGGGTCATCCGCACCCGGGCGGCGGGCCCCGCAGGCTGGCGCGAGGGCATGGCGGCGGTGCTGGACCGCCTGGGGATCGGAGAGACGGATGGCTGACTTCCACCAGAACGGCAACATCGCCCAGTTCCACAACCTGCGCACCCGCCCGCTGGAAGAGCTGGAATACCGGCTGGAAACCTTCGCCCAGACCCGGAAGATCAGCCTGATCCTGCCGTCCCTTTATTCCGAACTGGAAGGTCCGGCGCTGGCCAATATCCTGGCGGAACTGGCGAAGGTGAAATACCTGCACCGCATCGTCATCGGCCTCGACGCCGCCGACGAGGGGCAATTCCACGCCGCCCGCCGTTTCTTTGCCCGGCTGCCTATCAACCATGTCGTGCTGTGGAACGACGGCCCGCGGCTCCAGAGCCTGATGCAGCGGCTGGAGCCGCACGGCCTCTGGCCGATCGAGGCCGGCAAGGGCCGCAATGTCTGGGGCTGCATCGGCTATCTGATCGCCTGCGCCGACAGCGCGGTGATGGCGATCCACGATTGCGATATCGTGACCTACCAGCGCGAGATGCTCTCGCGGCTGGTCTATCCGGTGGTGCATCCGGCCTTTCCCTACCACCTGTCCAAGGGCTTTTACCCCCGCATCGGCAACAACCGACTGGGCGGCCGCGTGACCCGCAATCTGGTCAGCCCCCTGCTGATTTCGCTGAAGAAAGTGCTGGGCGACAGCGATTACATCGATTACCTGCGCGCCTTTCGCTACCCGCTGTCGGGCGAATTCGCGATGCGCACGGCCAGCCTGCCCGATCTGCGCATGCCCTCGGACTGGGGGCTGGAGATCGGCGTCCTTTCCGAGGCCTGGCGCAACCTCGGCCCCCGCGCCGTCTGCCAGGTCGAGATCGCCGATGTCTATGACCACAAGCATCAGGATCTCTCGCCCGAGGATGCCCAGACCGGCCTCAACCGCATGTCCATGGACATCTGCAAGGCCATCTTCCGCAAGCTCGCCGCCGATGGGGTGGTAATGAGCGCCAATACCTTCCGCACGCTGAAAGCGACCTATTACCGCCGCGCGCTGGACATGCTCGAGGTCTATTCCAACGACGCCCAGATGAACGGTCTGGGCTTCGACCGCCCGGCCGAGGAACGCTCGATCCAGCTCTTTGCCGAGAACATTATCCAGGCCGGTCAGGTCTTTCTGGAAAATCCGCAGGAACTGCCCTTCATCCCCAACTGGAACCTGGTGAATGCCGCCGAACCCGATTTCCTCACCGATTTCCGCACCGCCGTCGCGGCGGACATGAAGGATAGCGAGCCCGCCTAGCCGATATTGGTGATCCAGCGGCATTGATAGGGGGCGAAGGGGATGCTGCCATCCGCGGCGATCCGCTCGCCGCTCAACAGGTCGTGCCAATCCTCGTCCTCGATGAGGTTCAGCGCGTAGCCGTCCAGTTCCAGCGCCTCGTCCGAGACATTGTGCAGCGCGAAGATGGATTGCTGCCGGTCCAGCGATTGCCGCCAGACCCCTAGAAGCCGGTCCTCCAGCTGCAGCGTCAATTGCGTGGCGTTCGGATGGAACCCGGCCTGCCGCGACCGGATGCGGAGGCGGCGCTGCATCTCGGTCAGGACGCGGGCCTGGTTGCTGCCGGGATCGTCCAGCCGCGCCAGCAGGTCGGGATAATGCCAGCGGTGCCGGTTGATCGCCCGGTTCATGCCGCGCCGCGTCACGGCCTCATGATCATTGGGCGTGGCCAGCAGCGAATGGATGTAGAAGGCCGGGATCCCCTCCAGCGACATGACGATGGTCTGCGAGCAGAGGAAGCGGGCGATCTTGGCCGACTCCTCGCCGCTGAAACTGCGGCTCATGGCGTCGAAATAGCCGCAATTGAGCTCATAGACCGCCTGCTGCCCGCCCGGCAGCGCCCGCATCGACACAAGGCCGCCCGCCGTCTGGATGCTGGTGATCAGCCGCAGCACCTCGTCCGGCGGCAGGATCCCCTCGACGGGCCGCATGCCGATCCCGTCATGGCTGGCGGTGAAGTTGAAATAGGCGCAGCCCAGCGGCGCGGGCGGCATGGCCCTGAGCCAGCGCCGCAGGTAGCGCACATTCCCCGACAGAAGCGCATGCAGCACCAGGGGCGGCAGGGGGAAGTTGTAGACCATATGCGCCTCGTCCCGGCGGCCGAAATAGCTGAGGTTCTCGGCCTTTGGGACATTGGTCTCGGTCAGCAGGACGACCGCCTCGGTGGCAAAATCCGCCAGCACCCGCATCAGCTTGACGATGGCATGCGTCTGCGGCAGGTGGATCGAGGGCGAGCGGGGTTCCTTCCAGATGAAGGCCACCGCATCGAGGCGGATGATCCGCACCCCCTGGTCGATATGCAGCCTGAGCAGCCGGAGAATCTCCAGCAGCACCTCGGGATTGTGGAAATCGAGGTCCACCTGGTCATGGCTGAAGGTGCACCAGACATGGCGCGGGCCGCGGCTCGTCTCGACCTCGCGCAGAAGAGGGGTCGTGCGGGGGCGAACCACGGCCGAAAGGTCGTCCTCCGGCGAGGCCTCCTTGAAGAAGCGGTCATAGGGCGGGCGGCCCTGGAGGTAATCGGTGAACCACGGCCCTTGGCTGGAAACATGGTTCAGGACCATGTCCGACATCAGCGTGAAGGCTGCGCCGAGGCGGCGGATGTCGGGCCAGTCGCCCAGGGCAGGATCGACCCGGGTGTAATCGGTGACGGCGAAACCATCGTCCGAGGTATAGGGGAAAAAGGGCAGGACATGCACGCCGTTGACCGCGCCCCCAAGCCGCCGGTCGAGGAAATCCAGAAGCAAATCCAGCGGCTTGTGGCTGCCGTCGGTGATGGAATTGCCATAGGCGATGACCAGCGCGTCGCGCTCGGACCACAGCGTGTTCGATGGCCGCCGGGGCCGCTGGCGCCGGGCGCGTCCCTCTGGCCAGAAGGCGGCGATCACCGCGCCGGTCAGCGCCATCGCATCGCGCTCGGGATAGATCCGGGCAAGGAGCGCATGCAGGCGGCTGCGCAGGCTGCGGGTGGTGGCGGGATCGGGGATGGGGTCCTCATCGCGGCTGGGGGCGTTGGGGGCAGTGTATCGCCCAAGGGCCAAAGGACAAGCCGCTGGGCCTGCGCGGCGGCCGCCACCCTGGCCCTGCCCGTTCCCTGGGCGCCGCTGCCCGATCCGGGGGCGCCCGGCGCATGGCCCAGGGCGGCGGGAGGCACGCTCCCACCCGCCCACCCCGCGCGCCTCCCGCCGCGGAGAGGTCGGCGCTCGGGTTGGCCCCGGGGGACCAGCCCCCCGGACCCCCCGGCGTATTTTTGGCAAAGTGAGGGGAAGGGCGGAGCGTGCCGACAGGCGGGCGCCCTTTCTCATCTTCGTTCTTCAACTATCCTCGGGAGGATTTTCAAGGAGGGTCGAAAACCCTCCTTGAAGCCGGGGGCGCGGGGGGCGGTAGCCCCCGGCTCTTTGCGGCCTCTTGCGGCGGCCCCTGCCCTTGGTCGCCCGATGCAGCCGCGGGCGAGGGCGAAGCCCTCAGCCCTTCAGCGCGGCGATATCGGCCGGTGTGCCGACCGCCCTGCAATCGGCCTCGCGGTCGATGCGGCGGATCATGCCGGACAGCGCCTTGCCCGCGCCGATCTCCCAGAACTCGCGCACGCCCTGTTCGACCATCCAGGTCACCGACTCGCGCCAGCGGACCGAGCCCGTCACCTGTTCGACCAGCAGCTGGCGGATGGTTTCGGGATCGCTGACCCCAGCCGCGCGGACATTGGCCACCACCGGCACGCGCGGCGCGGCGATGCTGACACCCGCCAGCGCCTCGGCCATGGCCTCGGCTGCCGGCTGCATCAGGGCGCAATGGAAGGGGGCGGAAACCGGCAGCATCACCGCCCGCTTGGCGCCCCGTGCCTTGGCGAGTTCGACCGCGCGCTCGACCGCCGTCTTATGCCCCGAGACCACCACCTGCGCCGGGTCGTTATCGTTGGCGGCCTGGCAGACCTCGCCCTGGGCGGCCTCTGCCGCGACCTCGGTGGCGGTGGCGAAGTCGAGACCGAGGAGCGCGGCCATGGCGCCGACGCCCACCGGCACCGCCGATTGCATGGCCCGCCCGCGGATACGCAGAAGCCGCGCGGTATCGGCGACGCTCAGCGCCCCCGCCGCGGCCAGGGCCGAGTATTCGCCCAGCGAATGCCCGGCCACGAAGGCCGCATCGGTCAGGGCGAATCCTTCGGCCTCGAGCGCGCGCATCGCCGCCAGCGAGGTGGCCATCAGCGCCGGCTGGGCATTGGCGGTCAGCGTCAGCTCGGCGATATCGCCCTCCCAGATCAGCGCGGAGAGGGTATCGCCCAAGGCCGCATCGACCTCGTCGAAGACGGCTTTCGCGGCCGGATAGGCGGCGGCCAGATCGCGCCCCATGCCAATGGTTTGCGCCCCTTGCCCGGGGAAGACGAATGCGCGGCTCATGCCAATCTCCTCGTAAGCTCTCCTTGCCATACAATCCCCGCCCGACCTGCGCAATCGCCCGGGCGGGGGGTGGCCTTTCGGGCCGGCGGTGGCAGCCGGTCCTGCGTCCAACCCCGACCTGGGGAGCGAGCCGAGGGCGCATGATCGCCCGGACAGGGGAAGGTCCTTTTCGCCACATCCCGCGCGGCAGTGCCGCGATCGGAATATTTCAACGGCTTACAACGACCATGCACGGCCTTGGCCAAACCTGCGCGGCAGCGTGCATCTTCCAAGCCGCTCGCACCCGGCTTCGCGCTGTTGAAAACCCGTTAAAGCAGCCTTTAAGGCACCGATGGAGTCCCTCGCTGTCATCCCTGTAGCGCGCCACGAATTCTTGCAGAGTTTGACAGGGAAAGTTGCAGCATGTCAGTGCTATCGCGACTGACGGCGAGAGGCTGCGCCTAGTCAGGAAAGCACTCCGGGAACAAGGTCAGAACCACATGCCCCGCAAGGTGGGTCCGACCGACCTGCTGCATCTGAAGTGCCAACTTGAATGCATCGCGTACAGAGGGGCGCTCCATGAGCCGCTGATCAGGAAGAGCCAGCACAAAGTGCCGCAGCAGTCTGGCATACCGTCTGCGTAGTTCCGGCCTGAGGAAAGTGTTCACCACCTCAGCGTTGTTTCTCTGTCTTGATCCAACGGGCGTCCCATCGACAAGGGAAAGAACCGCATTTATTACAGCGGGAATTTCGTAGGTCACCAACAACTGAACATCGGCCTCCTCTATCTCAATGTGATCTATGAGCTCAGCCAGCAATGACTGCCGATCCCGGTTTGACATGCCGTCCAAGGGCGAGGCTGATCGCCAGCGGCGCAGGAAATCAACATGCCATGCGGGAGCGCGCGCCACAGCGAAGGGCAGGCCATTGGGCGGCCAAGTGAGGTCCTGGAGAAGAACCTCCTTCGATTGCCATCCCGCGCTGTGCTCCCAGAACGCTCGCAAATAGAAGCACCGCTCGGAAAGGCTTCTTGCCACAACCCCGGGGTCCAACGAGAAAATGTTCCGCTGGTGCGAAACGAAGATGTCCTGCAGCGTCGCTCTGAGTCGGCTGGGCTCTTCAGGCTCGAAGTTCCATGTCACCCAGATCAGGTGCCTGCCGACCGAATTGTAGAATTCCTCTCGCGCGACGATGATCGGCAACTGTGTCGTCGCAAGCTGGATTTCAAAGGCGAGCGGGCGGCCGCCATGGTCGGCTCTAACGTCAGGCCGCCGTCTTCCATCTTCACCCAAAAGGTATTCGTCGACAACGACGCTTCCCTCAGATGTCAGCGGGTCGCCGCGAAGGCATTCTGCGACAATGGACTTTATCTTAGCGTGAAGAGGGCTTTCCTGAGCCCCTTGAAACTGCCGGGCGCTGACTGCGTCGACTGAACTCGGATCGCCCGTCCACCAGGGGCAATCGACAGGCGCACCGCTGCGGTGCTTCCATTGCGGTCGCTTGGTTCTCGGCACCAGTGGCGCATACACCGGGTGCCCGCACTTCTCGCATGCGAAAGTCGGAACGCGCTTCGCCCAATCCACAGTAGCCCTACGCCTGAGCGCATGATACTCGTCCAAGTTCATCGCCAACAATTCGTCGCTGGAGACGGAGCGACAATCGCTCAGGCGAATGGCTTGCTTTAGGGTGCGTATTTCAGGCTTATTTCTCATTGGGGAACACCAGCATGCCTTGCCGAGTCGGTCAACGGACGCTTAAGTGTCAGGAGATAAAGGCGGGGGCGTGTGTGAGAGCTTAGGGGGTCGTGCCGGGGTGGGGGCGCCCTCGCAGGCGAACATGCCTCAGCTGGAGCTTTACCGAAGCCGCAGATTTCTCACTTTGCGGATAACATTGTGTATCGCTTGAAGACTTACTTTCTCGGTCAAGATCGCTCTAATGATGCCATCGCGGGTAAGCGGTTCAAGCAACCGCCTCCCATGAACTTCGCCAGGGTACAATAGAAATACCGTGTCGGGAGAGCTACTAGGGTCGGAATTTGGCCCTCGATAGTCGAAGCACACCGGCATGGAGCTGTCCAACCAGCTTGACGGAAATGTGCTTTCCGCGTCAGCCAGAAAGTAAAGGCCGGTTGGTTCCCTGTTCTGAATGAGTGCAGATATTCTATTCTGCCAGCCGTCTATCTTCTTTCTGTCTCCCTCCAGCCTGGAACCATCGACAATCCAGATCATGTTCTTGTAGAAACCCTCTCTCGCTCTGCGCTCCATTGGCTCCAAGCGTGAGTGCTGAAATTCTACCGTAAGCCCGGCGAGGGTATGGACGTCCGCGATGTGACGCTCGCCAGTGGTCTGATCTTTAAAAATGTACTCCTGCCATCGGATCGGAAACTCATCCTTCCATTTCCGATGCCAGTCGGTTTCGGGTTCCCACCACACGTCACAGTTCAATTTAGCCTTGTGAGACCAATGGTGGACGCGGACCTCACCACAGCGAGCCACCATTTCCGAGCCACAGAAGGGACATTCACCAAGCACGCCAGGGATGGGGCGACTCCGACTTCCATTCACATTAGCAGTTAGCACGTGGGTACCCGGCCTTTGATAAGATTGCTGGTCGCTAAGCTTACTGAACTGCGCCGGGTTTGCCAGTGGCTCTAGCTTCTGAGCAGAACGGAGAACCCAAGTCCATCCAGGTCACAGTTGGGCTTTGCCTTGGCTAGACCTTCAACCCCGCGAGCGACGAATGCACAAACCACCCGTCCTGGTCCTGATAGGCGATCGTGCAATTGTCCTGGTCGCGCGCCTCTTTGACGGTCGAGTTCGCGCGCGGCCAGATCCAGCGGGCGTCGAAGGCCTCAGTGATCTTGCAGGCCTGTCGGGGGGTGGCTTTCACGAAGGCCATGGGTGCCGCTCCTATCCGCTTGGCACTGGACAGATGGCGGCACCCGGCCGGATTTGAAGTCCTCGAAAACTGCTCTTTTCAAGCCGTCTCGAGCCCATAGTGGCTCACTAAAGGCATACCCTTCGAGCCGCGCGCGCGATAGCTATCGGTCTTCGCAGGGAACTTGATTGCAGATGTCTTCCAGCCAACCGAAGAATCCTCGGTCGCCAGGGGCGCCGCCACCGCCTTGCGGCGCTAGGACCCCACCACCGGGAGGGAGTATGAAACTGTTGGTATCAGAAGGTTGTCTTGCCCACGGGAACTCACCGCAAGCTGGTACTTTGAATATCCAAGCACTGATCATGCAGCCCACGATATACCCGGAGTCACCTGCTTCGCCGCGGGGGTTGATATGTGTCGTTTGTGCTGAGGCCCCGGCGTTGAGCAAGAAGAAGACGCTCGCGACAAATGCCGAAAGATAGGAATTCATCACTGTCACTCCAGAGCCTATTTGCTCGCCTCTAAGTCTAGCAGTTCCATATTTTTAAGCTCGGCACGAAGCAGTGATCGCTCGCCCTGAGTGGCGAATTCACGGTTCGTGGAGGGCGAGCGCGTCTTCGTAGGCATCGCGGCCGGGCAGGGCCTCGTTGAAGACATAGACGCGGCCATCCCGCAGATCGGTCATTGTCGTGGTCATGGCGTGATCGCCTCCAGCATCTGCACAAACAGGGTCTCGGTCCGCGCCATCTGACCCGCGCGGCTGAACTTGATGTCGAGAGCGGCACGCCCGGTCGGCCAGGCGGCGGTGTCGCCGGGAGAGACCAGCTCGAACAGGCCCTCGACCGGATCCAGAACGGCGGGTTGAAGGGGCACTTCAACACCCGTGAAACGCAGGCTCGCGGCGATGGAAACGCCGTCCAGCCCACCGTCCCTCAGGAACCGCGGCCGGAACGTGTCGCCCCGTTTTCGGCGGATCGTGATGCTCATGGTTTCAACTCCTTCCTGGCGCTGAATTCGGTGGAAAGGCCTCCCGTGGTCAGCGCGTGCACGACCCGTGTCAGGGTCCAGTCCCCGGCCCAGGCGTCAGGCAGACCGCCCGGCCTAACCAGCCCAGGCGGTCGGCCTTGTCGCCGTCCTGATCGGTCACGGTCAGCGACAGCAGCCGATCCCCGAAACGCGCGGTGACGTCAGCGCCGTTGGCGGTCAGGCGAAACCGGGGCTTCATGGGTCCCCCCAGAGCCGGATTTGCGGCACGACGACCGAGGGCGCCGCACGGGCAGGCAGGATCACCCCCAGCCCGGCAGGGAGCGTCAGTCCCAGCGCAGCAAGGCCTGGGTTCAGGGCCAGCACCTCGGCCACGGGGCGCTCGGAGCCGAGCTCGCGGCGGCAGAGCGCGTCCAGCAGGTCGCCCCCCTCGGCCCAGACCCGGCGCTGGTCGGCGCCAGGGGCCGCAGCGGTGTCGCGGCGGCGGGCCTCGGCGGCTTCTTCGGGCGACTGGACCAGGATGCTCAGGGTGGCGGCATAGACCGTGACCGCGCCGCGGCTCAGCCGCCAGTCCAGCCAGAGGATGCCCGAGGGCCAAAGGGGGGCGCCGTTGCCCGCGTCCAGGCGATAGCGCCCGCCCGGGGCGTCGGTGATCTGAACCTCGAGCGGCCAGAGTGACCCGCTCGGGCCGCGCGCGGCACAGGCAGCCTCGACGCCTTCCAACGTGCCGGGGGCCGTCAGATCGAGTGACCTGCTCCCCTGAAATGTCCTGAAATTTTGGTTAGCCTGTTCTCCAACTGAGGAGACAGATGATGAACAGAAGCCGTTTCAGCGCAGAACAGATCATTGGCATTCTGAAAGAGCATCAGGCCGGGCTTGGCGCGAAGGAACTGTGCCGCAAGCATGGGATCAGTGACGCGACTTT
>Ga0209794_1000713_pt1 | contig 38607 bp, 33 predicted proteins | sample EBPBio232013_DNA_FD_185869 | JGI IMG/M metagenome (GOLD analysis project Ga0209794, IMG submission 185869) | Wastewater treatment Type I Accumulibacter community from EBPR Bioreactor in Madison, WI, USA - Reactor 1_5/23/2013_ DNA (SPAdes)... | ecosystem: Engineered > Bioreactor > EBPR >... | reverse complement strand
GTTGCTGGAGCCGATCGGCAACATCCCGCCTGCTGAGGCCGAGGAGCGCTATTACGCCACGCTGGACCAGCCAGCTATGGCCGCATAACTTAAACCAAATGGCCTCCGGCAAACCCGGGGCGGTTCATAGCGCTGGCGCAAGTTACCTCGTCTCAATCGTGCTTTCGCTCGATTGCGAAGCCGGCTCAAACCATAACGCGGCGTCGGCCGAGCCATCGATCTGTCCGATACGAATTTCCCAAAATGTGCAGGGTCGTTGGGTGACACTGCTGACCGATCGCGCCTGTTTCGTAGACCCGCAGGACGCAACGGCCGCTGCTGCCAACCGGTTCGACGGTGCGCAGGTCCAATTCGATGAGAAGCGCCGAGTGCTCAATGTCCGCGCCAACATCGGCGGAATTTGGCTCGCTACCTGCACTCGGTCCTTCCCAATTCCTTGAAAGCCTTGTTCCTGTGATGTTTCGATCTCTTTCTCGTCGACTGGCGATCGTCGTCCTGATTGTCTTGATGCCCTCTTTGGCATTCGCTCAGCGTCAGCAGTACTGCGAGCGCACCAACTATTCGGCTCAGGAAATCACCAATGCCGTGAATGCCTCGCCGCTCCGGGATGAGCTGAAAGCGACCTCCTGTTCCCTCGGTGGGCTTGGCCGCTTTGAATCGGGCGGAAACAAGGGTGTCTACAATGGGAGCTGCTGCACCGGCATCTTCCAGCTCAACAACGCCAATGTCTGGCGCTATGCCCGCACAGATCGCGAAGGTTTCGGCTGTATGAGCCTGCAGGAGCAGGTGAATGCCTGGGCGCGCCTCACCAATGATGGCTACAACACAGGTGTCGTCCGGCGCCTGAGCGAAATGGGCGTGTTCGATGGGCGACGCGTGGATGCGAGCTTTATCGCCGCCTGCATCCAGCTCGGCGTCGGCAATTGCCAGACCATGGTGAATTCCGGGCGCTGCTCGGGTTTTGCGGATTCGAACGGCACAACAATTTGCGACATGGCGCGCGCCGCGCAATCCAATGCCGACCCGAATTGTCAGAACAATCCCAACACACCCGCCTGCGAGCAGGGGCCGGGGGATTTTCCGCCTGGCCAACCTGCTGCTGCCGTGCCACCGGCGCCAGCCGCGACAGATATCATGGTGGGTTCGGGCGAGGTTTGAGTCATAGGCCAAGCGCAGGCTTGCGGTACGTCAGACATGGCGCTTGACAATCTTTGCACTTATTTCATTTGTAGCACTTAATGCGTTTAAGAGTGCGCAAGCACCATCAGAGAGAGTGTCATGTCCCGCGCCACCACCGCACATCGTGCTCCGCCGCCCAACCAGGCTGAAATTACGCTTGCCCGTTCCTCGGCTCAGCGCCTGGGTTCGCTTGTCCGCAGAAGCGAGCCTCTGCGTGTCCGCGTGATTGATCGCGGACAGGAGGCGCCGATCGAGCTTCCTGCCGTCGCCGTTGACCTCCTGCTGGATATCCTTGGCGCGATGGCTGCTGGCCAAGGCGTGACCATCATCCCTGAGAATGCCGAACTCACGACCGTGCAGGCTGCCGGTGTTCTCAATGTCTCGCGTCCGTTTTTGATCAAGCTTCTTGAGGATAATGCCATTCCGCACCGGAAGGTTGGGAAGCACCGCCGGGTCAGAATGGAAGACGTCATGGCTTATAAGGCGCGGATCGACCGTGACCGGGAAGCCGTGCTCGACGCTCTTGTTGCCGACGCTCAGGAGCAGGGCATGGGATACTGAGCGGGGATGAACTACACCGCGCTCCTCGACGCCAATGTGCTCTATCCCGCTGTGACGCGGGATATTCTCATGCGCCTTGCTGTTACCGACATCTACAAGGCGCGCTGGAGCAACGACATTCACCGGGAATGGATCGAAAATCTCCTCGAGAATGAGCCAAAACGCGAGCGCGCCAAACTGGAGCGCACGCGTGAACTCATGGACCTCAATGTCCGGGATGCGCTGGTTACAGGATACGAGCCGCTCATTCCTGGGATTGTCGGCTTGCCTGACCCCGGTGATCGCCATGTCCTTGCAGCCGCAATCGTCGGCCGCTGCGATGTGATCGTGACCGCGAACTTGCGAGATTTCCCGGAGGCAGCCATCGCACCATACGGAATCGAGGCGATCCACCCCGATGAGTTCCTGGGCTCCCATCTCAGTCTTGCCCCGGGTATCTTTTGTGGCTGCGTGAAGCGCATTCGGGCTCAGCTCAAGAACCCTCCCATGAGCGTCGAGGATTATCTCGGAAAACTGGTCGCATGTGGATTGGTCGCGACCGCACAGGCGCTCGAGCAATATGCCGAATTGATCTGAGCGGCCTCTCGAATTGCTGTTTTTTCAAGCACCTAGTCCCGGCGGCGCGTCTTTGCCGATTGCCCCGTGGATTTCTTTTTGAACTCGACGCGCTGGCTTTCGAGTTGCGCGAGCGCCTCGACACGGGCCCGGCTTGAGGCCTTGATCGCGTCGAGATCGATGTCCCGAGCATCCAGCGCCTTCTTCACGACGCCATCGTTGAGCCCTAGGAGTTCCCAGACCGAAAGGCCAAGTCCCTTGGCAATGAGTTCGAGGGTATCGAGCGTCGGGTTGGCGTCGCCCTTGACGAGCAGGTAGTAGGTCCCCGGTGAAATCCCGACTTTGGCCAGAAAGCTTGCCAAATCCTCATGGTCAGCCGCAAGCTGTTCAAGCCTGATGCCGAGTACCGATGCCAATGTCTTTTCCGCGGTTCTGCCGCGCCCCGCTTTGGGAGCCATCTGCCTGCCCGATCCATGATCCAATGATTGGCTGCAGCGTGCATACATTTTCTACGATACGCAATAGATCGCACAAACAGAGACCTCCGGATGGATGACGGTTCCCATTGGGCCGGGTCGGAGGGAATTCCGTTCTATTGGTTAACCGGCGCCAGTTTGGCCAATCGGTCAATCGCTTCAGAGAGAAGTGATGCGTGCAGAGCTTTGCCGGAATAGGCGATCTGAACCGTCGCCCAGTAGAGAACCTCGTTCGGATCGTTGTAAAACACGCCGGTCGCTAGATTGCGGGCAATCAGCTCTTTCACGTTTGCTTCGGGGCATGTCCGCAGATAGGGGAGCAGCGTATCGATCGGCGCACGCTCTGTTATAGTCGGCATCTTCAGGCTTTCCGGCATCTCTCTCCCCTTTGACTGCCGTGGGCGGAAAGCGCGGAGCCATGCCATAGACCTTTTTATAATACAATCTGCAATATATTAGATCATATGTTGACCGTTTTTCATGAAACTGTCGAGGTTTACCGCCATCTGGCCGTGCCTAGAGAAAGAAGTGATTTCGGGCCGTTTGTGACGGTTTGATAGGGGAAGAGAGAGGTTCTGCCCCGACCGTCGTGGAGATGACGGACATGACCCAGTTGGCTTCTAACCCTACGGCTTCGCGCTCCATTTCTGGCGCGCTTGCCACCCCTCGCGAGATTCCCCTTTCCCAGCTCGTCGCTTCTGCTGCCAACGTCCGGAAGGTTCGAGCCGCCGTGAGCATTGACGATCTCGCGGAGGACATCGCGCGTCGGGGGCTCTTGCAGTCGCTTTCTGTGCGTCCATTGAAGAATGAGGCCGGCGACGAGACCGGTCAGTTCGCCGTTCAAGCCGGTGGGCGGCGCCTCGCAGCCCTTCAGAAGCTGCAGACTGAAGGACGCATCAACCCTGATCACCTGATCCCTTGTCTCGTCAAATCCACGGGCATCGAGATCGAGGATTCCCTTGCCGAGAATGTGATGCGCGCCGGTCTTCATCCGCTCGACCAGTTCCGGGCCTTCAAGGCTTTGGCCGACGACGAAGGGCTTTCGGTCGATGAGATCGCGGCACGGTTTTTTGTCTCGCCGCAGATTGTTCGTCAACGCCTGAAGCTCGCCTCTGCGAGCCTCACCTTGCTTGCGGCCTATGCCGAGGATGAGATGACGCTCGATCAACTCATGGCGTTCTGCGTGACGGCAGACCATGCCCGTCAGGAGGCGGTCTGGGAGCAGATCCGGCAAGGCTACAACAAGGAGCCCTACCTGATCCGGCGCCTCCTTACGGAAGGTGCAGTGAAGGGCAATGATCGGCGTGTCCTCTTCGTGGGTGCTGCGGCCTATGAGGCGGCAGGCGGTTTGATCCTCCGTGACCTGTTCTCGGAGGATGCCGGTGGCTGGTTTCAGGATGTCGCGCTGCTCGACCGTCTCGCCACGGAGAAGCTGGGCGAGGAAGCCAAGGCCGTTGCCGCCGAGGGCTGGAAATGGGTCGAAACGGCCCTCAGCTTCCCCTATGGCCATCTCAACGGGTTGATGCGGCTCTCATCGACACCGGTGCCGGTCTCGGCTGATGAGCAGGCGCGCTATGACGCCGCCGTTTCCGAATACAACGCCCTTTCGGATGAATACGAGGGCGTCGAGGAACTTCCCGAGGAGATCGACCAGCTTATGGGCGAACTCGAGGACATCCTTGCGAGGGTCGATGAACGCCCCGATGCTTTCAATCCAGAGGAAATCGCCAATGCCGGGGTTTTCGTCAGCATCGAGCACGATGGTCGTCTGCGCGTCGAGGCTGGCTATGTCCGACCCGAAGATCGGGTTCCGAGCACATCTGGTCAGTCGTCAAGCAGTCCGACCACAGGCGATGATTCTGCTTTGTCCGTTCAGTCTGGAGGCGCTGGGCCGAACACGTCAGAGGACGCCGATGACGTCGAAATCGAGACCACTGCCCGCCTCTCCGATCGCCTTGTCGCTGAACTCACGGCCTATCGGACGCTCGCCCTTCGGGAATCGCTCGCCGATGATCCCGATACCGCGCTCCTCACCTTGACCCATGCCCTGGTGCTCAAGAGCTTCTATCGCTTCGCTGGTTCGGAAACCTGTCTCGAACTCGATGTCCGGTCCTCCGCGCTTGAGGTGCATGCGTCTGACCTCGGCGAAAGCGATGTCGCCAACCGCATGAGTGCGCGTCAGGCGCGCTGGGCTGGGATGCTGCCGAAGAATCCGGCTGATCTTTGGGATGCCCTCGTCGCGTTCGATGCTGATTCTCTGGCAGCCCTCTTCGCGTGGTGCGTCTCGACAGGCGTCAATGCACTGCAACTCCCGCACATACGCCGCACCCGTGAACTCGCTCATGCCGACCGGCTCGCGGATCATGTCGATCTCGATATGCGCCGCCATTGGTCTGCGACCTCGAAAAGCTTCTTCGGGAAGGTCACGAAATCCCAGATCCTCGCGACGGTGCGCGATGTGAAGGGCGAGGCGGTGGCCCAAATGATCGATCATCTCAAGAAATCCGACATGGCAACTGAGGCAGAGCGCCTTGTCGCTGGCGCGAACTGGTTGCCGGCCCCCTTGCGATCGACGCTTGAAAGGGGCTCGCACGCGCTTGTCGCCCCATCTGCAACGACGGTCGAAGCTCCCACACAGCCCGCGAACGAAGGGGGCGAAGATGCCAATTCAGAGGCTGTCACGCTCCCAGCGTTCCTGACCGAGGGCCTGGCAACGGCTGCTGCCTATCCCATCGCCGCCGAATAGCCCTTCCTTGCCTCATCGATCCCCTGCCCGGCCGAGCCTGTCTCGTGTCGGGCTTTTTCATTCTGGAGAGCCCCATGGCCAACGAAACCAATAGTCCCGCAACGCCCGAGCCGAAGCTCATCGCCCTTCCTGTGACGATGTCCGACATCGTGGCTGAGATTGAAGCCGAGAAGTTGCAACGCGCAGCTCTGCGTCCGGCCAACAAGTCTGCGGTCTTTGCCGCACTTGCCGGCGTCGGCATCGCGACTGTCATCGTCAGCTTTGATGGCTACGGCGATAGCGGGCAGATCGAGAGTATCAAGGCGCGTGATGCCGCCAACACGAACGTTCCGCTACCCGACCAGACGATCAGCATTGTCGCGATTGTCTGGGGACAGAGCGCGCCGGAAACCCGCCCGATGACACTGACCGAGGCAATCGAGCACTTGGTCTACGATGCCCTCAGCGAAACCCATGGCGGGTGGGAGCTCAATGAAGGTGCCTATGGTGAGTTCGTCTTCGATGTCCCCACTCAAGAAATCCGGCTCGACTATCACGAGCGGATGACCGTCACCGAATTCCATTCCCACACGTTCTGAGCGGAGGCGATCATGGCTCATCCCTACCACCACGCCCTCTCCTCGCAAAAAAAATGGGGTGGCACCGTCGAGGATTATCTCGCGATTCACGCCTGGTTTGATGCATCGAAGGGAATTATCGCGGATTTCCGGCACAGGGCGCTCCGACATCATGCCGAGGGCATCTTCATGGCCGAGACGATCTTCGGTGTGACGATCACTCTTTCGTCGGGCCGGATCATTCCAACACGCTGGGTTGGGGAACAGCATGTCACCGAGGATCTCGGTTTCATCCCGAGTTTCGCGGATTGGGCTCGCGCAATTCAGCCCGCGCCATGGATGGGGCGCACCCGGAAAATCGATATCGATCTCGACCCGTATCAGCCGATCCTGGAGATCTCCGATGCCTGAGGTGATCGAAACAGCCGTCTACATCTTCGAAGAGCTCGATGAGCGCTCCCAGGAGCGCGCTCGTGATTGGTATCGTCAGGCGTCTGCCCATGACGACTGGCATGTTACAGTCTTCGAGGATTTCGAGCGCATCTGCGAGATCCTCGGCGTGGCTCGAACAACTCGGCCTGTCCGCCTCTACGGAGGCGGCACCCGCCAGAAACCCTGCATCTGGTTCTCCGGGTTTTCGAGCCAGGGTGACGGCGCCTGCTTCGAGGGCAGCTATAGCTATCGGAAGGGCGCGTCCCGTGCGATCCGCGCTTATGCGCCTAGGGATGCTCGACTGGCTGCAATCACCGACCAGCTTCAGCAGATCCAGCGCAAAAACTTCTATACCCTCGAGGCCCGCGTCATGCATCGGGGACGTTACTACCACGAGCACAGCATGGAGATTTCTGTCGAGCGGAACAGTGATCGATCTCAGCCTCCAACTGCCGACGCCGAGGAAGGCGTTTCAGAAGCCCTGCGAGACCTCGCGCAATGGCTCTATCGACAGCTTGAGCAGGAATACGACCACCAGATGTCGAACGAGGTGGTGGATGAAGGCATCATCGCCGACGGGTACACGTTCACCGAAGCTGGAAGTCGGTTTGGGTAAGGGCGGCTTCGCACCCCAATGCGGACATTCTTCGTCAAAGGCCATACCGTCAGAGCGCCCCGGACGCCACCCCGCTGGTCGATCGCGGCCTACCCAGACCGCTAGGCTAGGGCTAGAAATATTGTAATCTTCGTGCTACATATTTCGCTGATCTGTAGTGCGAAGGTGGCAAATGCCTACTCCACATACCCCTCCAGCGGCCGTGCGCCGCGCCTTGCGGAAGCTCGGCGCGGATATCCACGACGCCCGCCGCCGCCGCAAGCTGCCTATGGCGGTCGTGGCGGAGCGTGCTTTCACGTCGCGCTCGACCCTGCAAAGGATCGAGGCTGGCGACACCAATGTGAGCATCGGCATCTATGCCGGCGTCCTTCAGGCCCTTGGTCTACTCGAAGCGCTGGGCCAAATCGCAGACATTGGCAATGACAGCGTCGGACAGGCGCTGGCCAGTGCCGATCTGCCCAAGCACGTTCATCTCAAGCGGCAAACCGGATCGTCCCGTGATGGCTGACTTCGAGGTGCACATCGATCTGCACGGTCGCACGCGCCCAATCGGATTGGCGAGGAGCAATCGCGTCCGCGGCGCAGAGACCATTCTCTTCGCGTACGACGGTGCATGGCTTTCGGATCCGGATCGCTTCTCGCTGGAGCCGGCACTTGCATTGACGCGCGGCGCGTTCGCTCCTCCTGCTGGCCTTGCGACCTTCGGCTCAATCGGCGACTCCGCGCCAGATACGTGGGGCCGCCGCCTTATGCAGCGCGCCGAGCGCCGCTTCGCCGACCGCGAGGGCCGCGCAGTCCGCACGCTCGCGGAAAGTGACTACCTGCTCGGGGTCGCAGATGAGACGAGGCTCGGCGCGTTACGGTTTCGCTGGGTTGGCGAAGAGGCCTTCCAGGCGCCGATCAGGGCCGGCGTGCCAGCCCTGATTGAGCTGGGCCGTCTGCTTCAGATCACCGAGCGGATTCTCCGGGACGAGGAAACGGACGAAGACCTTCAACTGATCTTCGCGCCCGGCTCCTCCCTCGGCGGTGCGCGGCCGAAGGCCTCGGTCATCGATCAATACGGCCACCTCTCCATCGCCAAGTTTCCGAAGGAGACCGACGACTACAGCATGGAAACCTGGGAGGAGATCGCGCTGCGGCTGGCCGGCCAAGCCGGCATCGCCACCCCACAACACGAACTTGTCGAAGTGGCCGGCAAGTCGGTGATGCTATCGCGACGCTTCGATCGCGATGGCGCGATCCGCATCCCGTTCCTGTCCGCCATGGCAATGATGGGCGCCAGGGACGGCGAGCGTGGCAGCTATCCCGAGATCGTCGACGCCCTGGCCCAGCATGGCGCGCAGGGAAAGACGGACGCCCACGCACTTTATCGGCGTGTTGCCTTCAATGTGCTGATCTCCAATGTCGACGATCATCTGCGCAACCACGGCTTTCTCTGGCTCGGCAAGGCCGGGTGGACCCTCTCGCCCGTCTATGACCTCAATCCGGTGCCCACCGATCTCAAGGCGCGCGTGCTGACGACGAACATCGACCTCGACGAGGGCACCTGCTCCCTCGATCTGCTCGAACAGGCGTCGGAATATTTCGCACTCACGCTGGCGCAGGCCCGAGCGATCATCAAAGAGGTCGCGACCGTGACCGCGACATGGCGCGAGACTGCCAAGACCGTCGGCGCCCGGTCGGCCGAGATCACTCGCATGGCCAGCGCCTTCGAGCATGACGATCTCACGCGGGCGCTGGCGCTATGACCAGGACCTTCTTTCATAGCTTCGATCCGCCAGCCGCAAGCCCGGTCTCCGGGGCCACCGTCGATCTGGAAGTCTCCGAGATCGAGGATGCCGGTATCCGGGAGGTGCTGCAGACGCCGGGCGCGGCCTATGGCGCCTGGTCGATCCTCGATGCGCTGCTGACCCCGACCGGCGCAGGCACGCCGTTCGTGTTCAGGGAGCCGCTCGGTCAAGCACGGGAGGTCAAGGTCGCGCTCTCCGGCCTATTCGGACGGTTCGTCGCGCGTGCCTACCTCGAGCGCTACTTCAACCTCTCGATCTTCGCCCATCTCGGCAGCCGCACAATCGACCTCGATCGGCGCCGTCAGGTCAAGATCACGCGCCTGTCCCGCGGCGACCTGCCTGACTGGATCGCCTGCGCCGCCGACCTGTCGTCGCTGACTGTCGCCGAAGCCAAGGGTTGCCACGATGTGGGCGGTCCCGCCAAAGCGCTGGACCGAGCATGGGCGCAGGCCCGGCGGATCGATGTCACCGCCCGAGGCCGAAAGGTCACGGTGAAGCGTATCGCGATCGCGACGCGCTGGGGAATGGCCGCAGCAGGCCCAGCCGATGCTCATCTTTCAGTTCGCGATCCTGTCGATGAAGGAGAACCCATTGAGCCTGTGGAGAAAGACGGCCTCTTCATCGGGCTTCTGCGCCTGCATATAGCCAATCTCATCAAGCCGCTCGGCCACAACGAGCTTGCCGCGACGCTCCACCGCCTCACCCAACAGGCATTCCCGCGAAGGCTCCAAGATGATCTCGGGCGCGCCCGGGCGATGCTCGATGCCGCCCCGGTAAGGGAAGTTGAGAAGGCGGCTGCCATGGGTGGGCTGATTGGAGGGATCGTCACGCGCGCCGGGCCGATCACCGGTGCCGATGTCGCACCCGGCGAACAGGAGGCGCTCGCCCGCCTCAATCTGCGACCTGTATTTGTTGGAATCGAGCGTGACCTCATCCGAGCCGCCATCGATGCGGACCCACAGGCCGTGCGCGTCCGCCTGAGCCAAACTGTGCGTCCAGACGAGTTCGCTCGTTCAGACCGCGCGGGCGGCTGGATCGTGCCGCTCGGCGAGGAACGACGTATCATGGGCGGGACCTGACCAGGGCATCAGCGAACGTAAAATCACGGCGAAGCGGCCGGCCAAACCAGACACGGCAAGATCAGGGGGCAGAATTATGGAAGCGCAGGGGAATGATCTCTCGAACGAGGCGGCAGCGCTCGCAGACATCCTTAAATGGTCGGCGGATATCCCAGCGTGGCAGCGCGACGCGCTGCGTCGCCTCTGCATTCAGACAAAACTAGAAGCGGCCGATATCACGGCGCTGGTCTCGATCTGCAAGGCCGTAGAGCAAGGCGGCCCGCTCGACGCGGCCCACGTCCGCGATCCAGCCGCGAGCCACGCGGTCATTACTCTCGGGGCGCTCCACGGGTTATCCCACGTCAACGCCCTTGCTCCTGGCGAGCGGCTTTCCTTCGGAAAGACCGGTCTCACCGTCATCTACGGCGATAATGGCGCCGGCAAGTCCGGCTACGCTCGGGTCCTCAAGCAGCTCTGCCGCGCGCGGTCGCCGAAGGGCGACGCGATCCTACCCAACATCTATGCGGCCGGCTCGGGCACTCCCGCCGCGAGCATCGACTTCTTCGTCGGCGCCCAGAAACGAAGCGTGTCATGGGCCCAGGACAGCCCGCCGGACGCCATGCTCTCCGCGGTGAGCGTGTTCGACTCGCGGACTGCCAACGTCCATGTCGAGAACACCAACGATCTCGCCTACACGCCGCTGCCGCTCCGCATCCTCGCGGGCCTGGCGCAGGCCTGTCAGGACGTCAAAGCCAAACTGGCTGCCGAGGTAAAGGCGCTCCAGGAACAGACCCCGGCGGTTCTTTCAAAACCCGAATGCAAGTCGGAGACCATAGTCGGCAAGTTGATCTCCGGACTGTCGGGCAAGACCAAACCGGAAACCGTCGATAAACTTGCCTGTCTGTCGGCCGAGGAAGAAACCCGACTTCAAACGCTGAACACCGACCTGGCCAGTGACCCGGCACGCACCGTTCGCCAACTCCAAGGCCAGGAAACCCGGATCAAGTCGGCGATCGAGCAGCTCGGACGGCTGATCGCCGCCGCGACCGACGAAAACCGGGCGGCGCTACGCGGGGTCCATACGCAACGTGCAACGGCGCGCTCTGCTGCAGCGGCCGCGTCAGCCAACCTGTTCGCCGACGAACCTCTGCCCGACATCGGCTCGGACGTCTGGAAGGCCCTGTGGGAGGCGGCCCGGGATTATTCGCGCGCCTCCGCCTATCCTGATCGCCCGTTCCCTGTAACCGAGATTGGCGTCCATTGCGTCCTGTGTCAGCAGCCTCTCAGCGAGGAAGCCTCCAAGCGGCTCAGCAGTTTCGAGACTTTCGTGCAGGACGAGAGCAAGCGCCGCGAAGAGGAAGCGGCAACCGCATATGCCGAAAAGCTCGACGAGATCTCGGCGCACGCCATCTCCATGAAGGATCTCATGGCGATCGTTGCGACGATCCGCGATGATGTCGGCCAGGAGGAAGCCGCGAGCGCCCTTCGCCGCGAGATTCTCCAGTTGGCGTGGCGACTGCGCGCCATCCTGAGAACCCACGGCCTTGCGGTCCTGCCTGATCTTCCGCCGTCAGGCGCCATCTCGCTCGATCCCCTGCGCACGGCGCTCAGCGGCATCGCCACGCGCATCGAAGGCCTGCAGTCGGAAGCCAGCTCCCCGCAGCGCGTCGCGCTTGTCGCCGAGCGCGATGGGCTCGCCGATCGCAAATGGCTCGGCGTGGTCAAAGCCGATGTGCTGGCCCAGATTGATCGCCTCAAGGTCATCGAGGCGGTCGAGAAAGCCAGCAAGGACACCGCGACGAATAAGATCACCACTCAGAGCGCCCGTATCGCCCAGGCGTTGGTCACCAACCGCCTGCGCGGGAGGTTCGCGATCGAGGTGGACAAGCTCGGCGTCGCCGGCCTCGCTATAGAGCTTCAGCAGGCCAAGACCACGGCTGGCGTCCCCTTTTTCCAGGTCCGACTGATCAACAAGCCAAGCGAACCGGTCGGCAAGGTCCTGAGCGAAGGTGAACATCGCTGCGTCGCGCTCGCCGCTTTTCTTGCTGAGTTGTCGACCATCGATGCGCAATCCGCGATCGTGTTCGACGATCCCGTCTCTTCGCTCGACCATTTGCATCGCGACCGGGTTGCCGCTCGATTGGCCGAGGCCGGACAGACCCGCCAGGTCATAGTCTTCACCCACGACATGGCGTTCTTGCTCCTCCTCGATGAAGCCTGCCGGGCGACCAAAGATCGCGATGCAACGCCAGTGGCGTACCGCCTAATCAGTCGTGGGACGGAAAACGCGGGTTACTGTCATCAGGACCCACCGGCCAACGTCATGCCGCTCGACAAAGTGATCGACGGAATGACGGCGCACCTCGCCAACGTGAAAATCCATCACGAACGTGGCGACCAGGCGAAGTGGCTTCGCGAGGTCACGTCCTTCCAGGACCAACTCCGCACGAGTTGGGAACGCGCCGTCGAAGAGGTAGTCGGACCCGTGATCCGCCGTCTATCCCGCAAAGTCGATACGACGGGCCTGATCAAGCTCACCGTCCTAACCGACGCCGACTGCACCGCCATGCGCGAAGCCTTCGGCCGCTGCTCGGCGCTTCTTCACAGCCAGCCTGGCGAGATCAATCCACGGCTACCCGCGCCGTCGGTGATCGAAGCCGAAATCGACGCGCTGGAAAAGTGGATTGCCGATATCCGGTCGCGGCAGGAGAAGGTCGCATGATGATGAAACTTCAGGCTACGCTGCCTCGCGTTGGAGGCGCGATCTCATGGTGAAATGGTCCGAGCTCAAACGGGCGTCCGATGTCGTCCTCGCCGTCTGGCCCTACTACCGGCCCTTGTTCGAGCGCTGGTTCATGCAAGAGCTGATCGACAAGGGCGAACTGGCGCCGATCTGGCGCGAGCGCATGGTGCCAGGCGACAACGATGCGGTGTTTTCCGACCACTATCCTGATCGCGAAGCTGCTGTCGCGGCCGCAAACGCACTGAATCCTTCCTTGCGGCAGGAGCTCTCGGCTCGCTCCATGGATCCGATCCTCAAGCGCTCGCTCGAAATGAAGATCGACAAGGCCGTGCAGGCCAAAAAGCGTCTGCAGGACGAAGAGACCTTGATGTTGACGGAAGCCTTGCGCCGTCACGTCAACGACGAGCGTCCCGACGCCGCGTCGCTGAAACTCGCGCCAGAGTCCGAGCGCTATCGACAGGACCTTGCCGAACAACTGGCGGAAATGCCGTATCTGAAGGTGGCCAAGGTCGGGCGATCGAACAATCGTTGGACGCACTCACTCCTCTATCAGAGGCCGGACAGCGTCTGGTCGAAACCCTACCACGCCGGCGAGAAGGCTGCGCTGACGGCCGAACGCGCGAAGATCGCCAACGGATTTGATCTGAGTGCCAGTACCCATTGGGGTAAGACCAAAGCCAGGATACGCCAGATCCTGCTGCCGCGTGCCAACCAACTGCTTCAGCTCGCGAGCGTGCAGCGGATGCTCGCAGAGGCCCTCGCGCGGGGCGAACGCGTGCTGGTCTCCAACGGCATTGTCTTCTGGTACGAGCCGGATGGCGGCATCGGCTGGCAGGTCAAGGAAACCTCATCGACGCGCGAATCCGAAGGCGCCACGATCTGGAAGGAAGGGACGATCCTTTCCACCAATCATGGCCGCCTAGTCGTGCTGCCTTACATCAAGGAAAGCGGCGAGCAGGTTCGCGGTCACACCAAAAATGGCCCGAATGACGGACGCGCCTTGTCGCGTCATCGCGACCATTATGTGGAGATCCCTTTCCAACTCTATGACGGTGACCTCATGATCGGCCTGCTCGGAGAGCTTCCCTATGAATGAGGTGGCGCGATGAGCATGCAATGGCTGATGGCGAAGGCGCCCGGATTTCACGCGCTACCCGAGCAAGACCGCGCCGCGATCTTCAACTTCACCTTCCTGTGGAGTTTGTTTGAGGCGCAGATTATGGGCAATTTTGCCCGCGCGGATCTCGTCTGCGCCAAGGTGGACGAATGGCGCGCTGCCGGCACGCTCGATGCCGAGCAGTATGATGGAGAACTAGCCTATTTCCGCCAGCGATACTTCGCCGAGGGCGTTTTCACCCATCACTTTCCGCACCTGCATTTACGGCCCGCCGACCAGCGCGACACGGTCCAATCGGTGCTCGACGGAAGCAACAACGATCCGCGCGATCGCTTGCTGACTGTTATGATAATTGTCTGGCGGTTCCGTAATAATCTCTTTCACGGCGAGAAGTGGGCATACCATCTCGAGGGCCAGCTTCAGAACTTCACCCACGCTAATGCCATCCTCATGCGGCTCCTTGAGCGGCACGGGCAATTGGCCTCGTAGCATCGCCTAGCAAGGTCGTCCAAGACGACGAAGCTACAGGTCATGCAAGGCCGTACGGCATCGCCGGCAGCCAGCGCGAGCTACCCTCGGAGAACAGCCTGCGGACGCGCCCACCCCTCGATTGACAGCCATTTATAACCGGTCATATTTGCCCGGTGAAGGAGCCGCCATGCTGACCTATAGCCCTAAAAAGTTCGCCTCGCTTAGCGCGACCGATCTCGGTCAACGGATTTGGGCGTTCCTTGCGCAACCCGAAAACGTTGCTCGACTTGAAACGGCGTCGGAACTGGGGAAACCCGCCGTCGAGGGGCTGGAGGAACAGCTTCTTGCTGAGTTTCGAGAAGACGTCCTTGTCGATCGCGTGAAGCAGATGGTCGGCCACATGGTCCGGCAAATCCTTGAGCAGCGTGACTGGGTACTCGACCAAAGCGATGTAAAGGTCCAGTCTGTCCCCTTCAGCAAAGCGGCGCGCTATCGTCGACCCGACTGGATCACGTTTCACGCGTTCAGGAACACCACCGATCCCCGGGACGTCGTTATTACCGACAGGCGGCAAAATCCACAGCTGCCGGGCGACGCGCGGTGGAGCTATTACGCCACCTTCGCGAGCCCGCTGAAGGCCGCAGTCGCATTTGGCGTCGGGGACATCAAGCAGCTCAGACAGCAGGTGCACACGCAGGGCTTCCGGCGCGTGCACGTCGAACGCATGCTACGCCGCGCTTGATGGGAACTTACCAATGACCGACCTTCCCGCTGCAACCGTCGCTGCCGCTAACTTTTACGATAAGCACTATGCCGGCGCTGACCCGATCTTCCTTGAACCCGGCATGAAACTCATGCTCGGCAGCCCGGAGCGGCCAAGGCATTGCCGTTTCTGCGGCAAGGACGAGCCTGAAGTCACTTTCCGGGACGAGGCTCACGCACTGCCGGCTGCGTTCGGTAACACGGGCCTGTTCAGCAACTACGAATGTGACGCCTGTAATCACCTGTTTGGCGAAGGCATCGAGAACCACCTCGGCAATTGGTCGAAGCCGATGCGCACTCTATCTCGCATTAAGGGGCGGAACGGCGTGCCGACGATCAAGAAGCCCGGTCCAGGCCTGGGCTGGCGGTTGGAGCACGTCGATGGCGGCTTCCAGTTGAAGGCATATGAGGACGACCCCTTCTTCGAGATCGATGAAGAGGCAAAGCAGGTGCGCTTTGAGCTGCACCGCGACACGTATGTCCCGGTGGCGGCGTTGAAGGGCCTCGTCAAAATCGGTCTAACCCTGATCCCGGATGTCGAGACGCAGCATTTTCGCGAAGCCTTCGACTGGATTCGCGACACCGATCACACGCGCAACTTCGTCGCCGAATTCCCAGTTATTCGAACCTTCATCCCTGGGCCGATGCGCAACGATCTTATCGTACTCATGCTCATGCGCCGACGAGCCGGCGTGGACACCGTCCCCTATGCCTTTTTCACCTTCGCCTACGGCAATGAGGTGCTGCAGGTCTTCCTGCCCTCACTGTCCCAGGACAAGTGTATTGACGGCGTACCGCTGACACTCACCCCCTTCCCCACTCCCGGGGCGCCGGACCCGGCCCGGCACGGCCATCCAAGCGTCAAGGTCGAGACCCTGACCGGCCGCCAACCCGTCAAGGGCGAGAAGGTGCCTGCGGTGTTCGGATTCGAGTCCGTCGCACAGAGGATGCCCAGCAAGTCCGAGGATGGAGCTTGACCTGTGCGCGGGAGAATAGCCAACAGTCGTTGTTCATGTTATGTTCTATTGTAGGCGGTCACGATTTATCGAGGTGCGCTCAGCCGATCGGCAGACGCGATATGAGGTTCACAATAATTCAAGAGCAGGCGCGGTCCGGCTTTGTTGAGGGGAAAAATGACTGATTACAACAAACTGAGCCGCGAAGACCTCATCCGAGTGCTGCTTGAGCGCGACGGCGTGGACATTGGTGGCATCCGGCTGACATACCCGGGTCAGACCCCGCCATGGCAGATTATCCGACAATTGAAGCCTCGGTCCCAGCGGATCGAAAAGAAGCTCTGCGTTGGCTCCGAAGTACAGCAGTCTGAGAATATCCTTCTCGAAGGCGAAAACCTTCAAGCGCTGGTCAGTCTGTACAAGTACCGCGGCCAAGTAGACCTCGTTCTGACAGATCCTCCCTACAATACTGGCTTGGACTTTCGCTACAACGATCGCTGGGACGAGGATCCAAACGATCCTGACCTCGGAAAATTGGTTCCGGCGGACGACGGGTCGAGGCATTCCAAGTGGCTGCGGTTCATGACACCGCGCCTCTGGATGATGAAAGAAATGCTTCGACCTGGCGGAGTCCTCGCAATCTGTATCGATCACCGAGAGCTCTTCCGGCTGGGCATGTTGCTCGACGAGATGTTTGGGGAGGCCAATCGGATCGGCATTATCAATTGGCAGAAATCCTACGCACCGCGCAACGATCAGCGCCAACTCTCTACAGCAACGGAATATGTTCTCGTTTACGCAAAGAATGCAGAACGAGCGAAGACTGCACTCCTCCCGCGCACTGAGGAGATGGACAAGCGCTACCTCTCGCGTGACGGAGATCCCCATCCATGGAAGCCGGGCGATTTAACCGCGCGTGGTGAGGAGACTCATCTTTCCATGATCTACGCCATTCAATCACCATTCACTGGCCAGCTTCACTATCCCACCGCAGGTCGCCACTGGGGCTCGGAAAAGCGGCGAATGAAGGCGTATTTGGAGACATGGGGATCGAAGTACGTTGAGCGCGATATAGGCGATGGCCGCCAGAAGGCTTTGCTTATTACCGGTGCTCCGATTCCGACCGAAAAGTCGTTTTCGACCGAGCACAAAGCGCTGAAAGCCGCCCGTAAATCTGCCGAAAAGATAAGGTCCGGCGTCTGGCCTGCTGCGCATTGGCGCGACGACGGTCAGGGCACTTTCGGCATGAAGAAGTATTTGAAGGACGTCAAACAAGGTATCGTTCCGACGACATACTGGGCTGACGATGACTACGAGGAGCCGTTAGACATCGGCACGACCTCATGGGATCATGAGCATTCCGGCCATAGTCAGATTGGCATTAACGAGCTTACTTCGATCGTCGGTCCGGGTCACGGGTTTGAAACTGTCAAACCTATGAGGCTGATCAAAAAGATCATTCAAATTTGGTGCCCACCCACCGGTATCGTGCTCGATCCATTCGCAGGGTCGGGCACCACCGCGCATGCGATCATGGAACTGAATGCTGAATCGGGAGCCGATCGGCGCTTTTTACTTATTGAGCAAGGCCGGCCGGAGCGCGGCGATGCTTATGCCAGAACTCTTACCTATGAACGTCTGAAGCGTGCCGTAACGGGAGAGCGTGTCAACAAGAAGGGTGTCTCAGCGATCTCTGCAGCGCCGCTTTCGAGCGGCTTCCGGTTCTCGAAACTAATGTCGCAGGTCGACGCTGCGGCGGTTTTGGCACTTGAGCGAGAAGAAATGGTGGACCTGCTGCTTACCTCGTACTGGGATCAGAAGGATAGGGCCGCTGCACATCTGAGACGTTTGCCTGCAGGAACGCACTCGTATCTCTTTGCCAAAAGCGCACGAGGCGAAGGTTTCTTTCTAATTTGGAACGGTCCAGATCAGGCTTCGGTCCTCAACCGCGCGTCGTTCCGAGCCATTGCCGCGGAAGCGAAGGCTGAAGGGCTGGCACAACCATTTCACGTTTATGCGCGGATATCGACGTACAGCGGTCCCAACGTCGAATTTTACCAGATTCCGAACCGCATCCTCGATGCGCTGGGGTTCAACGAAGCGCTACACCCCTATGGAGTCGGATCGATATCAGATGCCGGCGAGGAGACCGCCGCGTGAGCATCGAACTACTTCCCTTTCAAACAAAAGCCTCTCAGCAAATTGTGGCCCGTTATGGGCTCCTGGTCACCGACAAGAAGCGGCCTATCGAGTACATGGGGTGGCCGACGCCGTTCTATCAAGCACTCGCGTCGCTGACCGGATCCGGCAAGACGGCCATCCTCGCCGATACGGTTTCGTTACTGCGAGCGGGCATGCAGCTCGAACCGATCGTGCTGTGGATCTCCAAATCCAAAGCCGTCGTCGATCAGACGTTCGCGAACTTTGAGGCGGGTGGAAAATACGAGCATCTGATCCCCCAGCTTACCACCGGCTACCTAAGTGAAGCCAAGGTGGATCAAATCCAAGACGACACGCAGGCGTGCATCCTGCTGGCTACGGTAGGTAGCTTCAATCAGAAATCGAAAAGCGACGGCAAACTCAAAGTCCACCAGAAGGACGAGGACGAGAACGACGGAGCGCTTTGGGAAATTCTCGCTGAGAGGAAAGCGCCTAGTGCATCGGAGCGGCGCCCGCTGATCATCGTCTATGATGAAGCACACAATTTATCCGATCAGCAGACGGATCTGCTCCTAGAACTTGAACCGGACATTATCCTGGCAGCGTCAGCGACGATGCGCACGCCGGGCAAGCTAGGACAGATTATCGACCGGCTTAAGCAGGTAGGTTGGAACGCAGAGGCCATCTCTGATCCCGAAGATAGTCCGTCGCGCTGCTTGATCACCGCCATCAGATCAAAGGAACCCGTCGACGCTGGCTTGGTGAAACGACAGATCGTCCTCGGCGGCTACGACACCGAGATGGAGACCACTCTCAATGACATGATCGAAGACTTCCAGCTCGCCACGCTCAAAGCGAACGAACTCGAAGCCGGCTTCCTTCCGAAGGCGATCTACGTCTGCCGTACGAACATCAGTCAGGATGATGGAACCGCCGATAACCCTCATCGGCCGTTCAACCAACGCAAGGCGCCTCCTATCCTAATCTGGCGGTACCTGACCGAAGAAAAAGGCATCCCCGCAGACGAGATCGCGCTCTATTGCGATCTGAAAATGAATCAAAAGGACTATCCTGCTCCGGAAGGGTTCACCCTCTTCTCAGGCGGAGAGGACGACTTCGCCGTATTCTCGCAGGGAGCCTACCGGCATATCATCTTCAACCAGAGCCTTCAGGAGGGTTGGGACGATCCGGCCTGCTGCTTTGCCTATATCGATAAATCTATGGGATCGGCTCTTCAAGTCGAACAGGTCATCGGTCGCGTTTTGCGTCAGCCTGGAGCCCGTCATTACCCGGACCCATTGTTGAATACGGCGAATTTCTACATTCGCATCGACAGTAAGCAGGAATTCCCAAAAATACTCGAGGTGGTTAGACGCAAGATCGCTTCAGAAATGCCCGACGTGAAGCTGGAGGGTTTCAGCGATGCACGTGACCGGCGACGGTCGCGTATCGAGCCGAAGCAAAGCCTCACCATTCCAGAAATCCACATAGATGCCGACGAGTCCGTTGATCCACTTACCAAAGCCATCTCGTCGATCCACGACTACACTACCGATTCCGTGAATGTTCAGGGTGCAGGCGAGCTAACTCGCGCGATTCAACAAATCGGTGACGGCTCCAAACCCTCAATCGAGACACACGTCAAAGATCACTCCAACCGCGTTATTGCGCGCTGGCTTGTTCGGCGACACATGCAGTCTCGATATCCCGAAGCCGTCAAGACGATCGACTGGGCCGACCCAAAGTTTGAAGCCCGCGTAGAGATTACGAGTGTCGCCGCTCAACAGTTGCGCGAGGATGCCGAACGGCTCGTCGACACATACCTATCTCATGCAGAATTGGCATTTGAGGATTCGAATCCTTACACCGTAGGGGCAGTGTACGTTCGTCCAGATGCCACCCACAAATTCAATAACTCGGTCCATGAGAGCTATAGCGATCTCAACACGCCGGAACTTGCGGTAGCGCACGAGATCGACGGTACGGGACACACCTGGGTCCGCAACCCGGTGAACGGGGGATACTCAATTCCCCTACTAGACAAGGGCGAGAGCCGGCGCTTTTTTCCTGATTTCCTCGTCTGGAAGGACAAGAAAATCGTAGCGATCGATCCTAAAGGTGGGTTTCTCCTTCAAACGGAAGCCGGCCGCAAGCTGTTGGCGATCCGGGATGAGAAGGGGCAGCAACGCATTTTGGTTCGGTTTATTACTGAAGGGACTTGGTCAGCAGAGACCATGAAGCAGACAAGCAGTTCGGGATTTTCCGTGTGGCGAATGACAACAACCGGTCAGATCCGTTGCACGACCCACGCGGATGTAGCCTCAGCCGTTAAGAAGGCGCTGGAGACCAAATGAGAGGGTACGACGCAGCAATATGACGTCAGGTCGCTCGCCTTCCCCAACGATCGCAGATCAGCGTTCCCCCGTCGCCGCTTCACATCTCTACTATATAAAGCTCGGTCGCGGCGGAGACTGGGAGGCCGAAAGCCTGCGCGATGGCGTCCTGCGGTTCGGCTATCGAGAGGCGCCGCACGACCTGTGTGCTCGCGGCGACTGGCAAGGCGTCTGGGAGGCAATGAAAACAATCCGTGGTGATGCCGGCGCCGCGACCCGTGATGTCAATCAGATCCGAGCCTATTACGAGGCCGACGAGCATTCGATCTTCATCACGTTCGTCGGTGGACTCCTGTATTGGTGCCGACCCAGCGGGCCTGTCGAATTGCTTGATGATCGCAGCCACCGTCGTCAAACCGCGGAAGGATGGCGCAACACAAGCGTCAACGGGACGCTGCTCTCGGCCGACCGGCTATCGGGACGTCTGCTGAAGGTGCAGATGTTCCGGGGGACGATCTGCGATGTTAGGGCGGGAGACTATCTCCTGCGAAAACTTAGCGATCAGCTCTCCCCCGAGGTCGCCGCAGCCGAAGAGGCCGAGCGAGCGCTGATGACGGCGATCGTGGATCTGATGCGCCTTCTCACCTGGCAAGACTTCGAGCTTCTCGTCGATCTCGTTTTCTCGACCAGCGGTTGGCGCCGGGTTAGCCAGGTCGGGCGCACACAGAAGACTGTGGACCTGGAGCTCATCTTGCCCAGCACGGCCGAGCGCGCTTTCGTTCAGGTCAAATCGCAAGCTACATCCGCGGCCCTGAACGACTATGTGGCCCGCCTGGCGGAGGCCGATGCCTACGACCGGATGTTTTTCGTCTGGCACACCGGCGACATCATCGAGGAAAGCAGTCCGGCAGGCGTCATACTTCTTGGTCCGCGAAAGCTTTCTCGCATGGTGCTCGACGCCGGCCTGTCATCGTGGCTGCGGGAAAAAGTCTCCTGACCAACACGACGCTACTGAAAGCCCGATTTAGGCAGAGCTGGCTCGGTTTGGGCGGAATACCCGTCTTTTCCGTTTCATATTTGAAACCCGCCATTCCGCTTCCGGCTCCAGTGCGGCCGTTTAGCATGACTGAGTTTCCGCCAAGCAAGTAGGGATTTGACCCTGGGTTTTTCGAAACCCGGGAGGTGAAGAGAGAGTTTTCCGGGGTGGTTCCTGCCAATCCGGAGACTTGCAATGACCTCACCTGCCGCCGCGTCGCTTGCTGCGCCGATTTCTTCTAATTTCACCACTCATTCAGATCGCAGTGCTGCATTTATGGCAGCCGCGCAGTTTTTACTTCGAGCACTTTCCACCGGCCGGAAGATCGATGCCGGCGTTATGCGCGGCGCGATGGAACAAGCCTTCGGCGGATCAGACTCCGAAGGGCTCTGGTCCTGGAAAGATGCCTATGAGTCGGTCGAGGTCGCTCAGGTCCTGTTCTTGCGCCAGTACGGTACCTCAATCAGCGGAAACGGGCGCTCCCCTGCCACAATCCTTTCGATCCTTGAGCGTCTCGGCTCTCTCCTTCCAACTGAAACGCGTCGTTCTGAAACCTCGCAAGCGCTGCAGCAGTTTTCGACGCCGGTGGAGCTGGCGTTTGTTGCGACGCTTGCCGCAAGGCTCTCCGCCGGTGATCTCGTGCTCGAGCCTTCGGCCGGAACGGGGATGCTCGCGGTTCAGGCAGAAATCTCAGGCGCGAAGCTTCTCCTCAACGAGTGGGCCGAGGATCGGCATGCGCTGCTGAAGGGTCTGTTTCCGAAGGTTTCGGTCACCCGGCTTGATGGCGCGCAGATTCACGATCGGCTCGACCCCGCCCGGCGCCCGAGCGTTATCCTGATGAACCCGCCATTCTCGGCATCGCCGCTGATCGCAGGGAGGCATGCCGCAGCGACGTTCGAGCATGTCCGCTCCGCTCTTGCGCGCCTTGAGCCGAATGGTCGGCTTGTCGCGATCACCGGTGAGAGTTTTTCGCCCTACAGTCGAAGCTGGCGAGCGGCCTTTGAGACGCTGCAGCAAACGTCCACGCTGCGGGCGACCTTCGCGCTAAAACGCGGGTTCTTCCGGCGACACGGCACGGACGTCGAGAGTCGGCTGACGGTGATTGACAAGGTGCCGGCTTCAAGCCCGACGAAGTTCCCCGTGCCAATCCCGCCGGCAGCAAATCTGCGAGAACTTCTCGCCTTCGTCGAAGACCATGTTCCAGCGCGCGCTCCGTTGACGGAAATGCCGTCCTCGGTTCCGCTTGTGGCTTCGCCCGTCGAGGTGCTGGCGCCGCGTTCCTCATCGCGCCTGAGCGCTTTCGGCAGGAAGGCCCTTAGGCCCGAGGGGCTTCCGGCCAAAAGACCCCAATCCCCGATCTCATTTGTCCCCGCAGCTTCTCCTCTCGAGTTGCAGCTGATCGTTCCAGAGGCCGTGGACTTGTTGGGCGATCGTGCTCAGTCCCCCTCCCCTACTGACCCCTCAGTCGTAGGGACGACTTCGCCTTCTGCTGTCGATGTTGCGCCGCAAACGCAGGCAGCGCCATCCGAGATTATCGAGCTCGACTATTCACCCAGGGAAGAGGTGGCGTCGCCCGGGGCGCAAATCGAAGCTGGGCTTTACGAGCCCTACACGGTCCAATCGATAGTGATCGAGGGTGCCAAGCCGCATCCGACGGTGCTGGTGCAATCCGCCGCCATGGCATCGGTGGCGCTTCCTCAGCCCTCCTACCGTCCGCATTTGCCCGATGCAGTCATTTCCGACGGATTACTGTCAGATGCCCAGCTCGAGACGGTGATCTTTGCCGGCGAGGCGCATGGCCAACAGCTTGGCGGATCATGGCGCGTTAACGAGACCTTCGATGCGCTGGAAGCCGCGGCGGAAGGCGATGAGGCGGCCTTTCAGTTTCGGCGCGGGTTCTACCTCGGCGATGGAACTGGCGCTGGCAAAGGACGTCAGGTGGCGGGCATTGTGCTCGACAATTGGCTGAAGGGCCGGCGAAAGGCCCTCTGGATCTCGAAATCCGACAAGCTTCTCGAGGACGCCCAACGCGACTGGTCAGCCCTCGGGCAGGAGAAGCTGCAGATCGTCCCTCTCTCCCGGTTCAAGCAGGGCGCGCCGATTACTCTTCCCGAAGGGATCCTGTTCACGACCTATGCAACTCTGCGTTCGGATGAACGGCAGGGCCCGGATGGCACGATCAAGGCGTCTCGCCTGAAGCAGATCATCGATTGGCTGGGCTCAAGCTTCGATGGCGTCATCGTCTTCGATGAGGCCCATGCCATGGCAAATGCTGCGGCCGAGAAGGGCGAACGTGGCGACAAGGCAGCGTCACAGCAGGGGCGCGCCGGCGTCCGCATCCAGAACGCCCTGCCACAGGCCCGTGTGCTCTATGTTTCGGCGACGGGCGCGACGACGGTTTCCAATCTGGCCTATGCCTCTCGCCTTGGGCTCTGGGGCTCAACGGATATGCCGTTTGCCACCCGCGAGGCCTTTGTCGAGGCGATGGAAGCGGGTGGAATCGCGGCCATGGAGGTGCTGGCGCGGGATCTGAAGGCACTGGGGCTCTACACCGCCCGCGCCCTCTCCTATGCCGGCGTCGAGGTCGAAATGCTGGAGCATCCGCTCTCGTCAGAGCAGATCCGGATCTACGATGCCTATGCCTCGGCGTTCGAGATCATCCATAACAATCTCAATGCTGCGCTTGAGGCTTCGAACATCACTGGCGAAGGCGGCAAATCCTACAACAAGAACGCAAAGTCCGCCGCGCGCTCGGCCTTCGAGTCGAACAAGCAGCGGTTTTTTGCTCATCTCATCACTGCGATGAAGGCGCCGAGCCTGATCAAGGCGCTCGAGGCGGATATGGAGGCAGGGCATGCCTCGGTCATCCAGATCGTCTCAACCAACGAGGCCCTGCTCGAACGGCGCTTGGCCGAGATCCCGACAGCGGAATGGAACGATCTCTCGGTCGATATCACCCCGCGGGAATATGTCCTCGATTACCTCGCGCATTCCTTCCCGACGCAACTCTTCGAGGTCTATTCCGACGAGGACGGGAACCTTCAGTCCCGACCTGCTCTCGATGAGGATGGTAATCCCCTCCAATCGCGCGAGGCCCTCGAACGGCGGGACAGGTTGATTGAGCATCTCGCTTCGCTTCCTGCTGTGCAAGGTGCGCTCGACCAGATCATCCAGCGCTTCGGGACGGATATGGTCGCGGAGGTGACGGGGCGCTCGCGGCGGATCGTCGCCAAGGCCAATCCGGATGGATCCCGACGACTCTGCGTCGAAACACGGGCCGCATCGGCCAATCTCGGGGAGACGCGGGCGTTTCAGGGGGATCAGAAGCGGATCCTCGTCTTCTCCGATGCCGGTGGTACTGGCCGGAGCTATCACGCCGAGCGTTCGGCGAAGAACCAGCGCTTGCGCATCCATTACCTCCTCGAGCCCGGTTGGAAGGCCGATAACGCGATCCAGGGGCTGGGGCGCACCAACCGGACCAATCAGGCGCAGCCGCCGCTTTTCCGTCCCGTGGCGAGTGATGTGAAGGGCGAGAAGCGGTTTCTATCGACGATCGCCCGGCGTCTCGACACGCTCGGGGCGATCACGCGGGGACAGCGCCAGACCGGCGGGCAGGGCATGTTCCGGGCTGAGGACAATCTAGAGTCCGTCTATGGTCGCTTGGCGCTCCGCCAGCTCTACCAGCTGATCTATGCTGGCAAAGTCGAGGCCTGCTCGCTCGCGCGCTTCGAGGCGGCGACCGGGCTCAATCTCACGGATCGGGATGGGAGCCTGCTGGAAGAGCTTCCGCCGATCACGACCTTCCTCAATCGCATCCTCGCTTTGCCAATCGCGCTCCAGAACCAGCTCTTCGAGGTCTTCGAGAGCCTGATGGAGACAGCGATCGAAGGCGCCCTGCAATCCGGGACCTTCGATATCGGCGTCGAAACCGTGCGGGCCGACAGCATCTTGGTTCAGGACCAGAGGGTTATCGCGACCCAGCAGGCGAGTGGCGCCACGACGTCGCTGATGACGCTTCTCCGTAAGGACCGGACTGAGATTACAACGGCCGAGGAGGTTTTCGCACAGCGCGATGGCAACCCGAAGGCGCGGCTGATGCTTAACCGGCAATCCGAACGGGCCGCGCTCGTAATCCCGACGACGAGCCTGATGCAGGATGATGGCTCTGTGACGCCTCGCGTCAGACTGCTCCGTCCGAACGCCCGCGATGTTTTGCCGATCGAGGCACTCGAAAAGTCTCAATGGCGGGAGATCGACGAGACCAGCTTCCACGCGGCCTGGGAAACTGAAGTCAGCGCGATCCCGCCCTTCACCGAGACGCGCTTCCATATGGTCGTCGGTTTGCTCCTTCAGGTGTGGAAGCAGTTTCCGGAGGAGAATACCCGGGTCTATCGGTTGCAGACCGATTGCGGCCAGCGGCTGATCGGACGGCTTGTGTCGCCTGCGACAGCGGCGGCGCTGAAGGAAACGCTGCTGTCCGAGGCCCCTGCCCTTTCAGCAGCGGAGGCTTCAGAAACGATCATCCGTGACAATACCGGCCTTGTCCTGCGGGATGGCCTGACCCTCAAGCGCTCGCTCGTGATGGGACGGCACAGGATTGAACTTGCCGGGTTCTCGGATCTCGATGTCCAGCGCCTGAAATCCCTTGGCCTGATCTCCGAGATCATCGCCTGGAAGCTGCGGCTCTTTGTGCCCGTGGGCGATGATGCGGCAAAAATCCTCGGCCGAATTTTCGACCTCTACCCCCTCCTCCGCATCGTGCCTTCGGCACGCGTCAATGCCGCGTGAGGATTTGTCCATGTCACGACATCATTCCTGCGCCGGGTCTCCGGCGCGCGATCTCGCGATCCAATTGGCAGAGCGAGCGGAGGCATTCTGCCGTTACTACCTCTCGAATGGGCACAGGTCTGGCGGATACTGGATCGTTGGCGATACCGGAAACACGAGAGGCAGGTCACTCTTCGTCAGGCTCATCGGAGTGCCTCACGGCCAAGGCGCGCGGGGCAAATGGCAAGACGCCGCGACCGGCGAGCATGGCGATCTTCTGGACCTCCTGGCTGCAAGGGAAGGACATCGTGGCCTTGCCGAAACGCTGGCCGAGGCGCGGCGGTTTCTGGGCAAACCGGAATGGCCTGCGAAGGATGGCTACGCCCGGGATGTTCCGTTCCACACGCGATCGGATACATCGGCGATCGCAAGGCGCATCTGGGACGAGGGAAAGCCGCTACCCGGCACATTGGCCGAGACCTACCTCAGCCTTCGGCGTTTGGCCCCGGCCTACCCTGCTGATCTCCGGTTCCATCTGGCTCTGGAGTATCGCGACCACGTGACCGGCGAGATTGCCTTCCACCCTGCCCTGCTCGCAGCCGTCAGGGACACTTCCGGTGATATGAGAGGCATCCAGCGCTGTTGGCTCGCTCCCGACGGCAGGAAGGCTGCCCTTGACGATCCCAGGCGCTCCCTGGGGCATATCCACGGCCAAGGTGTCTGGCTGCGTCATGATGATCGGAAACGTCCCTCAGGCACGCTCCTGATCGGCGAAGGGGTCGAAACCGTTTTCTCGCTCGCCGCCATGTTGCCTTCGGCCGGAATGGTCGCCGCTCTCTCGGCGTCTCACCTCGCCGGGTTCATCCTGCCGGGGTGGGTGAAATCTTTGCTCATTGCCCGAGACAATGACCCAGCGGGCATCCGTGCAGCCCGGAAACTCGCGAGCCGTGCAGCCGAGAACGGCATCAACGTTTCGATCCTCCGACCGGTCCTGAAGGACTTCAATGCTGACCTGCGGCTCCTCGGCAAGGATGTGCTCGCGGCCAATCTCCAGAGGCAATGGCCAGAGCTGCTGGCCGCGTGAAAATGTTAACGCGTCGTTAACCTTTGCCCACGCCCCTCGTTGTATCCCCGTATCCCCGTTCCCTCCCCTCGCCTTGTCGGTGTTAGAGCCCCGCCTCCCGGGCCTTGGAGAGACGGTCGATCGGGCCGCAAGGTTCAGGTCAGTGCAACAGCTGGCGCTGTCCTTCTCTTCGTTGCGGTCCCGGCAGGGCCAAGGCCCCTGGGGATGCACCGCCCTGTACCTCACGCCCGTTTATCGCCCGTCAAGGCCCTGCATGGATGCGGGGTCAATCTCACGAAAGGCGCGGCGATGTTGGATGATCAGGACTTCAGGGACGAGAGGGCAGAGGTCACCATGGCTTCGCCCGCGGCACACCTCCTCGATGAGCTACAGCTCCATGGCTATCGGCCACTGGAGGAAGAGGGCGATCCGAACCCCCTCCCCTCGCCTGAGGCTGCTGAGCTCGCGTTGGCGACAATCTTCGAAGCCGCAACCGGTCTCTTTGCCGAAACGCGCCTTGAACCGGATCTGCCCGATCTTCTCTGGAGCCTCGTCAATCTCTTCCACCGTCAGACCGAGCGCATGGGCCGGCTGCTCGACGACAACGAGATCGCCCAGAGAAATTCCCAAGCCCAGCAAGATGGCTCGGAGGTTCGCTCCGTCGAGCTGGAGCGCCTGACGGCTCTCGGTCTCTCGCTTATCGAACGCCGCAACGCCTTCGAGTACTTCCGGGACAGCGCGGCCAATCTCTTCGCGGTCGAGACCGGTTCGACGTGGCGCCCCCGCACCGGCTCCATGGTCAATCATCGCGCCTTAACGTCAGCCATGATCGACAGCCGTGACTTCATCAACGCGCGGAAGGTTGCTGAAACGACAGTCCTCGTTCCGGCGGGCCATCGCATCGGCTTTGCCGGCGGGACCGACTACAATGATCACGTCAGGATCTGGGAAATTCTCGACAAGACCCGCGCCAAGCACGCGAACATGGTGCTGCTCCACGGTGGCGGCGCGCGTGGTGCCGAACGGATCGCCGCCTGCTGGGCTGAGAGCCGGAAAGTGCCGCAAGTCATCTTCAAGCCGGATTGGGCGAAGCATCGCAATGCCGCGCCTTTCAAGCGAAATGATCAGTTGCTCGAGGCCATGCCGATCGGCCTGATCCTGTTCCCGGGCTCAGGCATCGTCGAGAACCTCGGCGATAAAGCGCGCAAGCTCGGTATCCCGGTCTGGAAATGCGGGGCAGGCGGCGCGTAGGCGCTGCCGTCTTCTCGATAACCGGCTGTCGCATTGATTGAGGTCGGAGACGCTCTCTCGTGAGTGTGCTCCGGTCATTCAATGCGCGTGTGTTTGAGCTGCAGTGCAGCCCGTCGGTAAATACCCTAAAGCCACCGCCACCCCGGACGTACAGGGTGCGAAAATCTGATGCGCTCGACGCTAAAGCCTCGAAATCCAACGAAGTGAGCCCGCCCATCGGGATCGGCGGGTAGGTTCTCACCGGTCAATGTGCTGGTCTGCTGACGATGCGAATTGGCCCGGAACAGGGCGAAGGCTGTTTGAGAATACCTCGCTGGATTGGATCCGGCAGGGCAGGGGTGGATGGTGTGGATCGGTTCCAGAAGCTGGATCTGCCGACGTCTCGCTGGGTCGCGGTTCAGGCTTGCATTCTCACTGCCGTGACACACAGTCGGTTGGTCGGGCCGCTGCTTCCTCTTCGTTTCGCCACAGCGACCCCGGATGCCTGAGGGCAGGGGGGAATGCACTCGGAGAGTTCAAATGCTTGGCAAGGAAGGCGAGCCTCAGGCGCCATGTTGTTTGACCACCTGTCCCGAGATGCTGGCGCAGTCCCTCTCGTCCGTGATGGGCGGATCTGACCGGAGGCCGGCTGCTGCGCATCCTCGCTTCGACCAGGCAACGGGCCATCCGAAGAAATTTCCGCCGGCAGGCAAGCCTGCCTTTGCATCGCGAAACAAATTTCCTCGTCTGTTCCGTCCTCCACTGCGTTTCGGCCCAATGGCCCACCCCATTGCGCGGGGCGCAACGGGGACCCCAGCCGGGTGCCGGTCGCTTCGCCACCGGTCTTTCGATCGCCATCAGGAACGCGATGGATGCGGGCCTGAAGCTCAAGACAGATGGAGAATTCATATGGCGACGATCGGCACCTTCTCTCTGGCCAAGGACGGCTTCCTCCAGGGCGCAATCAAGACCCTGACCCTCGACACCCAGGCAATCTTCGAACCGGTCGAAAGCGAGAGCAAGGGCGCACCCTCCTTCCGCCTCTACGCCGGCGATATCGAGCTCGGCGCCGCATGGCCCAAGACCGCCCGCGAGAGCGGCCGCGAATACCATCAGGTCCGCATCGATGACCCGAGCCTCCCGAAGCCCATTTTCGCCAACCTGGTGGTCAATCGCGATGGAGGTTTTGACCTCCTCTGGAACCGTCCGCGCAGCACGGCGAAGCGTTCTCGCCACTGAAAAGAGGGTTGGGCCGCCCGCCGCACAAGGTGGGCGGTCTTTCAAAGTTGGCCGCGGCCAACTTTTTTGCGAGGCAAAGTTAGAATCGGGTTAATGTCGCTTAACGATAAAGTTCTTGCCGGTTCTAAGGAATCGTGTCTTTCCTGATACGGAATATCGGGCGCGTGGCGCTAAAAACCGTATCGGGGAATTAATTCGTGGACACGGCATCGCAACGTTCCGGTCGGGTTGCATCAGACGCCAAGATTGCGGCGCATGCAAAGCTACTGTCTGGGCAGTTGCAGTCGCTCGGGTCGCGACTCTTCCCACCAGATAGCAGGAAATCATTGAGGTCGTTCAGCTCTGGTGAGGCTGCACGGCTGCTCAATGTGTCTGACGGATATCTGCGCCAGCTCTCAATTGATGGCATAGGGCCGACGCCTGAAGTTTCTCAGACTGGCCGGCGCTCCTACAGCCTCGCTCAGATTAACGAGCTTCGAAGCTATATCGCCAACGCTAAGCCTCGAGATGCTGATGTTATTCAGCCTCACCGAAAGCCCGGTGAGCAACTTCAGACGATCGCCTGCGTGAACTTCAAAGGCGGGTCAGCGAAAACCACGACCGCGCTCTATCTGGCGCAATATTTGGCCTTGAATGGATATCGCGTTTTGGCTCTGGACCTCGATCCCCAGGCCTCGATGACTGCAATGCTTGGCTTGCAGCCGGAATTCGATCTGGCGGAGGGGGACACACTTTACGGTGCTATCCGCTATGACGATGCCCGCCGTTCTGCGAGGTCGTGCATTCGCAAGACCTATTTTGATGGACTTGATCTGATCCCTGGCAATCTCGAATTGATGGAATTCGAGCATGATACACCTCGGGCTCTCCTTGAAGGCGGTCGTCCGGCTGGCGGATTGTTCTTCCAGCGCGTTGGCAAGGCGCTGAACGAAGTCGAGGCTGACTATGACGTGGTCATCATCGATTGCCCGCCCCAGCTCGGCTACCTGACGCTCGGAGCGCTTTGTGCCGCGACCTCGCTTCTCGTGACAATTCATCCGCAGATGGTCGACGTCGCTTCGATGTCGCAGTTTCTGCTAATGACGGCCGACTTGATGTCCGTTGTCCGCAATGCAGGCGGTGATCTGCATCACGATTTCATCCGCTACGTTGTCACGCGGCATGAGCCTCATGATGGGCCGCAGTCGCAGGTCGTGGCGCTGCTTCGCGGGCTCTTCGGAGATGATGTGCTGGCTGCGACGGTGTGGAAATCCACCGCCATCGCGGATGCCGGGCTCACGAAGCAATCTCTCTATGAACTCGATCGAGGCGCGGTTGGCCGTGCGACTTATGACAGGGCGATTGAATCGCTCGATGCCGTAAATGGCGAGATCGTAGGGTTGATCCGCAAAGCGTGGGGGAGGGATGCATGACGCGCCGAAATCTCATCAAGTCCCTGATCGAGGAACAGTTGGCCGCGGCCAACTCTGCATCTGCACCCGACGCTCCCACTGAGCCTGTTTCGCCTGCGCCGCAATCGCAGCGTACACTCGCTGGCCCCGTGCGTAGTATGGGGCTGACGCTCGACAAGATCGAAGACGAAGCTCGGGCTCTGAGAGAGGCCTTGGCGAAGGGCCAGACTGTTATCGAGATTGATCCCGCGAGGGTCGAACCTTCTTTCGTCCTCGACCGCTTTGACCAAGCTGGTGACGAGGCGTTTGAGCAACTCAAGACTTCGTTGCGTGAGCACGGGCAAGAAGTACCGGTGTTGGTGCGCCCGCACCCCATCCGCGATGGACAGTTCCAGCTTGCCTACGGCCATCGCCGGTGGCGAGCGGCGAAGGAACTTGGATTTCCGTTGAAGGCCGTTGTTCGAACTTTCAACGATGAAGCTCTGGTTCTAGCCCAAGGTTTGGAAAACTCGGCTCGAAAAGATCTGTCCTTCATCGAGAAGGCGATGTTCGCGAAATCTCTCGAGGATCGAGGAACGGATCGCCAACTTATCATGGCGGCATTGTCTACCGATAAGACAGAACTCTCGAAGCTGATTTCTGTCGCACGAGCGGTGCCTGAGCAGATTGCACGCGCTATTGGCCCGGCGCCTAAAGCAGGCCGACGCCGATGGATGGATCTCGCAGAACATCTCAACCATGATAACGCGCTCGCCGTGGTTCAGCGTGTTCTTGCCGACCCCGATATCAGTCGAGATTCAGATACCCGGTTCCTGAGGGTTCTGGCCGCATTCTCAAAGCCGGCTACACCGATTCAGCCGCAACCGATTTGGTCGAGCGGCGAGGGGAGGGGGCTTGCCTTCTTTACGGAAGACGGCGGCCGAACCATTTTGCGGTTCGACCCAGCGGTGCCGAAAGACTTCGCCGCGTTTCTAGGCTCACGTCTCGCCTCGCTTTTTGATGAGTACAAGAAGCGAAGCAAGTGAACCCGAACCACTGACCCAAACAGGAAAGGACAATTCGACAAAAGAAAAAGGCCCCCGACGTTTCCACCGGAAGCCTCTCTCATGACTAAGCACCTTGAGAATCCCACTTCCGCGAATCGCTGTCAAGAGTCCTCTTCGGACAACTGCCATTTCGGCGGGCGCAATTCTTTTGCCTGATTGAGGCAAGGACCATGACGCATCAAGGATTGGTAGCGACGCCCTTTGGGCGGCGAACGCTGTCGCTTGGCCTGATCGCTACGCAACAGCAGGCGAGGGCGGTCGAGCCTGAGAAGACCGTCCATAAATGGAAGGTCTTCCAGGCCATTACGGAGGCCAAGGACAAACTCGGCTTACCGGACCGGGCGATTGCCGTGCTCCACGCACTGTTGTCCTTCCACCAGGAGACGACGTTGACGGCGGGTGATCCGCTGATCGTCTTCCCCTCGAACGAGAAGCTTTGCAGTCGCGCCCATGGCATCGCGCCGGCGACGCTCCGGCGGCATCTCGCCGCTTTGGTGGAAGCGGGCATCGTGATCCGCCGCGACAGCCCCAACGGCAAGCGCTACGCGCGTCGGGGCGTGGATGGCGAAGTGAGCCTCGCCTTCGGCTTTGAGCTCACGCCACTCGTCGCGCGCGCCGAGGAATTCGAGGCGCTCGCGGCCAGGGTTCAGGCGGAGCGCCGCGCATTGCGGCTTGCCCGCGAGCGCATCACGCTCGCGCGTCGCGACATCACCAAGATGATCCTGCTTGGCATGGAGGAAGCGCTTCCCGGCGACTGGCAGGGCCTCCACGGCCAATATCTCACGCTTGTGGGACGCCTGAAGCGCTCCGCCAGCCACGCCGATCTGGAGGCGATTGCGGCTGATCTCGAAGGCTTTGCGGGGGAGATCCTGAAGCACCTGGAACTCTTCACAAATTCCACAAATTCAAGCGCCAATGAGTCCCATTCTGAGCGCCACAAACAGAATTCAAAATCAGACCTTTACGAATCTGAACCTGCTTTCGAAAAAGACAGGGGCGGCGATCGCCAGCCTGATCATGTGATCTTTGGCACTGGTCAAGCCGGGCAGGCGAGGAAAGGGGAAGCAGGCGTAATCGAGACATCCCGCCCGAACTTTGGCACGCCGCTGCCGATGGTGATCGAGGCCTGCCCGGATATCCTCGATTACATCGCTGGCCGGGAAGGGAAGGGGAGTACCCCGCCGAATTGGGCTGAGTTCCGAAAGGCTGCGGAGCTGGTGCGAGCCATGCTCGGAATTTCACCGGATGCCTGGCGCGATGCGGTCGAAACCATGGGGCAGGCCGACGCCTCGATTGTCGTCGCGGCGATCCTGCAGAAGGGCGAAGAGGTGCGCTTCCCCGGCGGTTATCTCCGGGCGCTGACTGAGAAGAAGCGCGAGGGCCAATTCTCCGTCGGGCCTATCCTCATGGCGCTGATCCGCACAAAGCTGAAGGCGATGCGGGAAGGGAAGGGGATACCGCTATAACGAATTGTGGGCCGGAACCGGACAGACGGGTCGTGGCACCATCATCGATGACAACAGACTGTTTGATACGTTTGGGAATGCTCATGCTCGTCAATGGAAACAGTCACCACTTGCTAAATATCGCCGGGCATAAATCAGTCTGGTTTACGCACAGCCGAACAATGTCATGATTCATGAGATTCTCTTGACATAGGAGGCATTGCTCATGGATCGGCTCACGCTCAATTATGTCTGGAAGCAAAAGGCGACGCCGGTCGTGCTGCGTCGGACGGGGCGTGGCGAGAAGCAGCGGGTGCGACTGCCATTTGACGACGACAATCGGCAATGGCTCCAAAACGGTCGGCGTACGGCACCTCAATGGATTGGAGGCGAGGGCACCTATTGGGAACTGCCGAAGTCATGGCTCAACGACTTCGTCAATCGTGCGCTGAAGCGCTATGGCAAGATCTACATTATCCAGCCCTTCCGCGAGCAAGAGATCTGCGCGCGGGCGTGCCAGGAAGCAAAGGGTCACGAATGCCAGTGCTCTTGCATGGGCGCCAATCATGGCGTCGGCAATGACGGAAGCTGGTTCGAGGTCTCAGACACCTTCTCGACCCGATGGGGCGAGCGCGAGCTAGCCTGTAGGTTGCTCACGGCCCGGTAGGGTCAAGCGCCCGATAGACGCCTACGTCTTCGGGCAACGGATGAATTGCTCGACTGCGCCATCGAGAAACACCCGCTCGATGTGGTGCCCGGCGCCTTCAACGAGACTGCGTGCCACCATCGGCAGTTCCCGCACCGAGCGCTGCACGTCATCCATCGCGATTGGCGCATTGCTTTCGGGCACATCGATCCGTGTGACATTATTCTTGCCGACCAGAAGATAGGCTTGGCCGAGGGCATTGCGGGACTGCGCGCGGGCGGCGGCATTGAACGAGCGCAGGATCGCCCAATCCTTGATGCCGCCGTTGCGCGCCCGCTCATCGACAGTGAAGGTGGATTCACCGGTCCCCAAACTCAGGATACGCACCTCCTCGCGCGCAATGTCGAAACAGGCGAGGGCGTCGACCAGTGCGTTCATGATTGGATTGTTGGCCCAGATGCCACCATCGATCATGACATACCCGTCGTCCTCGACACCGGGGTAATAGGATGGCGCCGCCGTCGTGTGGAGGGCCACATGCGCGAATTTCTTGTGGCGATCCTTCTGGTAGTCTGGGTGGTGCGGCGTCTTATAGAGGAACGGCTCGCCGTGGCGTCCTTCGAAGCTCGGAATCACCAGCCGGGTGACGGCATCGTCGAGCACCTTGTCGCCAAAGATCTGAAGCAGCTCTTCCTTTAGGGCGCCCTGATCGTGCTTCGGTTTGAACAGCCAGCGCAGCACCCTTGACAACTTGCCGAGCCCAACTGCCGGCGGAAAGATGCGCTCGCCGCGCTCGAGATAAATGTTCAAGGCCTGTCGGGCCGTCATGCCGTGCGCAAGGGCGAGCGCGATGATGCCGCCTGTCGATGTTCCCGCGATCATGTCGAAGTGATTGGCGATCGAGCCACCGCCTAAAAAACGGCTTTCGATCTCGGCCAGCACCGCCGCAGGAAAGACACCGCGAATTCCGCCACCGTCGATTGACAGGATGCGGAAAGGACGGCCCTGCGGCCATGGCTGCTTCAGGCGAGCATGTTGGATTGTGCCGTCGGAGCGGCGCGGCGGCACATAATTCATTGCATGGTCTCCGTTGCTTGGGTGGATTCCGGGCCGGCGTGCCGCCCGCCACCGGTCCAGCGTCCAGTCATCAGCCAGAGTTCGTAGCAGGCGAGCCAGTCCAGCGCCCAAAGGACTGTCGTGCTGGCGATGGTCATCGCAGGTGACCATTCCCTCTCACGAGGGTCGAACAGGCACAGCGTCGGATCCTCGGTCGGCGGATAGACATGGGGCAGTTGCCCCTCGGAATTGCCGGGCAAACGGACCAGTTCGGGTGAGAGAACCCGCACCTCGGGGAACGACCCGACCTCGTAGCGGATTTCCAGCGAGTAGCTCGCATATTGCGGCCTGACACTCCCAACCCACCTCGCGGACTGCGCGCGACGATCGATCCGGCGTGCCGCGAACTGCGGCCAGGCCGCCTTCATCTTTGCGACTTGCTCGTCGATGGAGAGGATTGCCGCCATCATCAGATCTTGCGCCCGAAGAAGGTGTGAGGCCGTGCGACCGAAACCGCTGGATTGATGATCGGCGCCGCGACCCCGACAGCAGAAGGAAACAGGAGGCCGCCGCGCCGCGTGTAGAGCTGACGGGAATGCTGGATGTCGCCACCGATCTCGGTGGCGATCTGGTCGGCTGCACGAGTCACGACACGGTCCCCGAAGTTTCCGCGTAGCAAGTCCATCATCGTGTCGGGGAACATCTCACCCTTGCGCATGGCCTCCAGCGAACGAATGAGCTCGCGCAGATGCCCGGCGAACTCATCCTGTTGAGCGATGGATTCCGGCCAGCGGTCGGTGAAGACATCAGCCTTGCAGGTCGGATTGGCGACATGCAGGAGCCGCTCGTAGAGCGAAGCCTGCTCGATGTCGCGGATGATCCAGCTCGCAAGGCGAACGAGCATTGCGCTGAGCGACATGTTCGGCTGCGCGGCGAGCCCGGCGTAGTAGGAGAGCATCACCGACGGCGGAATGCGGCCGGTGTAGCTCGCGTAGCGAATGTTGCGGTAGCGCTTGAGGAGCTGGAGCGCGAGCGTCGCGGTGTTCTTGACGATGAAGCCGCACTGGTCCGGAACATCATCCACATCGGCGTCCGCGCGAGCGGCAAGGCCGAAATGGTCTAGCCACCGCTTGTGGAATTCCTTCGCCATGCGCAATTCGAGCGGCGTCCTGCTCGCATACCACTGCGCGAAGCCATAGGCGTTCATGTCGACGTGCCGGTCATCGGCCGACCGGCGCGGGCCTTTGGCGTGGGTAATCAGGCTTTCGCGATCGAGTGTGGCGTAGACGCGCAGCGACGGCGTGATGTCGAGATGCATCTTGTCAGCGTAGAACAGGGTTACGCAGCGCGTCTGCCGTAGCACCCGCTGCACGGGATAGTCGGCGAGGGCAGCTTCGAGCTCGGTCAAGACTTCCAAAGGCGCCATGCCGCGAAAACGGCCGCCGAGCTGCGAGACGATGTCGAGATCGTATTCGTCGTCGGTGCCGCGCGTCGAAATCGTGGCATCGATCGCCATGGAGCCCTGCGGGTAGAAGTGCTCGATCTGATCGAAGAATGCGGTCGACGCTTCGAGATGGCGGCGCACCGCCTCGTAGCGCGACTTCGCCTTGTCATGCAGCGAAGGCGGCAGCTGAATGCTGAGCGCGATCTCTGCGAGTATGCGGTCGAGAGGGTCGTCGAAGGGACTGAGGCCAGTCGGCGCAAGCTGCTTGTTCACATCGATCTCCGTGTCAGGCTGCGTCTGTACATCTCGCCACCGCCAGCGCGATGTTCGGGATGATATAAAGACAAATACGTCTACTCCGAACAAAATGGGAAGCTTGAATGCGTCTGTCAAGGGATATAGAATATAGCTACTCCGAACCCGTGGGCGTGGCGGACCGATCAGAAGGGCCGGTTATGAAATTTGGCGAGCGAATCAAGGACTTACGAACAAAAAAGGGACTGACGCTCGATCAGCTTGCGCAGGAGACTGGCTCGTCGAAGAGCTACATCTGGGAGCTTGAGAACAAGAATCCGCCCAGACCATCGGCCGAGAAGCTGTCCGCAATTGCAGGCGCCTTGGGGGTAACCGTCGACTACCTGATCGGGGCTGACACGCAGACTCTTAGCGACGCGGAGGACACCGCCTTCTTCCGGCAGTATAGCGGCCTCCCGGAAGAAACGCGCCGGCAGATTCGCGAGATGGCTCGCATCCTCGACACGAAGACCGGCAAATGAGTGAGCCGATCCGCCTCCAGCCGCTAAAGGAGGCGGCCCGCATCACGCAAATGCTCGACCTGGTCCTTGGAGCGGATCGGTTTGATCGTGCGCCGGTCGATGTGATCAGCCTCGCGCTGGAGTATTCTCGTCAGGTTGCGCCCAACAGTCCAATCCATGAGGTCGTCGAGCGCAACATCCCGGGATGCGTCGGCGCGTTAGTCTATGGGGAGGCGCGGCCGCGCCAATGGGCGATCATGTACCATGCCGGTCAGTCTGACGGACGTCGCTCGTTCACCGTAGGGCACGAGTTGGCCCACTACGTGCTGCACCGCCAGTTGATTGAAGAGGACGGGCGTTTCGACGGCGGTATCTATTGCGACGAGAACGCGGTGGTTCGTCGCGACGGATCCGGCATCGAGCAGGAAGCAGACGAGTTTGCCGCCGCATTGCTAATGCCGTTTCACGACTTCCGTCGCCAACTGGCAGCAAAAGCTCGTGCCGACTTCGAAGTGCTCGGTCGACTTGCGAAGCGCTACGGCGTTTCGCTGACAGCGGCAATATTGCGGTGGCTCGAATACACTGAGACGCGCGCAATCATGGTGGTGTCGAATGAGGGGTTTGCCCATTGGGCGAAGCCCAGCGAGGCAGCCCTTAAGTCTGGACGCTATATCCGCACGAGGGACACCGTGTTCGAACTTCCCCCGCAGGCCTTTGCGGCACGACGCGACTACTCCGACATGGCACTCACCGGCGTCATTCAGCAAGCAGGTGTCTGGTTTCCCGAACCGGTGCACGAGATGTGCCTTCGCTCCGATCGCTACGATCATGAAATCACCGTGCTGCAATTGGGCATTGAGTAGCAACGGAACAGAAAACTCACTTAAGCGGCCGAGGTGGGCTTTCCGACATTCCGGCACGGCGTTAGCGCCAGCGATCCAGCTCCTTGATCGTTGACCTGTGGCATTTGAGGTGAT
>Ga0209794_1000710_pt1 | contig 38882 bp, 27 predicted proteins | sample EBPBio232013_DNA_FD_185869 | JGI IMG/M metagenome (GOLD analysis project Ga0209794, IMG submission 185869) | Wastewater treatment Type I Accumulibacter community from EBPR Bioreactor in Madison, WI, USA - Reactor 1_5/23/2013_ DNA (SPAdes)... | ecosystem: Engineered > Bioreactor > EBPR >... | reverse complement strand
AGCCCACCGATCTCGACACCATCCGGGCAGCCCTGTCCGGCAAGCAGAACGGTCGTCTGGAGAGCTGCTACAAGCGGCCCTTGCAGAGTGTCCGGGTGGCGGGTGACGTGCGCATCGGCGAGAAGGTCGGCATTGCCTACGAGCGGATGGCGGCACGCAACAACGAGGTGGTGCTGAGCAGTGATCGCGAACGGGTCTATGCCGTGACCCTGGGCAGCAAGCTCGGTGCCGGCAAGGACTTCCTGAAGGTGACGCTGGAAGGACCGCCGGCCCTGCGCAATGCGCCCTTGCGGGTCAACATCCAGCCTGGCGGGGGAATGATCGATGTGCTCGCGCAGAACACGCCGGTCAATCTCAAGGTCCAGGTACAGGGCGTGGTCGGTGGCAAGCCGGTGGCGGCCAACTTCGTTTCCGACGTGCAGGGCGGGCAGCGCATCGTGCTCCCCGACCTGGCCGATCCGGGGCGCCTGAAGCTCGGTCAGATCGAGACCTTGCAGGGCGAGGCGCGTAACTTCAGGACGCTCAAGCGGCAGTAGCTTGTCGTTCCAGGCCGGCGCACCGGTCGCGAACTGCCGCCAGCAGTTCCGCTGGCGCGACCGGCTTGAACAGGATGGTGAAGCCGAACGCCCGCGCTTCCGCCAGGTCGCTTTCGGAAGTGTCGCCGGTGACCAGGATCACCGGCAGCGTGCGGCCGAGCGTCGCCCACAGGCGGCGTGCCGCACTGACGCCGTCGGTGCCGCCCGGCAGACGGAAATCGATGATCAGGGCGTCCAGGCTGGCGCCCTCGCGGCGGGCGATGGCAACTGCCTCCTCGGTGCTGCCGGCGATGTGCACCGCCTTGACCAGCGTTTGCAGCCAGGCGCGCATGGCCTCGCAAATGCCTGGGTCGTCGTCGAGTACGAGCAACTGCAGGCCGAGTTGCGTCGGTGGCGTCAGCAGGCCGGTCCGCGTCGTCAGGGCGGTGGCTGCTGCCGTCCGCAAGGGCAGTTCCAGCCAGAACACGCTGCCACGGCCGGGGATCGAGCGCATTTCCAGTCGGGCGCCGAGCAGGTCGCTCAGGCGGCGGACAATGGCCAGGCCCATGCCGTAACCCTGCGCCGGGTCGCGTTGCGGGTTGCCGACCTGGTAGAACTCGTCGAAGAGTTGCGCGTGGTGTTGAGCCGCGATGCCGCAGCCGGTATCCCAGACCGCCAGCCGATGATGTGTCCGCCGCCGCTGCACGCTGATCATCACCCCGCCCTGGCGGCAGTACTTGAAAGCGTTGTCGGTCAGGTTGGAGAGAATGCGCAGCAGGAGGTCGCCGTCACTGACCACCTGGCAGTTGGTCAGGTGGACGCGCAGGCTGAGGCCGGCAGCTTCGGCGCGCGGTTCGTAAATCTGCAACAGGCGTTCGAACAGCAGTTCGAGCGACACCGGGGCGAAGTGCGGGCGCAGGGCGCCGGCATCCATGCGCGAAACATCGAGCATCAGCTTGAGCTGGGCGCCGATGCTTTCGGCAGCCTGGTGGATGCGTTCGGCGATGTGCAGCCCGGGATGGCCGGTCAGATCGCGGCGCAGCACCTGGATGAACAGCGTCAGCGCGTGCAGGGGTTGGCGTAGATCGTGGCTGGCGGAAGCGAAAAAGCGGCTGCGCTCGCGGTTCAGTCGCGCCAGATCGGCGGATTGGGCGGTCAGCCGCTGGTTGAGGATGCTGTTCTCGATTTGCGCCGACAGCCCCTTGCGCAGCAGACGGTGCTGGACCAGGGCGAACTTGCCCATGACGGCGCAGAACAGGAGCAGGAAGACAGTGAGGATGTACTGCCGGCTGAGCAGCAGATAGAGCGCGGCGATCAGGGCCAGCGGCAGCAGCCAGGCGCCGATTGCGGTCCGGCTGGGCGACAGCGTGGGCACCGAGCCGGCCAGCATGCCGAACAGGATTACCAGCATCACGGCTTGCTGCTGGCTGTCGGCCGGTGTCGGCAGGAGCAGCCAGGGTGCCAGTCCCCACAGGGCGGAGGCGGCCAGTAGCGGGACGAGGTAGCGGGCAAGTCCGGCGGGCTGGCCGTCGGCGAAGCGGGCCTCCGGGTAGCGGCGCTCGTTGTCGAGGATGAGCAGCCAACGGAGCAGCTGGATCAGGTGGATGGCGACTGCCCAGACCAGGATGCCGGCCTGCGCTCCGTTCCAGGCCAGGAAACAGCCCCAGGTGAGGATTGCGGCGGCAAAGGCCGCGGGGCTGGTGGTGCGCCCGAGGACGAAGGTCTGGCGGATCAGGCGCTGGCGTAGCGCCTCCTCCGGGGTGCTGGGAGGGGAGTCGGTCATTCGCCCATTATGCCGAATGCCTTGCCCGGAGAAATGAGGAAAGGCGATACACGAATTTTGGTATTTGCTTTGCGGAAGTATCGTTAACTTGCGCTGCATCAAACTGGCTCCGCGCCATGTCCCTATAATCAAAGACTTTTCGCCATCGATTCAGGAGTTTTCATGGCAGCAGTCATGCCCGCACCGGCCGCCAGCCGGCATTTGCTTTCCGGCAACGAAGCCGTCGCCCGCGCCGTCTGGGAAGCCGGCGTCAAGGTCGCCGCCGCCTATCCCGGCACGCCGTCGACCGAGATGCTGGAAGAGATCGCCACCTATCCGGATCTCTACGCCGAATGGTCGGTCAACGAGAAGGTTTCGCTGGAAGTTGCCATCGGCGCCGCTTACGCCGGCTCGCGCGCCTTCTGCTGCATGAAGCATGTCGGCATGAACGTCGCTTCGGACGCGCTGATGACGCTGACCCTGACCGGCGTCAGCGGCGGCCTGGTGATCGCCATCGCCGACGATGTCGGCCTGTCGTCCTCGCAGAACGAGCAGGACTCGCGCTACTGGGGGCGTTTCGCCCACGTGCCGGTGTTCGAGCCGGCCGATTCGCAGGAAGCCTACGCGATGACGCTCGATGCTTTCGCGCTGTCCGAGCAGTTCCAGGTGCCGGTGATCCTGCGCATGACGACGCGCATCAATCACGTCAAATCCATCGTCACCGTCGGCGAGCGCGTGCCGCACACCGGCGCCGGCTTCCGCAAGGACCCGGCGCGTTACGTGATGGTCCCGGGCAACGCCGGCAAACGCATTCCGCTGATGTTCCAGCGTGATCGTGACCTGCGGGTGGTGGCTGAAAACTCGCCGCTGAACTTCATCGAGCCGGGCAGTGACCGCCGCGTTGGTTTCATTACTTCCGGTCCGGCCTACATGCACGTCAAGGAAGCCTTCCCGGATGCACCGGTGTTGAAGCTCGGCTTCTCCTGCCCGGCGCCGTTCGAGAAGTGCCGCGAACTGGCGGCGCTGGTCGATCAGGTGGTAGTGGTCGAGGAAGTCGAACCGCTGCTTGAGACCGAACTCAAGGCCCAGGGCATCGCCGTCATCGGCAAGGAAATCCTGCCGCTGCAGGGCGAGTTGTCGCCGGCCGTGCTCAGGCCGGCGATTGCCCGGCTGCTCGGCGAAGTGCTGCCGGAAAGCGAAGCGACGACCGCCCTGCAACTGTTCCCGCGGCCGCCGACGATGTGCGTCGCCTGCCCGCACCTTGGCGTCTATTACACGCTGTCGCAGGTGCGCAACCTCAATATCTCCGGCGACATCGGCTGCTACACGCTGGGCGCCGGCCACCCCTGGCAGGCGATGGATACCTGCGTTTCGATGGGCGCCTCGATGGGCATCGCCCTGGGCATGGACAAGGGCCGCGGCGAGTCCGACAAGGACAAGCGCGTGGTCGCCGTGATCGGCGATTCGACCTTCCTGCACATGGGCATGCAGGGCCTGCTCGACATGGTGTACAACAAGGGCAACGTCACCGTCCTGCTGCTCGACAACCGCGCTGTGGGCATGACCGGCGGCCAGGACAACCCGGGCAACGGCCGCGACATCCACGGCAACGACGCGCCGCGCATCGACTTCGCCAAGCTGGTGTCGGCGCTGGGGGTCAAGGACGAGCGCATCCACGTGGTCAATCCCTACGAGCTGCCGGTGCTGTTCAAAACCATCCGCGAAGAGGTCAAGGTGCCCGAGGTGTCGGTCATCATCACCGACCAGCCCTGCGTGCTGATCAAGGACTACCACAAGCTCAAGCCCTACGCGGTCGACGAGGACAAGTGCACCGGCTGTGGCAATTGCATCGACGTCGGCTGCCCGGCCATCCACGTCACCCGCCGCGGCAAGGAGGTCAAGGCCAGCGGTCGCGAGGTCGACCTCGCTTTCGTTCGCATCGAGTCGTCGGTGTGCACCGGTTGCGGCCTCTGTCTGCAACCCTGCGCGCCGAAGGCAATCGAGCACTACGTGCCGAGTGCGCCGATCCAGTTCGCCAAGGGAGGCTGTCAGGCATGAGCGCAACGACCAATATCCTCGTCGTCGGCATCGGTGGCCAGGGCGTCATGACCGCCACCGAAATCCTCGCCGAAGCGGCCATCGCCCTTGGTCACGATGCCAAGAAAACCGAAGTCGCCGGCATGGCGCAGCGCGGCGGCGTCGTTTCCTCGCACCTGCGTTTCGGCGAGCGCGTGCTGTCGCCGCAGATCACACCGGGCAGTGCCGACGTGTTGCTCGGTTTCGAATCGGCCGAGGCGATGCGCTGGCAGCACATGCTGAAAAAAGGCGGCATCACGCTGATGAACACCGCCCGGCTGGTGCCGCCGGTGGTCGAACTCGGCCTCTTCGATTACCCCGACGATCCGCTCGCCGAAATCCGCAAGACCGGCAACAAGGTGGTCGCCTTCGACGCGACGACGATTGCCCAGGAACTCGGCGACATCCGCCTCGGCAACACCGTCATGCTCGGCGCCATCGCCGATCATCTGCCGTTCGGCGCGGAAGTTCTGCTCGACTGCGTGCTCAAGCGTTTTGCGCGCAAAGGCGAGAAACTGGTCGAGCTCAACCGGCGTGCTTTCGAGGCCGGCAGGGCAGCGGTTGGCGCGGCTGAAGCAGCGCTCGCGTAATCTGGTAAAATCCGCGCCGAATCAAAGGGAAAGGCTACCGCCTTTCCCCTTTTCTTTTTGACGGATGGACGATGACGGCACAAATCATTGACGGCAAGGCGCTGGCGGAAGAGCTTCGGCAGAGCTTCAAGGCACGCGTGGAAACCCTGACGGCCAAAGGGCACAAGCCCGGTCTGGTGGTCATTCTGGTTGGCGAAGACCCGGCCTCGCAGGTCTACGTGAAGAACAAGGTCAATGGCTGCCTGGCCATCGGCATGCACTCCGAGAAGATCGTCTATGAGAAGGACGTCGATCAGCAGGTCGTCCTCGACAAGATCGCCGAGCTGAACGCCGATCCGTCCATCCACGGCATCCTGGTGCAACTGCCGTTGCCCAAACACTTCGACGAAGAGAAGGTGCTCGAAGCCATCTCCGCCGAGAAGGACGTCGACGGCTTCCACGCCGAGAACGTCGGCGCGCTGTCGCAAGGCTCGCCGCGCTTCATTCCGTGCACCCCGTATGGCGTGATGAAGATGTTCGAGAAGGGCAATGTCGATCTGAGCGGCCAGGAAGCGGTCGTCATCGGCCGCTCCAACATCGTGGGTAAACCCATGGCGATGCTGCTGATCAACGCCGGCGCTACCGTCACCGTCTGCCACTCGAAGACGCGGGACCTGAAGTTCCACACCAGCCGCGCCGACATCGTCGTCGCCGCCGTCGGCAAGCCGAAGTTCGTCAAGGGCGACATGATCAAGCCGGGCGCCGTCGTCATCGACGTCGGCATCAACCGCCTGCCGGACGGTAAGCTCTGTGGCGACGTCGACTTCGACGACTGCCTCGCTGTTGCCGGCCAGATCACCCCGGTGCCGGGCGGCGTCGGGCCGATGACCATCACCATGCTGCTGGCCAACACCATCGAGGCCGCCGAACGTAAAGCAGGAATCCGCAAATGAGCGACAAGAAAATCTCCGTCGGTATCGTCATGGGCTCCGACTCCGACTGGCCGACCATGCAGGCCGCCGCCGTCATCCTCAAGGATTTCGGCGTCGCTTTCGAAGCCCGCGTTGTTTCCGCCCACCGCACGCCCGACCTGCTTTTTGAATACGCCGAAACCGCCGGTCCGCGCGGCCTGCAGGCGATCATCGCCGGCGCCGGCGGCGCCGCCCATTTGCCGGGCATGCTCGCCGCCAAGACGACGGTGCCGGTGCTCGGCGTGCCGGTGCAGTCGCGCGCGCTGTCCGGTGTCGATTCCTTGCACAGCATCGTGCAGATGCCCAAGGGCATTCCGGTTGCCACCTTTGCCATCGGCGAAGCTGGCGCCGCCAATGCCGCGCTGTTCGCCGTCGCCATGCTGGCCAACGGCGATGCGGCGCTGAACGCCAAGCTGCAGGCTTTCCGTGCCGCCCAGACCGAGAAGGTCCTGGCGATGAAGCTGCCCGAAGTATGAAGACGACGATTCTGCCGCCCGCCACGCTGGGCATGCTCGGCGGCGGCCAACTCGGCCGCTTCTTCGTTGCCGCCGCCCATGAACTGGGCTACCGGGTCTGGGTGCTCGACCCGGACAAGAATTCCCCCGCCGCGCAGATCGCCGAACGCCACTTCTGCGTCGCCTACGACGACTACGCCGCGCTCGACGAATTCGCCGCCGGCTGCGCCGCCATCACCACCGAATTCGAGAACGTGCCGGCAGCGACGCTCGACTACCTCGCCAAGTTCGTGCCGGTGCGCCCGCACGCGGCGGCGGTGGCGATCTGCCAGCACCGCGTCAGCGAGAAGTCCTTCCTGCGCGACAACGGTTTTCCGCACGGCCCGTTCATCGAGGTCAACAGCGAAGCCGACCTGAAGGCCGCGCCGGCCAGCCTGTTCCCGGCCATCCTCAAGGTCGCCCGCTTCGGCTACGACGGCAAGGGCCAGGCGACGGTCAACAATGTCGAGGAGGCGCTGCTCGCCTTCGCCCAGTTCAAGGGCGAGCAATGCGTGCTCGAACAGCGTCTGCCGCTCGACTACGAAGTTTCGGTCGTGCTGGCGCGCGACGAAAACGGCAAGGTCGCCTGCTTCCCGACCGGCGAGAACCAGCACACGCGCGGCATCCTCGATGTCTCCATCGTGCCGGCGCGCACTTCCGGCTGCATGAAGAGCGACGCCGAGGATGTGGCCGCACGCATCGCCGAAAAACTCGGCTACATCGGCACCATGGGCGTCGAGTTCTTCGTCAGCCGCGGCCAGCTGCTGGTCAACGAAATGGCGCCGCGCCCGCACAACAGCGGCCATTACACCATCGACGCCTGCGTCACCAACCAGTTCGAGCAACAGGTGCGCGCGCTGTGCGGCCTGCCGCTGGGCGAGCCGCGCGCGCATTCGGCGTCGGTGATGGTCAACCTGCTCGGCGACCTCTGGTACGACGGCGATACCTACCGCGAACCGGACTGGTCGGTGCTGCACGCCATCACCAACCTGAAGCTGCACCTCTACGGCAAGCATCACGCCCGGCCGGGCCGCAAGATGGGCCACTTCACGGTGATCGGCGACCACCCCGAAGCCGTGCAGAAGACCGCGCTGGACGCCCGCGCCGCCATCGGCATCAAGGACTGATGACGCCTTCCGACGCTGATTACACCCGCGCCGTCGAACTGCTCTGCGCCGGCGAACTGGTCGCGCTGCCGACCGAGACCGTCTACGGCCTCGGCGCCGACGCTGCCAACCCGGCGGCGGTGGCGAAAATTTTCGCTGCCAAGGGCCGCCCGGCCGACCATCCGCTGATCGTCCACCTGGCCGGCCACGATGCGGTCGAGGCCTGGGCCGAGCAGGTGCCGGCGGTGGCCTGGGAACTGATGGAAACCTTCTGGCCCGGCCCGCTGACGCTGATTCTGAAGAAGCAGGCCTGGGTGCCCGACGCCGTCACCGGTGGCCAGGACACCGTCGGCCTGCGCGTCCCCGGCCATCCGGTGGCGCTCGAACTGCTGCGCCGTTTTGCTGCCGCCAAAGGTGAGCACGCCGGCATCGCCGCGCCGTCGGCCAACCGTTTCGGCCGCATCAGCCCGACCACCGCTGCCCACGTTGCCGAGGAACTGGGCGAAGCCGTGCCGCTGATCCTCGACGGCGGTCCCTGCGCCGTCGGCATCGAATCGACGATCATCGACTGCTCGCGCGGCGAACCGGTGGTGCTGCGCCCCGGCCACATCTCGCCGTTGCATCTCGAAGCGGTGCTCGGCCGCGCGCCGGCCATCGAAACCAGCAGCGGGGCGCCGCGCGTCTCCGGTTCGCTGGAGGCGCACTACGCGCCGACCACGCCGCTACGCGTGGTCACTGGCGAGCGCCTGCTCGACTTCCTCAACGCCCAGCGCCATCGCGGCGGCACCTGCGGCGTGATCAGCCCCAACCAGCCGCCGCAGGCCGGCATGCCGCACGCCTGGCGGATGCTGCCGGCCGATCCGGTCGGCTACGCCCACGACCTCTACGCTGCGCTGCGCGATATGGATCATGCCGGCGTCGACCTGATCGTCGTCGAAGCCCTGCCCGCCGACGCCGAATGGGCCGCCGTCGCCGACCGCCTGCGCCGCGCCGCGGCCGGCGCTGGACAAGTTTGAATCCGGCCTTGGCAAGCTTGCGGCAACCCGCCGTCTCTAGGCTATAATCGCGGCCACGGGCCGATAGCTCAGCTGGGAGAGCGCCGCGTTCGCAATGCGGAGGTCGTGAGTTCGATCCTCATTCGGTCCACCAATTTCAGTTTCAAGCCAGTTCATAGTGGAACTAGCAGTCTAAAGTTGCAGTAAATGCAAGGATATCCTTCCTAGACAAACTGCAACGATATCGTTCCATTAGGCAGATGCTAAGAAGCCCACCGGGGAAAACCGGTGGGCTTCTCTACTTGTGCGCCTTAGGGCAGGAATTCGGCCAAAGCCGACATCTGTCGTGTGCTATCAATCCGTCCGCTCCCAACTCCTGAGCAGACGATTGCTGATGCCAACCCGAGTGTCCGCTCCCTTCCGTATCCTCGAATCCGTACTTTAGAAGCCAAAGGGATGGCTCTCCTTTGCTCCTCCCTCAGACGTTTTTGCCAAGTCAAACGCTTCGAGGGAGCAAGCAGTCTTATCGGTAAGAAGCCGAGGCAGAGACTGATGCCTGTCCATTTGACCAAAAAAAGTCAGATAATTTGGTTTTAAAAAATACTGACTCGACAGAGTTAAATTTGCCCATTATGCTCGCTGAATTTTGCCGACACCTCGGCTCAGCCCCTTCCCGTAACTGCAAGATAAAAAACTCACCAAACCATGCTCGAAAAACTAATATCCGTTAGAAATATTGGAAAAATTGCGAAATTAACTCTCAGGAATGGTGATTGGGATGGGGTGTTTCAAAGGAGTAACATAATTTACGCCCCGAACGGCACGGGGAAAACAACCCTCTCGATGATATTTCAGTCGATGAAAGGTGATGCCAATCTGATCAAGAAGAAAATCACCTTTCCGGACATGCAATCAGCGGAAGGAGGGCAGCTATTTTCAGTTAGAAAAGGTGGGAAAACCCTTGAATACAAAAACGACGCATGGACGAACTATTCTGAAAATATAGAAGTTTTTAACGTGCACTTTGTTGAGGAAAATCTATTTACAGGATCAGGTCAACATCGTAGGAATCAGAAGAATTTTTTCTTATTCATTGCAGGAGAGGAAGGTGCAAAGAGGACGGAAGAAATCGCAGACCTCAGAAAAAAAATAGCTGAATTTGAGAAAGAAGTAAGGGCGGTTAAGAGCAAGGCTCGAAAACGCTCGATTGGAAAACAAGAAAAAGAATTAATAATAGAAGAGATTAGACGTAAGGCTGAACCATTTCGGTCAGAGTTGGCGCAAAAGAATAAAGAGTTAGGGGTTTTTTCGCAGAAAATATTTGACGAATTTATCGCGAGGGTTAACGACAATCTCATCAAATTCTCTAGATCTCTGAAGCTAGAGAAAATATCAAAAGAACTTAATCAACAAGCGACGTTCTACCTTCAGTTCGGTGAAAATCGTGTCACTTTTGAGGAAAGAACTTCGGGGCATGAGTTTCGCTACACACTATCGGAAGGTGATAAAAGCACTCTTGCGATAGCACTCTTCTTGGCAAAGATATCTTTTGCGACAAATCTCGGGCAGCTAATTGTAATTTTCGATGACCCGCTTACGAGTCTTGATTCAGGACGACGCTTTATAACAATAAAAGAACTTGCCAAACTATCGGAAAAAATTGGGCAGTTAGTGGTACTAACTCATGACGCAACTTTTGCGGCCGAGTTAGAGCGAGATATCCGTGTACCCAACATCTCTCTTGAACTCGTTTACAAAAACAAGGAAAGTTGGCTGACGAGAAGAAATCATCAGGACAGAAACGTCACAGGGCTATTTAGAGACATTAAGACTTTAACCGAATTTATTAAGAATGGAGCGTCAAGTGAATCTGAGCGGCGTGACGTCCTGAGGTGCATTCGACCCACTCTAGAGGGCGTAGTACGCGTTAAATATTTTGATCTGCTTGGCGAATCGCAGTGGCTGGGAGATTTTATTAAGCTAGTTAGGTCATCAAAGGATGGCGACGACTTGTACAGATTGAAAGATGTATCGATTTTCGATGATCTGTGCGATATTAACGACTATTCAAAAGGACTCCATCACTCCTCACCAAGCGAGCGAGATGCAGATATTGACGAGCAGGAACTGTTGTTGTTGACCGAGAAAGCCCTTCGGTTAATCAAAAGAATATGATTACTTCAGTTACTAGCACACCTGCCGTCTATTGAAGAAGGGTAGCAACGGGTCTGGCTCTACCGCTCCGAGAGAGAAAGCTGCAACTCAGGTCTCAAGCGCGTCGAGTGGCCGCTGTAGATCAGACAGGGGCTGTTCGCTCGGCAAGGGCTGAGAGTCCGCTTTGGCCGAGATGCCGCCCGTTGCCGTTTGCACGCATGTTGAACGTCATCGACAAAAATCCGGCGGCTGTCCTGAGCGCCCTGCATGAGGGGCCGTTCGGGTGAACAGAGGCAAGGTGTTGGCGGCCTCCACCGGTCGGGAGAACAGATAGCCCTGCATCTGCTCGCATCCCAGGTCGGCTAGTAGGGCGTACTGGTCCTCGGTCTCGACGCCCTCGACCACACAGCTCAGCTTCAACTCGCGACACATGGAGATGATCAAACTGATGATGGTTCTTCTTGAGTCGTTGAGGGCGAGGCTGCGCACGAATGCTTGATCAATCTTGATCTTGTCCAACGGTAGCTTGTGGATCTGGTTCAGGTTGGAGTAGCCAGTGCCGAAATCGTCCAGTGAGATTTTGACGCCCGCGCTTTTCAACAGACTGAGGCACTTGCTGGTCTGCTCGAAATCCCGGATGACGGCGGTCTCGGTCAGTTCGAATTCCACGCGTTCCGGCGGGAAATCGGAACTGCGGAGGATGTCGATCAGATCGCGCGCCCGCTCACTGCTGCCGAGTTCGACCGCCGACAGGTTGAACGCCAGTCGGGTGTGCTCGGGCCAGGCGCTGGCGTCCCGCAGTGCGCGGCTCAGCAGCATGGGCGTGAGCGTCCAGATCAGTCCGGAGTTTTCGAGGATGGGGATGAACTCGCCGGGAGAGACGGCGCCGAGCGACGGGCTGTTCCAGCGCGCCAGACATTCGAGGACGCGGATCTCGCCGTTTTCCGAAGAGACGATGGGCTGATATACCGGGTAGAACTCTTTCTCGATGTCTGCCCCGAGGAAAGCCTGTTCGATCGCGCCATGGCGCCGAAGTTGTTGCTCGTCTTCCGCATTGAAGATTCTGGAGCAACCCCGGCCCGAGCGCTTGGCGTGGAAGAGCGCGTAGTCGGCTCGCTCGTAGAGCAGTTCTGCGGCATCCGCGGAATCGGGATAGATGCACACACCCACCGAACAGCCGACCCGGACCATGAGGTCGCCGATCATGAAGGGTTGCGAAGCGAGCTGGATCAGGCGGTCGGAAATCGCCACCACCTCGCGCGGGGCGTCGGCGACGTTGATGATGAATGCGAACTCGTCGCCGCCGATCCGATAGAAGCGTCCCTGCGGGAAGATGCTCAGGAGCCGGCTTGCCATCTGTTTCAGCAGCCGATCGCCGACGGCATGGCCGTGCGTGTCGTTGATGGGCTTGAAACCATCCAGATCGGCAACGCCGACCGCGAGCTTGTTCTCGCCGTGGGGGTCAGCTACGCACAGCGCCTGTAGATCCTGAAAAAAGCGGCGGCGATTGGGTAGGTCCGTCAGCACGTCCAGGCCCGCCAGGCGAAGGTTCTCCAGACTCAGTGCCTGGCTCTCGCGAACGGCGCGCGTCATGGACTGGAAGTCGCGGTAATAGCCCCGCATCGTCGACAGCATGGCGGCAAGCAGGGAGCCGATGGCTATGGCGATGCCCGCGAAGCCGACCGTGTCGAAGATGCTCGAGGTCACGACGACGACGGAGAGCAGCATCGCCGCCATGACATAGGGGACGTAGCGCAAATGCATCATGCAATACACCCCGACCATGGTGCAGCCGAAGGCTTCGATCAGCAGGAAGGTCCGGGCATCAGCCGATACCGAAAAGATTGCGCCGAGGTCGACGGCGATGATGACTGCCGTCGATGCGAGGAGAATCCCCGACGACCGGGCCAGCTCGGCTGCAGCCTGCTCCTAGGTGAATGGGCGCTGGCGACGGCGCCTCCACCAGACCATCCGCACCGCCGCGATCAGGGCGATCGACATGGGCAGGACGGTTGACTGGAAGAGGGGCAGTTCCTGGTACAGCACCACGACCTGGGCCACCATGCAGGCGACGATGGCCCCGTAGAAGACGGGCATCTTGTTGGCAAAGCTCTGGCACTGCGCGACGACATCGCTGCCGTCATTTGAGGACCCTGGCGGTTCTATCGAGAGGTCTCCAGATTCCGCTGTGCCCGCCTTGTTCCGCACTTATAACCCTTCGCTTTTGCGGCCGTCGCGTGTCTGGTAGTAGCGGATCATGCGTCGGCGTTTGGCCTTGACCCGCCAGTACCAGACGATGCTGATGACAAAGTAGCTGAGCAGGCCGAACAGGGTGGCCATGATGGCCAGGCCGGTGATCAGGGGCAGGCCGAGTTCGCTGATGTCTTCCCAGATGCTCGTTTCCTCCGCGTCCTGGCGGGGCGGTGGTTTTTTCGCTGCCTCGTCGCCGTAGATCCAGCTGCCCAGGCGGTAGGCGGCGTAATAGACGGGGCCGAAGGTGACCGGGTTGGTGACCAGGGTGCTGGCGGCGGCGGCTGGAACGTTGGCGCGCAGGAGAACGGCGGCGGCAGCGGAGAAGGGGATCTGGGCAATCGGGATGAGCAGCCCGAAGAAGATGCCGAGGGCGACCCCGAGCGCGACGCCGCGGCGCGACCAGCGCCACAGTTGGGGGTGGGCCAGGAAGGGGCGCAGCCAGCCGAGCCAGCGATTGGCCATGATCTGTTCCCGGGTCGGGATCAGTGAGCGCAGGCGGCTGGTCGGGCGGTTCATGGCGGGCGGAGGGCGCGAGTCAAAGCGGTGCATGATACAGCCTCGCCACGGCGCGAAGCGCACCTGTCCACGCAGCTTTCGGCGATGCTGTGGCGAATCCGCCAATCGCTTGCAAGTGGGCTCGCTTCCCGGAATACTGTGCGCAAGGAGTGCGCATCGAACAGACACTCCCGGCAGGCGGCCGACGCCGCAAAAAAATACGAATACTGATGGAGGAAGACACCATGAACCAAGCCGTTCACGTTCGTGCCCACAAGTTGTCGCAAACCGCGACCCTGTGCGTTTCCGGTTTCAATCTGATTGCCGCCGATTCGCCGGCAATCGAGGCAATGACCGATTTTTCGCGAGTCAGCGTGGTCAGCATCACCGCGGATGCCGGCATCGACGACGCCAACGCACGCATGATCTCGCGTGGCGTTCGTCTGCTGATGGTGCTCGGCAAGGACGACGAAGTCGTCGGGCTGATCACCGCTCGCGACATCCTCGGCGAAAAGCCGCTGCAGGTGGCGCAGGCGCGCGGCTCCAAGCGCGATGAGTTGCGCGTTGCCGACCTGATGACGCCAATCGGCAACATCGACACCCTGTATCTGGAAGATGTGCTGAGGGCGCGCGTTGCCGACATCCTCGACGCACTCAAGCAGCTTGGCCGCCAGCACGTGCTGGTCGAGGACACCGACCCGTCTACCGGCTTGCCGCGCGTGCGCGGCCTGTTCTCGGCCACCCAGATCGGTCGCGCGCTTGGCGTGCCGGTGCTCGGCTTCGACCTGCCGCGTACCTTTGCCGAAATCGAGGCAGCGCTGGTTAACTGATCGCCATATGCGGGTAAACGAGCGTGGCGCCCGGCCGCGCTCTGCCCGAACATTGGGGTTTTCGTCGTTCCCCGGAGAACTCGATGAGCACCATGGCGCACTCCCATAACCCTGTCGGCAAGGTCGTCTCGGCACGCGAGGCGGTTGCCCGCATCGCCAGCGGCGCCACGGTGGCGACCGGCGGCTTCGTCGGCATCGGTTTTCCCGAGAACATTGCCGTGGCGCTGGAGCAGCGTTTCCTCGAAACGCGCGAAGGCGATGTGCATGGCCAAGGCGCGCCACGTGACCTGACCCTGGTTTATGCGGCCGGCCAGGGGGACGGCAAGGAACGCGGACTCAACCACCTTGGCCATGACGGCCTGGTCGGGCGCGTCATCGGCGGCCACTGGGGGCTGGTGCCGCGCCTGCAGGAACTGGCGGTGGCCAACCGCATCGCTGCCTACAACCTGCCGCAAGGCGTGATCTCCCACCTGTTCCGTGACATCGCCGCCGGCAAGCCGGGAACGATCTCGCGCATCGGTCTCGGTACCTTCGTCGATCCGCGCTACGGTGGCGGCAAATTGAACGAGCGGACGACCGCCGAACTGGTCCGGCTGATGGAAATCGACGGCGACGAATACCTGTTCTACAAGGCCTTCCCGATTCACGTCGGCATCATCCGCGGCACCACCGCCGATCCCGACGGCAACGTGACCATGGAAAAGGAGGCGCTGACGCTGGAAGCCCAGGCCATCGCCATGGCGGCGAAGAACTCCGGCGGCATCGTCATCGTCCAGGTCGAGCGCATCGCCGAGCGCGGCACGCTTAACCCGCGCCAGGTCAAGATTCCCGGCATCCTGGTCGATTGCGTGGTGGTTGCCGAGAAGCCCGAATACCACATGCAGACCTTCGCCGAGCCGTACAGCCCGGCCTTTGCCGGCGAAATCCGGGTGCCGATGTCGGCGCTGAAGCCGATGCCGATGAGTGAGCGCAAGATCATCGCCCGCCGCGCGGCGATGGAGTTGATCCCGGGCGCCATCGTCAATCTCGGCATCGGCATGCCCGAGGGTGTCGCCGACGTCGCCGCCGAGGAGGGCCTCGTCGACCTGATGACGCTCACCGCCGAGCCGGGCGTGATCGGCGGCGTGCCGGCCGGCGGCCTGAACTTCGGCGCCGCCACCAACACTCAGGCGATCATCGACCAGCCCAGCCAGTTCGATTTCTACGACGGCGGCGGTCTCGACCTCGCTTTCCTCGGGCTGGCCCAGGCCGACCGCGCGGGCAACCTGAATGTCTCCAAATTCGGCCCGCGGCTGGCCGGTGCCGGTGGCTTCATCAACATCTCGCAATCGGCGCGCAAGGTCGTCTTCGTCGGCACCTTCACCGCCGGTCGCCTGGAAGTGGCGGTCGACGGCGGCAAGCTGAAGATTCTGCAGGACGGCTCGGCAGTCAAGTTTGTCGACCAGGTCGAACACCGTACCTTCTCCGGGCCGCAGGCGGTCAAGCGCGGCACGCCGGTGCTCTACATTACCGAGCGCTGTGTCTTCGAGCTGAGCGCGGCCGGGCTGGTGCTGACTGAAATCGCGCCCGGCGTCGATCTGCAGCGGGACATCCTGGACCGCATGGAATTCGCCCCACTGATGCCAACCGCGCCTCGCCTGATGGATGCGCGCATCTTTGCCGATGCGCCGATGCATCTGCGGCCGGACATCCTGGCGGCGACCAACTGATCATTCGGTGGCCGGTTTTCCTTGCCGTCCCGGCGGCCGCCCCCAGGTCAGGGTGTAGAACAGGTCGACCGCGTTGTCGCTGCCGGCCCGGCCGATCAGGGTCAGTTGCCGGGTCAGTTCGACCGACAGCTTGACGATGCTCTCGGCCGTGCCCAGCGAGTGCTCGTAGCTGAGCGTGGCCGAAGAGGACAGGCGTTTGCCGATGCTCAGGATCTGGTTGCCGGTGCTGGCCGTGGTGTCGATGTTGCTGGCGACGACGCGGCTGCCCGGCTGGCGGCCGCCGCTGCCGTCGAGGCTACCCTGGCGGACGCCGAACTCGTCGATGCCGAAACTACGCTTCAATTGCTGGACCAGGCCACCGGCATCGTTGCCGAGCAGGCCACCGGCGGCCGACAGCAGCAGGCTGGCGTCGCCGGCGCCCATGCTGTCCTGGCCGTGGCCGAGAATCAGCCAGGAGAGCTTTTCGGGGTCGCTCATCTCCGGCTCGGAAACCAGTCGCACCACCGGCCGTTGCGCCGTTCCCGACAACTGCACGCCAGGTTCGACCGGCAGCCCCTTGCGCACTGCGCGCACGTCCAGCGCCGGGTTGTCGGGCAGGCCCTGGAAAGTGAGGATGCCGCGGCTGATTTCCAGGCGCTGGCCGTAGGCCTCGAAGCGCCCGTCGCGGGTGCGGATCGTCCCGCTCGCCCGGGGCAGGTCGCGGCCGCTGGCGCTCAGGCGGACCTGGCCGGCCAGGCGGGTGCTCAAGCCGGCGCCTTCGAACAGGAAGAAAGGGCCGAGATCGGTACTCAGGTCGAGTTCCAGCTTCGGACGCAGGTTCTGCGTCGGCTTGCTGCCCGGCCGGTGTACCACGACATCGTCGGACAGGCGCGGGGCGCCGGCCGGCGCCAGTTGCCAGTAGGCGGCATCGACCGCGAGCTGACCGTCGATGCCCAGCGCCGCCTGCTGCCAGCGCAGCTTGCCGGTGCCGGACAGGCTCACCCATTGGTCGTCGCGCTGCCACACCCCGACCCGGTCGAGCTTGACGGACAAGGCCGCCTGGCCCTCGGGCTGGTCGGGGCCGACCCGCAGTTCGCCGGCGATGCTCAGCCGTCCCGGGCCCTCCAGCTTGGCGGCGGCGTCGCCGAGCGCCAGCCGCAGCGGCCGCGGCGCCCGTTGGCGGAGGCTGTTGAAGTCGAGCCGGCGGATGTTGAGCAGGTTGTCGGCAAGCTCGGCCTGCAGTTCGCCGTCGACCAGTGCCAGTCCCTGCTGCGCCAGGCGCAGGCTGAGCCCGCTGCCGTCGATGCGCCCGCCGAGCAGCGGCCGCGCCGGGCTGCCGGCGAGTTGCAGACGGGCGTCGAGGCGACCGCCGGTCTGCCAGTCTTCGCCCAGCACTTCGCCGAGCCAGCCGAGGTCGCCGATGGCGGCGGTCGCCGTGCCCTGCCAGGGGGCGCCGGCGGCCAGTTGCCAGGGGCCGTCCATGCCGGCGTCGAGCTTGGCCTGGACCTGGCCGATGCGCGTACCGGCGGCCGTCAGGTCGAGCTTCAGCGCCTTGCGGTCGGCGGCCAGTTGCAGCGTCGCCTGCCAGTCGAGCGGATCGCCGGCCAGTTGCAACGGGCCGACCGACCAGCCGTCGGTCGCCGCCCGCAGCGCCGCCGGGGCGCGCAGGCGCAGGTTGCGGGCGGTGCTGTCGGCGCGCACTTCCAGTTGTTCGAGGCTGCCTTGCCAGCGGCCGTCCTGCTCGCCGCCGGCGAGGCGCAATTGCAGGCGTTCGCCGCCACCGAGGGTGCCGCCCAGTTGCAGGCGGTGCTGACGGCGGCTGCCTTCGGCCCGCAACTGCAGGGGCGCCAGCAGGCGCTCGCCGCTGCCGGATTCGAGCCGGCCGAGATCGACTTCGATGCGCAGGGGGGCGTCGGCCGCGTCGGCCAGTTGCCCGCTCAGGCGCAGCTCGTGCAGGCGGAAAACGCCGGGCAGGCCGAGCCGGGAGGATTTCAGCTCGCCGTCGAGCTGCGGTCGGGTCGGGCTGCCGGCCAGCGTCAGCCGCCCCTTGAGTTCGCCTTCGCCACCGAGGGCGGCCAGTTGCGGGGCGTCGATGTCCACGTCCAGGCGCTGGCCGGGCTGGCCGAAGGCGCCGCGGGCGGCGAGCCGGTTGTCGCCCAGGCGCAGTTGCAGGTCGACAGCGGGCAGCGTCGGCCAGGCCAGGGTGAGACGGCCTGCGCCGGCCAGCGGCTGGTCGCGCCAGCGGCTGTCGGCGAGGGTGAAGCTGAGCTCGGCCTGCGGCGTGGCCTGCAGTTTGCCGCTGGCCTGGACGCTGGCGTTGATGCGCGCCGCCGGCAGCGCGGCAAAGCGGCTCGGGTCGAAATCCCGCAGCCGGGCTTCGCCGCGGAAGCTGCGCTCGCCCAGGTGCAGGCTGCCGTCGGCGAGCAGGCGGGCCTGGGCGGCGGCGATCTCGATCTTTTCCAGGGTGAGCGTGCCGGCAGCGTGGCGGGCCATGCCGAGCAGGGTGAAACGCCGGTCGCGCAGGTCGACGCGGATTTCCTGTTCGGCCTGACCGAGCTTGGCGCTCAGCTGGCCGTTCAGTTGTGTCGGCCGCAGGCTGCCGTGCACGCGCTGGGCGTCGAGCTGGCGGACGGCAAGTTCGAGGGCCAGGGCGCCGCTGGCCAGTTCGCCCTGCCAGCGACCTTGCCCGGACAGTTCGCCGCCGTTCAGGCGGGCGTGCAGGCTGGGGAATTCGAGCCGGCCTGGCTGCCAGAGCAAGTCGCCGCGCAAGGCTGCCAGCGGCAGGCCGCCCCGGTCGAGCGGCGCCGGGCGCTGGTTTTCCAGTTGAAAGTGGGCGCTCACGCCTTCTGCCTCCGGCTTGAGCACGATGTTGAGGTCGATGCGCGCCGCGGGCAGTTGCGGGTGCCATGCTGCCGGGTCGATGCCGCTGAGCCGGATGTCGGCGGCGGCAAAGGGCATCGCGGCAAACGGGGTCAGGCGCAGGTCGGCGCTGCCGTCGATGCCGGCCAGGGCGTGCAGCTTGACCGCCAGCTCGGCGAGCGGGCCGCTGGCCGTCAGCTTGAGGGCCAGCGGGCGGGCTTCCAGTTGGCCGTGCAGCTCGGCGTCGAGTTGCAGCGGGAAGGGGGCGGCGCCGTCGAGCCGGAGCTGGCCGCTGACCGCCACTTCGGCAGCGCTCAGCCGGATCTGTTCGATGCGGTGGTGGCGACCGTCGCTGTCGACCTGCAGCGACAACTGGCGGGCGATCTCGTGTTCGCCGAGCTGCAGCGATTCCAGGCGCAGCGCCGCGACCTGCAGCGCCAGCGGCAGTTGCAGCGTATCCGGCAGGCTGGCCGGGCTGTCGTCGGTCGCCGTGTCGATCCGCAGGCTGGCAATGCTCAAGTCCTCGATCTGCAGGCGGCCATCGAGCAAGGCGCGCGGGCGCCAGGCCAGTTCCAGGCGGCGGACGCTGACCCGGGTTGCGCCATCCTGCCAGCGCAGTTCGCCGATGCGCAGGCGTTCGCCTAGCTGGCCGTCGGCCTCCTCGACCTGCAGGCGCCCGCCGCTGAGCGTGCCGGCCAGGCGCAGGGCGAGGTCGAGGCCGCCCTGGCTGGTGAGCAGCCAGTAGGCGCCGCCGCCGGTGGCGAGGAGCAGGAGCAGCAGGCTGAGGAAGAGGCGGCGCAGCATGTCAGAACGGTATCGACAGGGCGAAATGCAGTTGCAGTTCGCGTGTCCGCTCGCCGTAGGCGAGATCGGCGCCAATCGGCCCGGCCGGGCTGCGCCAGCGCAGGCCGAGCCCGTAGCCGGCGGCCAGGCGCGCGTCGGCCAGGGCGTCGACGGCATCGCCGGCGTCGACGAAGACGGCCAGGCCCCAGTCCGGGCTCAGCCAGTGCGTGTATTCGGCGCTGAGCACGGCCAGGTAGCGGCCGCCGACGGTGGCTTCGCCTTCCTTGATGCCCAGGCTGTTGTAGGCGTAGCCGCGGACCGAGCCGGTACCGCCGGTGCGGAACAGGTAATCCTGCGGGATGCGCAGGCGCGAATCGGCAAAAGTGCGGCCCAGCTCGCCGCGCAGGCTGAGCGTGTCGCGCTCGCCGACCGGCAGGTAGTACTGGATGCGGCCATGCAGGCGGACGAAATTCTGGTCGGACAACGCCGCCTTGGCGCCGCCGCCGACGCTCAACTGGAGCACGGTGCCGGCGCGCGGGTCGAGCGGGTTGTCGAGCTGACGCCAGGTCCACGTTGCGTTCGGGACCAGGGCCCGGCTGGTGACATCGACGCTGCCGTCCGGGCGGCGGCGCTCGCGCTGCCAGTTGAGCGACAGCCGCTGCTCGACGCTTCCGCGCTGCTGGATGCGCTGCACGCCGAGGGCGTGGCGCTCGATGCGCAGCTTCTCGATGTCGCTGGTTTCGCGGACCAGGCCGATGCTGTGCCGGCGCTGCCGCGCGTCCGGCGGCAGCAGGACGTCGCTGTAGAAGGTCTGCCGCTTCTGTTCCAGGCGCAGGCCGGTGTCGAGTTCCCAGGCCTGGCCGAACAGGTCGGGGGTGTTGTAATTGGCCTCGACCCGGGCGCCGGTGTTGGAGCTGGCGCCGACGCCGAAACCGGCGCGGTGGCCGGGACGCTCGCGCACCTGCAGGCGGACCGGGGCGACGGCGTTGCCCGCGTCGTCGATGGCCGCGGCGTCGGTGGCGAGCTCGGCGCGGACGCTGGCGAAGTAGGGGGTGGATTGAAGCACGCTGACCAGGTTCTGCAGCTCGGCGGCGCGGTAGGGCTCGCCCGGCCTTACCTGGCGGTTGTAGCGGTCCACCAGCGCCGGCGTGAACCGGTGCAGACCCGCTATCTGCAAGGGGCCGTAGCGATAGCGCGGGCCGGCCTGGTAATGGGCGGTGAGCGCGGCGCGGGCGCTGGCGACGTCGATGTCGGCGCGGCTGTCCTCCAGGCGGGCGTCGGCGTGTTCGCTGGCGAGCAGTTCGGCCAGCACCTGCTGTTTGGCCTTGTTCCAGTCTTCCTGGCGGAAGGGCTGGCCGGGCGGCAACTGCCAGCCGGCGATCAGCGCCTGGCGGCGCTCGTCGGCGAGCGGGCCGGCGATTTCCAGATCGACGCGTTCGATCAGCGTGCGCGGGCCGGGGTCGATGCGCAGCTTCAGTGCGTCGACCTCGATCGTCGGCGAGAAATAGCCTTCGGTGGCGAGAATCTCGCCGGCCTGACTGCGCAGGGCTTGCGGCCCGCCGGCATGTTGCAGGTGAGGCGACAGGCGGCCGACCAGTTCGGCCGGCGCCTCGATCTGCAACTCGGCCTGGGCCAGCGTCGCCAGGCCGGCCAGCAGCAGGGGTAGGGCGTGGCGGAGTTGCGCCATCAAGCGCCTCCGTTCCTCCGCGGGGACGCAGGCGGGCGCAAGAAGCTGCCGGGTCGTTGGCGGAAGCGCCGCCCAAGTGCGGCCAGCAAGGGGCCCCAATGGGCGAAGGCGATGCGCCGCGCACCCATCGCCGTGCGCAGTGCCAGCGCGAAACTGACGCCGAGGTTGGTCAGCCCGATCAGGGCAACCCCGAGCGCGCCCCAGAGCAGGGTCTGCCAGGCCATGCTGAAGCCGAAGCCGCCGAAGGCATAGCCGAGGTTGGCCGAGGAGAAGGCGATATGGCGGATGTCCAGCGGCAGGCCGAGCAGGGTGCCGACCATGCCGGTCGAGCCGAGCATGCAGCCGAACAGGAAATTGCCCATGATGCCGCCCAGCCGGCTTTCGATGTAATTGCCGATGCGCGCTGCCCGGACCTTGCCGGCGAGCCTCTGCAGCCAGCCGAGGCGGGCGATGCGCGGGCCGATGCTGGCGTAAGCCGCACGGTTGTCGAAGTAGCCGCTGATCAGGCCGGACAGGAACAGGTAGAACCCGGCGATGGCAGCGTGCGGGATGGCCCAGGACAAGGGATCAAGGTCGGCCATCAGATGCCCGGCCTTGTCGCTGCTGACTGGCGGGCTGCCTGCGATCAGGGCGATGGCCAGGCTGACTAGGATGGCCACCGGTAGGGCGACCATGACATTGCCGCCGATGGCCGCCAGTTGGCTGCGGCTGACCGCCGCGGCAACGTCGGCGAGGCGGTCGAGGTCGGCCTGGCGGGTGGGCTTGAGGTCGTCGAGCAGCCCGGCCAGGGTCTGCGCCGTCATCGCCGGCTGCTTGGTGGCGACGGTGAAGCCGAGCAGGAAGATGGCGACGAAACCGAGGCCGTAGATCATGCTGAACAGGAAGGCTTCGACGAACAGCGGGGCGCCGAGCGCCGCCGCCTTGATCTTGAGCAGCGCCATGATGCCGATGAAGACTCCGGCGCCGGCCGCCGAAAACCACATCCGCCGATAGTCGGCGCGGTTTTCGCAAATGTAGTGTTCGCCCGAGCGGGCAGCGTTTTCGGTGACGCGCACGGCGAGTACGCCGGACAACTGCTGCATGTAATGACGCAGGCTGTGGCGCCGGTTTTCGGCGAGGAAAACCTCGCGGGCGAAGGTGGACCAGTCGCGGATGGCCTCCTCGTGCGGGACCTCGCGCAGACCGGCGGTGAGGATGCGGGTCAGTTCGGTGATCCGCGTCAGGCTCTGCTCGCTTCGGGTCAGAACATAGGAAAGATGAAGACTGGTTCCGATAGTAAGCGCACGCTTGCGAATCCGGTTCAGGGTGTCCTGACACTGGTCGACGATGACCAGCAACTGGTCGCCCTTGTCGAAGCGCGACTCGTCGCCATCGAGTCCGGCGCGGAAGCCGCGGACGAATTCCAGGGCTTCGGCGGAGAGCGCGACGAAACGCGGCGAGTCGTCGTCGAGGTTGGGCGAGGCGCGCATCAACTCGCCCTCCAGCCCCAGCCCACTGACCCGGTGGGCGAGCAGGAGCAGGGCGTCGAGCATCTGTTCCTGGACGCCGCGGCGGTCCATTTCGCGGAAGCTCTCGGGCGGCGCCAGTATTTCCCAGAAGCGGTGCGACAGCTCGGCCGGTACCGTTTCCAGCCAGCGCCAGTCGTTGCGGTCGGAAAAGATCAGGTGCAGGCAGTCCTTCATCCGGCGCTCATCCGGTACCTCCGGCAGCAGCCGGTTGCCGAGGATGCGCCACCATTCGGAGAAAAAGCCGGTGCCGGGGAGGATGCCGCTGTCGGTGAAGAAACTCAGCAGGCGGCGGCTGCCGATGAAATGGATGACATGATGGCGGAAGGCGGTGCGCAGAGACTCGTCGTTTTCCAGTCGCTCCAGCATCAGGGCGTAGCGTCGGTTGCACTGTTCGTCGCCAGCATTGTCCGGGCGCAGGGCGGCGATCAGCCGGCGCAACAGGTCGAGTTCGCTGGCGTCGGGGTTGCGGAAATTCTCCAGGGCTTTGAGCAGCCGCTGGTCGCCGCTCGGGCGTTGTTTGCCGAAACGCCGGGCGAGGTGACTGATGAGCGATTTCAAAGGCATCGTCGGGGCAAATGTGCGTGCCCTGTTGTTTAGGTGCCAACATGATAGCCCGCGCCGCCCCGAATGCCTGAAATCGGGCTTGCTGACTTGGTGACGATTCGTAATAGAATGCGCGTTGCAAGATTTATAACAACCTTTTCTGTCAGGAAGAAAAATGAACCTCGTCAAGAAATCCATCGCTGTTGCCCTGCTCGCTGGCATCGGCTTTGCTGCCGTTGCTCAGGAACGTGTTTATGTCATCGACCAGCGCGACGTCGTCGCCAAGTCGGGTACCGGCCTGTGCTGGCGCACCGGCTACTGGACCCCGGCCGGCGCTGCCGCCGACAAGGCCGGTTGCGAATGCGACCGCGACCTGCTGCCGAAGGCCACCTGCGAAGGCAAGCCGGTTGCCGCTGCGGCCGATACCCCGGCCGGCGTTGCCGCGCCGAAGCCGACCGGTGAAAAGATCACCGTCGCTGCCGACGCCCTGTTCGACTTCAACAAGGCTGTCCTGCGTCCGGAAGGCAAGGCCAAGCTCGACGAACTGGCTGCCAAGGCCGGTCAGATCAAGCTCGAAGTGATCCTCGCCGTCGGCCACACCGACCGCATCGGCGGTGCCGCCTACAACCAGAAGCTGTCCGAGAAGCGCGCTGCCGCGGTCAAGGAATACCTGGTTGCCAAGGGCATCGAAGCCAACCGCATCTACACCGAAGGCAAGGGCGAAACCCAGCCGGTCACCGGCGACACCTGCAAGGGCAACGCCAAGACCAAGGCCCTGATCGACTGCCTGCAGCCGGATCGCCGCGTCGACATCGAAGTCATCGGCACCAAGTAATCGGTTTTGCTGCACAATGCAAAGCCCTGCTTCGGCAGGGCTTTTTTCTTGCCCGGAACTTTCATGACTCTGCGCAATTGCCTGTTCGTCCTGCTGCTCATGATCGCCAGCGTTACGGCCCCAGCGGCCGAGCCGCCGCGGATCGGGCTGGTGCTCGGCGGCGGCGGGGCGCGTGGTGCCGCGCATATCGGCGTGCTTGAAGTCCTGGCCGAACAGCGCATCCCGATTGCCTGCATCGCCGGCACCAGCATGGGCGGATTGGTCGCCGGCGCCTGGGCGGCCGGCGTCAATCCGGCGCGCATGCAGGCGGCGCTGGCCGAGGTCGACTGGGCCGACATGTTCCTCGACAACCCGGAATATGGCGAAATGAGCCAGCGCAACCGGGGCATTTCCCGCCTCTACCTGCCCGGCACGGAGAGTGGGGTCGGCGCCGACGGCGTGCGTTACCAGGGCGGCGTCGTTTCCGGTCAGAAGATCAAGTTGTTCTTCAACCGCCTGGTCGGTGGTGCTCGTATCGAGCAGTTGCCGCTGCCGCTGTCGATCGTCGCGACCGACATCGGTAACGGTGATGCCGTGGTTTTCCGCGACGGCCCTTTGAGCACCGCCATGCGTGCCAGCATGTCGGTGCCCGGCTTGCTGGCGCCGGTCGAGCATGGTGGGCGCAAGCTGGTCGACGGTGGGCTGGTGGACAACCTGCCGGTGGCGGAAATCCGCGAGCGCTGCGGTGCCGATGTGATCATCGCGGTCAATGTCGGCACCCCGCTGCTCAAGGCCGAGCAGGTCGGTTCGCTGCTCACGGTGTCGGCGCAGATGATCGGCATCCTGACCCAGCAGAACGTGGTCCGCTCGCTGGCTCGGCTGAGCGAACGGGACATCCTGATCCAGCCGGAACTCGATGGCATCAGTGCCGGCGATTTTCCCCGCCATGTCGAAGCGGCGGCGCGCGGGCGCGCCGCGGCACAGGCGGTGGTCGATCGGCTGGCACCGCTGGCGCTGTCGCCACCTGCGTACGCCGCCTGGTGGCAAGGGATCGAAGCGCAGGCGCCGGGCCCGGTGCGGATCGACGCCATCGAGGTGGCTGGCCTGCGCCGCGTCAACCCGCGGGCGCTGGAGCGTTTCATCGACATCCAGGCGGGCGATACGCCGTCGGCCGGCGACATCGACCGCAACCTGTTGCGCATCTTTGGCGACGGTGGCTACGAAAGCGTGGACTATTCGTTGCTCGGCAGCGAAGGCCGCAACATCCTGCGGATCGTGCCGGTGGAAAAACCCTGGGGGCCCGACTATCTGCGCTTCGGCATCAAGCTGGCGGCCGACAATGTCGATGGGGCATCCTTCGGCCTGCGCGCCGCCTACCATCAGACCTGGCTCAATGCCCTGGGCGGTGAATTGCTTTACCACGCCGAGCTCGGCTCGACCAACCGACTGGGCGTGAACTACCTGCAGCCGCTTGACCCGACCCAGCGCTATTTCGGCGAACTGCTGGCCGGTGTTTCCCAAGAGCGCCTGAGCGTGTTCGAGGACGACAAGCGGATCGCCAAGTACAAGATCACCGAATCGCGGTTAGGTGCCTGGCTCGGCTACAACGCCCACGTCTATGGCACGCTGCGCCTGGGCTGGCTGCAGCGGCGCCAGGACTATCGTCTCGATACCGGGACCCTGGCCCTGCCGCGGGGCGAAACGAGTTTCGGCGGCTGGCAGGCGACGCTCGACTTCGACCGTTTCGATCGCATGTACTTCCCCACCCGTGGCTGGTCGAGTCACGTCAGCTATTTTCACGCCGCCGGCCGCGACTACTCGCGCCTCGATGCCGATCTGCGGGGGGCGTTTTCGATTGCCGACAACATCTTCAACGCTCGGTTTGCCTACATCGGTTCGCCGCGCGGCCGGCTACCGGCCAATGACGCCGGCCGCCTGGGCGGCTTTCTCAACATGACCGCCTACAGCGCCGGCCAGCTGCTGGGCGACGACATCCGTTACGCCGGCCTGCGCAGCGAGCGCATCATCGGCCGCCTGCCGCTGGGCTTGCGTGGCGACATGCGTCTGGGTGTGGCCGTCGAAGCCGCCCGCCTGGGACGTCGCTTCAGCGAGCGTGACCGCGACGGCTGGCTCGATTCGCTGGCCGTCTATCTCGGGGGGGAAACTCCGCTCGGGCGCGCCTATCTCGGGCTCGCGCACTCGCGTCAGGGCGTCTCCAATCTTTTCCTGTTCATTGGCACGCCATGAGCGGCGAAGTCCTCCACCTGTGCGCCACCAGCCGACTGGCCCAGACGCTGCAGGCGGCGGGGCCGGCCGGTGCGGCAGCCTGGCGCTCGCTGCCGGCGCTGACCCTTGCCCAGTGGCTGACGGCGCTGGCCGAGGAAGTCCTGCTCAGCGGTGCGGCCGAACTGCCGCAGGCGCTCGATGCCGACGCCGAGTGCCTGCTCTGGGAACTGGTCGTCGCCGATGCGCTGGCCGGTTCGGCCAGTTCTGCCGCTACCCTGTTCGACCTGCCCGGCCTGGCCGCCTCGGCGATGGAGGCGCACGCCCTGTGCCGGCGCTGGGGGCTGGAAGCCGGGGGCGTCAGCGACGAAAACCGACTGTTCGCCGCCTGGCAACGCGATTTCCTCAAGCGCTGCCAGGAGCAGGGATGGATCGACGCTGCCGGCCTGCAGCTGGCCGTCCTTGATTTGCTCGCTGCTGGTCACTGTGCGCTTCCTGAGCAGGTCGTGCGCTGCGGTTTTGACCGCCTGACGCCGCTGGAACAACGCCTGTTTGCGGTGCTCGAAGCACGTGGAGTGGTGCTGACGGCTGAGGAATCGCCACGCCCGGCGGCAGCACCGCAGCTTCACGCCTGTGCCGACGCCGATGCCGAATGCCACGCGGCGGTGGTCTGGGCAGTCGGGCAGCTGGCCGCCGACCCCGGTCGCCGGCTTGGCATTGTCGCCCCTGATCTGGCCGGCGTGCGCGACCGGCTGGCCGGTCTGCTGGACGAGGCCTTGCACCCGCTGGCCCTGCGTCCCGACGGCAGCGAACTGCCCCGCCGCTACAACATCTCGCTCGGCCAAGCGCTGGCGGCGCAGCCGCTGGTGCGCAGCGCCCTGGCCTTGCTGGCGCTGGCCGGCGGGCGGGCGGCGGTCGAACAGGCGCGGCTGACCGAGCTGCTGCTCGGCAGCTTCTGGGCCGGCGATTGCTGCGAGGCCGATGCACGCGCCGGTCTCGACGCGGCGATGCGGCGAGAACTTTCCCATTTCGTCCAGCTGCCGGCGCTGTTGCGCCTGGCCGGACGCCAGCCGCAAGCCTGCGGGCGCAGCATGGCGGCACTGGAAAGCGGCATGGCGATCCTGGCCGAAGCCCCGCGCAGCCAATTGCCGGGCGCCTGGGGCAAGACTTTCCGGCAGGCGCTGGCAGCTTTCGGCTGGCCCGGCGAACGCCCCCTGTCCAGCGACGAGTTCCAGGCGCAACGGGCCTTTGTCGAAGTGCTCGACGGTTTCGGCCGTTTTGACGCTCTGCTCGGCCGCATTGGCCAGGGTACGGCCCTCGCCCGCCTGCGCGAACTGTGCCGGCAGCGCCTGTTCCAGCCGGAAACGCGCGGTCAGCCGGCGATCCAGGTGCTTGGCGTGCTCGAAAGCGCCGGCCTCGACTTCGACGCCCTGTGGGTGATGGGCCTCAACGACGACCGCTGGCCGCCGCCGCCACGGCCGAATCCCCTGTTGCCGGTCGAACGCCAGCGCGCGGCCGGCAGCGCCCACGCCAGTGCCGAGGTCGAACTCGATTTTGCCCGTCGGGTGCACGCCCGGCTGCTGGCCTCGGCACCGATCGTGCACCTGTCCTGGGCACGCGCCGATGGCAACCGCATGCTGCGCCCCAGTCCGCTACTTGGCGAAGCGCCGACGACGCCGCTGCTCGATTGGCGGGTGCCGACCCTGGCCGGGCGACTGGCTGGCGTGCCCGAGCTGCTTGCCATCGACGATGCGCAGGCGCCGCCGGTCGGCGTTGGCGAAGTCGTTGCCGGTGGCAGCGGCGTCCTGCGGGCGCAGGCGATCTGCCCGGCCTGGGCTTTCTACCAGTACCGGCTCGGGGCGCAGGCGCTGGACACGCCAGTCGAAGGGCTCGACCCGGCGGCCCGGGGGACGCTGGTGCATGCGGCACTGGAATGGTTCTGGCAGCGGGTCGGCAGCAGCGCCGGGCTGGCCGCGCTGGCCGAACCGGCGCTCAAGGGCTTGCTGGCGGAAGCGGCCGAGGCGGCGCTGAGCGCGTTCGAGGCGAGCCTGCGCAACCCCTTGCCGGCGCGTTTCCGCGAGCTGGAAGGGGGGCGCCTGCAACGCCTGCTGGCACGCTGGCTGGCAGTCGAACTGGCGCGGCCGCAGCCGTTCACCGTGGAGGCCTGCGAGCGGGAAGCGACGGTCGATATCGAAGGCATTCGCGTCAAGCTGGTGGTCGACCGCATCGACCTGCTGGCCGATGGGCGGCGGGCGATCATCGACTACAAGACCGGCGCGGCAATCGATGTGCACAACTGGGCGTCACCGCGCATCACCGAGCCGCAACTGCCGATCTACGCCGCGCTGGTCGCCGAAGATGTGGCGGCGGTCGCTTTCGCCAAGGTCCTGATCGACAAGCCGGCCTTTGCCGGCATCGCCGACGCTGACCAGATCATGCCCGGGGTGCGCGGGCTGGCCGATCCTCGGCAGCAGATTTTTCCGGCGGAACGTTTCGCCGACTGGGCAGCGGTGATTGCCCACTGGCGCGACAGCTTGCACCGGATCGCGAGCGAGCTCAAGGCGGGGGAGGCCGGCGTGGTCTTTGCCGACGAGCGCGACCTGCAGTACTGCGACGTGCTGCCTTTACTGCGCCTGCCTGAGCGGCGGCGTCTGCTGCAGGCGCGCAGCTAGGGCTCGCCCCGATCGAGCCCGGCGCTCAGGGCGGCGATCGTTTCCGGACGGGCCAGTTCGTCGAGAAACCACTGCAGCGCCTTGCCGACCTGCCGGTGGCGCCAGGCGATGTGGCTGCGCAGCGGCGGGCGGGGTTCGGCTGCCTGCAGTTCGACCAGGCGGCCGGCGGCAATCTCCGGGTCGGCCAGCCAGCAGGGCAGGTGGCCGACGCCGAGGCCGGCCACCTGGGCGGCGGCCTTGGTCCGCATGTCGGGAACGCGCAGCGCGTCCTGGCCGTCCTGCAGGCCGACGGTGCGGGCGGTCAGTTCGCGCGAGGTATCGGCGATGACGATGGCGCGGTGGCGGGCCAGTTCCTCCGCCGTTACCGGACCTGGGCTCGCTGCCAGCGGATGCGTCGGGGCGACGACCAGACGCAAGCGGGCGCGGCAGAGCAGACGGCTGGCGATGCCGCCGCGCGCAGGCGGGTCCCCGGGGGCGCCAATGACCAGGTCGGCGCGGTCGGTGGCGAGCGCGTCCCAGGTACCGCCGAGGACTTCGTTGCTGAGGCGGATCTGGGTCTGGTGGCCGGCATCGAGAAAACCCTGGAGCAGGGGCAGCAGCCTTTCGGCCGGGATGATCGGGTCGAGACCGATGCGCAACTCCGATTCCCAGCCGGTGGCCACCCTTTGTACCCGGCGTTCCAGTTCCTGGGCGGCGCGCAGCAGGTGGCGACCGTCCTCAAGCAGGGTGCGGCCGGCCTCATTGAGCGTTGCCCGGCGACCTTCGCGGACGAACAGGGGAATCTCGAGATCGCTTTCCAGCCTGGCGATGGCGTGCGACAGGGCCGAGGGAACGCGGTGCAGGGCGGCCGCCGCCGCGGTGAAGCTGCCGTGCCGGTCGATGGCGTCGATGACCTGCAGTAACTCTAGTGAAATTTTCATGCTCGTCCTCCCCGGGGCGTGCACATGGTGACAGATCGCTGGAAGCGCGGACAAGCAGAACTCTGGCTGCCTGCTATAGTTGTCCCTTCCAGCCAGTCGGAGCGAACGCGTATGGCCCTCAGCACCTCCTTGTCCGATCTCGTTGTCCTCCTTGTCGAACCTTCGCAGATGCAGGCGCATCTCGTCGAACGCATGCTTTCCAGCCAGGGGGTCAAGCGCATCCAGACGCTATCTGCCGGCAGCGCCGCGCTCGCCGCCCTGCGCGATGCGACCGACGGCCAGGTGGTGATCAGCAGCCTCTACCTGCCCGACATGGCGGGTACCGATCTGGTCACGGCGATGCGCGAGGACCCGGTGCTGGCCGATGTTCCCTTCGTCCTGCTGTCCAGCGAGACGCGTCCGCAGGTGCTGGAGCCGGTCCGCCAGTCGGGAGCCTGCGCCATCGTCGCCAAGCCCTTCACCGAGCAGCAGTTGTCGCGCGCGCTGTATGCCGTGGCCGACTACCTGAATCCGCCGGAGGACCTGGATGTGGCTGACATCGAGGGCCTGCGCGTACTGGTCGTGGACGACAGCCTGGCCTCGCGCAATCACCTGCGCCGCCTGCTTGAGGAACTGGGAATCTCGCGCATCACCGAATGCGTGGACGGTCGGCAGGCGGTGGCGGTGTTGCAGGAGAGCATGTTCGACCTGGTCATCACCGACTACAACATGCCCGAGATGGACGGGCGCGAACTGACCGAGTACATCCGCACCCAGAGCTGGCAAGCCGAGGTGCCGGTGCTGATGGTGACCAGCGAACAGAACATGGGACGCCTGGCCGCGGTCGAACGGGCCGGCGTTTCGGCGATTTGCGACAAGCCTTTCGAGGCTTCCAACATCCGCCGCCTGATCAGCGACGCCTTGCAGCGATGAAGGCCAGCAGGTGGTGGCGGCCGACGATGGCGGCGGCGAGCAGCACCAGTAGCGGATCGAACAGCACGTCCCACAGGTTGTTGAAGACGCCGCTGGCGTAGGCCGCGAGATCGACGGCCAGGATTGTCAGCCAGAGGTAATGGCGACGCCACCACAGGAAGCCGCCGGCCAGCGCCAGCAGGCAGAGCAGCAGGAGCGGCCGGTAGCCGAGCGCGTAGGGGTCGAAACTGCCCCAGCCGAGCGCTGCCGGATAGAACAGTGCGGCAAAGACGAGCAGGCCGAGGGCGCCACGGTAGCCGAGCGGCGCCAGTGGCCGCGTCGGCAGATGCAGGACGGCGAGCACCAGCAAGGTGACCGAAGGCGTGCCGAAGACGGCGTGCATGATCGGTGCGATGCCGGCGATCAGGGCAATCGCGGTCGCCGTCAGCGCCGCTTTCGGGCGCAGCATGCCGAGCGGCAGCAGGCTGGCCAGGGCGCCGAATATCAGGCCGTGAGCGAGCAGGCCGTAAGCGGATAGCGCGTTCATGGTTGCCCACCATCGAGCCAGGCTTCGCCGAACACCAGGTGGCGGATGCCCTCGCCGCGCCAGGCGTAGGCCAGATGGATGCGGCCGTCGCCGTCGATGGCCAGGGATGGTTCGGAGAATTCGGCGCGGGCATCGGCTGCCGTTTCGATGATGCGCGGCGCCTGCCAGGCGCTGCCATCGGCGCTGCCGATCCACACCGCCAGCGTGCCCCGGCCCTGACCGGCGTTGCCGGCCAGCAGCAGGCGGCCGCTGGGCAGGCGGAGCAGGGCGGACGGGCTGCCGCCCAGGTCGATCGCCGGGGCGCCCTGCCAGTGTTCTCCGGCGCTATCGCTGCGCGCGAGTTGCAGGCCGGCTTGCTGCGGATGGCGGAGCAGCGCCAGCGCCTGTCGCGCATCGATGGCGATGACCGCCGGATCGAGCGCGGCTGACGCGGTGGGCATTCGGGATTTCTCCAGCACCTTGCCCGCGGCGTCCAGGCGCAGCCATTCGCCGTGCCCGCCCAGCCAGGTCTGGCTGAGCGGCAGGCCGAGGCTGCCGTCGGTCATCGCCAGCGGTGGATGACGCAGGCGCAGGTCGGTGTTGGCCAACGGCGATGCCGCGACGCGGGCCAGGCCCTGCCAGCTTTCGCCATCGTCGTCGGAGCGGGTGTGCACGATGCTGCGTCCGCCGGCGCCGCTGACGGCGAACCACAGGTGCAGTGCGCTGCCGTGCTGGAACAGCACCGGTTCGCTCAGCTGGCGGACGTGCGCGAACAGGCTGCCGGCGGCTTCCTCGGTACTGCTGACCGGAAACGGCTGGCGCCAGGCGCCATGCTCGAAGACACTGAACCAGATTGCGTCCTGCTGGCGCGCTGCGGTGGCCGCGCTGCGCCAGGCGATGGCGACGCGGCCGTCGGCCAACCTGGCCAGGCTGGGGCTGGCGGCGCTGCTGCCGACGCCGGGAAGCATGCCCTGGCTGATCAGGCCGGCGGCAGGAGATGCGGCAAGTGGCGGCAGTGCGAACGCTGGCGTCGTGTTGCGGTCGGGCAGGCGCCAGCCGGCGGCCACCAGTGTCAGGACGAAGGCCAGCGCTGCCAGCCAGCGCAGGTGCCCGGGCAAAGGCGGGCGGGAAGAGGCGTCATGCATGGGCGAATTGTAGCCGGGCAAAGGTGTTTCGCGGTTTTATATGCCAATGGCGATTGCGCTGGATCAATCCGCACCTAGGCGGTTGGTGATAACCTCACGTTCCTGGGGGAATTTATGCGCATCAAGAGTTTCATCCTGGCCACGTCCGCTGTTGTCGCCGCCATTTTTTTCGGCGGTGCTTACCTGTCGCTTGACCGGGTGTTCGAGAATATCGTGCGGACCAATGCGGCACGCGCTGCCGACGCGGCGACGCGGGTCACCTTTGCGTCAATGTACCAGCTGATGAGCGAGGGTTGGAGCCGCCGCCAGGCCGATGATTTCCTGAAGAGCATGGCGCGCTCGGGCGAAGGCGGCAACATGCAGGTGCAGATTTATCGCGGGCCGCTGGTGGTTGAACGCTACGGCGAGATCGAGCAGCCGCCGATCGATGAGCTGGTCCAGGCGGCGCTGGAAACAGCCAAAGTGACGCAGGTCGACACCAGCGAGATCGCCCGCCATGTTTATCCCCTGATCGCCGATCAACGCTGCCTTGGGTGCCATACCAACGCTGCGCCGGGCGTCAGCCTGGGTGCCATCGAAGTGCGCCAGGATTTTACCGGTCTGCTCGCCGATGCCCGCCGCGACATGCTCTGGGGGCTGGCCTTGCTACTGCCGCTGGCCGCCTTGCTGGCCGGCGGGGCCGTATGGTGGGTCGGGCGCCGTATCGAGGGGGCTGTCGGCTTGCTGCAGGGCGCTTTCGAGAAAGTCAATACCGTTTCCGACCTCAAGGCGATGGCAACGGTGCCGAACGATTTCGGATTCACCGAACTGAATCGCATCGACGAGGCTTTGCGCCGGCTGCTCGAAAAGCTGCGTGACATTGCCGTGGACAAGGAAATCCTGACTTTCGAGATCGGCCTGCTGGAAAAATTCGTCATCACCGCCGACGTCGTCCGCGACTGGCGCGAATATGTCGGCCGTCTGCTGATCGACATCAACGCGATCCTGCCGGCGCATACCCTGTTTTCGATCTTCAAGATCGACGACGAGATGTTCGACCTCGAAGTCTTCTGGCTGGGCCCGGTGACGCCGGCGACCCGGCAGCGGATGGAGGCCTACATCCGCGAGGAACTGTCGATCAACGCCAATTTCGGCGACCCGGGCGCGCTCGCGGTGCACCATCACGTCGCCAACAGCAGCGCGCCCATGCTGGAGTTGACCGACGCCGAGGTCGCCCTGCGCGTCAAGTCCTTCTTCGTGGACAAGCCGAAGATCGGCGGCATCGTCGGCATCGGTGTCCACGCCGGCGTGCTCGACGACGAAACCCGCTACCTGGTGGTCGAGAGCGTGTTGTCCACGCTGCTCAACGTCGTCGGTTCGGTCAAGGCGATCTATCGTTACACCCGCGACCTGGAGTACTACGCCACCCGCGATCCGCTAACCGACCTGTTCAATCAGCGCGTCTTCTGGGAGCTTTCCTCCTACGAAATCGGCCGCGCCCAGCGCCACGGCTACAGTTTCGGCCTGCTGCTGATCGACATCGACAATTTCAAACTGGTGAACGACCACCATGGGCATGTTGCCGGCGACACCTACCTGCAACGCTTCGCACGCCATGTCCAGGAAGCACTGCGCGATGGCGACATCCTGGCCCGTTATGGCGGCGACGAGTTCGTCGCCCTGCTGCCCGAAGCCACCCTGGAAACCGTGGTTCTTGTCGCTCAGCGCATCCGCGGCATGGTCGAGCAACTCGAGGTGCTGACACCGGACAATGTCCGTCTGCGCGGCACGGCGTCAATCGGTCTGGCGGTCTATCCGGATCACGCCGAGAGCGCCAAGGACCTGCTGATGTTCGCCGACAACATGATGTATCGCGCCAAGCAGGCCGGCAAGGACCAGGTGGCGGTGCCGTCGCAGGAAGATGTGGTCGAGATTTTCCGCGACATCTCGCAGAAGAGCCTGATGGTCATCGAGGCAATCGAAAACCGCAGCGTCGTTCCTTTCTTCCAGCCCATCCTCGACGTCGCCGGGCGGCGCATCGTCGCCTACGAAATCCTGTCGCGGATCGAACTCAAGGGCGAGATGATCCGCGCTGACGAGTTCGTCGAGATCGCCGAGAAGATCGGCGTCATCCATCGCCTCGACATGCTGGTGCTGGAGCGCGCCCTGAGCATCCTGAACGAGCAGGGGCACGATGGCGAAATCTTCGTCAACCTGTCGCCGCGGGCGCTGGTGTTCAGCGAATTCGCCCGCGACCTGCGGCGCATCGTCGCCGCCAGCGGCGTGGCGCCGGAACGCATCGTGTTCGAGATCACCGAGCGCGACACGGTGAAGAACCTGGCCCTGCTCGAACGTTTCCTGAACGACCTGAAGGCCGACGGTTTCAAGCTGGCGATCGACGATTTCGGTTCCGGTTTCTCGTCCTTCCATTACCTGCGTCGCTTCCCCATCGACTACCTGAAGATCGAGGGCGACTTCATCGCCAACATGCTGGTCAACAACAAGGACCGCACCTTCGTCACCAGCATCCGTTCGCTGGCACGGGAAATGGGCATCGCGGTGGTCGCCGAGTACGTCGAGTCGCCGGAGGTGCTGCGCGAGCTCGAACGCATGGAGATCCACCGCGCCCAGGGTTATTACATCGGTCGCCCGGCGCCGGTCATCCTGCCCCCGGTGTGGACGCCGCCGGCCTGATCAGCAGCCCTTGTAGGCCGGCTTGCGTTTCTGCATGAAAGCGTCGATGCCTTCGCCGGCATCCTCGCTCATCATGTTGCAGGCCATCACCTCGCCAGCGTAGTCATAGGCGTCGGCGAGGCCCATTTCCAGCTGCTTGTAGAACATGCCCTTGCCCAGGCGCACGGCGACGGCGCTCTTGGCGAGGATGGAGCCGGCCAGGCGCTCGATTTCGGCGTCCAGCGCGTCGGCCGGGACGACGCGGTTGACCAGGCCCTTGGCGCGGGCTTCCATGGCATCGATGAAGTCGCCGGTGAGCAGCATTTCCAGCGCCGCCTTGCGCCCCAGGTTGCGCGCCAGGCCGACCGCCGGCGTCGAGCAGAAGAGGCCGACGTTGATGCCGGAGACGGCGAACTTGGCGACATCGGCGGCCACCGCCAGATCGCACATCGATACCAGCTGGCAGCCGGCGGCGGTGGCGATGCCGTGCACACGGGCGATCACCGGCTGCGGCAGGCGGGTGATCGTCAGCATCAGTTCGCCGCACTGGCGGAACAGCGCCTGCATGAATTCCTTGCTGTGGTTGGCGCGCATCTCCTTGAGGTCGTGGCCGGCGCAGAAGGCCTTGCCGGCGCCGGCTATGACTACGACGCGGACGGTTTCGTCGGCGGCAATGGCGTCGAGTTCGCTCTGCAGCGCGGTCAGCATCTCGCGCGACAGCGAGTTGAACTGGCCGGGGCGGTTCAGGGTCAGGGTGGTCAGGCCGTCGCCACGGTCGGTACGCAACAGGCAGGCTTCTTCGCTCATTCTGGTCTCCTCGATGGGTTTTGTTGGTGATCTGCGACTGTAACCGAGAAGCGGGGGGCGGCTCCAGTCGCTTGTCGCCTGCTATGATGCCGGGCTGATTTTGCCGAGTTCTGCCGCCATGCGCCGCCTGTTTTCCATCTCCCACCTGACCGCCGGTTTCATCGCCGTCCTCGTCGGCTACACCAGTTCGGCGGCGATCGTCTTCCAGGCGGCGAGCGCCGCCGGGGCCGGCGCCGAGCTGATCGGCTCGTGGCTGTGGGCGCTCGGCATCGGCATGTTCGCCACCTCGGTCGGCCTGTCGCTGTGGTTCAAGGCGCCGGTGCTGACCGCCTGGTCGACGCCGGGGGCGGCGCTGCTTGCCGTTGGTCTCACCGGCGTGCCGATGAGCGAGGCAATCGGCGCCTTCCTGTTCGCTTCGGCGTTGATCGTCGTCTGCGGCGTTTTCGGGCTGTTCGAGGCGATCATGCGCCACGTTCCGAAATCGCTGGCGGCGGCGCTGCTGGCCGGCGTCCTGGCGCGCTTCGGGATGGCGCTGTTCACCGCGCTGGGCAGCGAGTTGCTGCTGGTCGGGGCGATGTTCGCCGTCTATTTCGCCGGCCGCCGCTGGCTGCCGCGCTACGCCGTGCCGCTCGCCTTCCTGGTCGGCCTGCTGCTCGCTGCCGGCGGCGGCATGATACACGGCGAGGCGGTCAGCCTGACGCTGGCGCTGCCGGTATGGACGACGCCGACGTTTTCGCTGACCACGCTGATCGGCGTTGGCCTGCCGCTGTTCATCGTCACCATGGCCAGCCAGAACGTTCCCGGCCTGGCGGTATTGCGCGCCAACGGCTACCAGACGCCAGCCTCGCCGCTGATCACCTGGACCGGCGTCACCGGCCTGCTGCTGGCGCCCTTCGGCGGCTTCGCCTTCAACCTGGCGGCGATCACCGCCGCCATCTGCATGAGCCCGGCGGCCGATCCCGACCCGGCGCAGCGTTACCGGGCCGCCATCTGGGCCGGCGTCTTCTACCTGTTCACCGGCCTCTTCGGGGCGACCGTCGCCGCGCTGTTCGGCGCGCTGCCGGCGGCGCTGATCGCGGCAATCGCCGGGCTGGCGCTGCTCGGCACGATCGGCAACAGCCTCGGCGCGGCGCTCGCCGACGAGCGTGAGCGGGAAGCGGCGCTGGTCACCTTCCTGGCCACCGCCTCGGGGATGTCGCTGTTCGGCATCGGCAGCGCCTTCTGGGGCTTGCTGCTGGGTATCGTCGTCCTGAAATCGGCACGCTGAAGGGCTGTCTGCTTGCGCCAGCTTCAGGCGGGCGTCTCCCTTTCCTGCAGGAAAGCCAGGAATTCCCTGGCGACCGGCGAGAGCGCCTTGCCCCGCCAATGCACCACATACCAGGTGTTGCGCAGCGGAAAACCGGCTACATCCAGTTCGACCAGGCGGCGGCCAAGTTCGTCGGCGACGGCATGGCGGGAAAGCACTGTCAGCCCCAGTCCGGACACCACGCAGGCGCGGATGGCCTCGTTGCTGGCGATGGTCATGCGCGGGGTCAGCGACCAGGCATATTCCCGGCAAGTCTTTTCCAGGGCCAGCCGGGTTCCTGATCCGCTCTCCCGGATCAGGAAGGGGTAGGCCGCCAGATCTTCCCAGCGCAGCCCCGTTTGGCCCGCCAGCGGGTGATCCGCCGGCGCGACGACGATCAGCGGATTGTCGGCGAAGGGTTCGGCGACGATATCCAGTTCGGTCGGCGGATGACTGAAGACGTAGAGTTCGTCCCGATTGTCCTTGAGGCGGGCAATCAGGGTGTCGCGGTTGGCAATCTGGAACTCGATGTCGATATCGGGGTAGGCCGCTGAAAACCGGCCAAGATAGGCCGGCAGCAAGGATTTCGCGGTGGTCACGGTAGCGACCCTCAGGCAGCCGGTTTGTGCTCCAGCCAGGCGGGAGAGCTGCATGTCGGTGCGGGCCAGTGCCTCGAAGATCTCGCGGCATCCTGCTTGCAGGCACTCGCCAGCCGGCGTGAGGTAGAGCCGGCGGCCCAGTTGCTCGAACAGCGGCATCCCGACCTGGTCGGCCAGGCGGCCCAGTTGGGTGGAGACGGTCGGCTGCGCCAGGTGCAGGGATTGCGCAGCCGCACCGACACTGAGGTGCTCGGCCACCGTCAGGAAGACTTCGAGTTGCCGGAAGCTGGCCAGACGGGTATGGAGGCGGCGCAGTGTGCGCGGTTTTTCAATCGACATTTGTAGATTATAAATTGTTTAAAAATCTATTTTTTTAAATGATTTCGCCGCGACATACTGGGGCCTCAGACCACAGCGAACAAGGAGAAAATCATGCATCCCCAGCCGATTCCCCAGCAAGCGCTCAATCCCGCCATCACCCGGACGGCGGTCACCGTTGCCTACGGCGACGGCATCGGACCGGAAATCATGGCCGCCACCCTCCGCATCCTGGATGCCGCCGGCGCAGCCATCACGCCGGAAACCATCGACATCGGTGAAAAGGTCTATCTCGCCGGCAACACGGCCGGCATCGACCGCGAAGCCTGGGAATCCTTGCGGCGCACCCGGGTGTTCCTCAAGGCGCCGATCACCACGCCGCAGGGCGGCGGTTACAAGAGCCTGAACGTGACCACCCGCAAGGCCCTGGGCTTGTATGCGAACGTCCGGCCCTGCGTCGCCTACATGCCTTTTGTCGAAAGCCGCCATCCGGGGATGAACCTGGTCATCGTCCGCGAAAATGAGGAGGATCTCTATGCCGGCATCGAGCACCGGCAAACCGAGGATGTCTATCAGTGCCTGAAGCTGATCACGCGTCCGGGCTGCGAGAAGATCGTCACCTATGCCTTCGAGTACGCCCGGCGCCATGGGCGGAAAAAGGTGAGTTGCTTCGTCAAGGACAACATCATGAAGATGACCGACGGCCTGTTCCATCGCATCTTCAAGGAGATTGGCCAGCGTT
>Ga0209794_1000707_pt1 | contig 39153 bp, 36 predicted proteins | sample EBPBio232013_DNA_FD_185869 | JGI IMG/M metagenome (GOLD analysis project Ga0209794, IMG submission 185869) | Wastewater treatment Type I Accumulibacter community from EBPR Bioreactor in Madison, WI, USA - Reactor 1_5/23/2013_ DNA (SPAdes)... | ecosystem: Engineered > Bioreactor > EBPR >... | reverse complement strand
TAGAGCGCGTCCATTGAACGCGGAATCGGGTTGAGGATTCCCTTGGTCGCCGAATTCTGATTCCATCGCTCCGACTTGTGATTTGGTCGGAGGCAATATGACCCGGGCTTTCAGTGATGATCTGCGTGGCCGCGTTCTGGCTGCGTCACGCGATGGCATGTCGGCGCGTTCAGCGGCAGCCCGATTTGGGATTGGGGTTTCGACAGCTATCGCCTGGATTGCGAGTGCGCGAGCTGGTCTGTTGACCCCGGCGAAGCAGGGCCGACGCGGCGGCTCACGCCTGGATACTCACGAGGACTTCATCTTCGGCATGATCGAAGAGGAAAAGGACATCACACTCAACGAGATGGTCCGCCGATTGCATGAGGAAAGAGCCGTATCGATTGGCCGCAGCGCGCTTGACGTCTGGCTGCGAAAGCGCGGCTGGACTTTCAAAAAAAGACCGCACATGCATTGGAGCAGGAGCGTCCAGACCTCCTGAAACGTCGTCAGGACTGGTTCGACGGCCAACTCGATCTCGATCCGGCGCGCCTTGTCTTCATCGATGAAACCGGCCTGAGCACGAAGATGTCTCGGCTTCGCGGAAGGGCCCCTTGCGGAGATCGATGCCGCTCACCGGTCCCGCACGGCCATTGGAAGACAACGACGTTTACCGGAGCGCTCAGGCTATCCGGCATGACCGCGCCCATGGTCTTGGACGGCGCGATGAACGGAGTCGCATTCCTAGCCTATGTCGAGCAGATTCTCATTCCAACCTTGGCACCGGGCGACATCGTCATCATGGACAATCTGCCCGCACACAAGGCGGAGGGCGTGCGTCGCGCAATTGAAGGTGCGGGATGCCGGTTACTCTACCTTCCGCCCTACAGTCCAGACTTCAACCCCATCGAGAAGGCCTTCGCCAAGCTCAAAGCAGTCTTGCGCGCCAAAGCCGAGCGGACCGTCGAGGGCTTATGGAATACCGTTGGCCAGATCGTAACAATGTTCGAGCCGCAAGAATGCGCCAACTACTTCAAATCCTGCGGATATGACCCCGAGTAAAGTGGACGTGCTCTAGATCAATGTGTCAACTTTCGCTTGGCCCCCTGTAACTACTCAGCCGAAACTCTCGTCGCTTAGGATGTGGGTGAGACACAGACAGTCTGCAAAAGGTCCTGTTTCCAGTCGCCTCTGGCCTGTGCGGGGTTCGGAACGTATACTGATCTTCCAACTAACACCTTGCCTCGACCGGCGCAATTGACCCGCGCTCCGTGTTTACCTTCATCGAGGTATTCAATCTCGCCGCTTGCGTTCTGCTCCGTCAGTTCAATTTTTACATCGAAATCATAATCGGGCTCTACCGACGTAACCACCGATGTGATGATTAGGCTGACCGTCACGTCGCCGTCGAACAGAGAGACATGAAAAGGTATGCGCTCTGCCCCGTGCGCCACGGGGAAAGACAAAATCATCCCGATTGCAATTAGAAGGACGACTGGTCTAGACATTGACCTCTCCTACGCCCGAGGAGGAGAGAATATCATTTCATCGTGAAACGTGCACGAAAATTCAGCAAATATCGCTCACCTCGGTGGCCTGTTACGGTAGATTCTCCAAATGATGAGGTAGGGCCGCATGTCGCGGGCCTAACATGATGTCGGCATGCACAGGCAGGCTTTGATGATCCTTCCAGAACATAGGCCTTGCAAATCGTTCTTCCGCCCGCGAGGTCATTCTACATCGAGCTCAACAAGTGCAACATAGCCTCTCCTCGACTCGGAGGGCTTGACCTTCCCATGGCGGGAAGGTGCATTTTCTCGTTAGATTGATCGATATCAATCAGATGACCCCAAATGCCCTTATTGTGGTTTCATGAAACGGGATACGTTGATGCTAGGGATGGTGAGGTTAAAAGACTGGGCCGTGCTTGCCGTCGCTTTGCTGGCGATGGCTGGGCTCTTCGCATCGTCTCAGGCGGATTTCAGTTCGCAGCGTTGGTCCTACCCTAGTGTAAACGCATACCACGGCAGCCGCATGTCGACAGGTGGCCTGACGAGTTCGTACCGCTCAACCGATGCTTCATGTACGAGTACCTGTGCTGTCCATGCCGTCGCCTTGTCCATGCTGCCGCTGGCACCCGAATTATCCGAGCGCGGCCTAAACTGCATTGAGCCGCCGTCTCGACTGGACGGCCAGCTCCCCATGCCCGGCCGTCATCCACCTCGATCTGCTGCCTGACGAAAGCGTTGGACGCGCATTTTCCTGTCAATAGCATGGCCGTTGTAACGGTCGGATCGAGAGAAACATCATGTATCGCAGAGACTTCCTGAAAACACTCGCCATGGGTTCCGTGGCCATCTCGCCCCTCGGGCATGCCTGGGCAAACCCAGGAGCACGAACGAGCGAGCTTGTAATCGGGAAACGGACCTTGGACGTCAACGGCAAGGCCGCCTCAGTCTTCGGACTAACCGACAAAGCGGGGAACGCCGGGCTGGTCCTCAACGTCCCCTCGCACTTTGACGTTCTTCTTCGCAACGATAGTGACGAGGAAACGCTGATCCACTGGCATGGGCTTACACCGCCCTGGAATTTGGACGGCGTTCCGGGGAACCCGGCTGCGCTGCTTCCGCCTAAGGAAAGCCGGGCCTACAAGTTTCCCTTGCCGAGGGGCGGCACCCATTGGATGCACGCTCACACTCTGCAGGAGCAGAACCTGCTCGCGGCACCCCTGATCATACGAACCGCCGAGGATCTTGCCCGCGACGAGCAGGAGGTGACCGTGCTCCTGCATGATTTCTCCTTCAAGTCGCCCGAGGAACTGCTATCGGACCTTCAGAGCGGTGGCGGTCATGCCATGCCCTCTGGACACGGAGATATGTCCTCCATGATGAACATGCATGGCGGCCATCAGATGGACTCGGCTGCAACTTCAGCCGCGCCTCACACTATGATGGGTATGGACCTGAATGACATCGAATATGACGCCTATCTTGCCAATGACCGGACACTCAACGACCCCGAGATTGTCAAGGTGGAACGGGGCGGCCGCATCAGGCTTCGCATCATCAATGGCGCGACGGCAACCGCCTTCACGATCGATACGGGCGAACTGGAGGGCGAGTTGATCGCTGTCGACGGGATGGATGTCGTCCCGGTCCGCGGCCGACAGTTCCCCTTGTCGATGGGCCAACGGGCCGACATCCGTTTGGCCTTGCCACTTGGCGACGGGGTGTATCCTATACTGGCTCTGCGGGAAGGGGCAGTTGAGCGCACTGGCGTGATCCTCGCCACGGCCTCTGCACGAGTGCAGAAGCTTGAGACCACTGCGGCAGCCAAGGGCCCGGTTATTGACCTTTCGCTCGAGCAAAGCCTTCAAGGGCTGACACCTCTGGCGCCGCGTGATGTTGATCGGCAATTTGCGCTGATGCTGGGCGGTGACATGGCGACCTATCGGTGGTCGATCAATACCGACGGCCCCATAGATGTGCACAGCGGACAGCGCATTCGGATTTCCATGCACAACATGTCGATGATGGCCCATCCGATGCATCTGCATGGCCATCATTTCCAAGTCACGGACATCAACGGCAAGAACATTTCCGGCGCGAAGCGTGACACTGTGCTGCTGCCGCCCATGGCGCGGGTAGCGATCGAGTTCGACGCAGACAATCCGGGCCGTTGGCCGTTACATTGCCATCATCTCTATCATATGGCGACGGGCATGATGACGTTCGTCGACTATGGCCAGCAGGGCTGAGGGAGGGCGAGATGAACAACGCAAATCACCCGCATCACCACCACGGGCATTCGACTAGTCCGGTAGCCGCTTCGTCCAAGCCTAGCCGTCCGGGCGTGGTCAACGCCCAAGTCTACACCTGCCCCATGCACCCCCAAATCCGCCAAACAGGGCCCGGCAATTGCCCCATCTGTGGAATGGCGCTTGAACCGGAAATGGCGACGCTGGAAACAGGTCCAAGTCCAGAACTGGCGGACATGTCCAGACGGTTTTGGATTGGCTTGGTTCTCAGTATCCCGGTGCTCGCCCTGGAGATGGGCGGCCATCTGACAAACCTGCACATGCTACTGGCGCCACAGACTTCGAACTGGCTGCAATTGGTGCTCGCGACACCAGTTGTCCTCTGGGCGGGCTGGCCCTTCTTCGAGCGCGGCTGGAAATCCTTGGTGACGCGTCATCTGAACATGTTCACGCTGATCGCGATGGGAACGGGTGCCGCCTGGATTTACAGCGTTGTGGCGACCGTTGCGCCGGGACTGTTTCCGGTCACGTTCCACGCAGAGGGAGGTTCGGTCGCCGTTTATTTCGAGGCTGCTGCCGTCATCACTATCCTGGTCCTGCTCGGTCAGGTTCTGGAGCTGAGGGCGCGCGAACAGACGGGCGGTGCCATCCGCGCGCTTCTCGATCTTGCACCGAAGACCGCACGGCGCGTGCGCGCCGATGGTATAGATGAGGATGTCGGTCTCGACTCCGTAGCTGTTGGCGACCGCCTGCGCGTTCGACCGGGAGAGAAGGTGCCAGTTGATGGCTTGCTTCTGGAGGGCCGAAGCTCCGTCGACGAATCCATGGTTACGGGCGAATCAATGCCTGTCACCAAGGATGTCGGGTCGAGGCTGATCGGCGGGACCATGAACCAGACCGGTGGTTTCGTCATGGAGGCCAGCAAGGTCGGGAGCGACACCATGCTCTCACAGATCGTCCGCATGGTCGCAGAGGCCCAACGCTCACGCGCGCCTATCCAGCGCCTCGCCGATGAAGTCTCGGGTTGGTTCGTTCCGGTTGTCATCGGGGTGGCACTCGTCGCGTTCGCTGTCTGGATGATCTATGGGCCGGAGCCCCGTTTCGCCCACGCCCTAGTGGCGGCAGTTGCCGTCCTTATCATTGCCTGCCCCTGTGCTCTGGGGCTGGCAACACCAATGTCGATCATGGTCGGCGTCGGTCGCGGAGCAAGTCTCGGCGTGTTGATCAAGAACGCCGAGGCCCTGGAGCGCTTTGAGAAGATCGATACGCTTGTCGTCGACAAGACAGGCACTTTGACAGAGGGGCGACCCGAGGTGACAGCGATCGCCGCGGTCGCAGGCATATCAGAATCCGAATTGCTGCGGCTCGCGGCGACGGTCGAGCGTTCAAGCGAACATCCGCTGGCACTGGCAATCGTCAATGCGGCCAACAACCGTGGCATCGCTCTGGGAGATGCTACCGACTTTGACAGTCCTGTGGGCAAAGGCGCGACGGGCGTGGTCGAAGGCAAGCGGCTGATCCTCGGCAGCCACCGCATCATGGAGGAAGAACGTGTCGACGTTACCGCGATGACTGCAAAGGCAGAAGAGCTTCGTAGTGACGGCGCAACGGTCATCTTCACTGCTATTGATGGCCGCTTGGCAGGTCTCTTTGCCATTGCCGATCCCATCAAGGCGACGACACCGGATGCGGTGAAGGCGCTCATCGAAGACGGTATTCGCGTCGTCATGCTGACGGGCGACAACAAGACGACCGCTCTTGCCGTAGCACGCCGCCTCGGCATCTCGGAGGTGGAAGCGGAAGTCCTGCCTGAGGACAAGAGCAAGATCGTCTCGCGGCTGCGCAGTGAAGGCAGGATCGTTGCCATGGCGGGCGACGGTGTGAATGATGCTCCTGCACTGGCCGCAGCAGATGTAGGTGTTGCCATGGGAACCGGAACCGACGTTGCCATTGAGAGTGCAGGGGTCACCCTTCTGAAGGGAGACCTTCAGGGCATCGTCCGGGCAAGGCAGATGAGCCGCGCGACGATGAGCAACATCCGTCAGAACCTCTTCTTTGCCTTCATATACAATGCCGCAGGCGTGCCTGTCGCAGCAGGCGTTCTCTACCCCGTCTTCGGCCTGTTGCTCTCCCCGATCATTGCCGCAGGAGCAATGGCCCTGTCGTCGGTGAGCGTTATCGCGAACTCGCTTCGCCTGAGAAACATAAAGCTATGAAGCTGATCGCGCGCACCTGTTGATGATCGCCTCTTAGGCGTGACGGCCCAAGTTCTAGGTCCTTCGTGCGCCTTGTGTGCCTCGAACAGTTGGATTCTCGATCTTAGGGCTTCTGCTGTTGAAACAATCTGTTACCTTCGCGACACATATTGCCGCAAGTCGCTCTGCTAACTCCAGAGTCTGCAAACCAGGTGAAGCTGCGGAGAGAATACCCTTGGATGCCTCAGCCGAAATCCTGATCGTTGACGATGACGGCCAGATCCTGATCCTGGTCGCCAAGTTTCTTCGGGCAAACGGCTTTCGCGTTCACACGGCGCGAAACGGAGTGGAAATGGCCGAGACGCTAAAGCGCTTGTCGGTCGATCTCATCGTGCTCGATCTCATGCTGCCGGGGAAGAACGGGCTGGAAATCTGTCGCGAACTGCGCCGCACTTCCTCCGTCCCGATCAGCATGCTGACGGCCAAGGGTGACGAGACGGATCGCATTATCGGTCTTGAGGTCGGGGCCGACGACTATCTGCCCAAACCCTTCAATCCTCGCGAACTGCTGGCACGCATCGGCGCGGTGCTAAGACGGACTCGCACGACTGGTAACCCTTCGACTGAGCGTGCCGGACGGAGCTTCACCTTTGCAGGGTGGTCGCTAGACACGATGAAGCGAGAACTGACCGCACCAAGCGGTGTTGTCGTGGATCTTTCGACGGGAGAATACGATCTGTTGCTCGCGTTCCTTGAAGCGCCACAACGCGTTCTCAGTCGCGAGTTCCTTCTGGACGTAGCAGCCAATCGCGCCATCGAGGGCTGCGCTCCTTCGATCGATGTCCAAGTCAGCCGTCTGCGTCGTAAGCTCGACGATGATGAGCATTTGATACATACCGTGCAAGGTGGCGGCTACCTGTTCGCGATGCATATAGACCGTGTCTGATGCTGTCCAATCGTGCACATTTCAGAGTTGATCTGCACTGGTCGTTGGGCAATCTGGGCGGGACGAAGACGCCTGGCGCCAAAGTTCTTAACGGTCGATATGCCAGCAAGTAGAGCTTCAATGTCGTTGTCGCGGACCTTCCGATGTGCCGGTACGCTTTATGCGCCATATGATGATGAACGCTTGCCCTACTAAACACCATGGGAGACGGATTACATCATCCAGCCATGAGGATCGCAAAGGCGACCATCAATCGCCCGGTCCCCCGTCCAGGCTTTCGACTGCCAGTTGGATAAGGCGAATGCTTTCAAACGACTGGAGGATAGGACAAGGGCCGCTTTTGCCGGATGAGCACTCTGCAACCAGGCGCTCTAGCGCGTCGCGGGTGCGGTTGAGCTCGGTGATCCGCGTTTCCAGCGCGATCAGCCGCGCCTTTGCGGCCTCGCGTGCCCGCTCCCTGTCGTCCCCGGCATCGAGTTCGAGCAGTTCCCCTACCTCCACCAGCGTGCGGATTCCGGTCTGAAGCCGGCCGGCATTCCGATTAATTACCGGCCACCGTTCCGATTTGAAGCCGGCCACTATTCCAATCAATTACCGGCCGGTTCTCGGCTCTAACGATACCCCTTGGGTCAGCAACTTTGGCATCAAGCCTCCCGGTACACGAGGAGAGTTTGATGCCGGCAAAGAGAAGGCTGACCATGAGACAATTACGACAGATGCTCCGGCTTGCCGGAAGCGGAACAAGCAGCCGCGAGATCGCGGTTGTGCTGGGCGTTGCTCGCAGCACGGTGCAGGATAATCTGAAGCGGGCGGCGCTGGCGGGTTTGACCTGGCCCTTGCCCGGAGAGCTGACCGACGATGCGCTTGAACATCGTCTTTTCGCCCGCGCTGGGGTCAAGCAGGGGCAGCGGCGAAGGAAGGAGCCTGACTGGGCTGAGCTTTCGATCGAGCTGAAGAAGCCAGGCGTGACACTGCTGATCCTTTGGGAAGAATACCGTAGCGACCATCCCGACGGTTACGGCTACAGCCGCTTCTGTGAACTGTTCCGCGGCTTCGAGCAGCGCCTGTCGCCGACGATGCGCCAGGAGCATGCCGCTGGCGACAAGGTCTTCGTGGACTATTCCGGAAAGAAGGTGCCGATCGTCGATCGCAATACCGGCGAGGTCCGTGAGGCGGAACTGTTCGTCGGCGTACTCGGCGCATCGAGCTACACCTTTGCCGAGGCCACGTGGACCCAGACCTTGCCGGACTGGATTGGCTCGCATGTACGCATGTTCGCCTTTTTTGGTGGCGTGCCAAGGCTTGTGGTGCCTGACAACCTGAAGTCCGGCGTCAACCGTGCCAGCTTCCATGATCCTGAGATCAACCGCAGCTACGGCATGATGGCATCCCACTACGGTATCGGTGTCCTTCCAGCTCGGCCGCGACGCCCGAAGGATAAGGCCAAGGTCGAGAACGCCGTGCGCTTTGCTCAAAGCTGCATCCTCGGCCGCCTGCGCAAACAGACATTCTTCTCGCTTGCCGAGGCGAATGCCGCGATCACTGATATGCTCGCACGCATCAACGATCATGTCATGCGCCGGCTCGGTGTCAGCCGTCGCCATCTCTTCGAGACGGTCGAGCGTCCAGCCCTCGCAGCCCTTCCTGCCGAGGATTACGAGTTCGCCGAATGGCGGCTGGCGCGGGTCTCGACGGATTATCATGTCGAGTTCAAGACCTTCTTCTATTCGGTCCCGCACGGCCTCATCCGGAGCCAGGTCGATATCCGCGCCACCGCCCGGATGATCGAGATATTCCATCGTGGAAAGCGCGTCGCAGTGCATCAGCGCCGATATGGGGGACCGCGCTTTGGCACCGACCCCGATCACATGCCGAGTTCGCATCGTCGATACGCCGAATGGACACCGGATCGCTTCCGGCGCTGGGCTGCATCGATCGGCCCCGAGACCGAGGGGCTGATCACCGCCATCCTCGCCAGCCGGCCGCATCCCGAACAGGGCTTCAGAACATGCCTCGGCATCCTGCGCCTCTATCGTGATCTTCCCCGGGAGCGCGCCGAGACTGTGTCGGCGCGTGCCGTCGAGATCGGCGGCCTGACCTGCAAGACCATCTCCGCGCTCATCGCCACCCACAAATCCAACAGACATTCCGCCGAACCCGCCGCCGTCATGGAGCACGCCAACCTGCGCGGCCCCGGCTACTTTCATTGAGGATCAAGATCATGCTGACCAATCCCACCATCGACATGCTACGCGAACTCGGCCTCTCCGGCATGGCAAGCGCCTATCACGAGCTTGAGGCCCAACCAGAAGTGAGGAGTCTCGAGCATGGCGAATGGCTCGCTCTTCTTCTGGAGCGCGAGGCAACCATGCGCCGCCAGAAGCGCTTCGAGGCGAGAGCCCGCGCGGCAAGGTTGCGCCATGACGCTCAGGTCGAGAACATCGACTTCCGCGCTGCCCGTGGCCTTGACCGCAATCTGTTCCTGAAGCTCGCCGGCTGCGACTGGATCAGGCAACATCACAGTCTCCTGCTCATCGGACCCGCCGGCGTCGGCAAGAGCTGGCTGGCCTGCGCACTCGGACACAAGGCATGCCGCGAGGACTTCTCCGTCGCCTATCATCGCCTGCCGAGGCTGTTCGCCACTCTTGCACTGGCGCGCGGCGACGGCCGCTATCCCAAGGTCCTCAAGGCGCTCGCCAGAACAGACCTGCTCATCCTCGACGACTGGGGCCCCGAGAAGCTCAGCGACGAGCAGCGCCGTGATCTTCTGGAGATCGTTGAGGATCGCTATGAGAGGCGATCCACCATCGTCACAAGCCAGGTGCCCGTCGATCACTGGTACGACATGATCGGCAATCCGACGCTCGCTGACGCCATCCTCGATCGCTTGGTCCACAATGCCTACCGCATCGAACTCACCGGCGAGAGCTTGCGAAAGCAGCGTCCGCTACCATCCGACGCTTGACCCCACGACAATCCAGAGCCATTCAAAACAACGACCCAAGGGAGCATCAACTGGCCGGCTTCAAATCGGAATGCTGGCCGGAATGAAATCGGAATGGGTGGCCGGCTTCGTTTCGGAATCAATGGCCGGCTTCAGCGGAATACGCAACCTGCGTAAATCCAGCCGTCTGAGCCTGGCGGATAAACTGCAGCCGCCTCAGATCCTCAGCGCCGTATCGCCTGCCACGCTCAAGGCGCTTCGGGGTCTTGAGGAGACCCTTGCGCTGGTAGAACCTGACGGTCTCCACGCCGACGCCACCGGCTGATGCGAATTTTCCGATTGTCATGTCCATTGGGTATTGACTCCGTACCATGGTACGGAACGTATGGTCTTGCCAACTGTTTCACAAGGCAAAGGAGACGTGAAATGTTGGATAGAGTGAACCCCTCGACCGCAGTGAAGAGAGCCGTCCTCTACCGGATGGTCACTGCGGAGCATACCTGCCCTTATGGCCTGAAAGCCAAGGACCTGCTGAAGCGGTCCGGATATGAGGTGGAGGACCATCACCTGAAAACGCGCGCGGAAACGGATGCGTTCAAGGAAGAGCACGGTGTGAAGACGACACCGCAGGTGTTCATCGACGGTGCCCGTGTCGGCGGCTATGACGATCTGCGGCGCTACTTTGGAAAGCCCGTGGCCGACCCGAAGGCAACCACCTATCGCCCCGTCATCGTGCTGTTCGCGATGACTGCACTGACGGCCATGGGTGTGAGCTACGCTGTATTTGGCACGCCCTTCACCGTCCGGGCCTTGGAATGGTTCATTGCGTTCTCGATGGTCGTTCTGGCCATGCTCAAGCTTCAAAATGTCGAAACCTTCGCCACGATGTTCCTGAATTATGATCTCCTCGCGAAGAGGTGGGTGCCATATAGCTACATCTACCCCTACGCCGAAGGACTTGCAGGTGTTCTGATGGTGGCAGGCGTTGCGAACTGGCTTTCTGTTCCCGTGGCTCTGTTCGTTGGTGGCATTGGCGCAGCCTCGGTGTTCAAGGCCGTTTACATCGACAAGCGTGAGCTCAAATGCGCCTGCGTGGGAGGGTCTAGCAACGTACCGCTCGGATTCATCTCACTCACCGAGAACTTGATGATGATCGCGATGGCGGTGTGGATGGCATCAATGTGAACGGTCGTTATATATTTTAACACGAATTGGGGCCGGTGTCGGTGACCGGGTCGCCGATACCTGTCAAAGCAAAGGTGTTATCCCTTTAGCGTTAGGCAGCTATCTCAGCGATTAGCTTGCCACAATCTCACCGGGGACTGGGAGAGGGCAGCGGTTATGAGCAGCTTGGTGACGCGTCTGATCAACAAAGTCATAGTCGACTACCAACCGTTAGGTTCGATTCGATCATCAATTAAAGTTCCATAATTCATATTACGCCATATTCTCTAAAGCGTTGTAATAGCAGTAGAATTCACCAGTTTTGACGTGGTCTATCGTCATCTTAGCACAAGTCTCAGCCAGCAGCTTGTCAACCTCCAGACCGAAGAACGTGTGCTGTCAGATTGGGGCACCAGAAGCATTCCAATCCCGCTTCTTGTGACGGCGTCCTGGATCAGGTCCGGATCTCCGTCGATCAACCCGTAAAGGGTCGGCTAGCAAGCTGCCGCCGCTCCGTCTTCGTCTCCGCGGTGATCGCGACCGTCCCTGTTCCTTTGAGGAGCCATCAGCGGGAATTGGCCCGCTTCCGATGGAGCACCTTAAAATGGCACACGATCTTTCCCTCGCCCAGTCTCACGCCTTCCACCTCTGCAATAACCTGATGGTCCCCATCACTCTGTTCAAATCCGGCGACGAATTCGGCGTCCTTCCGTCCGACGAACTCGATGACGAAGACGATCTTGAGATCGTGCATGAATATGAGCCCTTCTAGATTATGCTTAGGTTCCAACCAGCCGCCCAGAGATTTGGGCGGCTGTGGGCGGACATGCTGCACATAATCAAAGCGATTGCAGGAAGTGCATCAGCTGGTCGGGCGGCCGGTATCGAGCACTTGGCGCGTTTACCGGCTGAAGCCGACTGAGCGCTTCCTGCTTCATCGCTAGATCGGCCTCCATATAGATGTGCGTCGTGCTTGTGTCCTCGTGCCCCAGCCAAAGCGCGATCACCGTAAGGTCGACCCCGGACTGCAGCAGGTGCATCGCCGTCGTGTGCCGGAAGGTGTGCGGCGATATCGCCTTCACTTTCAACGATGGAACGTCTCGGCAGGCGGCGTCGACAGCGAGGTCCAGGCGTTGCCTTACGCTTGAACGCGATAGCCGACCGCCCTGATTATTGGGAAAGAGATAGGCATCCGGTCGCCGGTCACGCAGACCCTGTATCCATCGCTTTAGGGTTCGCGCGGTTTCATTCCAGAGCGGCACACTTCGGCGCTTTCGTCCCTTTCCGAGCAAGTGGACGACCGGTGCATTTTCCAGAATGACGCGGCCGACCTGAAGGTCGATAGCCTCCGATACGCGCGCGCCAGTGTTGTAGAGGAATGCGAACAGTGCCCGGTCCCGTCGGCCGGCCCACGTTTTTGGATCAGGCGCATTGATAATCGCCTCTACTTCGGGTCGGGTCAGGTAGCCGAGCACTGGCTTGTCGTGTCGCTTTTGAGGAACGGCGAGGCTGCGTTCGATGACCGCCAGCGCGGTCAAATCCTCATGGGCGGCATATTTGAGGAAGACCCGGATCGCGGAAAGCCGCGCATTTCGGCTCCTGACACTATTTGCCCGCTCCCGCTCGAGGTGATCCAGAAAGGCTAGTATCAGGTCGGCGTTGAGGTCGGGCAAGGTCACGTCGGTCGGGGATTTCCCGATCCGCTTTTCCGCGAAGGCTAGTAGAAGCTTGAATGTGTCTCGATAGGCGGCGACTGTACAGGCGCTCACCGCTCTTTGCTGGCGCAGATGATCCACGAAGAAGCGCTGCAGGAGTGTTGGAAAGGAAGGAGTTCTTTCAGTCATTGGCGCCACCTCCGAAGATCGCTGCACTTTCGAAGCGATGGCTGGCAATTGCCATAAGCTCGGGTACGCTCTCGATATACCAGTACGTATCGTGCAAATTGACGTGCCCGACATAGGTGGACAGCATCATCATCGCGGCATCGATATCGGCTCCGCTTTGCTGCCACAGGATAAGCCGGCGGCATATGAAGCTGTGGCGCAGGTCATGGATGCGCACGGACGGGTGGCCACCTCGCGGCCGCATTCCAAGCCTCTGGGTAATCCGGAACCAGGCATGCCAGGCGTTCATGTAGGTCAACCTCTTGCCAGACAGCTCGCTCATGAAGACCGGATCGGCCGAACTGGACCGGAACATAGCATTTCGTCGATGAAGGAAGGTCTCGAGCGCGGCAACAGTGGTTGGGTGGAGGGCGACAAGGCGCTGACGGCCATATTTCGTATCGCGGATTAAAATCTGCGCCGCTTCGAGATCCAGATCGAGGAGCTTGAGACCGAGCGCTTCCGATATTCGAAGCCCGGTCGCGGCGAGCAGCCCGACCAGGGCGGGCATCATGAGCGTCCCGGCCGCTTGAACGCGGCGAATATGATGCGCTTCGGCGATAAGGGCCGAGATCTCCTCGATCGTGAAGATATGTGGGGCAAGCCGACGCTTCGTACGACCGAAGGGATTGGTGGCCGGGAAAGTGGTTTCGCCCTCCTCGGCGGCGAGGAAGGTCGCGAATGGCCTTAGCACATCAAGGCGATTTGCCCAGGTGAATGGGTCGTCTATTGTCCCGCTGGCCTTCGCCCAGCGGAGCGCGATGTCCGACGAAAGCGCGCCTTCGTGCCCTCTGTCGTCAGCATATCGGGCAAAGGAGATGATCTGCCTTCCCGCAGTTTTCAGCTTGAAGCCAAGGCTACGGCGATATGCGAGGTAGGTCTCGGCGCGAGACAGCATCGTGACTGATCTGGTCATGCGCCCGCTCCCGGCCAAGGAAGGGCTACGGCCGCCAGCCTGTTCTGATCGACGCGAGCATAACCGGCTGTCGTCACCACGCTTTTGTGCCGCATCACGTCCGCAATCTGCTTCATCGGCACCGCGCCGTTGACCAGGCGGCTCGCGATCGTATGCCGGAAGATATGGACTTTGGTGCCTTCCCAGCCCAATTGTTGGTAGACCACCTCTACCGATCGCTGCACCGCGCGCCGGGTGATCGGCTCTCCAATGGGCGGAACATGCCGGACGAAGACTTCCCTGTGCAGTGTCGCCTGCCTCTCGTGGACGATATAGTCGGCGATCGCCTCACCGGTCGCAAATGGAAGCGGCATAGTATGGGACCTGCGTGATTTGGTGGAGCGCACCCGGATCAGCCCTCTCTCCCAGTCGATGTCATCGAGCGTCAGGCGGGTTATCTCGATCGAACGCATTCCGAGGTCTGCCAGGCACCTGACGATGGCGTGAACTCTTTTCCGGGTTCTGCCGATTTCTGCCGAGGCCTCCAGAATCTGCTCCAGTTCCGCGGGACTGAAGCCCGTTTGCAGTTTGGGTGCAGTTTTCATCGCGGGAGCTGGTATGGCTCCCCTCAGGCGATGAACATCATCGCCCAGCAGCGTTCGATATCGCAGATAGCACCTGACCGAACCGGCATAGCTGCGAATGGTGGCAGGCTTCCATCCGTGCCCTCCAAGCACGAACTGGCGGATGTGCAATGGGGTGAGGTCGGCCATATCGACACGACCATCTGTCACACTGCGGACCAGAAGCCGCCGAACGATCTCGCGATGCTTGCGGCGTGAACCTGCGGACAACCCCCAGACCTTTTCGAGCATTGTGTCGAAAGCCAAGACTTCAAGATCGATCGCCGATAGGTTCGCGGGCGGTATCAGGCGCAGCGCCCTCATCCTCACGGCGAGGTTCAAAGCGTATCGCATCGCCTTCACCCCCGTGCGCATTTTCCAGAAGCAGGAGCAACGGCAACCATTTTCGTGCTCCGCCAGAAACAACTCAATATGGTCAGTCGTGAAGCTATCCATGGTGACAGCACGGTCGCTGAGCCAGTAGCCGAAGTGGAGGACGACGGCCGTATATTGGCGTCGGCGCTCAGCGTCAGAATTACGACGCTCACAATGGTCGTGAACCATCCGAGCAAGCGGCGAGAGAATATTGTCCGGATCTTCGGTTTGAAGACGGAGGTGTAGTGGGGTCGGCAATCGCGTTCTCCTTTTTCGTTGAGAGTTGCAATTGCCAAGTTGCCCTCGTTCAGATGCCCGACGCTGAGATCGCCGGTTAAATGAGCTGATTATGTGCAGCTGAAAAGCGGAGATGCCCCGCAGAGCAGGGCGATCGAGCCTGAGGCGATCATAAGTCACCACGGCTCATATTCGTGCTTATGCTCACCTGCGCATAATCATGAGTATTTCCCGCACGGCTCTCATTGAGAGCCGCCTTTCTCTGCCGCTGGCGACCTGTCGGCCGCAAGGGAAGCTGCGCCGCAGCGCTCTGCTGCAACTTTTGTCAGTTGCGCATTGCGCCCTTGCCCCCTCCGCTCGTCGCGGCGGGACAGAGGTGGCCCGCAGATTGCGGGAATGAAGAAGGGGCGGCTGCGAGGCGGCCGTGGAAAATATGAAACGAGAAGAATTAGAGGCGCTGCGCGCTAGGGTCAGTTGCGAAGCCCTACTGGAGCAGGCTGGATACGAAGTCGATCTGAAAGAAAGCACGCGTCGTGCCGTCAAATACCGGCATGGTGGCGACATCATTATTGTGACCCATGACGGACGAGGCTGGTTCAATCCGCTGGGTGACGAGAAGGGTGACGTCTTTCGTCTCGCGATGTTTCTGGAAAAGGCCACGTTCCCAGCTGCCGCGGAAGCTGTCGCAGCGCTTGTCGGGTTTCACCTCTCCCGCCCGCAATGGAACCCGGCGCAGCCTATGATGTCAGGTGAGGTCATTGGTGATCGTTGGCGACGCCGGCGGGCGCCTTGGTCTGGGTCGGGCGCGTGGCGCTATCTGTGCTGGGCACGTTGGATCCCGGCGACAATTGTGCGGCAGGCAATTCAGGAGGGTGTCCTCCGCGAAGGACCCTTTGGGAGCATGTGGGCGGCCCATGTCGATAGCAAGGGCTGCCTCGTCGGTTGGGAAGAGCGTGGATCCGACTGGCGGGGATTTTCTACCGGCGGCTCGAAGGTTCTTTTCCGCTTCGGTCCAGACGATGCTTCCCGCCTTTGCGTTACCGAGGCAGCGATCGACGCGATGAGCCTCGCAGCGCTCGAGGGTTCGCGCGAGGGCACACTCTATCTCAGCACCGGCGGCGGGTGGTCTTCGGCAACAGATGCCGCGCTCTGCGAACTCGCCGTGCGGCCGGGACTGACCCTGGTGGCTGCGACGGATGCCAATCCCCAAGGAGACATCTACGCAGAGCGATTGCGTGCGCTCGCCGAGGCGTCCGGCTGCGACTGGCAGAGGCTACGTCCGCCCGCGGACGACTGGAACGAGGTTCTGAAAGCCAAGGAAAAGGAGAGACGGGAAAAGAGAATGGAGACGAAGATGAGGCCTGCCGCATGCGCGCTGGCCGCATCAAGGGAGGCTTCGCCCGGCAAGAGCCGGCCCTTGACGAGCCCGGACGCGAGGCCGGCTGCTCGGCAGGGGTCATGAAGGACTGAAGAGGATGGTGAGGTCGAAACGACAGTGCTGCCTTCGGTCCCCAAACCCCGAAAGGATCAAGCCGATGACCTCGATATCCCTCCCCCGCAAAGTGTTTCAGGGTGTGGCCAAACGTGCCGACATGTTCCGGATGTTCGACCGGCACGCCAAGCACCCAGATCGTTTTAAAAGTGCTCAGTCCGCCACCTATGCCGGCGAATGGTTCGAGATCGACGAGATCTCCTACGGCTATATGTTCGACATCCTTCCACCCCTCTGGATGCGTGGACCGATATTTGCGATGCGTGAGTTCATGACGGGTTCCGTGACCTCGGTCTTCTATGCGATCCGGATCGATGACGCCGTCCGCTATTTCCACACGTACTGCGACCTGTCAGATCCGAACGCGGTCGAGGCCATGCGCTCCTCGATCCTTGATCGCGAAACCCGACCCGTTCGAGCGATGAGCCGAGAGGAACGGCTCGAGCACATCTGGAGCACCACCGCGGACGACTATCGCGGTTATGCCGGCCCCCGCTGGCCGAAGCCGGTGCAAGGCCATCGCACGGTCATGCTCTATGGCGGCAAGGAAGGGACGTTCCTGAAGCTGCTCGATACGCTCAGTGACGACGAAATCGCGGCCAAGCTGCCGGTGCATCTGCGCCACCTCCCCACGGTCTTGGCGGCCTAAGCCAGAACCAATCCCCACAATCCGAGCGCTTCAGCCGGTCGAATCCTCGACCGGACGATTACGCACGGACGCTTTTAGAAGGAACTTTTCATGAGCAATGATCCCTTTACCTTCGACATGTTCGGCAGCTCTGCCCTGTCCTGCGGGCTCGGGCTTGGTGTAACCGCGTTTGGCGGGTTCTCTCCCGATGCTGCCAATGATGACGACCCAGACCCCACTCCGCCCGCGCCGGCCCCTGCCCTCCCCGCCATTGCCGGGCCTGTTCGGCGAGCAGGGTCTCGAGCTAACTTCTATCTCAATGGTGACCGCGAACTGGGGGCCTCCTGGAAGGATCGCGCCCGGGCGAACATCGCTGCGATCCTCGTTGCTGACTGCATTGCGAGACAGGACCGGCCCGCGACAGTCCATGAGCAAGCACAGCTGATCCGTTTCACCGGCTTCGGCGCCGGCGAACTGGCCAACGGTATGTTCCGTCGGCCCGGCGAGGTCGATTTCCGGCAGGGCTGGGACGATCTTGGCTCGTCTCTCGAAACAGCGGTCTCGGAAGCCGACTATGCCTCGCTCGCGCGCTGCACCCAGTATGCGCATTTCACGCCAGAGTTCATCATCCGGGCAATTTGGGCTGGTGTCCAGAAACTCGGCTGGCGCGGCGGCCGCGTCTTGGAGCCGGGCATCGGCTCGGGCCTGTTCCCGGCCTTGTTGCCGGAGCAATATCGCGATGCCGCCTATGTCACAGGGATCGAGCTCGATCCGGTCACGGCCCGCATCGTTCGCCTGCTGCAGCCCAAGGCTCGGATCATCAACGGTGACTTTGCACGCACTGATCTGGTGCCGATCTATGATCTCGCCATCGGCAATCCGCCCTTCTCCGACCGTACCGTTCGCTCGAACCGCGCCTACCGGGCGCTCGGTCTCCGGCTGCACGATTATTTCATTGCACGGTCAATCGACCTTCTGAAGCCCGGCGCGCTCGCCGCCTTCGTCACCTCCCATGGTACGATGGATAAGGCCGATACGACGGCGCGGGAGCATATTGCCAAATCCGCCGACCTGATCGCCGCGATCCGGCTGCCCGAGGGCAGCTTTCGCCGGGACGCCGGCACGGATGTCGTCGTCGACATTCTATTCTTCCGAAAGCGCAAGCCTGGTGAGCCGGAAGGCGATCAGCTGTGGCTCGATGTCGATGAGATCGAGCCCGCCACCGACGACGAAGGCGCAATTCGCGTCAACAGGTGGTTCGCCCGGCACCCGGATTTTGTGCTCGGCACCAACGCCCTAACCTCAGGACCGTTCGGCGAAGCCTATACGTGCCGGCCCCGCGCCGGAGAGGATCTCGAAGCCGCACTCGCCGCTGCCATCGATCTCCTGCCCGCCGATCTCTACGACGGCGAGCCAACGCCGATCGATATCGATTTAGAGGACGAGCTCGGTGAGATCGTTGACCTGCAGCCAAAGAGCGGCGCTGTTCGTGAGGGCAGCTTCTTCCTTGACCGCTCCAAGGGCCTGATGCAGATGCTCGACGGCTCGGCCATGCCGGTTACCGTCCGCAAAGGCCGCACCGGCGACGGGATCTCGGAAAAGCACGTCCGTATCATCTCGAAGCTCATCCCGATCCGTGACGCCGTGCGCGAGGTGCTGAAAGCGCAGGAGACGGAACGGCCCTGGCGCGATCTGCAGGTTCGACTGCGGATCGCCTGGTCGAGTTTTGTGCGCGATTTCGGGCCGATCAATCACACCGTCGTCTCCGTCCAGGAGGATGCCGAGACCGGAGAGGTCAAGGAGACCCACCGCCAGCCGAACCTGGCACCTTTCCGCGACGATCCGGATTGCTGGCTGGTCGCCTCGATCGAGGAATACGATCTGGAGACCGACACGGCGAAGCCCGGTCCGATTTTTTCCGAACGGGTGATCGCGCCGCCGTCTGCGCCGACGATCACCTCCCCTGCAGATTCGCTTGCGGTCGTGCTGAATGAACGCGGCCATGTCGATATCGACCATATCGCCGAGCTGCTCCACAGCGATCCCGCTGATGTGGTCGACGAATTGGGCGAGGCCATCTTCCGCGACCCGGCCGATGGATCATGGCAGACAGCGGACGGATATCTCTCGGGTGCGGTTCGCACCAAGCTCGCGGCAGCGCAGGCTGCAGCCGAGCTCGATCCGACCTATGAGCGTAATGTCCGCGCATTGACCGATGTCCAGCCGGCCGATCTTCGCCCCTCCGACATCACCGCGCGTCTCGGCGCGCCATGGATCCCGGGCGCCGATGTCGTCGCCTTCGTGAAGGAGAAGATGGACGCCGATATCCGCATCCATCATATGCCGGAGCTCGGCTCCTGGACGGTGGAGGCGCGGCAACTCGGCTATAGTACCGCCGGGACATCGGAATGGGGCACCAGCCGCCGCCATGCCGGCGATCTGCTTGCCGATGCGCTGAACAGCCAGGTGCCGCAGATCTTTGACGTCTTCAAGGGTGTCGATGGCGAGCGCCGCGTGCTCAATGTCGTTGATACCGAGGCCGCCCGCGACAAGCTGCAGAGGATCAAGCAGGCGTTTCAGGACTGGGTCTGGACCGATCCCGATCGCACCGATCGGCTGGCCCGCGACTAGAACGACCGCTTCAACAACATCGCGCCGCGCAAATTCGACGGTTCCCATCTTAAACTTCCCGGCGCCTCAGGCGCCTTCGTTCTTTATGGGCATCAGAAACGCGGCATCTGGCGGATCATCGCCGATGGCTCGACCTACCTCGCCCATGCCGTCGGCGCCGGCAAGACGATGACCATGGCCGCCGCCATCATGGAACAGCGCCGGCTCGGCCTGATCGCCAAGGCGATGCTCGTCGTGCCCGGCCATTGCCTGGCGCAGGCGGCCCGCGAATTCCTCGCCCTCTATCCCAATGCCCGCATTCTCGTCGCCGACGAGACCAACTTCACAAAGGATAAGCGCGCCCGTTTCCTGTCACGCGCTGCGACGGCGACCTGGGATGCGATCATCATCACGCATTCGGCCTTCCGGTTTATCGCCGTGCCGTCTGCCTTCGAACAGGAGATGATCCAGGACGAGCTTCAGCTCTATGAGGACCTGCTGACCAAGGTCGATAGCGAGGACCGCGTCTCGCGCAAGCGCCTCGAGCGGCTGAAAGAAGGTCTGCAGGAGCGCCTCGAAGGCCTCGCCACACGCAAGGATGACCTGCTGACAATGTCGGAGATTGGTGTCGATCAGATCGTCGTCGACGAGGCGCAGGAGTTCCGAAAGCTGTCCTTCGCCACCAACATGTCGACGCTGAAGGGTATCGATCCCAACGGTTCGCAACGCGCCTGGGATCTCTATGTGAAATCCCGCTATATCGAGACGCGGAACCCGGGCCGTGCGCTGGTCCTCGCGTCCGGCACGCCGATCACCAACACGCTCGGAGAAATGTTCTCGATCCAGCGCCTGCTCGGCCGCGAGGCACTTGCGGAACGTGGATTGCATGAGTTCGACGCCTGGGCGTCGTGCTTCGGCGACACGACGACCGAGCTCGAGATCCAGCCGTCCGGCAAGTACAAGCCCGTCAGCCGCTTCGCGAGCTTCGTCAACGTGCCCGAGCTCATCGCCATGTTCCGGACCTTTGCCGACGTCGTCATGCCGGACGATCTTCGCCAATATGTGAAGGTGCCAAATATCTCGACTGGCCGGCGTCAGATCCTGACGGCCAAGCCGACGGCGCTCTTCAAAACCTATCAGCAGATGCTCGATGGCCGTATAAAGGCGATCGAAAGGCGCGAAGGGCCGGCCAAGCCCGGCGACGACATCCTGCTGTCGGTCATCACCGATGGCCGCCATGCGGCAATCGACCTGCGCTTCGTCATGCCGGCGGCCGAGAACGAGGCGGACAACAAGCTCAATCTGCTTGTGCGCAATGCTCATCGGATCTGGATGGAGACCAGTGAGGCCATCTATCGCCGCCCTGATGGCAAGGATTTCGACCTGCCCGGCGCCGCTCAGATGATCTTTTCCGATCTCGGCACGGTCAATGTGGAAAAGTCCCGAGGCTTTTCCGCCTATCGCTTTATTCGAGACGAGCTGGTCCGGCTCGGTGTGCCGCCATCACAGATCGCCTTCATGCAGGATTTTAAGAAGACCGAGGCCAAGCAGAGGTTGTTTGGCGATGTACGAGCTGGAAAAGTCCGCTTCCTGATTGGCTCCTCGGAGACGATGGGTACTGGCGTCAACGCCCAGCTTCGGCTGAAGGCGCTCCACCATCTCGATGTCCCGTGGCTGCCATCGCAGATCGAACAGCGGGAGGGTCGGATCGTCCGTCAGGGTAATCAGCACGACGAGGTCGATATTTTCGCCTATGCCACGGAGGGTTCACTCGATGCCAGCATGTGGCAGAACAACGAGCGGAAAGCCCGGTTCATATCAGCTGCGCTTTCCGGCGATACGTCGATCCGGCGCCTGGAAGACGTCGGAGAAGGGGCAGCCAACCAGTTTGCCATGGCCAAGGCCATTGCCTCAGGCGACGAACGTTTGATGCAAAAGGCCGGACTGGAGGCCGATATCGCCCGGCTCGAACGACTGCGCGCAGCCCACGAGGATGACCAATATGCCGTGCGCCGGCAGATGCGCGAAGCCGAGCGCGAGATCGAGGTCTCGACCCGGCGCATCGAGGAGATAGGCCAGGACATTGTACGCCTCCGACCAACCGGTGGCGACGCCTTCACCATGACGGTGCTCGGCCAGGACCATACCGAACGCAAGGAGGCCGGCCGCGCGCTGATGAAGGAGATCCTCACGCTTCTGCAGCTGCAGCAAGAGGGCGAGGTGCATCTGGCGACGATGGGTGGCTTCGATCTCGTCTACGAGGGTGAGCGCTTCGGCAAAAGCGATGGTTATCGCTACCAGACGCTGCTTCAGCGGACCGGCGCGGAGTACGAGATCGATCTGGCGATCACGGTCACGCCGCTCGGTGCCATATCCCGACTTGAGCATGGCCTCGACGGTTTCGAAGAGGAACTGCACCAGTATCGTCGGCGTCTCGAAGAGGCTGAGCGCCGTCTGCGTTCTTATCAGTCGCGCATCGGCGGTGCATTCCAGTTTGGCGATGAGCTCGGCGCTAAAAAGAAGCAACTTCGCGACGTCGAGGAGCAACTGGCGGCCTCCGCTATCGCTGATGCAGAAACGATTGCTGCATAAGAAGGCAAGCCCAGCCTGGCCCAGCGGCCGGGCTCCAGTCCCGTCGCTGCAATGATGGGGTCGAGACTTGTAATTTCTCGACCTCATCCATATCTGACAATTACTTCCCGTTCAGATGATGTCCTGCACATGGCGCTTGGCCATGGCTTTCGGCGTCGTCCGGGTTAGACAAAGGGCGCTCCCCTCGCGGGTCGAGCGCCCTTTTTGCGTTTTCGCTTCTTGGAAAGGTCCCGGGGCGCCATTCGCGCCGCAGTCTGCGCGGACCGGTCTTTCCATAGAGTAACGAAGGAGAAGAAGGAGGAAATGAACCGATCGCTGATCGGTCCTCCTGCCGACGCGGTTGCTCAACCGCCACCTGCGCCATCCCGGCCACTCGCCCTTCGCAGGGCTGTCAGCCCCGCTTGTTCCTCGCAGCAGGGATGCTCGGTTGCAGTTGCGTCAGTCCGGCCGATCGGCGGTCCGGGAGATGTCTTCGAGAAAAATGAAGACAGGAAGGGCTGGCAAGGCGCCGGTCCGCAACTCCCACGGAAGGATAACACCATGCAAATCATCAAAGTTGACCCACGCGCCCTGAAAGAAAACCCAGACCGGATGCGCCAGTCGAAGTCTTCGCTACAAGCCGATGCGCTGATGCTGGCGACGATCAAGGCCGTCGGCATCGTGCAGCCGCCGGTGGTCGCGCCTGAAGCGGATGGCGGTAACGGCTACATCATCGACGCCGGGCACCGTAGGGTGCGCCTCGCGATTGCCGCCGGCCTGGAAGAAATCGAAATTCTCGTGGCAGACGCCGCGAACGATAACGGCGCGATGCGCTCGATGGTCGAAAACAGCGTCCGCGAACCGCTCAATCCTGTCGATCAGTGGCGCGGCATCGAGCGTCTCGTAGCGCTCGGTTGGACCGAGGAAGCGATCGCGGTCGCGCTCGCCCTTCCTGTTCGCCAGATCCGCAAGCTGCGCCTCCTTGCAAATGTCCTGCCGGCCATGCTCGAGCAAATGGCGCTGGGGGACATGCCAAACGAGCAGCAGCTGCGTGTGATCGCGGCCGCCGGCCAGGTCGACCAGAAGGAAGTCTGGAAGGCGCATAGGCCGAAGAAGGGAGACACCGCGCCTTGGTGGCAGATCGCCAACGCCCTGACCAAGAGGCGCATGTACGCCAAGGATGCAAGCTTTGGCGACGATCTGGCTCAGGCCTACGGGATCGAGTGGGTGGAGGATCTCTTCGCACCAGCCGATCAGGATGGCCGCTACACCATGAATGTCGAGGGCTTCCTCGGCGCCCAGCATGAATGGATGACCGGCAATCTGCCGAAGCGCGGTGGGATCGTCGAGGTCAATAGCTGGGGCCAGCCGGAATTGCCGAAGAAGGCGAGCCAGGTATACGGCAAGCCGTCCAAATCCGACCACGCGGCGCTCTATCTCGATCGCGACGGCAAGGTGCAGACGGTACACTACCGATTGCCGGAGGCCGCTAAGCCAAAGGGGCCCGACGGCGATGGCTCTATCGGCGGGACTGACGATGGCGACGTTACCGCCACCCCGAAGGTTCGGCCCGACGTCACCCAGAAGGGCCATGACATGATCGGCGATTTCCGCACCGATGCCCTGCACGACGCGCTCGGCCGCGCGCCGATCGAAGATGACATGCTGATGGCGCTGATGGTGCTGGCGTTTGCTGGCCAGAATGTACGCGTCGACTCTGGCGCGGACGGGACCTTCTACGGCGGGAAACGCTTTTCGCGCCACGTCGTGGGCTTGTTTGACGAGCATGGCAAGCTCGCCTTCGATCAGGATACGCTTCGGGTTGCCGTCCGCTCCGTGTTGGTCGACGTACTTTCGTGCCGCCGCGGCATGTCGAACAGCGGTATGATTGCGCGCATCGCCGGCGATGCGATCGGCGCCGACGAATTCCTGCCGAACATGGGCTCGGAGGACTTCCTCTTGTGCCTGTCGCGCCAGGCGTTGGAGGCGTCTTGCGCTGAGGCGTCGATCCAGCCGCGGCAGAAGGTGCGCGAAACCCGGGCAGCGCTCGTCGAACATTTCGCAAACAAGCACTTCGCCCATCCGTCGGGCCGCTTCGCGCCACCGACCGACGAACTGCTCGAATGGATCCGGGCAGGCGCTGCCACAGATGTCATCGGCGCCGGATCCCAGGATCACGGAGACAGCGATCTCGATGATCCGTCGGGCGATCAGCCAGAACAAGAAACCGTCGATGTGGTGGACGGCGAGCCGCAGGATGCGGAGCTGCCGGACCACGATGAGCAGGACGAGGAGTTCGTTCAGAGGGCGGCAGCATGACCGCCGTCCTCCACTCGCATATGAAAGCGCCCACCCCCGATGTTTCGGGGGTGGAGTTTGCCACCAGTGCGGACGGCTTGCCCGTCGCCCGCATCGACGACCTGGTCCTTGCCATGGTCACATCGCCCAGCGGCTTTGCGTTCCTTGCGAGCGCCGTCGCGGTTCGTCGGCCGCTGGCAGATCTGACGCGCGCCGACTTCATCGGGCATGACGGCCGCGTGGCTGACGAAGCCGAATTCCGGGCGCGTGTCGCCGAAACCGCGGCACATATACGCGATCTGGCCGAGTTGAACCGCGTGCAGACCCGCATGTCGGCCAGTACGCCCTGGGGCGGCTCGCAGATGGCGGTCATCTATGCCGAGGGCGTCGTCGCCCATAGCACGGCCGGGCATGGCGGTTTTCATCTTTCGGCGGATCGCAATGCCAAGGTTCATCTCCTGCTGCGGAAGGAGACGCCCTGGTATGAGGAAGATTGTGAATGGGCGATCGTGGCGATCAGCTTTCCGGAGCTGTTCACCGGGTACGAGCGCTCCCTGGCCGAAAAGACCCTCCGCAATACCTGGCCAGATGCCTGGGAGGTGATCCAAGGCTGCGTGCTGGCCGAGGGTGAAAGCTGGGCGAAGGATCGAAGATCCTTCGATCAACGTCACGCGGCGGATTACATTGTCACGTCGGCAATCTTCTCGGATCAACACGCAGGTATGACCGAGGTCGTGGCGGGCGTCGGCGGCGACCGACGATTTGGCGACGAGCGCCGCTTCCTGGTGCCGAGCGACGAGTATGCCGACCGCGGCCGGTTTGGCTTCGTGGTCGATCCGTCCCGTCATATTGAGTATCACGGGCCATCCTCCTTCATTGGCTGGCGAAGCCGAGGGAGCGGGTCATGATCAACACTCTGGCTTTCAGGCCTCTGGCTGAGGCAGTCAATGCACGGCGCGAGACCCAGCGGCATCTCGATTGTCTGAGCCGGCAGATTGCGGCGCGCGCCGGACGGCAGGCGACAACAGTGAAGGTGCGGAGCCGGGCGCGTCGCCGAAGCGGTCCACGGCACTACCATCGGGAGCTTGTCGAGCGGCTTGTCTTCGAAAGGTGGGGCGAACTCGACGGACTTGACCGCAGGCTGGCGGCGCAAGAGCAAGTTACCGACGAAATCGAGCATTGCGATCACCCGCTCGCGCAATAGTCACCAAGACGGTCGGTCCCAGTGTGGAGGCTGGCGGGTGTCAAACTACCGTGCCGCAATGATGTGTGTCGGTGTGGCGGGCTTGGCGATGTCGTCCCATTACGGCTTGCTCCTGATGTCGGCCCCGTGCCGGACTGCCCTTCTTTTCGCTGCGGTCTGAACCGGCGTCCGGTCGTTTCAAGGCCGCTTTCGCGCCGCGGGGCGGCCGACCCAGCCTCTCTGCGCGAGGGCAGGCTCGCGGTCTGCTCAGGTCAAGACCTGCTGGCCTGCAACCCTGCCCTGCTGGTTCAGCCGGATCGGACCTGTGAAGCCGCCCGTCCCTTGCCGGTTCTGGTCGTCCGCATCGAAGGGCAGACCGGCACGGGGCCGGAACCGCTTCGGAAGCCACGGAAGGAACAGACATGGCCAAGCCCTCAACCCCCAACCGCTCCAATCCTCGGTCGACGCAATCCCGCCGCGGCACCACCCTCGAAATGGTCCGCCTCTCCTGCCCTGACGCCACGCAGGCGCAGAAGATCGCCGAGAGCTTCGGCACGGCAGTCGTCGACAGCGATGGCATTCGCAGCCTCCACGAGCGGCTGATCGTCGAGACCGCCGAAAGCCTTTCCGAGGGCCTTGGCGAAAAAGCGATGCAGATCCACCTCCAGCGCATCGTCGGAGCATTCGTCGGATCCGCGCATGGCGCCGGACAGTTCTACTCCCGCGCCGTCACGGAGGCGCGTGATGCTACCGCCAAGGCATCGAATGATCTCCGCGACGAGGATCTCGACGGTCCGGTCGGCTATGACAGCGGCGCCCAGCGCAAGCGGGAGTTCGCCGCCGACATGGGTGTCCAGTCCCACGCGCTGCGCATGGCGGCCGAAGGGGCTGTGGCCGCCTACGAACAGGTGGTCGGTGAGAGCTGGAAGCCGTTCGACCGGCCGGTCGAGAACCCCGGCGCGTCGCTCGACCGCAAGGCGGACGAAGCACAGATGGCTGCTCTCGGATGACACCATCGGCGGGGGCAACGCCCCGCCCACTCTCTCTTACCCGAAAGGCCGGGCCTGCAGGCTCCGGCCTTTTCTTGTGTCGAAAATGAAGGCTGAAGACGTGCCTGTCGCGGCCCGTCCCGCTCGGCGGTCCTGCAGGAGCCGGGCGCCCTTGCAACGGCTTCGCCGTCCTCCACGCTGTTGCGGCCGTTCCGGTGCATGGGCGCACCATCGGCCCCTGACCTCGGACCTCCGTGACGGGCCGCGATAGGCGCGGTCCTGAGAAAAGGAGAAGAAGGCATGACAAAAAAAGCGGAATCTGAGCGTGTCGACATCTACACGCGGATCACAGATCGGATCGTCGAGGATCTCGAACAGGGCGTGCGTCCCTGGATGAAACCATGGAGCGCCGCCAATACCGATGGGCGGATCACCCGGCCGGTGAGACACAGCGGCCTGCCCTATTCGGGCATGAACGTGCTGCTCCTCTGGTCGGAGCAGATGTCTCGCGGCTTCTCTTCCTCGATGTGGATGACCTTCAAGCACGCCCTGGAACTGGGCGGGTCCGTGCGGAAAGGCGAAACGGGCTCGACGGTCGTCTTCGCCAGCCGCTTCACCAAGTCGGTGGCCGACGAAAACGGCAATGATGTCGATCGGGAAATCCCGTTCCTGAAGGCATATTCGGTGTTCAATATCGAGCAGATCGATGGTTTGCCTGACACCTATTATGCCCCGCCAGCAAAGGTACGGGATCCTGTCGAGCGCATCGAGAGCGCCGATCGCTTCTTCAAAGCGACGGGCGCAGTCATCCGCCACGGCGGCAACCAGGCCTACTACTCGCCGGTCATGGACTATATCCAGATGCCGCCCTTCGAGGCGTTTCGCGATGCTGCCGGATACGCGGCCGTCCTCAGCCATGAGGCGACACACTGGACAGCGGCTGAACATCGGGTCGGACGTGATCTTTCTCGATATGCCAAGGACCGGACGGATCGCGCCCGCGAAGAACTTATCGCGGAACTCGGCAGCTGCTTCCTCTGCGCCGATCTTGGCATCGCGCCGGAGCTCGAGCCACGGCCGGATCACGCATCCTATCTGCAATCGTGGCTATCGGTCCTTGCCTACGACAAGCGGGCGATCTTCCAGGCGGCGGCCCATGCGCAGCGCGCTGTGAGCTTCCTGCATTCCTTGCAGCCGGAAGCGGATTTGAGGGCTGCGGCCTGACGCTCAGGCGCGGTCGGCACCACCGGTAGCGGCCGTGTCATCCATGTCGCGCTGGTCTTGAAGACCTTGTGCAATATCAGCATCCAGCCCTCCCCAGATCGACGGTTTTGCAACGTCGGGCTTTGGTTTGCGGGACGGTTTGCGCTCAATGATAAACGGCTTGGTCTGCTGACGCATTGTTCCTCCAGGCTGCGATTCGCGTGTGCACGATATCGCACGCCGCATAGCGGGCAAGCCGGCCAATGTTTACGGTGTAGCGTTTCCCCAACTCAAGCATGCGGCGACGGCGGTGCGAGTGCGGCGATGGAACGGATGCCATTCGTGCCCAGGGCAAATCCGGTGGAACGCCATTGCCATATCCCTTCACGTCAGAGTTTCCGGCAACCCATCTGCGGGCTCGATGTGGCATGTCTGACCGGAGACCGGCTGCGCCTCGATCGTCTTCCCGCAACGACAAGGCACAGATTTCTTACCCCGGATCCCTCACGGGTTCCTCCTCTCCCACTAACAAATCTGCGACTTGTCGCCCTCCATTTCATTGCGGCCCAATCGCCACCTCAGCGCGCGAGCGCGATGGGGACCCCGGCTGGGTGCGGTCCGATCGTCACCGGTCTTTGCGACAGCCATCGAGGCCGCGATGGGCGCGGCCCGAACACGAAAAAAGGAATACGACAATGGCAACCATCGGCACCTTCACCTCCACCGAAACCGGCTTCACCGGCTCCATTCGCACGCTCGCCCTCAACGTCAAGGCACGCATCGCCCGGGTCGAGAACCCCTCCGACAAGGGCCCGCAGTTCCGCGTCTATGCCGGGAGCGTTGAACTGGGCGCGGCCTGGCAGAAGACCTCCGGTGAGGGCCGCGACTACCTCTCGGTCAAGCTCGACGATCCGAGCTTCCCGGCTCCCATCTACGCAACGCTCGCCGAGGTGGAAGGCGAGGATGGCCTCCAGCTCATCTGGTCCCGCCCGAACCGGGACTGATTGACATCACGAGGCTCCGCCACCGGCGGGGCCTTCTCGTCTCCGGAGAACCAAAGCCGGACCCGGCATCGAGCCAGGTCCGGCTTTTTGGTGGCATACGGTAGGTGGGGAAGCTGCTCAGAACGAGCGATCCTACCAAGCGGGCATGCCGGTCTCAAGGATGAGCGGTTCCCCCAATTTACTCCACCTGCCCGGTGGGCAGCCTCCGTAAATCGGCTCCCCCACTCCCCGGCTCTGCCGGTCGCTGGCGCGATCCCTGACCCCGCCATCCCCTTCTTGGGGCCAGCGGTCATCTTTCACAAACGTCAAGGAGACGAAGATGACCTACGAACTCGAAATCCAGATCGAAGAACTGCGGGCCGAGCTGCGCAACGCTGTCGATGGCGCCGAGCGCCGTCAGATCCAGGCCGAGCTCGAAATCGTCTTGGCGGAACTGGCCGTCGCGGCTGCCGAGATGGATGGCCTTGTCGAGGCCGAGCCGCCTTTCTGAGGTGGCTGGTGTCGCCCGCTATCGTCGTGGTTGATCTGCTTCAGGTTCCTGTCGATCCCATTTCATCGACATTGGGAATGATGCGGATCGTGCGTCCCGCCGCAACCTGATGCCGGCAGAATTTTCCCCACCTTCGGTTCCTCGCGCAGCAAAATTCTGAGGCCCTCAGGTCCTCCGCTGCGCTTCGGCCGTGGCCGGTGCAGCCCTCCTTCCCGATCCGCAATTCATCCCCGCGACGAAACGCAATCGACAGGAGATACCATATGCAACAGCTCGCCAAATTCCTCCAAGCCACAGGCCGCCGCCTTCACATACTCGCGAAGGTGATCTGTCACTTCTTCCGCAAGGGCAAGCTCGGCATGAAGATCGCGATCAAGGTCCCGTTCTGTCCGCCATCAACGCCTATGAGACAGAACTGGTTTAATTGAGAAGAGAGGATTTTCGGCTCATCGTAGCTCATTCAAAGGAAGCGAAGATGGGACAGAAAACCGGGCCGCAGACATCGTCGGCCGAGAAGACGATCAAGGATATTCGCCGCGCGACGCGCAAGCTGCATTCGTCGGAGGAGAAAATTCGCATTGTGCTGGAAGGTCTGCGCGGTGAAGACAGTATTGCCGCGATCTGCCGCCGCGAAGGGATCGCCGAGAGCCTGTATTATAGCTGGTCGAAGGAATTCCTCGAAGCTGGCAAGAAGCGGCTTGCCGGAGACACTGCCCGCTCGGCCACCAGCGATGAGGTCAAGGCGCTACGCCGTGAAAGCCGCGACCTGAAAGAGGCGCTGGCCGACCTCACCCTGGAAAACCGCCTGCTTAAAAAAAGCATGATCGCGGATGGGGGCGACGAAGAATGAGATATCCCGCCACCGAAAAGCTCGAGATCATCCGGCTTGTCGAGGGGTCTCATCTGCCAGCCAGGCAAACCCTCGACAAGCTCGGCATTCCAAGACCAACCTTCTATCGCTGGTATGATCGCTTCCAGACCCACGGTGTTGAGGGGTTGGAAGACCGGACATCCGCGCCGTCACGGGTGTGGAACCGTATCCCCGACGATATCAGGGATCGCATCATCACACTCGCGCTCGATCATGCCGATCTGTCGCCACGCGAGCTGGCGGTGAAGTTCACCGACATGGAAAGCTATTTCGTCTCAGAGGCTTCGGTCTACCGCCTACTCAAGGCCCATGACCTGATCACCTCGCCAGCCTATATCGTCATCAAGGCCAACAACGAGTTCAAGGACAAGACCACGTGGCCGAACGAGATGTGGCAAACCGACTTCACCTACCTGAAAGTCATCGGCTGGGGCTGGTTTTACCTGTCGACCATCCTCGACGATTATTCCCGCTACATCGTTGCGTGGAAGCTGTGCACCAGCATGAAGGTGGACGATGTCACCGACACGCTCGACCTGGCGCTGGCCGCCTCAGGCTGCGACAAGGTCAAGGTCGAACACCGGCCGCGCCTGCTGTCGGATAACGGCCCGTGTTACGTCGCCTCAGATCTCGGCGAATGGCTGGACAAATACAAGATCGATCAGGTTCACGGAGCTCCCGGCCACCCCCAAACGCAGGGCAAGATCGAGCGCTGGCACCAGACGTTGAAGAACCGCATCCTGCTGGAAAACTACTTCTTTCAGGAAGACCTCGAAGCGCAGATCGCGGCTTTCGTCGAGCATTACAATCATCGCCGATACCACGAGAGCCTCGACAATCTCACCCCGGCCGACGTCTACTTCGGGCGCGGCCAAACAATCCTGCTCGAACGTGAAAGGATCAAACGAGAAACCATCAGACAGCGCCGCTTGAACCACCAGGCCAAAGCGGCTTAAATTAACCAGCAAACCGAGCCGGAAACTCCATTCTTCCAAAGCCCAAAAAGTCTCAAATCATTCGACGACGGACAGTCCCGTTCTTCGTCGAGGTCGAAATCATTTTCGAGACCGACTGGAACCGACGGCGCTAAGCGCCCTGCCGGCCCGGTTCGCCGGGCCGGGATCTCCAGCTCAGCACCATGGTTCTCTCCGGCCGCTCCACGTCCGGGCGAGACCTTCCGAGACCAGAATATCGCCGAGACTGCGACCGTCACGAACCAGCACGCGAAGCTTGCGCCCATACCGGTCTGTGTCACGTCCCGGCCATCCTCTGAGTTCGAAAGGTCCCCCGTTGATGAGTTCAAGCATTCTGGCCGTGGCGCGGTTGCCAAGGGCGAGCTCCGATGAGCATCTCGGTTCGCTCACCTCGGGCGTGTCGATATCCGCGATACGGATCTTCTGGCCATCCAGCCAGATTGTATCTCCGTCAACGACGCATGCCTGGCGCGTTCCGGTGGCACAATTTTGGAAGGCCACGCTTACCTTCGACCTGGTGTCGGTCGCGTAAGCCTTTCCAGCAATCGCAACGTGGACAACTGATGGCAGTGCGACCATCGCCATGAGGACCAATTTCATGAAGTCAGGCATTCGCATATGAGCCAGAATGTCTGCCTTGTCTTTCATGCCTGTTCCTCAAATTCCGGCGTCATCTATCAGGTATCGGCGCATGATTGACGGACAGTTGCTGCATAGCCGCGGCGCCGCTTCTGCCGGAGGAGATCGAGGAACAGGGGCACTGCCTCTTGCTCCGTTTTAAAATGATGGCTCATTGACTGGCCTTTCGTTCCGATACGTCCCCAACGCCGCATCAGGCAAGCTTCTCCAAACAGGTTAGGCTCGATGGCCATCGCATAGAAACGGGCCATGTTTTTCGTGGAGTCCGTTCTCTCGACATAGAGGTGGTAGGGTTGAGTGACCATACCGACATGATCGTGTTTTCAGGATTCGCCGTCCAACGAGAGTTGTGAATCGTTCGGGCGTGATCGATTCAAATTCGTGATGTGGAGAAGCTAGCGAGTTTGGGCGGTCCGCCTTCGGCGTACGGCTCTATTCGCCGAAGCGAACGAAGCCCGCGAGCGGTCTTCGCCCAGTCGGGTTACGATCCTCCCGCAAACGGTGAGATCGGCTGCTTTGCGCGTCCGAAAGCGGATGTCTCATTTGGCGATGAGCAACATCGTCGGATCTGGCGTACATGCATCCAGTCGCGAGGTTCTCTCTTAGGTCGTCACCGCTCCCCATCGCTAACTCGCGCTTGTCCTGTCAGAATGCTTGTGAAAGAGAACCCGACGAACCAACTACGAGAGAAGCAAATGGAAGACGCTATCCAAATCGACACCCGTGGCGACTTTGGCCTCTGGGCGATCGAGGTGGCCAAGCAGATCGTTGCTGATCAGGGTTTCGAACTTGCGCGTGCTGCTCGTGACGGCTCTGAGGAAGATGTCCGCGTGGCTGGCAACGATCTTGGCCAAGCCATCACCAACGCGATGATGGAGGTGTTCGACGGACTGACTGACGCGGTCTCTGAAGAGTAGATGGCTTTCTTAAGCGGAATGCCTCGGTCGGGGGCAGTCGGTCCCGGCTTCCGCTGACGCGGCGCCATGCTAAGCCTCCTACGGCTGCCCGATATCCGACCGAAGCATGACGAGAATTCCCGAAATCACGCCCTACCGGTCGTCGCTATGCTGATTTCTCCGATGCTCTTCATTCTGTATGTGCAGGCGCGTCGCGCCGCAGAAACCTGCTTCGCTCCACGCAAGCGGTCATATCTTTCCGCCGGAACCAGATGGCGCGGCCGCATCGCAGCGGTGCGTTGCCGGCCGTGAACACGATCTGCTCATCCGCCCTCATGCGCAGCACTTCGTGTGGCTGGATAAGCGGCCGGGCGGCAAGCTGCTTTGACCGGGTCCGCGACGAGCCGCGTGACTGGAAACTGCGGCTGACCTGATCGATCTCGACCGTCGTCATGCCACAGCGGCGAGAAATGTAGTCAGCGGTTTCCGGATCGTTGATGGCCGCGAAACTGATCCAGCTCGCGCTCTCGAACCACTTACTGGACGCGTCGCGCCCGCCATAGGTTTCGCGTAACTGGCCGATTGACTGATAGATCATCGTCAGTGTGATGCCGTACTTTCGACCAGCGTCCCGCGCGGTCTCCAGAATGCGCATATAGCCGAGACGGGCGACCTCATCGAGCAGGAACAGTGCTCGCCCTTCCATCGCACCATCGCGATTGTAGATCGCGTTCAGGAATGAGCCGATCACGACGCGCGCCAATCCGCTATGGGTCTCCAGCGTCTTCAAGTCGATGTTGATGAATACGTCCGTCTTACCCGACGCAATGTCCTCTGTCCGGAATGTCGAACCAGAGACCATCGCCGCATAGTTCTGGTACGAAAGCCAGTGTGTTTCCTTGATGGCATTGGCGTAGACACCGGAGAAAGTTTCCGGCGTCATGTTGACGAAGGCGGCGACATTCTCTTTCACGAAATCGGATTCCGAATTGTCGTAGATATCCTGCAGGCGCTGTCGGAGTTTCGGCTCAGGCTCTGACAGATTGCTGCGCACCTGGCGCAGCGTCTGCTGCTCCTTCGGCGTATGACCGGACAGGCAGACATCCGCGATGATCGCCGTCAGGAGCTGCAGGCCAGAGGCACGGAAGAAGTCGTCTCGGACCCCGCTCGCGCGACCACTATCGCTCATGATCCATGATGCGACCGAGGCGATATCCTCCTCTTTGGTGCCGCCATGCTGACCGACCCAGTCGAGGGCGTTGAAGCCAGTCGCCGGCATCCGCGGATCGAGGACCCTGACACGACGGCCCGCTTCTTCACGATGTTTCGAGACCATAGGCGCGACCTCGTTCGACGGATCGAGCACGATGAGCGATCCACCCCATTTCAGAGCAGTCGGGATCGTGACTGAGGTTGTTTTGAAGCCACCCGATCCAGCGAAGACGATGCCATGCGAGGAACCGAACGATCCGTCGAAACAAAGTAGCGGCGACTTGCCGCCTGCACCCCAGGTTTCGGTCGTATCGGCACGGAAAGAGATGCCGGCAACACTGTCACGGTCGACGCGATACCGCTCGCCGACGACGATGCCGCCGGTCGTCGGGAACAGCTTTTCGGCATCGGCAAGTGTCATCCAGTCGGCCTCGCCGTGCAAGGCGCGTTTGCCAATGATGCGTTTGGGCGCAGCACGCGCAAACGCGGCATTGCCGACCATCGCCACGCGGATCGCAAAGCAGCCGGACATCAGTGCAGCGGCCGCGCCGATCATGGTCGAGGGGTCGAGATAGGATAGCGCGGACTTTCCGGCAGGGACCTGAGGTGAGAGCACTGCCAAGCGTATTCCTTCCCGCAAGCAAGCCATTAGGATGTCCGCAGCATTGCCGATAGCGGCCCCAAGGCCTGCAGCGCGAATGCTCGCCGACCCCGCCGTTCCGAACAGGAAAATCAGCCCGAGCGCAGACGCCACCATATAGGGTGCGGCGACCCCTACCCGCCCAAGAGTAAGCCTTGCCGCTTCGGTCTTTCCCAACCCGGCCAGCCATGTCTCGATGCCGGTCATTGCGAACATGGTCCCGATCATCACGGCGACAGGCAGAACGACGAAAACGATCCTATTCGCCTTCATTGCCGAACGCCTCCGCCCCGATCGCCGTCAATCGTGTTCGCTCCTTTTCGTCAGACTTCAGCCGCATCTGCAGGTCGATCAACGCGCCGAGCAAAAGCGCTCGCTTCTCGAAACGAAGGCCGGCTTTGACGATCAGGCCGCCGAGCTCAATCTTGTCGCGTGTATCCTTCTTCCGGGCGTCGGACGTTGCGTTCCTGCTCATCCTTTCAAGCCTCACGATCGCTGCCCGAAGTCGCGCCAGACGTGAGCGCTTCGGACTGCCCACCGGACGCGCCGTTTTCGCCTGCCCCTTTCCGTCCGCTCGTGCCGGGCTTGCCTCCGCGAAAGCGTTTGCCCAGTTCCTCGAACGCCGCCTGAAGCTCAGTCTCCTCGATGTCGATCTCGCCTAGGCCTGCCCGAAGCGCGATGCGACCAATACGCTCGGCCTCTCTCGTTTCCGCATGCTTGAGCTGTTCCTGGAGCTTGGCGATTTCCTCGCGGATCTTGGATGATGGCTTTTTCATCTCTGGATTGTCCTCTGTTGCTGCTTGTCGTGGTTCACGCAGCCAGAGTCGTTCAGATCGGCGTGCCGATCTACTAACAGAAATGCGAGTAGGCGGAGCCTACGCTTTTGAGCATCATCCCGACCGTTCGAAGGACGGATCCGAAGGGCGCAATTATACGTCGCTGATGCGACGCTTTGCTTCTTGGCCCCGGCGGGGCCTTCCGCTCCTCACGAACACGTTGATTTCGTTGAGCTGAAGGAGCTCGTCCGGTAATGGCCGTCCCGCATTTCTCAGTCAGCATTGTTGCACGCGGCTCCGGCCGCAGCGCCGTGCTGTCGGCGGCCTATCGGCATTGCGCCAAAATGGACTATGAGCGGGAAGCCCGCACGATCGACTACACCCGCAAGCAGGGTCTTCTGCACGAAGAGTTCGTCATCCCCGCCGATGCGCCTGAATGGCTGCAATCATTGATTGCTGATCGGTCCGTATCCGGGGCCTCTGAAGCCTTCTGGAACAAGGTCGAGGAGTTCGAGAAACGCTCCGATGCGCAGCTCGCCAAGGATGTCACCATCGCCTTGCCGATTGAGCTTTCAGCCGCGCAGAATATCGACCTCATCAGGGACTTCGTGGCGACGCATATCACGGCTCAGGGCATGGTTGCCGATTGGGTCTTCCACGACACGCCTGGCAATCCGCACATCCACCTTATGACCACGTTGCGACCGCTGACTGAGGGCGGCTTCGGATCGAAGAAGGTGGCGGTCACCGGCCCTGACGGCAACGTGCTGCGCAACGATAGCGGCAAGATCGTTTATGAGCTATGGGCCGGTGGGATCGGTGACTTCAATGCGTTTCGAGACGGCTGGTTCGCCTGCCAGAACCGGCATCTGGCCCTTGCCGGTCTCGACATCAGGATCGATGGCCGGTCCTTCGAGAAGCAGGGCATCGATCTGACACCGACCATCCATCTCGGCGTCGGCACGAAGGCGATCGAGAGGAAAGCTGAGGGCGAGGAGCAGAAAGCCGCACTCGAACGGCTGGAGCTGCAGGAAGAGCGGCGGGCGGAGAATGCTCGTCGGATCCAACGCAATCCGGAGCTGGTGCTCGACCTGATCACGCGGGAGAAGAGCGTGTTCGACGAACGCGATGTCGCGAAGATCTTGCATCGTTATATCGATGATGCCGGTCTCTTCCAAAGCTTGATGGCACGCATCCTGCAGAACCCGGAAACCCTTCGGCTTGACCGCGAACGGATGGACTTCGTGACCGGGGTCCGGGCGCCGTCAAAGTACACGACACGCGAGCTGATCCGTCTCGAGGCTGGGATGGCCAACCGGGTGATCTGGCTCTCGCAACGGTCGTCGCATGGCGTCAGGCAGCCGGTGCTTGAGGCGACGTTTGCGCGCCATGAGCGGCTGTCGGACGAGCAGAAGGCCGCCATCGAACATGTCGCCGGTGGTGAGCGGATCGCTGCGGTCATAGGCCGCGCAGGCGCCGGCAAGACGACGATGATGAAAGCCGCCCGCGAGGTGTGGGAGACGGCCGGCTATCGTGTCGTTGGCGGGGCACTTGCCGGCAAGGCGGCCGAGGGCCTGGAGAAGGAAGCCGGTATCGTCTCGCGCACGCTTTCGTCCTGGGAACTCCGCTGGAACCAGGGCCGCGGGCAGCTCGACGACAAGACGGTGTTCGTGCTGGACGAGGCCGGCATGGTGTCGTCGCGGCAGATGGCGACATTCGTCGAAGCGGTCACCAGAGCCGGCGCCAAGCTCGTGCTTGTCGGCGATCCTGAGCAGCTTCAGCCGATCGAGGCGGGTGCTGCCTTCCGCGCCATTGCCGATCGCATCGGCTATGCCGAACTCGAAACCATCTACCGCCAGCGCGAGCAATGGATGCGCGACGCTTCGCTCGATCTCGCGCGTGGCAATGTCGGCAAAGCCCTCGCAGTCTATCAGTCCAACGGCAAGATGATCGGCTCAGAGCTGAAGGCCGATGCGGTCACCAACCTCATCTCGGACTGGAACCGCGAATACGATCCTGCCAAGTCCACATTAATCCTTGCGCACCTGCGCCGTGACGTCCGCATGCTGAATGGACTGGCGCGCGCAAAGCTGATCGAGCGCGGCATTATCGAGCCGGGTCTCGCGTTCAAGACCGCCGATGGTCTCAGAAGTTTTGCTGCCGGCGACCAGATTGTCTTCCTGAAGAACGAGGGATCGATCGGCGTCAAGAACGGCATGCTGGGCAAAGTGGTGGAAGCCGTTCCCGGTCGGCTTGTTGCAGCGGTCGGCGAGGGTGAGCGCCTGCGTCAGGTCTCGATCGAACAGCGCTTCTACAACAATGTCGATCACGGATACGCCACCACGGTGCACAAGAGCCAGGGTGCGACCGTTGACCGGGTTAAGGTGCTCGCGTCCCTCTCTCTCGATCGCCACCTCACCTATGTCGCGATGACACGCCACCGCGAGGATCTCGGCGTCTATTACGGCCACCGATCCTTCGCCAAGGCTGGCGGTCTGGTCGAGATCCTGTCGCGCAGGAACTCCAAGGAAACGACGCTCGATTATGCCGGCGGTAGCATCTACCGGCAGGCGCTCCGCTTTGCCGAAGCGCGCGGGCTTCACATCGTCAATGTTGCGAGAATTGTTGCGCGTGATCGTCTCGAATGGACGGTCAGGCAGAAACAGAAGCTCGTCGATCTCGCCGGTCGGCTCGCGGCTATTGGCGTCAGGCTCGGCTTCGCAATCTCGACAGCCAGCACAATTCGAACGTCAGCAAAGGAGGCCAAGCCCATGGTGGCCGGTATCACCACCTTCCCGAAATCAATCGACCAAGCCGTCGAGGATAAGCTCGCCGCAGACCCAGCGCTCAAGAAGCAATGGGAAGAAGTTTCGATGCGCTTCCATCACGTCTACGCGCAGCCGGAAAGCGCCTTCAAAGCCGTCAACGTCGATGCGATGTTGCGCGACCAGGCAACTGCGGAAAAAACCATCGCCAGGATTGCCAACGAGCCTGAAACCTTCGGCGGCCTGAAAGGCAAGACAGGTCTACTCGCCAGCCGCAGCGACAAGGCGGATCGCGACTGTGCGCTGAAGAATGTAGCGCCGCTCGCCGACAGCATCAGCGATTATCTCCGCCAGCGGGGCGACGCCGAGCGGCGAAATCACGCCGAGGAGCTTGCGGTCCGCAGGCAGGTCGCGCTGGAGATCCCTGCCCTCTCGTCCAATGCGAAAAGCGTGCTGGAACGCGTCCGCGATGCCATCGACAGAAACGACCTGCCATCGGGTCTCGAATATGCGCTTGCCGATAAAATGGTGAAGGCCGAACTCGAAGGTTTTACCAAGGCGGTGACCGAACGGTTTGGAGAGAGAACTTTCCTGCCCCTGGCCGCGAAGGATGCCAACGGCGAGGCGTTCCAGCGCGTCACATCAGGTATGAATGCTGCCCAGAAGAGCGAGGTGCAGCAGGCCTGGAATACGATGCGGACGGTCCAGCAACTGAACGCCCATGAGCGCAGTGTGACGGCACTCAAGCAGGCTGAGACACTGCGTCAGACGAAATCTCAGGGGCTTACCTATAGCGCGACGATCAGGATGAGACGCGAGCGACAATCTGGATGAGATTCTTATGTCGCGGTCGGGATAAAGGTATCATCTTGATTGTCGGTGGCAAGGGTTTCATCGGGTTCTGATTGCCGCTC